>ERZ772961.66-NODE-66-length-55757-cov-8.976105_pt1 | contig 55757 bp, 36 predicted proteins | sample MGYA00580677_ERZ772961 | MGnify/ENA primary metagenome ERZ772961 (study PRJEB29015, sample SAMEA2738088) | human oral metagenome | biome: human oral; feature: human-associated habitat; material: saliva | place: China | collected 2227 ... | reverse complement strand
CATTGGTGATTCGCCCGCGCTTGCTTTTGTTTACTCCGATAGGGGCTTCGTTAGAAGGCTCCCTTGACGGCAATGAGTGCGGTGACAAAGGCTTCCATCCCTTCGCGGCGACCGACGAAGCCCATGCGCTCGGCTGTCGTAGCCTTCAGCGAGATAGCAGTCTCAGGGATACCCATAACCTCGGCCATCACACGACGCATCTCGGGGATGTGCGGGTTGATCTTCGGTGCTTCTGCAGCTACCGTCGCATCAATGTTGCCGATCTCATAGCCTGCTTCACGCACGAGGGCGCAGCTACGGCTGAGGAGGATCTTGCTGTCGATGCCCTTGTAGGCCATATCGGATGGGGGGAAGTGCACCCCGATATCACCGAGGGCAGCCGCTCCGAGGAGGGCGTCACATACAGCGTGGAGGAGGACGTCAGCATCGGAGTGACCTTCGAGGCCCTGCTCAAAGGGGATCTTCACGCCGCCGAGCCAAAGCTCATAGCCGTCACTGAGGCGGTGGACGTCATAGCCGAAGCCCGTCCGGAAAGGTATCTGTGGCATATATTACTTGAGTAGTCCGCGGATGCCGTCCATATCGAAGGCCAGCGTGAAGCGGAGAGTCTGATCGAGTGGATTGTCGGAGATCGTAGAGATGAGGTAGGAGGCATCGATGCGGAAGGCGCTCATGCGGAAGCCTGCCCCAGCGGTGAAGGCTTGGAGATTCCCCTTGTTGGGATGGAGGTAGCTGTAGCCAGCACGCACGAAGAACTTGTCGCAATAGTTGTACTCGGCACCGAGGCTCCAGCGGATTTCCTTGAGCTCTTCGCCGAAGCCACCAGGCGCATCACCGAGGCTCTTGAAGATCCCCGCGATGGCAGAGGTCTTCTGATAGTCGGCGATCTTCTCTGTATCCCCCGTGGGAGGTGTGGGGACGAGGAGCTTATTAGCCTCGAGGTTTACGGAGATCATATTCTCCTTGTCGATGGGGTAGAGGAGTCCCGTACCCAGACCGAGATTCGTGGGGATGAAGGAGGAAGTCGTCCCTCTGTCGAAGGAGATCTTCGTGCCGATATTGCGGATGTTGAAGCCCTTTGTCCACAGGCACTCAGCCCCACCGATCGTGATGTACTTCTGGTGGTAGCCCGCGATGTCGGCGGCGAAGGCCGACCCAGGGCGGTCACCTTGCTCACGGCTTCCCTGATCCGAATGGATGTAGCGCAGGGCTACAGCGAGGGAGAAGTTGGGAGAGAGCTTACGGGCGTAGCTCGCATCGATGGCGAACTCATTGGGGTGTGATACGCCAAGACTTCTTCCTGAGGCATCCCATGTCGTGAGCTTACCCATAGTGAAGTAGCGGAGCGAAGCGCCGATAGTCTGGGTGTTGTCATTCCCAATACGGAAGTAGCCTCCTGCATGCATCAGTGCAATGTCGCTTACCAGGCGAGATAGCCAAGGTGTATAGCCGAGCGATAGGCCGGCCTTGCTATCTATGAATGCAAACTTGGCGGGATTCCAATATTGGGAATAGGGGTCTGCTGTGGTTGATACACCGACGTCGCCCATACCAGAGGCCCTCGCATCAGGGCTAATCTGCAGGGATGGGACAGCAGCTGTCACGGGATTGAAGTAGCGAGCTTCTTGGGCTTTGGCCGTTCCGATGCACCCGAGGGCGCAGAGAGCGAGAGTAGTAAAGGTAGTCTTTTGGTTCATATTCCTTGGGGTATGCTCCCTCTGGAAAGGGGATTAGAGAAGGATACCGAGTTATACTATAGCGCAAATATACGACTATCCGCCCATGTAGCCCGCTATTAGCTTCTTGGGCTAACGCTTCTTCCCCTTGCGTGAGGACTTAGAGGAGGCCTTGTGCGAAGCCTTCTTGCTACCCTTGCTGTGCTCGCTATGCTTCTTCCCCTTCGCCGCTACCTTCTTCGTGGGGGCAGGAAGCGGAGGAAGGGGCTGCTGAGTAAAGAGCCCTGTCAAGAGGCGGGTGAAGGTCGCACGCGCCTCAGCACTATTGATGGCTCCGTTGGCGATATAGACGATGCTGTACCACTTGTCCTCATGAAGGAGGTAGCCCGCATAGCCACGTACGCCACGCATAGAGCCACTCTTGAGGTAGGCGGTCACTTCGCTCGGGATGGAGAGACTGCGCACTGTGCCCTCAACGCCCGCTTCGGGGAGTGAGGCCAAGAAAGGCTTGTGGAGAGACTGGTCACGCCAGAGCTCTGAGAGGATGAGGCTGAGTGCCCCTGAGGAGAGGCGTCCCTCTGGGCTGAGTCCCGACCCATCCATAGGGTAGAACTCGGTCGGAGTAAGCCCCAGGCGCTCTCGCCAGTAGGAGCGCATCACTGTCGGTTGCCCCGTCTTGCGCTGCTCGTAGCTATTGAGTGCATAGGCAAGGCCTTCGGCATAGATGTTGGAGCTACGGAAGTTCGTGATCTTCGCGAGGGTATCCGCAGAGAGTGAGGTGTAGTAGCCCAGCGTATCGAGGCCTGTGATGAGCTCGTCGTAGTTGAGCTCGGGGCGATCTTGTAGGTCAATCCCCTCGAGGCGCAGGCCTTCATTGAGCCACATCGTGGCGTAGCTGGGAGGGTCGGGCATCGTCCAGCGTAGGTGCCGACCTGAGAGCCCTTCGCGTACGGTCCCCGAGATGAGGAGGGTGTCGGCTCTACGCATCGGGGTGAGGTCCAGTTGTGTTGAACCACCGAGAAGTAGCTCCTGACGTGTGGGGACGAGGAGTGAGGCGACATTTGGCTCCACGACTGGCTGCTCCCCATCGCTGGAGAAGAGGTAGAGGTCGGCGTAGTTGTCTGCGATGTTAAATCCTGAGATGGGAGCACCATAGTACTCGTCAAGGTCTTCGTCGGCCCAAGTCTCATTGAAGAACGGACGGGGGAAGCCCTTGAGATCAATGATTAGACGTCCCGTGATACGGCTGATCCCACGCTCCTCTAGCAGCGCCTTGATCTCGCTGATGAGGCGCTTCTGATTGGGGATGTAGTGTGAGCCGAGTGATGGATCTGCGGAGGCCTTCAGCACCAAGTCCCCATGCAGTGTCTCGCCATCGACCTGCCCGCGGATCATCACGGGGATGTGGAAGCGGTAGTCGTGCCCACGTAGCGCGAGGAAGGCTCCCGTCGTAGGGATTTTCACCAGCGAGGCGGGGCGGAAGGCTTCGGACGTGCGGTGAGCGAGTACGGGCTCTCCCGTCTGGAGATCGCGTACGAGAGCTGTGACACGTACCCCAGGACGCTGCTCATAGCGGCGCAGTATCTCGATCGCTTCGGGGTAAGGCTGCGAGTAGACTGGTGCGGTGAGAGCAAAAAGGCTGAGGAGAAGGAATAGGTGAACGCGAAGGGACATCTGATGGTCGGGACTACATAAGCTGGGAGAGGGTAGGAGGGAAAAGAAGAGAGACTACCCCTATATGTGGTAGGGGTAGCCTCTGTAGGTCGGGCGATGGGAGCACATCGAAGTGCTCTATCGCTTAGGCTGAGCTGTAGCTTACTTGTTGCCCTTAGCCATAGCACCACGTGCAGCACGGGTGAGCTTAACGGCGCAGACGACAGCGTTCTTAGCGTTGATGACTTCGAGACCTTCGAAGCTGAGGGCACCGACCTGGATGGTCTTACCAAGACCAAGCTCCGTAACGTCGATGAAGAGCTTCTCGGGGATCTCCGTGTAAGGAGCGCGTACCTTGAGCTTACGCATTTCGAGGCTGAGCTTACCCCCTGCCTTCACACCTTCAGCGTGACCAGTGAGGACGACGGGAACTTCCATAACGATAGGCTTCGTAGCTTCTACCTGGAGGAAGTCGAGGTGCAGGATAGCGTCAGTGACGGGGTGGAACTGGAGGTCCTTGAGGACAGCCTTGACCTGACGGCCTTCGATGTCGAGGTCGATAGCGAAGATGTCTGGAGAGTAGACGAGGTTACGTACGCCATCCTGGCTTACGGTGAAGTGGAGTACTTCGTTGCCTCCGTAGAGGACTGCGGGGATCTGATCACCAGCGCGGAGGCCCTTAGCGGCCTTCTTACCGAGCTCGTTGCGGAGCTGGCCTGAGAGTTGGAAAGTCTTCATTCTCTTTGTTTTAAATTGTGTTACTCAAAATTAGCGTCTTCTAATTTCCCATCACACGAGTCCTCTCTGTCCGCGGAGGAAGGAGGGCTTCTCGTCTTCGAGACAATCGTCGAACGGCGCAAAGATAGTGATTTTCATCGACATCCCGACATATCCTCTGCGAATAGCTGATGCTTCCAAGGCCTCAGCTTCCTCTCCCTCCAGCCGATAGGGCAATTCTTTGTAGCTTTGCTCCACCATAGCCCCTATAAACAGATGAAGAAAGAAGATCTACGTATCGTATATATGGCGACGGCGGACTTTGCCCTGCCGTCCCTCCAGCGCCTCGTCGAAGGTGGATATAACATCGTGGCAGTCGTCACGATGCCTGATAAGCCCGCAGGTCGTGGGCATAAGCTCAAGCAGAGCAGCATCAAGATCTACGCCGAATCAGTAGGACTCGAGGTCCTCCAGCCTGAGCGACTCAAGGATGAAGCCTTCGTCGGTCGCCTGAAGGAACTACGCCCCGATCTCGGTATCGTGGTCGCCTTCCGTATGCTCCCCGAGGTCGTCTGGTCACTCCCCCGCTTCGGGACGATCAACCTCCACGGCTCACTCCTGCCTAAGTACCGTGGTGCAGCTCCCATCCATTGGTCGATCATCAATGGCGAGACGGAGACGGGGGTCACGACCTTCCGCCTGCGCCATGAGCTCGACACCGGGGATATCCTCTTGCAAGCGAGCCTACCTATCGGACCAGAGGATTGTGTGGGGAAGATCCACGATGAGCTGATGCTCCTCGGAGCAGAGACGCTCCAGCGCAGTGTCGACCTCTTCCTCGCAGATGAAGAGCCCACGGCTAAGCCCCAGAGCCTCTATGAGGCGAATCCCACGCATGCACCTAAGCTGACGAAGGAGAATACCCAGCTACACTGGGATCGCCCAGCGGTAGAGCTGAATAACCTCGTGCGCGGTCTCTCTCCTTATCCTGCAGCATGGTGCCTCCTTTCCTTCGCTGGTGAAGAAGCCCAGCCCTTCAAGATCCTGGAGACGGCTGTCAGCGGTGAAGAGCTCCCCACGGAGGAGCACCCCATCGGCTCTGTCATCATTACGGGCCGACGTAGTCTGGAGATTCAGACCTCTGCGGGTCGTCTTGCTATCAAGACCCTACAGCCAGCAGGGAAGAAGGCGATGCCTGCCTCTGCCTTCCTCAATGGACTCCATCTGAACTAAGCCTTCCTCATAGATTAGCTCCCGAGAGAGCTATCTCCTTATATGCCACCGGGCGGCCACCTCCATCGTGAGGTAGCCGCCCGGTGGCGTATTTGTGGTCGCTTACTTAATGAGCGAGTAGGTTAGTAGAGGCGCGTCAGCTGAGTGAAGTCCTTCAGGCCACGCAGTGAAGCGAACTCGAGGTCAGCATCGATGCGTGAGGTGAGGCTGGGATCCTTCTGCAGAGCCTTCTGGAGCGAAGAGATAGCCTTGGCAGAGTCACCCATGCGAGCAGCTACGATAGCGCGGAGGTAGTCGGTCGTAGCATCGGGCTTAGCGATAGCTTCGAGCGTCTTGATAGCCTTGCTGTAGTTGTGGTTGAGGATCTGTGCTACGGCAGCATTGTTCGTCGTGACATCACCATAGGCCGTCTCAGCCTTGGCGTAGTCACCCTGACGCAGATAGAGGAAGCCAAGAGCGTCACCTACGCCAGGCATAGAGCTACCTTCGGCGATGAGTGAGGTAGCCTTGTTGAGGTCACCATCCTTCAGAGCCAGCAGACCGAGGTTAACCTTCGTCTCGGGGTTGTCCTTACGCTTGAGCGCACGGTCGAACCATATGAGGGCAGCCTCATAGTCACCACGCTGCAGGCAGAGTGAGCCGACGTTGTTGTATGGGCGGTAGTCCTTGGGGTACTTCTGCATGACGAGCTTGTAGATGTTCTCCTTCTGAGCTACGTCATCGGTGAGGGTAGCCGAGTAGAGGAGCTCTTCGACGCTCAGTGCACTGGGGAACTTCTCCAGCAGGCTCTGGATCTCAGCATCGCTCTTGCCAATGATCTTGACGTTAGCGACGAGGCGTGAGCGACGGAGCTTGGGGAGGACCTCATCTGCGAGCTTGCTGAAGACAGCCGAGATATTGCGGATCTCATGCTCACGCTGCTCGGGGTCGGGGTACATGCTCAGTACGCGAAGTACGAGTTCCTTGTCCTGGAAGTCACTCTGCTCGACGAGCTTCTTGAAGCCTTCCCAGTCCTGAGCGGTGTAGTGAGCGTCGATAGCGACGTCAGACATCTTCTGCTGCTTGAAGGCTGTCTTGAGTTGTGCCGTGGTGTTCTTCTCACGCGAAGCACTGAGCTTTTCGTTCAGCTCCTTACCACCATCGGGAGAGGCGTAGGCCTGGACTTCGACAGATACCTCCTGGTTGGGAGTTTCCTTAGCGTTCTGTACGGTGTACTTCCACTCCTGCACCTCGTCCTTATTCAGCTCGGAGCTACGGACGTTGGCCTGCTGGATGAGGAACATGATGTTGGCATCATACGCCTCCTTGATGACGCGCTGGAAGCCGTCGGGAGAGATGACGGGCGTCACGCCTGCAAGCGTAGCGAGGGCTTCGGTTGCGATCACGCCATCAGCGACCTTGAGGTCGGGGAGCTTGACCGTGCGGCTACCCTGCTTCCCCTTGAAGTTGAGGTAGAGCTCGCTCTTTGCCATAGCGGGGACGTAGGGCAGGACGAAGTTGACGGTGGCGTTGGAGCCATTAGCATGGTACACGATACGGTCGTTACCGTAGACCTTTTCGCCCTGGAAGGTGGTGCCGTTGCCCCACTTCTCACCGCCCTGATAGCGGAGGATAGGGACGATGGTCAGCGTAGCATCCTTGGGGAACCACTTCGCGGGGAAGGTGAGGTGGACGGATATAGGTACTTTGCCCCCGACGACTTCGAGGGGCTGAGGTTCGGCCTTGACTTGGTCGGCCGTCATGGGGCGTAGCTTTTGGCTACAGCTGCTTGCGGTGAGTAAGACAGTCGCCGATACGAGGGCGCCTGTGATCACTTGCTTGATCATTGCTGCTTGGGATAAATATGATGAAGGGTTAATGTTGCGGAGTCGTAGCCTTCTTGTCCTTGCGCTTGAGGAAGGGCTGGACGAGGGAGGCGAGGAGGAGTAGGGCGAGCAGTGCGGTGCAGATCTTAGCGATCAGCTCCGTACGATGGATCGAAGCGGGGTCGAAGGTCATCGTCAGCTCGTGTGTCCCTGCAGGGATGTAGGCTGCACGAAGCGTGTAGTCGGCACGTACCAGAGGGAGCTCTTCCTTGCCGTCAAGCGTGAGGTGCCATCCGTGAGGATAGTAGATCTCAGAAAAGACGAGGAGACGAGGTACATCGGTCGTGACGCGGTACTTCGCTTGGCTGGGAGCGTAGGAGAGGAGCTCGACCTGACCGATAGCGGGTGCGGGCTTTAGGCTATCCGTGGCGAGGCTATCTGTAGTAGCAGCGGCAGGAGCAGCCTTGTAGCTCGAGAGTTCGCTCTCGAAGCGCTTGTCGACGACAGCCGTAGTGCGCAGGGGCGTATCATCCAGCGCGGACATCTCTTCGTCAGCTGTCGTGACCCAGCGGATATCATTGACGAACCATGCGGGACCGAAGGCCTCGGGGTTCTTCTGATACTGCAGGCCATGCTCTTGGTCTGCGAAGATGAAGTAGCGCGTGTCGAGCATGTTGTAGACCTCCATGTTCTGCTTGGCGAGCTGACGCTCGATGAGGTCCTGATAGCGACGGAGCTTAGCAGCGTGGTAGCCACCTACGCTGCGGTGATTGGCGCTGGTCGTAGCATCGTTGAAGCTATTGACCGCGAAGTTCATCACACGGTAGTGAGGATCCTTATCCTCGGCGATCGCCTTGTCGACAGCGGTCACAGGACGAGCCTGTGCTTCGACGCTTTCCTTGGGGATGAAGAGATCATCGTTCAGATAGCGCTTGTCGACGAGCCAGAGGTCACAGAGGGTGATGACGCCGATAGAGGCGAAGAGGAGGGACTTCTTGATCTTCCCCTGAGCATAGAGCACGCAGGGGACGAGGGAGAGGATGATGACGATAGCTGAGCGGATAGCGTCGGCAGAGACGATACCGGCACGTACTTCCTTCAGACTGCTCATGATCGAGGAGACGGGGAGCTGGCTATTGCCCATCGCCTGACGGAACATCTCATGCTCGGCGTCACTCATCAGCCCAAGGAAGGTCTGAGGTACGAGCCATAGCACGAGGCAGGGCAGGAGCGTCAGGGCAAGGCTCGCATATACGGCGACCTTGTCTTGAAGGACTTCCTTCGGGTGGCGTGCGAATTCGACCAATGCCAGCACAGCGAGTGCGGGGATGGTGAATTCAGCGACGACGAGGATCGATGACACCGTACGGAACTTATTGTACAGTGGCATGTAGTCGATGAAGAGGTCGGTGAGCCACATCATATTGTGACCCCACGCCAGCGCAATAGAGAGTGCCGTACCGGCAAGGAGTGCCCACTTCAGCGGACCACGCACGATGAAGATGCCGAGGAGGAAGAGGAAGAAGACGAAGGCACCGACATAGACGGGACCAGCCGTGAAGGGCTGATCACCCCAGTAGTGGTTCATACCTCCGATGATCTGCTGGAATTCGGCAGGTACATCCTCCATATTTGCTGAGCCTTCGCTGAGCGCACCCGATGCGCCACCGTAGAGGTTGGGGATGAGGAGTGTGAAGGTCTCGCCCTTGCCGTAGCTCCAGGCGGTGATATATTCCTTGTCGAGGCCCTTAGCGGTAGCCTGTACTTGCTGTTGGTTGCCTTCGGTAGCTTCGGGCGTGAGTTCGCTACCACCACGGATCGTCTCCTGCCCATATTCATAGGTGTGATAGAGGTTCGAGCCGTTGATGCCGATAGCGATAGCGCCTGCAAAGAGGGTGACGCAGGTGGCGATGATGAAGCTACGCAGAGCCTTTCCTCGCAGCGCTTCGACGAAGTAGCCGATGAGGAGGAAGACAATGAGGAAGGCGAAGTAATAGCTCATCTGCACGTGGTTCGATAGGATCTGAAGCGCCGCGAAGAGAGCCGTCATGGCACCACCGAGGAGGTAGCGCCCGCGATAGGTGTGTATGATCCCTGCGATCGTCGGCGGGATGAAGCAGAGAGTCATCAGCTTCCATATATGTCCTGCCGTGATGAGGATGATGAAGTAGCTGGAGAAGGTCCACATGATCGCCCCGAGCACCGATGGTAGGCGCTCCATACGTAGGGCACGCATGAAGAGATAGAAGCCACCGAGCATGGCGAAGAGCAGCCAGCTATACCCTGGTAGGAGCGTGAAGGGCCACTGCAGCGTCAGCACATCCTGTATCGTGCGGATGACGCCTACCGAGGGGTAGGAGGGTGCGATCTGATACATCGGCATCCCTCCGAAGAGGCTGTTGGTCCAGTAGGAGAAGCCTTCCCCCGTAGCCTCCATGTGCTTGTAGACATCCGAAGCATTGCCGCTGGCACCAGCGACGTCCTGCTGGAAGAGCTCACGTCCCTCAAAGACAGCGGGCGCGAAGTAAGCTAACGCGAGGAATAGGAAGAAGATGACGACCCCAATCACGGGGACCGAAGAGCGGAGGTAGTGCGAGGTAGAGGAGGGGACTTTGGCTTCCACGTATGATCTAATTAATTACGAACCAAACAAACATATCTCGCCCCAAAGGTACTAAAAAGCCCCCATGCACCGTGAGTGATGCCCTCTGGAAAGGGCTTTCGAGTGGAGGATGCTAACGGCTTTTCAGCGAAGTCCACTGCGCGTGGGCATGGACGATGATCTCGCGCAGCGCCTTCTAAGGGGAGGAAGGCGCCTTGACTGCAGTGCAAACTTAGCCGAAACACCTCAGCTAACCAAGTAAAGGTACTTGTGTGGGTGAAGTTTCTTCTTGAAGTTCGTGCGTATTTATACGGAAGATGCCGACGATTCTTAAGTAGCTTTGTGGCGATTTATACGTATTAATGCGGGAATTAATACGTATTATTTCAGCAATTAATACGTATAAATCTGATGATTAATACGTATAAATTCGCAGGTTGATACGTATAAATGTGCGCATTCATACGGTTGATTTTTTGAATTTAACCGTATTTTCTGCCGTGAACTCAAGGAAGAAAGCGCGCGAAGTCAAGTACCTTTTCTCGCCGCCTTCAGTAGTTCCGTCCGTGCAGTAGCGATGGTGAGAGGATGGATCACGTTCCTTTTGCTCCCTCGACACGGCTACTTTGCGCCGTGAAATAAGCCCCTTCGCTCGCTGAGCGCAATAGGGCCGAATAGAAAAGTCCGCCCCCTCAGACGCTGCACCACTGTCGTGGGCGCGCTGAGGGGGCGGACTTGTGATGGATAGCCAATAGAGGCGTGGCCTCTACGTGCGCCTTACTTTACGCCAAATTCCTTCTTGACCTGCTTGATCCAAGCGGTGAGGCGGGCGTCGGTAAGCTCAGGCTGATTCGTGGGATCGACGATGAGGCCGACGAACTGATCACCGCACTCGGCGAGTGACTGTTCGTATTCGTAGCCTTCGCGTGACGTGCGGCCGACGACTTCAGCACCCAGCTCTTCGAAGTACCTGGCGAGGATACCCACGCCATCAGCAAAGCTGACGGGGGTCTCTACCTGATTGCCGGGGCCGTAGATAGCTACGCGCTTGCCGGAGAAGTCTGCGTCCTCGATCTCGGGAAGGAATTCGTCCCAAGCCGAAGGCAGCTCGCCGTTGAAGTAGGTAGGCGTACCGAGGATGAGAGCTGCGTGCTTCTCGACGTCAGCCAGATGCGCCGTGTCGATGTCTACATATTCGATCCCTTTCCCCCAGGCTGCAGCGATACGCTCTCCCAGCTCGGCGGTGTAGGCTGTGCTCTTGCTGTAGAGCAGTCCTATAGTCTTCATATTGTCGTTGCTTTTGGGGTTAGTATTCGAGGAGCTCCTTAGCTGCGGCGTAGATCTTGTCTTCGCTGGGCAGGGTCGTCAGCTCAAAGCACTTGTGGAAGCCTACGGGCGTGGAGAGTGCCCCGACACGGAAGATGGGGGCATCCAGATCACGGAAGGCCTTCTTGGCGATCGAAGCCGCGAGCTCTGCACCGAAGCCACCGAAGACACGGTCTTCGTGTACGATGAGCGCCTTGGACGTCTTGCGGATAGAGGCATAGACGGTCTCTTCGTCCCAGGGTACGAGCGAGCGAAGGTCGATGACTTCGATGCTCTTGCCGAGGTCTTTCTGGATGCGCTCAGCGACATTGAGAGAGAAGTGGAGCGTATTCCCGTAGGTGATGAGCGTAGCATCCGTCCCTTCGCGGCGGATACGTGCCTTGCCGAAGGGTACTTCGAAGTCTTCGGGGATGACGGAGGCAGACTCAGCACTATTGTACTGTGCCTTGGGCTCGAGGAAGACCGTGACACCACGTGAGCGCATCGCCGTACGGAGAAGCCCAGCAGCGTCGTCCGAGAAGCAAGGATAAACTACGCGAGCACCAGGGAAGGTCGTCAGGACACCTTCGACACTCTGTGAGTGGTACAGACCACCCTGGATATAGCCACCCGTAGAGAGGCGGATGGTGATATTGGGAGAGTACTGCCCGTTGCTGCGCCAGAAGTCGTGCGTGGAGTTCACGAACTGCTCCATAGCAGGCCAGAAGTAGTCGGAGAACTCAGCCCCTTCGATGACGATACGGATCTTGTCGCTGAAGCGGCTCATACCGTTCGCCGTACCTACGATGTAGTCTTCAGCGATAGGAGCGTTGAAGATACGCTTGTTGCCGAACTCCTGAAGCATGCCCTTCGTCACGTTGAAGACGCCACCCTTATCCTTGTTAGCGACATCCTGCCCCCAGAGGAAGGTGTCGGGATTGTGGCGGAACTCCTGCTTGAGGGTCTTGTTGATAGCCTGCACGAGCGTGAGCTGTTCGCCCGAACCATCGGGGATACCCGTGCCGTACTTGTCGCCAGGGTAAGCTTCGCCGATGACGTACTCCATGACCGTATCAGCCGTGGGGTCTGGTGCCTTGAGAGCATTGCGGTTAGCGACCTTCAGCTCTTCGCGTGCTTCTGCTTCGATAGCCTGTAGCTCTTCTTCGGTGAAGCGATGGTAGCGCAGGAGCATACGGCGGAACTTAGGTAGCGGGTCTGCTGCCTGAGCGCGCTGCAGCTCTTCTTCGCTGCGGTAGAGCGTGTGCTTATCCGAATTGGAGTGTGCGCCGATACGTACGCAGTCTGCCGTGACGACGACAGGCGTGCGGTGCTTGACAGCGTACTCACGTGCAGCCTCCATGGTGTTCATAGAGTCGAAGACGTCCTTACCATTACAGAAAAGGACCTTGAGATGGCGGATACCAGCGTAGTTCTGCCCGACGCGTGGGTTAGCCGTCTGCTCGTGCGTAGGTACGGAGATACCATAGCCATTGCCCTGCAGGACGAAGATCACTGGGAGGCGCTCACGAGCTGCACCGTTGATAGCTTCGAAGACGTAGCCTTCGGAAGCTGAGGATTCCCCATGCGAAGCGATAGCCACACCGTCTACACCATAGTAGTCAAGAGCACGTGCCAGACCTACAGCCTGAGAGTCATGTGCAGCGACACAGGAGGAGATGTTGTGGATACCCCATTCGACCTTAGCGTAGTGGTCGGACATGTGTCGGCCACCACTGGTGGGGTCAGTAGCCTTAGAGATACCGTTGAGGATCATCTCCTCGACCGTCATACCAGCCGATAGGGCTGCCAGCAGGTCACGGTAGTAGAGGAAGAGATGGTCCTTGCCTCGCTGGAAGATCTGTCCGATAGCGAGCTGGATACCATCGTGGCCAGCGTTGGAGGCGTGGAACTGCCACCCGATAGACTGTAGCAGGTAGCTGGGCGCCTTTTCATCAAGGCAGCGGCCGAGGTAGAGGAGGTAGTACCAGCGACGAAGGGTCTCCTTGTCGGTGGTCTTGATACCATATATCTTCTTTACTGAGCTCATGGTTATGCGTTGTTAGTCTTCCATTCTTCGAGGTAGCGTGCTACAGCCTGCAGGAAGGCGCCGCCGAGCATACCATCGATGATACGGTGGTCATAGGAGAAGGAGAGATAGATCTTGTGGCGGACGGCGATGACGTCACCAGCAGGTGTCTCGAGGATCGTGGGTTCCTTTTCGATAGCCCCGATACCGAGGATAGCGGACTCAGGCTGGTTGATGATCGGCGTACCGAAGAGTGTGCCCGAAGAGCCGTAGTTCGAGATCGTGAACGTGCCACCAGACATTTCGTCTGGCGTGAGCTGACCCTTGCGGCTCTTGTCTGCAAGGCGAGCTACCTGCTCTGCGATGCCTGTAAGGCTCAGCTTGTCTGCATCACGGATGACGGGTACGACGAGGTTGCCATCGGGCAGGGCTACAGCCATACCAACGTTGACGTGCTTACGTTCGATGATGTTGTACCCATCGACAGCTGCATTGATGCGGGGGAAGTCCTTCAGTGCACGGGCTACAGCTTCGATGACGGGAGACATGTACGTCAGTGAATAGCCTTCGCGCTTCTTGAAGTTGTCCTTCTCTGCTTCGCGCCACTTCACCAGATCCGTGATATCGGCCTTGAGGAAGCTCGTCACGTGAGGAGCTACCTGTACCGACTGTACCATGCGGTCGGCGATGATACGGCGGATAGGATCCATAGGGATCACGCGGTCTTCGGGACCAACGGGTACAGCGGGAGCTGCGACCTGAGGACGAGCGGTGGATGCGGGAGCAGGAGTTGCAGCGCGCTCTGCACGTGGAGTAGGAGCGGGTGCTCCCTTCTTCTGCTCGATGTAGCGGACGATGTCGGCCTTGCTGACGCGACCACCAAAGCCCGTACCTTGGATCTTATCCAGCTCTTCTTGACTTACCTTAGCGGCCTTAGCACGCTCGAGGACGACTGGTGAGTACCAGCGCTCTACCGTGCCACGATGCACCTCAGTGACAGGAACGGATGGGGTGGGGGCAGCAGGAGCAGGTGCTTCCTTCTCTGCTGCGGGTGCTGGGGTGGCAGGAGCTACTGCCTGACCCGAGGTGTCGACGATGATGACGGGCTCACCGACAGCTACGGTGTCGCCTTCGCCATAGTTGATCTTGACGATCGTACCAGCTACGGGGGAGGGAATCGTAGCGGCCGTCTTGGCAGAAGTGATCTCGAAGAGGTCTGTGTCCTCCTCGATGTAGTCCCCTACCTTCACGTTGAGGACGGTGATCGTACACTCGGTTACGCTCTCGCCCATCTTGGGCATCTTGATATCGAATGTCGCCATGAGATTTAGTTTATATGATGTGTCTATTATATCTATGGAGTGGGTAGGTAGCTCTTAGGAGAAGAGGACCTCATGGAGGATCTCCCCTGCCGTGGGGTGGGGGAAGATATGGCGTCGGAAGTCCTCGATGCTGGAGCGGTCGGTGACGGCAATACCAGCCAGGAGGATGAGTTCCGATGCGGGATTCCCTAAGATGTGGCAGCCGAGGATGGTGTCATTCTCATCGACAAGGACCTTACACAGCCCTGAGGCTTGCTCGTTCTCTACGACGTAGCGACCAGCGTAGGCCATGGGGAGCTTGAGAACGCGATAGTAGCGGCCTTCGGCGCGGAGCTTCTCTTCGGTAGCCCCAACGCCAGCGATCTCGGGGTGCATGTAGACGACAGCAGGTACAGAGTCGTAGCGCATGCGGTCATCACTACCACCTACGATATGGTTGATAGCGACCTCTCCCTCACGGATAGCAGTATGAGCGAGCATGGAGAAGCCTGTGATATCCCCAGCGGCATAGACGCGGGGGTGGGAGGTCTGCATGTACTCGTTCACCACTACGGCTGAGCGGTTCATCTGGATAGAGAGTGTCTCAAGGCCTAAGCCATCCGTCACGGGGCGACGGCCGACGCTCAGAAGGATCTGCGAGGTGGGGAGGACTTCGGTCTTCCCGTCCTTCGTCTCGATGCTTACGCCTTCAGCAGATACTGCTGTGACCTTCGTCTCGAGGTAGAACTGAATACCGCGACGTGCATACTCCTTACGAAGCATGCCGGAGGTCTCGCTGTCCATAGCGCCGAGGATCTCGGGTGCCATCTCGATGACACGTACGGGGACACCGAGGGAGGTATAGATACCTGCGAACTCCATACCGATGACACCACCACCGATGATCGTGATGTCCTTGGGGAGTGTCGTGGCATTGAGGGCCTCGCGGCTCGTCCAGTAGCCAACTTCGCTGAGACCTGGGATGGGGGGGATGGCAGTCTCACTACCAGTAGCAAGGAGGACGTAGCTCACGGCATAGGTCTCGTCGTCTGTAGCGACTAAGATACGGTCTCCCTCTTCGCCCGAGAGGCGAGCAGTCTTGGAGACGACCGTGACACCAGCACCCTTGAGCTTGTAGGAGACACCTCCGGTAAGGGTCTTGACGATCTTATCCTTGCGGGCAACGATCTCTGCGTAGTTGGCAGAGATAGCTCCCTCTACATGGATACCATAAGCAGCGCTTTCGCGCATTTCGTCGAGGAGGTTGGCCGAGTGGAGTAGGGTCTTCGTTGGTATGCACCCTTCATTGAGGCAGACGCCTCCGAGGGCTGTGTGTTCAAAGAGTACTACTTGAAGGCCGTTGGCTGAAGCATTCGCTGCGGCATTGTAGCCAGCAGGACCGCCACCGATGATGGCTATATCGAAGTTCTTCATTCTAATTGTCCTTTTTGTGTGTGTACAAAGCATTCCAAAGATACGTTTTTTCGTGGTACACTATCAACAAGCCTTACTCACAAGGCGCGAATAGCGCTTAGAGATGAGTGGGGAATGCCTCAAAAAAGAAGCTTGCCCCCAACTCCCGATCGGGAGCTGGGGGCAAGCTTATATATAAGGTGTAGGGACCTTAGTGCTTAGAAGCCCTTGCCGTGGCAGTGCTTGAACTTCTTACCGCTACCGCAGGGACAGAGGTCGTTGCGGCCGATCGTGTGGGCTGCCTGAGCTGGCGTACGGCGCTGCTCTTCGCGGTCCTCGGGGCTACCGACTTCGTGACGCTGCTCGTGGTACTGGGGCGCAGGGCGCTGTACCTCAGGGGCAGCTTCGCGGATCTCTACCTGACGGGGAGCTTCTTCCTCGGGAGGAGCGATGTTGAGGCGGACACGCATGAGGACGGAGGCCGTCTTGCGGTTCATGTCTTCGATCATCGCACGGAAGAGCTCGTAGGACTCGAGCTTGTAGACGAGGAGAGGATCCTTGTTTTCGTAGCTGGCGTTCTGCACAGAGTTACGCAGCTCATCCATCTCACGCAGGTGTTCCTTCCAAGCTTCGTCGATGATATGCAGGACGATAGCCTTCTCAAACTCACGCATGATCGTGCGACCTTCACTCTCATCTGCTTCGCGGAGGTTGCAGCTGACGTTGTAGGCCATACGTCCGTCGGTCAGAGGGATCATGATGCGCTCATAGACGTGACCCTGCTCGGTGAATACCTGATGAAGCGTAGGATAAGCGATGTCGGCGATCTGCTTAGCGCGAGCCATAAAGGTCGATTCCACTGCTTCGTAGAGCTGGTCGGCGAGGTCATCAGCCTTGGTGCGGCGGAAGGTCTGCTCGTCGAAGGGAGACTCCATAGCGAAGGTACGCATGATGTCCGTCGTGAAGCCCTCGAAGTCTTCGGCAGGCTGGTGCGTGTCGATGAGTAGGCGTCCAGCATCGTAGAGTGTGTTCATGACGTCCATCTCGATACGCTCACCCATGAGGGCGTGGCGACGACGCTTGTAGATGACCTCACGCTGGGAGTTCATCACGTCATCGTACTCGAGGAGGCGCTTACGGATACCGAAGTTGTTTTCCTCGACCTTCTTCTGGGCACGCTCGACGGCCTTGTTGAGCATGCTGTGCTCGAGTACTTCACCTTCCTCGAAGCCCATCTTGTCCATCATAGCGGCAAGGCGGTCTGAGGCGAAGAGGCGCATCAGGTGGTCTTCGAGCGATACGAAGAAGACGGATGAACCTGGGTCACCCTGACGACCTGCACGACCACGGAGCTGGCGGTCGACACGGCGAGACTCGTGACGCTCGGTACCGAGGATCGCGAGACCACCGGCTGCCTTGACCTCGGGCGTCAGCTTGATGTCGGTACCACGACCAGCCATGTTGGTGGCGATGGTGACGACGCCGGGCTTACCTGCCTGAGCTACGATCTCAGCTTCCTTCTGGTGGAGCTTAGCGTTGAGGACGTTGTGGGGGATCTTGCGCAGGTCAAGCATCTTGCTTAGGAGCTGCGAGATCTCCACTGAGGTCGTCCCGACGAGTACGGGGCGGCCTTCGCCTACGAGGCGTACGATCTCCTCGATGACTGCTGCATACTTCTCACGAGCCGTCTTGTAGATACGGTCGTTGAGGTCATGGCGAGCGATGGGGCGGTTCGTGGGGATGACGACGACGTCGAGCTTGTAGATGTCCCAGAGTTCGCCTGCCTCGGTCTCTGCCGTACCCGTCATACCAGAGAGCTTGTGGTACATACGGAAGTAGTTCTGCAGTGTGATGGTGGCGAAGGTCTGGGTAGCAGCCTCGACGTGGACACGCTCCTTAGCTTCGATAGCCTGGTGCAGGCCGTCGGAGTAGCGGCGACCGTCCATGATACGCCCTGTCTGCTCGTCGACGATCATGACCTTGTTGTCCATGACGACATACTGGTCATCCTTCTCGAAGAGGGCATAGGCCTTGAGGAGCTGGTTCACGGTGTGCACGCGCTCGCTCTTGATGGCATAGTCAGAGAGGAGGGCTTCCTTGCGCTCGGCGAGCTCCTCGGGGGTGAGACCTTGGTTCGACAGGTCAGCCAGGAGGCTGGCGATGTCGGGGAGGATGAAGAAGGTGGGGTCATCCGTACCGCGCGTCAGGAGGTCGATACCCTTGTCGGAGAGCTCGATGCTATTGTGCTTCTCGTCGATGACGAAGTAGAGTTCGTCAGTGACGAGGTGCATCTGACGCATGTTGTCGGCCATATACTCTTCCTCGACCTTGAGCATACCGGCCTTGATGCCAGGTTCGCTGAGGTACTTGATGAGGGGCTTGCTCTTAGGCATACCCTTGTAGGTGCGGAAGAGGAGGAAGAAGCCTTCTTCCTGCTCCTTCTTGTCAGACGAAGAGATCTTTTTCTTCGCGTCGATGAGGAGCTGCTGGCAGAGCTTGCGCTGCGCATCGACGACGGTCTCTACGTTGGGGAGGAACTGCTCGAAGAGCTGATCATCACCCTTGGGCACAGGGCCTGAGATGATGAGAGGCGTACGGGCATCGTCGATGAGGACGGAGTCTACTTCGTCGACGATAGCGTAGTTGTGACGGCGCTGCACGAGGTCTTCGGGGCTGGTAGCCATGTTGTCGCGCAGGTAGTCGAAGCCGAACTCATTGTTCGTCCCGAAGGTGATATCAGCGTTGTATGCTGCACGACGCTCGGGGGTATTGGGGCGGTGCTTGTCGATACAGTCTACGCTGAGGCCGTGGAACATGTACAGCGGGCCCATCCACTCCGAGTCACGCTTGGAGAGGTAGTCATTCACCGTGACGACGTGGACACCATTACCCGTGAGGGCGTTGAGGAAGACGGGGAGTGTAGCGACGAGGGTCTTACCTTCCCCCGTAGCCATCTCGGCGATCTTACCCTTGTGGAGGACGGTACCCCCGAAGAGCTGCACGTCGTAGTGCACCATATCCCAGGTGATCTCATTGCCGCCAGCGAGCCAGTGGTTCTGATAGATAGCCATATCATCCTCGATGCGGACGAAGTCGTGGCTGACGCTGAGGTCGCGGTCGAAGTCCGTAGCCTTGACGCGGATCTCGGCGTTCTCTGCGAAGCGGCGACCCGTGCTCTTGACGATAGCGAAGGCCTCGGGGTGGACTTCGTCGAGGACGATCTCGAGCTTGTCGAGGATCTCCTTCTCGAGTTTGTCTACCTTGGCCCAGATAGCTTCACGCTCATCGAGCTCCTTGCCTTCGACGCTGGCCTTGAGTTCTTCTACCTCGGCACGCTCGGTAGCTACATAGTCGCTGATGCGCTGACGGAGCGAGGCGGTGCGGGCACGCAGGTCGTCGTCAGACAGTGCATCGATTTCGGGGTAGACGGCCTTGACGCGCTCTACCCAAGGCGTGATCTCCTTGAGGTCACGCTGTGATTTGTTGCCGAATAGCTTCGACAATAGGTCTATGAATCCCATATATCTTGTTTTATTTCTTCTTGTATGATGGAGTGGGAGGGCTTCCTTAGGGCTGTGATAGCGGGGAAGGGTACTCCCTACATATATAATAATGTATAGGGCGATGTGGTATCGGAGACCCTATACTCGGGGTGCGCTATCGTGCGGCGTTCGGCGGGCGGATGCGGAGGACGTAGGCGATGGCCTTGGCTACGTCGGGGGCTTCGACGACAGGGTAGTCGAAGTCACGTGCCGTGATGCCTGCTCCGAGGAGGATGCAGGGACTGCTGATGGCTGTGGAGTGAAGCCATAGGTTGGGGCTGTCTGCAGGATCCTCGACCTCCCATCCGGGTGTGAGGGTCCAGTAGACGTCGGCCATATGACGGACGTGGATCGAGCGGCGAAGTGCTCGCGCAGCATCGCTCAGAGAGGACTGGGTGACCAGACGCTCGCCAGCGACAGCCATACCGATGCCCTCCATCTCCTCGAGGAAGGCGGCCGACTTATCCTGGAGCTCAGAGAGTGCGATACGCTTCGTCTCAGCGAGCTTCCTATTGAGGTACACGCGTCCATCGGCGAGGCGCTCTACCCAGCTCCCCTGACCGTAGAGGGCGGAGAGATAGAGATTGAGCAGTGCTGCACCCTTCTTCGCGCTGAACTGCCCGTAGCGGGCCTCAGCACCGCGAAGGCGCGGACGGCGATAGTGGGTATAGCCCGTACCCGAGAGGGCGAGCAGGTAGTTACCTTCGCCGAACTTACGACGGAGCTCCTGCAGGAGGGCTTGGATATTCTTGTCAAGTCGTACGTAGGCGTCTACCTCTTCGCTGGTCAGCTCACCCTGAGCTTCGCGTGGTGCGACGTCAAGGCTGTAGGAGAGGGCCAGCATACCAGGCGACTTGCTCTCGGCATAGCCCCCTTGGTCGAGTAGACGTAGAGCAAGGCTCGTGACCTCTTCGTTGGCCAGAGCGCTGCGCTTGAAGTCCGCTGCCTGATGTCCCTGATAGCGGTGCGTGAAGCGACCACCCCAGTCAGACCAGGTGCGAGAGGGCGAGCTGTAGCTACGGAGCGAGCTCCATGCCATCTGCCCACCGACGAGGCGCTTATTAGGCCCTTCGGCGGAGCGGTTGTAGGCCTCGAGGCTCTTGGGCATCGCCTCGTAGTAGCTCGAGCTGGCCCATGAGGCGATCTTGCTGTCGAGCCAGAAAGCACCGTTGGCAAACCACCCGCCCGAGGCGATAGCGGTTTCTGCGTCCGAGGCGATGGCATAGACCAAGCCTGCTCCCGAGGAGGCCTCCTTGATGCGGTCGCCAAGGGTATTGACTAAGAGTGCCTTAGGCGAATAGGTGTCGCGGGTATAGCTCCCCGTGACGCTGGGATCATGGAAGACCGAGCGCCAGGCATGCTCCTTCTTGCTCCAAAGCGTCGTGCGCTCAATGCCGTGCGTCTGAGGATAGGCCCCCGTATGCAGGGTAGCCGTGGCCGAGGCGCGGTCCAGCTCCGTCAGAGGGAAGCGGACATGTGGGTAGATCTTCCCCTCGGAGAGCATACGGCCTAAGCCATCCTCAGTGAAGAGGGGGCGTAGCTGCTCAAGGTAGTCACCACGGAGATCCTCGATGGTGATATAGACGACCACACGAGGGAGGTCCCCCGCCTGCAGCGGCTGCTGGAGTGCCACAAGGGCCAGCAGTGAGGTCAGTAGGTAGCGCATGCTACGCTGCTCCAGTGGGCTCTTGGACATACTTATGAGATATAGGCTTGTGAAGGAGACGCCCCAGCGAAAGGAGGCCGAGGCTGAGAGCGATCAGATAGACGCTCGGGTTGATCACCTGCCCTGCGATGAGGCTCGCGATGGGGAAGGCGATGAGTAGCACGAGACAGATGGCATGCAGGACTGTGCGCACACGGCGTGTGCGCTGCCCAGCGGGCATCAGGAGTGCTATGATGAGGTAGAGCGGATGGAGCGCGAGGAGATTGAAGTTCGGCGATACCATCGGGTGCTCAGAGATGAAGGTGAGGTAGCAGAGGAGCGTCCCCCCGAGGCCTGCTGCGAGATAGAGGCTGAATTCGATGACTCCAGCGACGGGCTTTCCGAGCCAGCGCCAGATGAAGACCCCGATAGAGAGCAGGAGGATGAGGGAGAAGATGACGAGGGGATGCGTCACGCTGAGGCCTGCGGGTGCGATAGGGCGCGGCTCTCCATACTCCAGCGTCTGCTGGACGGGGCGTCCCCAGATCTCTTGGTCAGGGGTGACGATGCCCATAGCGAGGTGGGGGAGCAGGCGTGCGGCCTCCATGGGGATGAAGAAGCGGTCGCGGATACTCATCTTCTCGTCCAGCTCGGGGCCCATCGCGAGATCTGTCCCCAGTACCAGCCAGGGGGAGGAGGCCTCCAGCTCGTTGATCGCCTCGCGCCACGTCTTGTCGGGGAGTGGCGTGATGCCAGGCACGCTGTCCAGTACGAAGGTCAGCTGACTCCCGCGCTCGTCGAGCTTGCCGAAGTCCGTCAAGGTCGCGAAGTAGAGATCCAGCGGGCGCGTACTGCAGTTGTTGCGGAAGGCATTGTATCGGTACGTGCGGTTCTCGGGCTGTGCATTCTCGATGAGGAGTCGCCAGAGGTGGGCACGCTGTGTGCTGTCGGTATTGAGCACCAGCTCGCGGATGACACCACGGCTCTGATACTCGCTCATGTAGTCACTGGTCGCTATGGGCAGGACGATGTAGTCGGTCTTGCCCTGAGTGAAGCGCAGGGAGAAGTCGTCGGTAAAGTTGAAGATACCGTAGTTGAAGGTCACGTCGATCCCCTGCTCTGCATCCCATACGCGTAGGCCTGCATGGCCGTAGAGGGTATAGGAGTCTTCGGCGCTGGGCTGAGCCGCCAGATAACTAATCTGAGCGCTCTGTGAGAGGGTAAGGGGGAGGCCGAAGGTCTTGTCTTGCTGGGGCTGAGGCGTCTCAGCGACGCCCGTCATATAGGCACACAGACACACCACCGCCACGAGGAGGAGGCGGTAGGTCATACCAAGGGTCTTATATATATGGTGTAGCTGGCCTATAGCTTGCATCGAATCTGATCAGATAGGACAAAGATACTAAAAGTCTGCATGCTCTCTTTGCTCAGACTTCCCCACAGAGCAGGCGGGGGCCTTCTCCCATCGTAAGAGCCTCGTCTTTGCTGTGATTTCTCGGGGGGAAGAGCGTATGGGAGGATATGCTCTTTGTAGGTGGGGTGGTGTGAACCTATATTGGTCGACGGGCTGACCTATATGAGTACGTGGGTAGAGCTATATAGGATGGCGAAGAAAGCTATATGGCTTTATGAAGTGACCTCTATTAAGTTATTGCTCCGCGTGGGGATAAAAGTTGCGGACGAGTGGCAGATAAGTTTGGGCTACGTGCGTGGACGATAAATCTACGTACGTGGATATTTGGATTTACGTACCTGGTCTTTAAGACTACGTACATAGACAGAGGAAAACCACTACGTGAAGGTGCTTTTTCCTTCACGAGAATGACACTTTTCTCTCCGCTGGATAAGAGGAATACTCGTGATAAGGCGACGGGAAAAGCGTATCACTTCGGAGAGGGATATCGGGGAGCTGGGCTATCCTATACGATCTCACCCATAGGATCTATCTCGCTCAGGTAGCTCCGCTGTCGCCCGCTCGTCTACTGCAGGAGGGTGGGGAGAGGACGTATAATAGCGGTGTGTCGCAGGCGTTTATGAAGCTGATTTTTTTTTTTCTATAAAGTCGCTACCTTTAGGGACCACTTCCATTAGCACCGCACTCCTTGAAATGAAACACATTCACTTGCTCTTAGTCGCCTTTGCGCTATCTTCTGGTAGCCTTCTCGCGCAGACGACCTTCCCAATACAGGGCACCTTGAAGAAGACCGCCGACCGCACGCCCGTGGACTTTGCTAACGTCCTCCTGCGCCATCCCGCTGATAGTAGCCTCGTCGTGGGGACAACCAGCGATGAGCACGGGGCTTTCCGCTTGGAGGCTCCCGAGGGCACCTTCCTCCTCGAGGTGCGTGCGCTGGGCTACCGACCCTATCATCAGACGCTCACCATCGCTGGTGCTCTTGACCTCGGCGAACTCCTCCTCACTGAGGAGACGAAGCAGCTCTCCGCTGTCCAAGTCACAGGCCGTCGCCCCATCATGCTCCGCAAGGCCGACCGTATGGTCTTCGACGCTACGCAGATCGCTCCCGCTGCCAGCTCGGCTCTGGATGTCCTGCGCCAGACCCCTGGGGTGAACGTCTCCGACGGCGGCATCAGCCTCATCGGTAAGGGCGGGGTGATCGTCCTCATCAACGACAAGCGTGTCCGCCTCTCGGGCGCCGCGCTCATCGGCCTCCTCCGCTCCTATCCGCAGTCTGACCTCCAGGAGATCCAGATACTCACCACCCCGCCCGCTAAGTACGAAGCCGAGGGGAATGCCGGTGTGCTGAACATCATCCTCAAGAAGGCTAAGAACGATTTCTTCGGAGGAAGTATCGCTCCTCGCTTCAGACTTCGTAAGGATAAGACCTTGTACAGCCTCACTTCCAGCCTCAACTACAAGAAGGACAAGGTCACTGCTTCTCTCCAGCTCGGAGGAGGCTCTTCAGGCTATGATGGTCGCCTAGATACCTACCGCACCTATCCCAAGCAGGGCACTTTCCATTCGAGTGAGACAGCCTACTCGGGGCAGGGGCCTTACTTCAACCTCCGTGCGGGGCTAGACTATGCCTTCACTCCTGAGCTCTCCATGGGGGCGAGTATATCCTACAGCCCAGAGAAGAATAATTCTCGCCGAGAGAATGATAGCCGAGACTATCGCATTCTCCCCAGTGGTGAGCGTGAACTCCTACGCCTGCTCCCCGGTGTCGCCGACGAGACCGACAAGAGCCAATACACTACGGCGAACGTTCACCTCGAGAAGAGCTTCAAGTCCGCTCCCAAGCGTCGTCTCTCGTGGGATGCCGACTATGTAGGCTATCGAAGCCAAGAGGGGCGTAACTTTACTTCCCGAGGCTTGATGCCTAATGGTACTCCCATCCCTGGGTCGGACTTCCACTTCGATGCGCTGACCGATCAGCACACCGACTCCTACATCACGAGCCTAGACTATACCGAGCCGATTGGTAAGGGGACGCTGGGCTTTGGGGCTAAGGGGACATGGACCCGCACCACCAACCGAAGCGACTACGATGCCAAGAGCTCTATGGGTGAGCGTCACGACAAGATCACCTTCGACGAACATGTCTATGCGCTCTATGCTGACTTCAAGCATCCGCTCTCCGACAAGTGGGATCTCCGCACGGGTCTCCGTATGGAGTACACCCACACGGCAGGGAAGAATAATGGCCGTCGTCTGGAGAACTTGAGGAGCTACCTCAATGTCTTCCCCACGCTCTTCTTGGGATTCAACCCCAACGACCGCCATGCCTTCAGCCTCAATGGTACTGTCCGCCTCAATCGCCCCCACTTCGGCCAACTCTCCCCGTTCGCTAGCTATGAGAACCAGTACAGCGTCATGCGAGGGAAAGAAGATCTGCGTGCTGCCAAGCGTGCCAAGCTTGCTCTCGGCTACACCTTCCTTGGGGCACTGGACTTCCAGCTCGACGGTGGCTATCTCTGGGATGGTATCACACAGGTCATCCGCCTCGATCCCGTGACGAATCAAGGGAGCATCACGCATGACAATGCCGAGAAGACCTGGACCTTCGGCCTGGAGAATAGTTTCTTCTTCAATAAGGTCAGCTTCTTCCAGACCTACATCTCCCAGCGTCTCTGGTACTCCGATATGAAGATCGGCCCTGAGTCCACTTCGCTCTACGGGGGAGCGGGCTTGACCTATCATGTCAGCCTCAACAATACCTTCTTCTTCAACCGCAGTAAGACCTTCCAGGGGACCTGCTCCTTCTACTATCGGACACCTTGCTACGATGGAGGCTTCCATATGGGGCACGTCATCTCTGGCGGAGCGGGCCTATCCTACACGCTCCTCCAAGGGAAGCTCCGCCTCGCTCTCGACGCCTACAACCTCCTCCGCAATAACCTCCATCTGAATATCACGACTCCCGACTATGAGATGTATGCCAACAACGAGAATAGTGCACTCACCCTCAACCTCGGTGTGACCTACTCCTTCGGTGCTCCTATCCGAGGCAAGTCCGAGCGCAAGAGTGCCCAAGAGCTTCGCTCGCGTATGTAGCGCCCCGCCTCCCGCTCTTGGGTCACACCCGCTAAAGCAAAGCCCCCAGCAGCCGTCCTCGTGGTGCCTGCTGGGGGCTTGCTGTATCTGGGCTATCCTATACGATCTCACCCATGGGATCTCCCTCGCTCAGGTAGCTCCGCTGTCGCTCATTCGTCTACTGCAGAAGGGCGGGGAGAGGACGTATAATAGCGGTGTTTCACAGGCGTTTAAGGGGGCTATTTTTTTTTTTTTTTCTATAAAGTCGCTACCTTTCGGGACGATTTCCATTAGCACGCACCTCTTGGTATGAAACACATTCACTTGCTCTTAGTCGCCTTTGCGCTATCTTCTGGTAGCCTTCTCGCGCAGACGACCTTCCCAATACAGGGCACCTTGAAGAAGACCGCCGACCGCACGCCCGTGGACTTTGCTAACGTCCTCCTGCGCCATCCCGCTGATAGTAGCCTCGTCGTGGGGACAACCAGCGATGAGCACGGGGCTTTCCGCTTGGAGGCTCCCGAGGGCACCTTCCTCCTCGAGGTGCGTGCGCTGGGCTACCGACCCTATCATCAGACGCTCACCATCGCTGGTGCTCTTGACCTCGGCGAACTCCTCCTCACTGAGGAGACGAAGCAGCTCTCCGCTGTCCAAGTCACAGGGCGCCGCCCCATCATGCTTCGTAAGGCCGACCGCCTGGTCTTCGATGCGACCCAGATAGCGCCTGCCGCCGCCTCGGCACTGGATGTCCTACGGCAGACACCTGGGGTAAATGTTACGAATAGTGGCATTAGTCTCATCGGCAAGGGGGGAGTCATCGTCCTCGTCAACGATAAGCGCGTGCGCCTCTCAGGTACTGCTCTCCTCAGTCTCCTGCGCTCCTATCCACAGTCTGACCTTCAGGAGATTCAGATCTTGACCACGCCACCTGCTAAGTACGAAGCCGAAGGAGATGCGGGCGTCTTGAACCTCGTCTTGAAGAAAGCTAAGAATGACTTCTTCGGGGGAAGTGTCACGCCAGGCTTTGGGATCAATGGGACCAAAAGGTCACGGCCTCGCTATGAGCTCAGTACGAGCTTCAACTATAATCAAGGTAAGGTCACAGCTTCCCTTGACCTCGGTGCCAGTACGGGGCTGTTTGATGGTGATCCGCGTACCTATCGTACCTATCCTCAGCAGAAGACTTACTATGTCAGTGATACCTACTACACTGGGCGGGATAAGTTATTCAGCGTACGTGGAGCGCTGGACTACGCCTTCACTCCAGAGCTCACACTCGGCTTCAGCGCCTCCTATACGCCACAGCAGGATAGTACACATCGTGAGAATGACTCTCGCGACTATAGCATCGCTCCCGATGGCTCGTACAAGCTCCTTCGCTCCCTCCCAGGACTTGCGGTGAACATCAATTATGGGAGGTACATCTCGGCGAACGCCCACATGGAGAAGACCTTCACGGGTGTGCCCAAGCGTCGCCTATCGTGGGACGTGGACTATGTCGGCTACCGCAGTCGGGAGGATCGTAGCTTTACCTCCTCGGGCCTGACCCCTCAGGGTGCTCCTATCGCAGGCTCTGACTTCCGCTTCAATGCGCTGACCGATCAGCATATCGACTCCTATATCGCCAGCCTGGACTATGTCGAGCCTCTCGGTAAGGGGACGCTGGGCTTCGGAGCAAAGGGGGCTTGGACGCGCACCAGCAATAGTAGTGACTATGATGCAGCGAGCACGATGGGTGAGCACCACGATAAGATCCGCTTCGATGAGCAGGTCTATGCGCTCTATGCGGACTTCAAGCATCCCCTCTCTGAGACGTGGAGTCTTCGCACGGGGCTTCGTATGGAGTACACCCATACGGCAGGGGAGAATAACGGCCGTCGTCTGGAGAACTTGAGGAGCTATCTCAACGTCTTCCCCACGCTCTTCTTAGGCTACAACCCGAATGACCGTCATGCCTTCAGCCTCAGCAGCACCGTCCGTCTCAACCGTCCGGATTTCAGTGCGCTCTCTCCCTTCGCTAACTACGAGAATCAGTACACCATCATGCGAGGGAAGGAGGACCTACGTGCCGCGAAGCGTGCACGGCTTGCCCTCGGATATACCTTCCTCGGTGCGCTGAACTTCCAGCTCAATGGGGGCTACCTATGGGACGGGATTACGCAGGTGATACGCTTGGATCCTGCGACGAACCGCGGGAGCTACACCTATGAAAATGCCGAGAAGACCTGGATCGTTGGACTGGAAAATAGCTACTTCTTCAATAAAGTCAGCTTCTTCCAGACCTACATCTCCCAGCGCCTTTGGTATAATGAAACGAAGCTTGATGCCCATGTGTCCTCTCCCTATGAAGGAGGCTCTGGTCTGAACTATAGCTTCAGCATGAATAATACCTTCTTCTTCAATCGTAGTAAGACGCTCCAAGGTACCTGCTCCATCTACTACGCGAGTCCACGCTACGATGACGGAGGTCTGAGGCACTCCCATTCCTTCACGGCTAATGCAGGCCTATCCTATACGCTCCTCGATGGGAAGCTCCGCATCGCTGCCGATGCCTACAACCTCATCTGGACCGAGCCCTACATCCATATCAATACCCCCGCCTACCAGATGCGTGTCAAGAACGAGTCGAATAGCCTCTGCTCGCTGAGCTTGACCTATTCCTTCGGTGCTTCCATCGAGGGTAAGGATGAGCGCCAGAGTGCCCAGGATCTTCGCTCGCGTATGTAGCCCCCTGCCGCTCCCGCTCTTGGGTCACACTCGCTAAAGCAAAGCCCCCAGCAGCCGTCCACGTGGCGCCTGCTGGGGGCTTGCTGTATCCCTCGCCTGCAAGCAGGCCGCTACTTCCTTCGCCCAAAGCTTGCGCCTTCGCTCTGCTTTCCCCTTCGCTCAAAGTGCGTGCTTCATCGGTTGCACGTGCCGAACGTATACCCTTTCTCCTCAGGACGTATACGTATCGCGAGCAAAACGTATACGTTTGGCGGTGAAAACGTATACGTTTCGAGCGTGAAACGTATACGTCTTGGGCATAAAACGTATACGTTTTGCCCGCACAAGGTATACGTCCTCCCGCCATAACCTCCTCCCGCCCCGAACGAACGCCCCGCTGTGTCACCCTCAGCCTCCGCAAACTATCTACTATTCTTGGTAATTTAGATGCCTCATAAGGGGCTTCTTCGCAGTGGAAGACAGCTGCAGGGGACTTATAGTAATTGGTTGATTTTTACTCAGAGATATGGATGCAAGGCGGTGTATGATCATAGACTTGGAGCGGCAGGGGGACAAACGAATGTTTATCACCGAGCAGGTCGAGTCCATAGATGTCAGTGAGCATGGAGGATGGTTGGTGCGCTTCAAGACCTCTCCCCGTGTCTTCCAGTACAATAAAGCGCGCCTCCTTTATCTGAAAGATCCCAAGCCAATCAACGTCGTGCATAGGGGGCTCTACGTCCGGAACAAGCGCATCTCCGACATTGCAGAGCTCCTGTGCTTCGCCTACTCCACGTACAATTTCTATCGAGTGACCCATACGAATGGCTATGTAGAGTGCCTCGATGGTCGGGAGGTCTATATTACCCGCACGCCGATAGACCTGACGGGGGGCTCTACGTGGGACTATCTGAAGAAGCTCGCAGCTGAGACGGGACTATGCGCCAGCGACGGGACAAATATCTTAGCGAAGTCCTACCGTCTGGTGGATGTGAAGCGAGATAACGTGCCCCTTGCTCAGTACCTTGGTGATAAGAGGAAGTTGACTATGCGCTCCATACCACGACAGGTCTACTATCCCTTTGGTTGCAATGCCAGCCAAAAGGCCGCGGTGGAGGCAGCCCTGTGCCATCAGGTGAGTATCGTGCAGGGGCCTCCAGGTACGGGGAAGACGCAGACGATCCTCAATATCATCGCGAACTTGCTCCTCGCAGGCAAGACTATATTGGTGGTCTCAAATAATAATTCTGCCGTAGAGAATATTGCCGAGAAGCTCCAGCGTGAAGGCTTGGGCTTCCTCGTGGCACAGCTGGGGAACTCCGAGAACAAGGAGGCCTTCATCCAACAGCAGCAGCCCTATTACCCTGATATGGAGGGATGGGCGCTCGAGGATACTTCAGCGGTCAAGAAGGTGGCCAAGGAGGCTCTGCGGAAGGTGTCTCAGGGCTTTGATGACCAGACGAAGCAGGCGCAGCTACGGGCCGAGCTCAATGCTTTGCAGACGGAGCGTCAGTATAATGATCTCCTTAATGAGGCTATCGAGCAAGACGTCAGCTGGCTGAAGGATAAGTCTCCTGCTGGGCTGATGGCTTTACTTACGCGCTTTCAGCAGCTCGCAGAGCAGTCGGAGCGGCCCAGCTTTTGGTTTCGCCTGAAGAGTGCATTCACTTTAGGACCGCAGGCCTTCTCGTTCCTCAAGAGAGAGTTTGCGGAGGTCATCGCTTGCCTGGAAGATGCCTACTATGAGGCTTCTCAATCTAAGATAGAGAAGGAGCTTTCAGTAGTCGCACAGCGTCTTCAGTCCATCGACTTAAAGCAGAGCGTCAAGGAGCTTACTACCTCGTCGCTCCAGCTTCTCAAAAGCAAGGTGAGTAAGCGCTATGATAGTGGAGGAGCTCGATGCCAGTTCACTATCAGAGACTTCAAGCTCAAGACGGAGGCTTTCCTCAAGGAATATCCCGTGGTGCTAAGTAGTACATACCGATCGAATGGGAATATCAATCCCGATTATGTCTTTGACTATGTCATCATGGACGAGGCTTCGCAGATCGATATTAAGACGGGAGCACTGACCCTATCGTGTGCTATGAATGCTGTGATCGTAGGGGATGATAAGCAACTACCTAATGTAGTAAGCCGAGAGGAGGCCCTTGCTCTCAAAGCGATAAGAGAGACCTACCAGGTCGATGACCGATATGATGCTGTGACGCATAGCTTCCTGAAGTCTTGCTTAGAGACCTTCAAGGATGCCCCCGTGACGCTGCTACGTGAGCACTATCGTTGCCACCCCAAGATCATTGAGTTCTGCAATCAGCGCTTCTATGACGGTGAGCTGATCTCCATGACGACGGATAAGGGTGAGGAGAAGGTGCTTCAAGTCCTACGCACCGTGAAGGGGAATCATGCCCGAGGACACTTCAACCAGCGTGAGATAGACGTCATCACGCAGGAAGTGCTACCAGAGTTTCAGGATCAGGGGAGCATCGGTATCATCACCCCCTATAGAGATCAGGCGCAGGCTATCAACCAGATGCTGGGCATGGATATCGCAAGTACGGTGCACAAGTATCAGGGGCGAGAGTGCGACACGATCATCATGAGTATGGTGGACAATAGTCCGACGGAGTTCTCTGACGATCCGAACCTCCTCAACGTAGCTATCTCTCGTGCCAAGACTCATCTCTGTATCGTGGCGACAGGGAATGATCTGCCTGAGGGGAGCATCCTATCTCAGCTCATCAGCTACATTCAGTACAACAACTTCGAAGTGAAGGAGAGCAAGCTGCGCTCAGTCTTTGACCTGCTATATACGCAGTACACTACGGAGCGCCTGGCTTATCAGTCCAAGCATCAGGTCTCAGACCAACTATCTGAGACGCTCTTCTATGATACGCTACTCAAGGCTCTCAAAGAGGTGGGGCGTAGCGAGCTTTCCGTCCTCTGTCACTATCCCCTTGAGAGACTCATCGCTGATACGTCGCTACTGGATGCTGAGGAGCGAGCTTTCGTCAAGAGTCCTCTCTCGCACGTGGACTTCCTCGTCTATAATTCGCTGACGAAGCGTCCGCTACTCGTCATCGAGGTCGATGGCTGGAGCTTCCATAAGGGGAGTGCTACGCAGCAGGCCCGAGATGCACTCAAAGACCGCCTTCTCTCCAAGTATGATCTCCCTCCCTATCGTATCTCTACGACAGATATGGTGACGGTCGATATGCTGAGAGAGCGATTGGCTACTTTATTGTAGGCCTGCAGTAAGGCTCTGCGATTATTAGAAAAAGCCTACCTTCGTGCTGCTTCCTAGGAAGGGAAGTGTCTTTCATCAAAAGTGTCCAGAGAACGGCTACGAGCCGTCCGCAACCTATCCGCATACGGGGCAAGGTGCGAGAGGCAGACTCCCTGCCTGACACGAGAGGACGTATCGTCTCATCTAAAAATAAAAGGTATGACTACCCAAGCTACATCTACTTCGACAGAGGAGCTCGTATCCAGCTCCCGCACTATCTATTTGACTGACCACCCCGAGGGGCAGCTGCGTCGGATGGATGGTACCCTGCTGCGTCTCTATCCCGCTACATCTCTCCCCGCACCGCTGACGCCCGAAGCACGCACCGAGGCTACGGAGCTCTTTCGCCAAAGCCTCTCCCTCTTGTGGCGGCATCGAGAGCGCATCCTTTCGGATAGCCGAATGTTCCTCACCCCCATAGCCGAGACGAATGGCTTGGCATATCTGGGCGCCTTCCCCGAGGCGACACTGGGTGCGTACATCGAGCTTTGGACGCTGTGTGATGCTGCGCTCATCACGGACGAGCGTGGGGGCCAGCACTTCGTGACGCGTGTGGCAGGTAGCCCGCTCTCTGGGAGCAATCGCTGTACGCTGGTAAGCGAGGAGGGCGAAGTCAGCACGCGCAGTGTGCGGGACTTTAGTTCGCTGTGGCGTCCCCTCCGTGGCTTGATCCGTCGCTACCGAAAGCCCCAAGCTACCGCCGAGCACTACACCCTCTCCGAAGTCCTTAGCCTCCTCTGCGAAGAAGGGTAGGGCAGCCCTACCCATACCCAGCGGAGGGGAAAGTGTCCTTCTCGTGAAGAAAAAAGCGCCTTCACGTAGTGGTATTCTTCTATCTATGCACGTAGTCTTAAAGACCAGGTACGTAAATCCAAATATCCACGTACGTAGATATTAGATCTACGTATGTAGTCCAAACTTATCTGCCGCTCGTCCACAACTTTTATCCCTACGTGGAGCAACAACCCCAATATAGGTCAGCGGGGCGACCAGTATTGGTCGACGCGCGAACCACTATAGGTTCATAGTAGTGACCAATAGTGGTTGACTCACGAACCACTATTGGTTATCCCCCGTACCACTATTGGTTTGCACTACAAGCAAGTAGTGGTATGTATTCGTTCCTTCCACGAGTATAGAAAGTAAGCCCCTGATACATGGCTATTTACATGCATCAGGGGCTCTTTCTTTGCACCTTTCTTGTATGTATGTATGTATGTATTTTACTAAGTTTGTGGTAGACAACTGAATCTGAAGACATCAAGTCTACACCACAAACGTCTTACCATAACTCACGATATCCTTATGAAGAAGCGAGCCCTTCATAGTCTATGTCGCCTGTCTCTGTGTGAGCACTCTCGCCTCATACGGAGCTCAGCAGGCGCTCTGCCTTGTCCTACAAACAGCCCCCAATACAACAGATCGTCTGCAAAAGAAAATTGAACACCATGAAGACTCTAACTAAATGCTTCCTACTCCTCGTAGTACTCCTCTGTAGTGAGCAAATTCTCTTAGCCCAAGCTATTAAAGGAACCGTAGTAGATGCCGAGGGGAAACCTATCGAGTTAGCCCACGTTATTGCGCGTAAGCGTGCGGACAGTACCTTCGTAGCAGGCTGTCTGACAGATGCCCAGGGGCGATTTGCTTTTGATACGCTGTCTGCGCCTGAGCATATACTCACCGCCAAGTGTATTGGCTACAAGGCTCGCACAATAGCAGCTCAGCCGGTCTGTAATATCATATTGGAGGGTGACGCCACCGAGCTGTCAGAGGTCGTCGTGCTTAGCTCCTATGTCAAGCGTTCTCCCTCGGGGGATCTCTCTGTGCGCATCCAAGGTAATCCCATTGCTAAAGGGAAGAGCCTCATGGAGACTCTGCGCTATATACAGGGAGTCGAGGTGCTTAGTGGAAATATCCTGGTCAATGGTAAAGACCATACCATCATCTATCTTGGAGATCGCAAGATTACGGCCGAGCAATTACGCTCCATCCCTACCAATATGGTGAAGCATATCGAGGTGATCCCCAATGCCGGAGCTTCTTTTGGGCAAGAAGCCCAAGGAGGCATCGTGCGTGTAACTCTTCGACAGAAGGAGGGACTTATTGGGGCAATTGGCTTGACTGCACAAGCAGATGGAGAGGGTTTTGTAGATGCCATCCTCACTCCTACGCTACAATATCAGTTTGGTAAGCTATCTGTATATAACAGCCTTAAACTGGGGGCTGGGAATTATCGCACAAGGTACAAGCGTCAAGATAACTACGGCACTCATCATGTAGATCGAAAGTTTCATTCGGATAAGGAGTCCTTGGCTCTTCTAGAGAATTTGGGGCTACAGTATCAGCTTACTCCGACGCAATCCCTGCAGGTCTATGGAGGGCTATATCTGATTAAGGACCGCATCAATCAAACCAACCACAACGGGCAGCTGCTGAGTCTGAGACAAAAGACCCAAAGCTCTTTTATCGAAGGTAATGCGGGCTTGCTCTATCGAGCTAATCTGAATTTCGGGAAAAACTCTTCCTTCTCTACCAAGGTCGAGTATCTCAATCAGAGTAATAGCGATCATATAGACTATGAGCTCAATACTCATGCTGAGAATGAACTGAGGCAGAGGCTGTCCTACCTCTATGTGGAGCCTCGTTTAGAACTGAAGTCGAGCAAGGGAAGTAGTGTAAACTTGGGGATTCGCTTTAGCCGTCTGAGGGACAGAAACGAAATGTCGGGTATCGCCAGCACAATACTCACTCAAGTAAAGCAACAAGATTTCCAGATCTCTGGAGGGGACTTTGCCCCGTGGATAGAGTACAGTCGCATGATTGGTCAGCGAGCATTCGTGCAGGTAGGGCTGACCTATCAGCTAACAGATATGAAGTATAGCGATTATCTCAATCGGATTGCGTCTATCAACAACCGTTATTCGGGTCTGTATCCCAATGTCCAGTTGCAATATATGCTCAACCCGCAGAAGCAGTCGGGTATATCTATAGCTTATCGCCGAGACTATTCGCTGCCTAATTATGGCTACTATAGCCCTGTGGCTGTCTATCAAAACGAGAAGCTGTATAGCATAGGTAACCAAAATCTAAAGGAAGAAACCTTTCATTCTGTAGAGGCGAATTACTACATCAATCCCAATTGGACACTGACTTATAGGCTAAAAAGCGGTGCGAACATCATACATCTGCTTGCTCATCGAGATCCCATTCAGTCCGATGTGGTGTACACGAGACCCGAGAATAGTGGCACGAGTCTACAGCACTATACTTCGCTCTCCTATACAGCCAGTGTGTCGGACTTTTGGCAGACAAATAATAGGGTCTTTGTGAGACACAATACAGAGAAGAGCCCAGGTAAGACCGTCTCCAGCGCTTGGCTGGGGTGGAGTGCCACCCAGCAGTTTAGATTGAGTAATACGATGGGACTAACGCTATCGGCTACTGGACAGACAGCAGAGAAGCATCTAAGCCATGAAGTAGGGCTACGCTATGATATAGATGCAGGTGTCTATATGAGCTTGCTGAATGATCGGCTACAGATCAATCTGGGGACGCTCAACCTTATTCATAATAGAGCGGTCATGCGTGTCAAAACAGATTTTGCAGATCTCGAGCGTACCGATTTGTCTCCTCGTAGACGCCTCAAATTAAGCGTGACATGGCACTTCTCCAGCGGGGATAAAATCAAGCGCAGTAGCTCGCGTACAGTTAATTCGCCCACCAGAGAGACCCCTACACTGTAAGGCAGATACACTATCCCTCCCCTCACAAGTATAGTCAGCAAGCCCCCTGACGCGTGGCTATTTGCATGCGTCAGGGGGCTCTTTCTTTGCGCCTTTCTTGTGTGCATATCTTTTACTAAGTTTGTGGTAGACAACAGAATCTGAAGACATCGAGTCAACGCCACAAACGTCTTACCATAACTCACGACACTATTATGAAGAAGAGAGCCCTTCATAGCCTATTCGCCTGTCTCTGTGTGAGCGCCCTCGCCTCATGCGGGGCTCAGCAGGCGCTCTGCTTTGCCCCACAAACCACCCTCGACACAAGCACCAACACGATCAAGGTCGCTGATCAGCCCGTCTTCAAGGTCGCTACCTCGGTGCTGAACCTCAAGGAGGAGCAACTTGCGCTGAACGAGGAAGCACTGCCGAAGGAGCGGGCAGCGTATATCGCCTCCATTCTCAAGGAATGCCATTCAGATCAGGACACCATCATCGCTGCTTCGCCGAGCTTCACCCTCGTAAAGAGCACGGGCACTCATAGTAAGCGTTATGTCGGCTATATGTATAGCTATCAGCTTAACTTCGACTCAGGGCGCTGGGTCTGCATAGGTCTTGATGCCGCAACGGAGAGTGCACCGACGATGGATGGAGTGTGTGGATTTCTACGGAGGGTCTATGTGATCAAGCGGAGGAATCGCGTGATCGTCAAGGATTCTTTCGGAGATATCGCCATCGTCTATGTCCTACAAGGACGAGATCGCAAAGCTCCTTTCAGCCACACCTCGGCTTGGCGACCAGCCGACATCTCCGCTATGATTTCGACAGCGTACTATATTGAGAAGGAGTTCGATCCCAAGAGCCATGCCGTAGCGACTGGGAGGTATGTGAAGTAAATACACTAAGCCATGAAGAAGCTATTCACCATCGTCCTCTGCTGCCTCTGCGCTCAGATCACGCTGCTCTCGCAGGTCATATACTCGGGGCGGGCCATCTCGTCCGAAGACAAGACGCCGATTCCCCTGGCCAACATCGTCCTCTTAGCGCAAGACTCCTCCTTCATCGCTGGCGGGGTCACCGACGAGCTCGGGCGCTATTCGATCACGACGGAGCAAGGGAAAGTCCCGCAGTGGATACGAGCGACCTGCATCGGCTATGAGGATCTACTGCGACCTATCAGCCGCTACCCTCGGGAGGGTGCGGAGCTCATCTTAGAGGTACAGACCAACCAGCTGCAGGATGTGACGGTCCGGGCGAAGCGCAAAGCCTTCACGCTGAAGGATGGTACGTTTGTCGCCAACGTCGCGGCGGTGCCTTCACTCAGGAATAGCGGCTCGATCGACAACCTACTGAACCGCATCCCCTTCGTGCAGGGCTCGGGCGGATCCTTCTCTGTGCTGGGGACGGGTGGCGAAGCGACCCTCTACCTGGATGGCCAGCGGGTGCAGGATGCGAGCATCCTCCAGCACCTCCGCTCCCAAGATATCGCGAGTGTCGAGGTCATCAATACCCCTGGCGCCCAGTATAAGGCCTCCACGAATTCGGTGATCAAGATCCACACGATCAAGAAGCTGAATATGACCAGCCTCTCTGCTTCGCAATACGCTCTCCTGCAGAATCGCCTCAGCACCTATACCGATATCAACGTCGCTCACAGCAATGCTCGGGCTTATTGGAGCTTCAATGCGGGCTATAGCCACACCGCGATGGCGAGTGGGAATAGCGATTACTACAGCATGCCGAATGGGAGTGGAGACTTATTGGAAACCTTCAGCTCGTCAGATATGACCTATCGAGGTGACTTCTTCATGGGTGGCTTGGGGCTGAATATATCCCCAGCTAAGGAGACGAACATCGGCTTTGTCTCCAACCTCAAGGTGAGTGCTGTGAAGTTCGATTACGCTTCTGAGGGGCTGATCCACAAGGAGAGCGGGATCGTACGTCTGAATACTCCCTATACTTCGCAAATAGATTCACGTCCCTACAAATCCACGTCGAGCCTCTATTACAATGGGAAGATAGGTGCCACGAGTGTGAACGTCACCGATGAGATCCTCTTGGGGAGTGGAAATAACACCTCCATATACAATGAGGCGGGGACTTCGGCACACTCGCAGACCAAGGGGGCTCAGCGCTATGGCATGAACTCCCTGATGCTGTCCTTCCAGACACCTGTCAAGGGGCTGAAGCTGGGCTACGGCGCTGAGCTGGCCTTGAGCTTCAATAAGAGTGAGCTGCAGCAGACAGAGCAAGGCATCGTGACTGACGTCATTAGCTCCACGGTGAAGAATGGCCAAACGCTACTGGGCACCTTCGTTGATGTGAGGGCTCAGTGGCTGGGGCTGTCGTGGTATGCAGGCTTGCGATACGAGTATGAAGCCTCTTCCTATACGCAGAATGGTACGCGTGTCACTCGTCAGAAGCCTTCCCCTCACTTCCTAAGCCCCAGCTTCTCGCTGTCTTATTCGGGCGAAGACCTCCAAGCTACACTGTCTTATCGTAAGAGCCTCCACCGCCCAGCGTACTCGTCCTTGAATAACTTCACACTCCTCGAGAACCAGTACGTCTACCAGCAGGGTAGTCCCTTCTTACTCAACGAGACGAAGGATATCGTACAGCTCCTCGCCACCTACAAGACGCTCTCCTTCAGTGCCAGCTACAACTACGTCCAGAATACTTCGACGGCAGTATTAGCCCGACACGAGACGAAGGCCGACGTGGTACTCAAGCGTAGGATAAATATCCCCAGCTATTCGAAGCTCTCGCTGGGGCTGGAGTGGAGTGATTCATTCGGTCCGTACTCTCCATCAATCGAGGTGGGATTCCAAAAGCAGTTCCTCAAGTACAGTGGCTTGACCTTCGATCGCCCGATGCTGGAGCTCTCGACAAGCCATTATGTAGAGCTGGGGAAGGGCTGGAGTGTGAACGCTGACGCCAGCTACTCAAGTAGAAGTCATAGCCTCTTCAGTGAGTACTCTGCTAAGTGGAGCTACAGCCTGATGCTATCCAAGGAGATAGGGAACTTCACCTTTGACCTCAGCCTGCAGAACCTCTTCCTTGACAACAAGCAGTACAGGACGCGCAGGATGGCAGGCATCTTTGCGCAGGAGATCGAAGCGCGGGACTTCTCGGGCGCCAGCTTGAATGTCTCCTACCGCATCCATTCCATCAAGGCAGCCTACCGCAACAAGAAGGCCAGCAGCGAAGGGCAGCGCTTTTAGCCCACCTCCATTCCACACCACGACGAAGCCCTTACCCTTCTCCGCGAAGAAGGGTAGGGGATTACCCTCATTCCCTTAGGTATAGAAAAAGGGTGCAAATCACTAGTGATTTGCACCCTTTACCGCGGAGAGAGAGGGAAATGTTCTATTTCCCTTTATCTCGTTGTATCACAGACGTCTATCTAACCTGGTCAAGCGGTAGTGTAGCAAAAATGTAGCAGTTTTTTGACTGACTTTTGACTACCATTCTGACTGATTATTGAAAGCACAACAGCTCTCTTTTCTTACTAGCAAAGGTATAGAAAAACGAACGATAAGTAAAGCGCTTCTATTACAAGCATTTACTTAGGCCCCTGCTACACAGCCTGGTGCACGGTGCAAGCCCTATATATAGGGGGCTTGCACCGTGCACCAGTGTCTCCTGGGTAGCTAGGGGAAATTCACGTGCACTTATGATGAAAAGACCTGTCCAGTCCCTATCTTCTGCTTGGGAAGGAGGTCGTCAATGGCTACTTGTGAAGCTTGAGGCGTCGCTTTGTCCTCGGCCCTTTGTCCATTCTGTAAGGCTGATTTGAGGTTGCCTACGCCTTGATCTACATTGCTTGCTAGTACCTTGTACAAGCCGAGGCGCTTCGGTGCGTTGAATTGCTTGATGAAGTTCTTCATGAAATTCTCGAAAAGTCCATCCTTGCTGTTGGATTTGAGAAAGCTACTTTGCAGAGCTTCTTCTACTGGAGCAGTCTTTAGCTTGCCTTTTTTTTGTTGATATCGGTAACAACTGAGAGCTTACCAACCTTTTCTTCTTGCTTGACTTCCGTACGGTCTTCCAAAACTAGCGCATAGTCGTCTGTGTGATTGTTCACTATAATCATATGCAATAATTTGATATATAGCTACTAAGGAGTATGTGTAGCGATCGATCTCAGTGTACACAAGGTACGAGGGACAAGTGGGTACAATCGGGAAATGACCAAGGCTGACGCATAATGTTTCTTCCAGCTGATCGGAGTTGATTAGCTTTGTTCCATCAATTGTTATCCTTCAAGTTATGGAACTACCCAGCCTCATCAGTAGTCTCAGTCTGATTGACGACCGCCGTAGCAATAAAAACAAACGCTACCCCTTGCCTCTTTTGCTCCTTATCGCCTTCTGTGCAAGCATCTCCCATATGTCTTAAGGATTACGAGTTATTACTAGGGCATTTCTAAGTCTAATGATCCGCTCCCCATGCCCTTTTAGGGAGAGAATCACATTTTATTATTTCTCTTTGGTGAGGTAGGTCTTAGGGATCACCTCGGAGGAGTTCCGTGGGACAAACTCCTTGTAGCGACACGAGGGCAGGAGGCTCACCGTGATCGGACTGATGAACTCAGCTATATGCTGGTAGATCGTACTCCGATTGGTGAAGAGGCGACGATACCATGTATAGCCTAGGAAGCTGTAGCGCTCTAGTTCGTCCTCCGAGAATTGTGAGGTATCCTGCAGGATATAAGCGATACAGAGGTCACCTACATCATTGCGGTCTCGTAGATGATCCACGATCAAGATCTGATCCTCTGCGGGAAACTCATAGAACTCCCTGACCGCCATATTCTCAGAGGTAAAGACTCCCGGCTGGGTATACTGGACTCCTACACGACGGATTTGAGAATGAGGGGCTATCAGACAGTCCACGATACGTCTACGGCTCGGAGCCTCATAGCCTCATAGCCCCGAAAGACGATGAGGTGATTCGAGACGCTGAGGATAACCTTCTCAATCCGTATACCTACTCGGCTCAGTCGCTCATTGAGGTAACTCGCCCATGCCCCATCCAGATACCGGAGGGTCTCTACTCCCGACAGTGTTGGAAGGTGATCGGTGATGCTGAGTCGTGTTACCCACCCCATATCAGCTTCATAGGTATGCCCATCCTCTTCCCAACTAGCCATCCCATCTCGATCCCTGACTGCGATATGATCTATCACTTGGATCTCAGACAGCGGGCGAGGAGTGATCGGGGCTTGCCCTTCCTTCGCCTGAAGCATCCCTCGGGGCGTCCTGCAGCCCCAGAGGCCGAGACCGAGGAGTGCGATGTATAAGACCTGCCGAGTGCTCATGGCTTTACTTCTCTATGGGGTTGTATGGGAGGTTGAGCATAGGATCACCCTTGAAGCCCATTCGTCCTCCGAGGGCCTTGATAGCTTGTTCGGGATTGGCATAGAGCTGGACGATGATCTTCTCTAGCTCCTTCCTCGTCGTGGGGCGCTGGTTCCACTTCCAGCGGACGATATTCTCCCCAGCGGAGAGGTTGGCGATCCCTATGCAGGTATACCGATAGTCCCCCTCGCTGTCAGCGACTTCTAGAATCAGCCCGGGTAGTCCCCCAAACTTGTACGGCCCCTCAGAGAGTGGGATCTCTGATGTAAACCAAGCGATCCACTGCCTCCCCCCAAAGGAGACCTCTGCCCTCTGACAGCTATGTCCGAGGATCTCCCGCTTCTCGGGCTTCACCTGCCATTGTAGGGTAGGCTTAGGCTCTACATAGCTCATCACAGGGGCTCCAGCAGGCAGGCGGTAGTCAGTGGTAATATCCTGCGTCTTCGGATAGCCCCGGTAGAGGATCATCGGCGGGACAACATCTGTCACGATCTTCCGAGGAAACTGACCAGTCTCGATCAAGGGCGTGGCGGCAGAGTCTGCTTGGTAGTGTTTCAGACTATACACCTTACTGATCTGTGTCCCTATGTCTAAGCGCACCTGATCCTGAGTGACATATTCCCGATCAGTAGGATCAGAGATGAAGTCTAGCTGGTAGAGCACACGATACTGCACCCGATCCAGACTATCAGCCTCAGCGAGCGAGCGAGGCTTGTCGAAGACCTGTGCCCCGAGGGGGAGGATGCTGAATAGGGATACTCCTAGGAGTATGAGTTTAATGGCTTTCATATTATTATATCTATAGTTAGTAGTTAGAGCTTGAATGAGACCTTCACGAGCACCGCACGAGGACGTAGACGATAGCTGTGCTGGATGGTAGCGTAGGATAGGCGCTGGATGCTGTGATAGGCCTGCATGCCCAGCAGATTATTCAGTTCGCAGCCCACCTCTACTCGAGAGCTGCTCCACTTGAGCTGGCTGTCCAGGAGTAGGACATCGGTCTTTTCGCTGGAGGAGCTGATATGATTATGCTCTAGGATGATATCCCAGAATATGTTTTTCCCAAAGGCTACTCCTATCTGTGCGGTCTCGGAGAGGAGGTTATCGATCTCGGTGCGAGAGGCGAATCGGGAGGTATAGTTACGCCCATAGTAGACATTGTAGTCCAGGAGGATTTCCTTGATGGGATTGGCCTTCAGGGCTAGTCGCACGCTCTGGGTATGTACTTTATAGGGCGTGATCGTCCCCTGATAGGCTACCTGCCCTAGATGGTGTGTATAGCCTAGGTCGAGGTCGATCCCTAGGCCTGCCCAGGTAAATCCCTTGCTCAGCGACCACACCCCCGAGAAGGTCTGTGTATGGTGCTTGTGCGCTAGGAGCTCATAGCGTCCTCCGTCCTCACCGAGGAGTAGCATCTGGATAAAGGGCTTGTAGTGCATGCTCTGCCTCGCCCTCAGAGAGGACGACAGGAACGAAAAGATGTCTCGGTAGTCTACCCGCCCCTCTATGGTGGCTGTTTGCTCCCTGAATAGCCTAGGTGTCCCGACCGTCAGACTACGATAGCTCTCTAGGACGGGGTCGGGATACCAATCACGGATCCTCGGCTCCGTATGTGCATAGCTACCTGCCAACTGGAGACCCCAGTGCTGTCCTAAGCTTAGCTTGACCTTGAGATGAGGCTCGATGAGGAGGCCTGCTAGACGATCCGAGCTTGTCCGTCGGAGCTGGTAGATGACGGGGAGAGCTAGATCTATGGAATACTTCTGACGTAGATAGCTTAGGGTCTGCTCCACACCTACACGCAGGATACGATCATAGCTACTGCCCGTGCGCTCCAGTAGGCTACTCGATAGGCTCTGCCACTGGTACGAGGCGAAGACCTGAGGGCTATACGTCCAGTAGCGCACAAGGGGGAGGTTGAGGATCCTAAGGCGATTGTCCGTATAGAGACTTGTGAACCATCCCCGCTGCCCGATCATACTGTGTAGTGTGGGGAGCACCTGCTGCAGTTGCTGGTTATTGGCTGTCTCAAAGTCTTCGTCTGAGGTCGTAAGCCGCTGGGTGAGGATAAGCTCTATCGGGAGACGTGTACGGCCATTGATGAAGTGCATCTGATTGTTCAGGTGCAGGGCATCTAGCCCTTGACGCTGAGGGGTTGCTAGTCCATTGAGGGCGATTGTCCCCGAGGCCCTACTCTGCGAGGCGCTCGCACGAAGCTGATCCTTGAGGTAGTAGCCCTGCAAGTTCTTCTCATAGCTAAGGCTGGTCGAGGCGCTCCCCTGCCGTAGTAGATGCTCGATGCGCTCATCTAGGAGGAGCGGGGAGGAGGAGCGTCCATACCGAGCCTGCGAAGAGCCCTCGGAGCGAATCTTATCATACCGATAGCTCCCCTGCAGCTTGAGCTGGCTACTATCCGAGAGGACAAAGGCACTATTGCCACTGGCCATCAGCGACACATTGTCTGTATAGTATGATGGGGGGAGGTTGGGGGTAGCGGGCTTATCTATGCGGGCAAAGATGTGCTCCTCCCTTGAGCCACCCCTCTGCACGCCAAAGGAGCTCTCGTAGTACTGCCTGCCTGAGTTATCGACATACGCCACGCCGAGGAACTGCGCTCTCCGGGCAAGGTAGTTACTCCTGATCCGGCTATTGGTCTCAAGCCCATCACCATAGCCAAGACCCAAGTCAAGCGAAACACCCCAGATCCCACGCTTCTTGGGCGAGAGCTTGAGGTTGAGGATGACATCATCCGAGGAGCGTTTGCCTACCAGCGCCTTGATGCCCTGGTAGTTATCCAGCACCTGTATGGTGGAGATGTCGCTCGCGTCTATATTGCTCGTGATCAGCTCATAGCCCCCCTGGGTCAGATCGATCCCCTCGATATTGATTTGCTTTAGGGGCTTGCCTTGGTACTTGAGCAGGCCTCCCTCCATACGCATACCTGGGATACGGCGGATGACATCCCCGATACTGCGGTCAGTGGCCTTCGCTAGACGAGCGACATTATAGTTGATGGTATCTTGGTTTCCCCAGACCCGTGGAGCTTGCACGGAGACTTCCTTGAGGAGATAGGTATCCTCCTTGAGATCAATATCTAGCTCGTGCGCCGTGGGGAGTGTGAGACGCTGGGTATAGGTCTTGTAGCCGAGGCAGCGAGCCGACACAATAGCCTGAGTGAGCTGGCCACTTGCCGTGAGCTCAAACTGCCCTCCAGCATCCGTATGGGCGTAGCTAAGGATGGTACTATCTGTCACGGAGAGGAGGGTGATAGAGACTCTAGGGAGTGGCTCCTTGCCTGAGTGGACGACCCCTCGGATCTTGATGGAGCTCTGTGCCCCGAGGGTAAGGCTGAGGCCGATAAGGCCGAGTAACCCCACTCCCCCCTTCCAGAGGGAGACCAGTAGACTCAGTACATAGCATGAGCTACCAAGTGGGCTTGAGTAGGTGTTTCGGTATCGCATCGCTAACGTGGAATTAACAATACTATTACGGGGCAAGTAAATATATGAATAAATTTCATACCAAGCAACAGGCTGAATTACCCACCCCAAGGCACTCATACAGTAGGAGATATAGCCACGCCATGAAGCCCCCATATCCCCTAGCATCATCCGTGCCGTAGGATGCTGATCGGGGGTATTCTCCCTCCCTAAGCAGCCACCTATTTAGGTTCCTTTGGAGCGCATTCCGAGAGCCCTATCAGTGGACACGTAATGATCGCCAAAGTGGTCTCGGTATGTTCGCTCCAATCACCTTACATAGGTGACGAAGGCGTTCTTTATAGGAGCGCAAGTGCGCTCTCGGTATGTTCGTTTTGCCCCTCTCGGGATGATTGATACAGAGGTGGTTATATCGGGTATTTTCTGACGACTTGAATCGCTCTCCAATCCTTCCCCTAAGCTCCCCCTTATATCCCCAAGAAAAGCCCTCCTTCCCACGAAGGAGACCATTGCACGGCACTGGAGGGGACCCAGGTCTATTCCATTTCCGTATATTTCTGATATTTAGTACCTTCACAGCAAAAACAGTCGTATCGCTTGCCAACCAAACAAACCGAATCCGCCCCGAGCTTCCTGCAAGTTTATACACAGGTGCGTCGCGACCGCATGAAGCACTCGTTCCTTCGACAGATCAGCGCTTGCGTTGACTGGCGAGGTATTCGCACACTACTCAACAAGAAGTATACAAAGACCCAGAACGCCACAGGCAATCCAGCCTATGATGCCTTGATGATGTTCAAGATCCTACTGCTTCAGACCTGGTACGGCCTGAGTGATTACGAAGTCGAAGAACGGATCAACGACTCCCTCCTCTTCAGCGAATTCCTCCTCTTGGATATGGGCCTTCCAGCTCCAGACCACAGCACCATCTGTCGCTTTCGCGCTGAACTGACACGCTTGGGGATTATGGACAAGCTCCTTCGCGAGCTGAATAAGCAGTTCAAGAAGCACGGGATTAGCCGTATTGACCAAGGGGCTATCGTGGATGCAAGCATTGTGGATAGCCCGCACGCTCCCGATGGAAGTATCCTCATCGAAGTGGCAGATGACCGAGAGGACTTGCGCACAGAAGAAGAGCAAGCCCAAGAGCAGGCTTATCAGTATGAACTTAAAAGTCGCAAGCCAGGGGTCGATACGGAAGCTCGCGGGGTGCGCAAAGGCAGGCACTATCGCTACGGATACAAGAAGCACGTGCTGACCGATGGGCAAGGGTTGGTGGAGAGCAGAATTACCACGCCAGCCAATTGTGCCGATACGGTGGTATTACCCGAGCTGATAGAGAAGGCTGAGCTTGAGCAGGGCGTTAGTGTCCTTGCCGATAAAGGTTATTGTAGCAAGAGAAACTCGGCTTATCTCCTTGAGCGCGGCTTGATTGATGGGATTATGCTCAAGGCACAGAAGGGGATGAAGCTCACGGAGCGACAACGTGAACTGAATAACGCCATCAGCAAAATGCGCTGTTTGATAGAGCGTACCTTTGGGAGCATCCGAAGGTGGTTTTCAGGAGGGCAATGTCGCTACCGAGGGCTTGAGCGCACGCATACACAGAATATCTTGGAAGCTATGGCATACAATCTGAAGCGTATACCTGGGCTTCTTGTGCTCCAGAGCACCAAATAGCCCAGAAGAGCCCCCTCTCGGGAGGATTATCCTCCCGAGAGGGGGCAAGGGGGAGAGACAGGCATCCCACTTTTCAGCCTAAAGACTCCGATTTTCGAGGCTAGAGGGTGGAAGCTGTAAGGAGGTGGGCTTGCGCAATGGTCTCAAGAGGATAACACCAGCGTGGAAGTACCTCCTTTGTAGGGTGTGCACAGGGGAAAGAGGGGGAATAGTTGTACTTTTGTGTCAAGAAGTAAGCCACTTCAATTAACGTATCGTAAACAACTCCTATGAAGCCCCACGAGCACGAGCATGAGCACGGAGACGTGTGTGCTCACGAACATAATCACGACCACGACCACAGCACTCATGGTCACGACCACGGTCATTCCCATAGCCACGGACATAGTCACGGCCATGGGCATCACCATCATCACCACCATCATCATGCGGAGGGGAATATCCTCATTGCCTTCCTGCTAAATCTCTTTTTCTCCATCATCGAGCTCTTCGGGGGGCTCTACACGGGTAGTGTGGCGATCCTCTCCGACTCGCTTCACGACCTCGGCGACTCCTGCTCGCTCGGTGTGGCATGGTACCTCGAGCGCCTCTCGAAGAAGGGCCGCGATAGCCACTTCAGCTATGGCTACAAGCGCTTCTCGCTCCTCGGCTCGCTCCTCATATCCACCATCCTCTTAGTGGGCTCGGTCTTCGTCATCAAGGAGTCCATCGAGCGCCTCATCACGCCGACTAATCCACCTCGTGCGGGTGCTATGCTCATCCTCGCGGTCTTCGGCCTCCTGATCAATGGCTTCGCTGCCTGGAGAATGAGTGGCGGCACATCGCTCAACGAGCGCTCTATGCGCCTGCACCTGATGGAGGACGTCCTCGGATGGGTAGCGGTACTCGTGGTGAGTATCGTGATGTACTTCTTCCCCTCCTTCAAGATCCTCGACCCCCTACTCTCGCTCGGCATCACCGCTTGGATCCTCTATAATGTCTACTTCGCCCTGCGCGACAACTTCCTCATCCTCCTGCAGGGGGTACCCGAAGGCGTAGACCAAGAGGCCTTCTCAGATGAAGTCCGTGCCGTGCCAGGGGTGCTTGACCTGCACGACCTGCATATCTGGACGCTCAATGGCGAGCAGCATATCGCCTCCCTGCACATCGTCTACGACTGTGCAGACGCCACGAGCCCAGAGGCTCTCGCTGCCCTCAAGGAGTCAGTGCGCCAGGTCGCTCGCCACTATCAGCTCGACCATCTGACTATCGAGCTCGATCCACGAGGATGCAGCTGCGGTATGGAGCAGTGCTAATCCCCCCTCATCGTCCGTATATTTCCCCAGCCTCATTCTACTTAATGAAGATAAGAAGCCTCCTGCTCCTTGGCCTCCTCGGCCTCAGCTCCGCCACGCTATTCGCCCAAGAGCCCGTGCGCCCCTACGATCCCTATCAGGTGCGTGAAGTCGTCGAGGTGCCCGACGAGATCAAGATGGTCCGTGGCGATAAGCTCAAGGCCTATAAGATCACACCCGATGTGGCGCGTGCCGTACGCGTCGAGATGCCCGACACGCTGACGCACTACACCTTCGAGTACATCTCACCGGAGTTCCGCTCCCTCGGGGTCTCCTATCTGGGGAATACGAATAGCCAGTGGCAGGCAAAGCTCTTCTTCGATCGCCCCCGCCGTGTCAGCGACTTCTTCTATACCGACGGCTACTACCGCATGCTCTACACGCCCGATGCGGTACGCTACTACGACACGAAGACGCCCTTCACCTACGTGCGCTATCACAAGAACTTCAAGAGCAACGAGAGTGAGGACGTCATCACGGCGGACTTCGGGGCGAACCTCGGCAAGGAGCTGAATGTCGGAGCGAGCTTCGACTACACCTATGCCAGTGGCTTCTACACGCAAGGGCGTAGCAAGGATGCTCGCTACCGCGTCTTCACCTCCTATCGTGGCGACCGCTACGAGCTCTTCGGCTACATCGCCAACGACTACTACAAGCAGGAGGAGAATGGTGGGATCACCAACGCCGACTACATCTACAATCCCGAGCGCTACACGAATAGCCGCACCAAGATCAGTTCGCGCGACGTACCCGTACTCATCAGTACCGGTGCGCTGACGAACCGCATCCGCTCTGGTCACGCCTACCTCGCGCAGTCCTACCGCCTCGGCTCCTACCGCACCGTCAAGCGCAAGCAGCCCCTACCCATAGAGGGGCAAGAAGGCTCCGAGGCTCTCCAGAGCCTCGACTCCACGTACTTCGTACCCGTGGGCGGTATTTCGCTGACGACCTACTACAACAAGCAGAGCCGTCGCTTCTTCTCCCACACCGAGAGCGACCAGTGGGGCACGGTCTTCGGCACGCCTACCGTGACCCATAGCCGCACCAATGCCGACGGCACCACGACGACCTATACCCTCCCCAACGACACCGCACAGCTCGTCACCCTACAGAATACCGTCGCCCTCTCGCTGATGGAGGGCTTCCGCCCCTGGGTGAAGTTCGGCCTCTCAGCCTACCTCCGTCAGGAGAACCGCTGGGCATCGCTCCCCGACCCCGCCACAGAGCGCTACACCCGCACGGCACTTAGCTCGACCTTCATCGGTGGACTCATCGAGCGTCGCGAAGGCACAGGGCTAAACTTCTCCGCCCGTGGGGAGCTGGGTGTCCTCGGCTCGGACCTCGGTGCCTTCAAGCTCGAGGGGGATATCCGCACTGCCTTCAGCCTCTTCCAGAAGCGCTTTGCCCTTGAGGCCGATGCCTATATCGACAATGCCCGCCCCTCTTACTTCGCTGCACATCACCACGGCACCTACGGCTGGTGGGACAAGTCGCTGAGCTTCACCCGCCGTGCTGAGCTCGGTGGTCGCGTGCACCTCTCCTCCTGGGGTACGAGCTTCGAAGCACGTACGGCAAGCCTGCAGAACCACATCTACTTCGACAGCAAGGGCGAGACGCAGCAGCACTCCGACCTCATCCAGGTCCTGGCGCTGCGTGCTCGACAGGCAGGCTCCTTCGGCCCGATCAACTGGGATCTCGAGGCCGCCTACCAGCAGTCTTCTGCGCCCTCCGTGCTGCCCTTACCTTCGATCACGGCAGCAGCTGACGTATATCTGCGCTTCCTCTTAGCGAAGGTTCTACGCGTCGACCTCGGCGTCAAGGGCTATTGGCACTCCGCCTATCACGCGCCCTACTATATGCCCACCGACCAGCAGTTCGCCCTCCAGACGGAAGGCAATGTCGGCGGACAGGCTCCGCTGCTCATCGCCTATGCGAACTTCCGCCTGAAGCGCGCACGCTTCTTCCTCCAGATGTACAATGTGGGTGAGGCCTTCATGACCAACGAGCGCCTCTCGATGTACAAATACCCCTACAATCCGATGCACCTCTCCGCAGGTGTCGTCGTCGACCTCAACAACTAACCCTCCCCTATGGCTAAGCTCCGCACGAATACCCGCCTCTGGGTATATGCCTTCCTGCTCCTCCTCGCCATCGCTATGCTCCTGTACCTGCGACGTCAGGTCAAGACAAGCCAAGAGGCCGCCTCGCTCCCATTCATCGAGCGCGACTACCCCGAGATACGCAAGGAGGGCACACTTCGCCTCCTCGCAGGCTACGGCAGTGGTGGAGAAGTGCAGGGCGGACAGCTCTCGGGCGCTATCTACGAGCTCGCCAAGCAGCTGGAGAAGAAGAGCGGGCTACGTGTCGAGGTCGTACTGGAGAACCGATGGGACGAAGCCCTTCGCCATCTCAGTACCGGCACGGCAGACCTCGTTGCCCACCCCATCACCCACACCTCGGCAGTAGATACCACCCGCTATATGCTCTTCGCTGAGAAGACCTCTGGACCTATCTACCTCGTGCAGCGCCGTGCAGACAGCGCGCACCACATCAGCCGTCAGGTAGAGCTCGCTGGGCACTCCATCACCCTGCCGAAGGCCTCTCCCCTCTCGCTCTTCATCGAGCATCTCGGCGAAGAGATCGGCGACAGCCTAAGCATCCAGGTCGACACACTCTACGCTGCCGAGCAGCTCGCTATGCAGGTCGCCTCGGGGAAGATCAACTATACCGCCTGCACCTCTGAGGAAGCGGAGCGCTTTGCACGTCTCTTCCCTGCACTGGACTGCAGTCTCCCGCTGAGCTACTCCGTACGCACAGCTTGGCTCATGCGCCGCAATTCGCCCGCACTTCGCGATAGCCTCATCGCTTGGGGCGTCGGACGATAGGTTTTATGCCAGCCGTCTACACGCCATAAGTATAGCGTCCACTGGGCATTATCCCCGATACGATGACGAAGCTCCGATATGAGCAAGAATTTTTTCCCTAAGACCCTTTCCGATTGGCTCTTCCTGATCTTTGTCCTCGTCCTCGGCGCCGAGTGCCACTCCTACTCTCGTCATAGACGGGCGGAGCGGCGCAGAGCAAGGGATATGAGAAGTGTCGAGCGTGACTACCCCGTGATACGCCAGGAGGGGACACTCCGCCTCATCGCTGGCAACGACTTTCTCAGTGATGATCAAAGCGAGATCTATGACGCTGCTATCCAAGAGCTCGCCAGAGATCTAAGGCAAAAGAGCGGGCTACGTGTCGAGATCGTCCCCCCAGATTCTATAGATTTGCAGTTCAAGCCACTCGGACAACTGTCGACTGGAAAGGTAGATCTCTTCGTCTACTCCAGCATCTACGATGCAGCGATAGATAACCGGGAGTACCGACACTTCGCCGAGAAGCGGGCAGCATCCCTCTACCTCGTCCAGCGCCATGCTGACAGCACACGCTACATCAGCCAGCTCTCTGCGCTCGCGGGCCACGCACTGACCCTACCCAAGGGCACTCCCACCACCTACATCCAGAAGTATTTCGTCAAGCAGACAGGCGACAGCCTCCGTATCCAGCTCGACACGCTTCACAGCGCCGAGGAGCTGGCGAAGTTGGTCGCCTCAGGGAAGATCCGCTATACCGTCTGCACCTCCCGTGAGGCAAAGCGCTTCACACGCCTCTATCCCGCACTCGACTGCAAGCTCCCGCTGACTGACTCTGTGCGCACGCTCTGGGTCACACGTCGCAATGCCCCCGCCCTATGCGATAGCCTCGCAGCTTGGGGTGTCGGACAGTAAATATCCCTTCCCCTTATACATAAATAGCGCAGGCTCCTCCGCCCATAGTGGCGGAGGAGCCTGCGCTATTTATTAGAGATGTGCGGGAGGAGCTTAGTCCAGATACAGCTCTTCGGGATAGCCGACAGCCTCGAGATAGAGGGCGTGTCCTGGAGCAGAAGAACCAGCACGACCGCGATCCTTGGCTTCGACGACGGCAGCGAAGTCCTCGACAGACAGGCGCCCCTTCCCGACTTGGAAGAGCGTCCCGACGACGGCACGTACCATATTGCGCAGGAAGCGGTCGGCCGTGATCGTGAAGATCCACTGACCAGGCTCCGCGCCTGGGCGCCAATAAGCCTCGGTGACACGGCAGTTATTCGTCTTGACGTCGGTATGAAGCTTGCTGAAGCTCGTGAAGTCCGTGAAGCGCAGGAGCTCGGCAGCAGCTACATTCATCCGCTCGAAGTCCAGCGGGAAGTGCAGGCGCAGCATGCGTGACTCTTGGAAGGGATCCTTGCGCAGCGTCACATAGTAGCGGTACATGCGGGAGGTAGCGCTGAAGCGTGCATGTGCCTCGTCCGTCACAGGACGGATGCTATGCAGAGCGATGTCGTGGGGGAGGTAGCGGTCGGTGCGGAAGATCAGCTCACGTGCTGCCTCGAGATCCATCGGCAGATCGACGTGAGCGACCATACCACGGGCATGGACGCCAGCATCTGTGCGCCCAGCACCGACGATAGCGATAGGCTCGGGAGAGCGCGAGACGAGCGTCAGCGCCTTCTCGATAGTCTCTTGGACAGTCGGAGCATCGGGCTGGGTCTGCCAGCCGCTGTAGTTCGTGCCGTCGTAGCTCAGAGAGATGAAATAGCGCATCTACAGCTTAGCTCTTCGACTTCTTTGCGCGGGGATAGGACTTGCGAGCTGCACCCTTACGAGCCGTCTTCGCAGGCGTCTCAGCGATGAGCTTCATGCAGTCATCGTAGCTCATCGACGTGGGGTCGACATCCTTGGGGAGCTTGTAGTTGTCGGTCTTGTACTTGAGGTACGGGCCGAAGCGACCGGTGCGGATCGAGAGGTCAGCATCTTCGGTGAAGGACTTCAGGAGGCTCTTCTCCTCGCTCTCACGCTTCTCACGGATGATCTCGATAGCTTGCTCTGCGGTGCAGGAGAGGGGATCGGTGTCCTTAGGTAGGCTGTAGAACTTCCCTGCGTGGCGGATATAGGGGCCGAAGCGACCCACTGCGACTGTCATCACCTCACCCTCGTACTCACCGATATTCTTCGGCAGGTCAAAGAGCGCAAGGGCTTCTTCGAGGGTAATCGTCTCAAGCGACTGCCCCTTCTGCAGCGAAGCAAAGCGGGGCTTCTCGGCATCCTCTGCCGTACCCAGCTGTGCCATGGGGCCGTAGCGGCCGATACTGACCGATACCTGCAGCCCCGTCGAGGGCTGTACACCGAGGATACGCTGACCGACACGCTGAGCAGGACGCTCATGCGTAGCACGCTCTACCTCGGGGTGGAAGCGCTGGTAGAAGTCGCCGATAGCGCCTGACCAAGCGGTCTTCCCTTCGGCGATCGTATCGAACTCTTCCTCGACACGCGCCGTGAAGTTGTAGTCTACGATATTGGGGAACTGGTCGACGAGGAAGTCATTGACGACGATACCCACGTCGGTAGGCAGGAGCTTCCCCTTGTCAGCGCCGTAGACTTCGCTCTTGACAGCACGCTTGACGGCGCCATCCTTGAGGGTCAGTACGGTATAGTTGCGGCGCTGGCCTTCGCGGTCAGCACGCTCTACATAGCCACGATTCTGGATCGTCTGGATCGTGGGAGCATAGGTCGAGGGACGGCCGATGCCGAGCTCTTCCATCTTGCTCACCATCGAAGCCTCCGTGTAGCGGGCAGGGCGCTGTGTGAAGCGCTCTTCCCCCGTGAGAGCTTCGAGCGAAAGAGCTTCGCGCTCCTTGACTGCGGGGAGGAGCTTTGTCACCTCTGCATTGCCTTCCTCTCCCGTCGACTCCATATAGACATCGAGGAAGCCTCGGAAGGTGATCACTTCGCCCTGTGCGGTGAAGGCATAGTCCGTACCAGAGACGGGGATCGAGACGGTCGTGCGCTCGATCTCTGCATCAGCCATCTGCGAGGCGAGGGTACGCTTGCGGATCAAGTCATAGAGACGCTGCTCCTGAGCCGTACCACCGACACGCTCGCGGTCGATATAGGTGGGGCGAATAGCTTCGTGAGCCTCCTGCGCACCCTTGCTCTTGGTCTGGAAGCGGCGGGGCTGGTGGTATTCCTTCCCAGGATGCTTCTCGATCTGACGAGCGATAGCGCCGAGGGCTTGCGAAGAGAGGTTCACCGAGTCGGTACGCATATAGGTGATATGCCCCGATTCGTAGAGAGACTGCGCGAGGCGCATCGTCTGCGAGACGGAGTAGCCGAGCTTGTGTGCGGCCTCCTGCTGCAGCGTAGATGTGGTGAAGGGAGCAGCTGGCGAGCGGCGAGCGGCACGGCGCGTGATCGCACCGATAGAGAAGTCTGCCGTAGCACAGCGTGTCATAAGGGCCTCAGCCTCAGCTTCGGTAGCGAAGCGATGATTGAGCTCTGTCAAGAGACGCTCACCCGAGGGGAGGACGAAGGTCGCCTGTAGGCGGTAAGAAGATTGGGGTACGAAGGCTGTGATCTCACGCTCACGGTCGACGATGAGTCGGACGGCTACGCTCTGCACACGCCCTGCCGAGAGGGAGGGACGGATGCGCTTCCAGAGCACGGGAGAGAGCTCGAAGCCCACGATACGGTCGAGGACGCGGCGTGCCTGCTGCGCATCGACAAGATTCATGTTCACCTCACGTGGGTGCTCCAGAGCATGGAGGAAGGCTTCGGCGGTGATCTCGTGGAAGACGATACGGCGGGTCTTCTCGGGCTTGAGCTCAAGGGCTTCGCTCAGGTGCCAAGCGATGGCTTCTCCTTCGCGGTCTTCATCGGAAGCGAGGTAGACGAGGTCGGCTTTCTTTGCTGCGGCTTTGAGTTCGCGCACCAGGCTCTTCTTGTCCTCGGTGATGACGTACTCGGGGCGGAAGTGATCCTCTACATTCACGCTGAAGGAATGCTGCTTGAGGTCACGCACATGGCCCGCACTGGCCATGACCTTATAGTCGTTCAGTTGATGTTTTTTGAGAAAGCCAGAGATCAGCTCGGCCTTCTTCGGAGACTCTACTATAACTAAATTCATCTACGGATTACCCTATCTCTTCTATTATAATGGTTACGGGCAGGCACGCCCGGTGCAAAGGTAGCAAAAACTCCCCTGTAGATATGCCTCAAAACGAATGATAAAGCAATCTATCCCCAGTCAGAAGTAGAGCTATCACAATAATGAGATATGGTCTGGACTCCTTGCAAAAGAATAAGTCCATTATTCCATCCCATGATAATAGCTGAGGCTATGATCTATATCGTCTATAGATCATAGCCTCAACCACAGCAGAAAATAACGCCCTCTTTTAGAAGGGGAGCTATTTACCCTAACGATTTCTACATATACTGCTTAGCGATCTCTATAAGCTTATCCATATAGTGGTATAGGTCTGCTATATTCTCCAGCTTGTAGGTCGTTTGCTCTTTCGTCTGTGGATCAATCAGTATCAAACGCTGATTCTTAGGGGAGTCCAAGAGTAGACGACATACATTCTTGCGATTATTATCATCAATAATAATGGTGAAATAGCTCTGAGTATCTCTGTAGTATACTCGACGTGGATCTATCTCCTTAGCAAGAATAGCACGCACCATCTGATATGCCTCCAGCTCTTCCTCTGTGGTCACAATCTTAGACTCTGCAGACTCTTCTGCTGCACTATCCTGCGACTCATTGGGCTCATTCTCACTCACCGCACTTGCTTCTTGCTCTTCTGCCTGTACCGCTGCCTTAAGTCTTCCTGCAATAATCTCTGATATATGCGAAGAGATGGCACGCTTGATAAGTAGAGAGAACTGCTCGGAGATCTTTGCTGTGAAGGCTCCTGGATACACTTGCTTACCCAGCAGTTTGACAAACTCAGGAGAAGGAGATTTGAACTCTTCAGTAATAATGGAACGCAGTTCTCTCAGATACTTCAGCTCACTCGCCGTACTCATGATTTGCTCAACATCGAAATACGATTTGTTGAACTTCTTGAGTTCATCTACAACTCCCTCCTTAAGATCCAGCAGGTTACATTCTAAGAATGGAACCTCATCCATCTTGTTAGGAGAGATTAGATCGGTATAGAAGCGGTAGATAATTCCATTGGTTAAGACTCCAAACTTAGCCTTAGAGACATGAAAATATCGCAGAAGCTGATTGTCATGAAGACTCAAATCTTGCCCCCAATGCTTACACTCTATCAGAATGATAGGCTCACTATCCTTCATAATACAGTAGTCTATCTTCTCCCCTTTCTTAGTACCGATATCACAAACCATCTCGGGGATAACCTCCATGGGATTGAAGACATCGTACCCTAATGCCTGTATAAAAGGAAGAATCAGTGAAGTCTTAGTGGCTTCCTCCGTATGGATCTGATCTTTGAGCGTCTGAATACGCTCTGCGAGCTGCTTTAACTGGTCTTTAAAGTCCATAGTATCTTAAGTATTACGGGGTGTTATTCATATAGGCAAAGATAGAGAAGTAGTAACGATTCTCCAAACGAATTAGGTATATACCTCCTTTACAGCGTGGAGGAGAAAGAGGATATATAGGAAGAGGAAGTAATGAGTAGACAGGCTGGATACAAAAAAGATCGGCTCACCTCGTATGAGGCAAGCCGATCGTCTTGAAAAAAGTGGAGAATAACGGATTCGAACCGTTGACCCCCTGCGTGCAAGGCAGGTGCTCTAGCCAGCTGAGCTAATCCCCCAAGTAAGTCACTTAAGTAGTCCCAGGCAGATTTGAACTGCCGACCTCTACATTATCAGTGTAGCGCTCTAACCAACTGAGCTATAGGACTGTCTTTAGGACTATAATAAGGTGAGAAGAAAAGATATCGACAGCAGAAGCGAGTAAGCACATTCAGAAAAATCACC
>ERZ772961.62-NODE-62-length-59143-cov-4.711718_pt1 | contig 59143 bp, 43 predicted proteins | sample MGYA00580677_ERZ772961 | MGnify/ENA primary metagenome ERZ772961 (study PRJEB29015, sample SAMEA2738088) | human oral metagenome | biome: human oral; feature: human-associated habitat; material: saliva | place: China | collected 2227 ... | reverse complement strand
GGCGCGGCGATGCGCAGTGTGTCCCAGTTGTCCACGTTGTAGACCTCTTTCACCGTAGAAGCGGCGCTAATGATCGAGAGCGGTTTGTGGGCACCCTCTGAATCGTCGGAAATGCACGACGACAAACACGGCACGAGCGCAACGCCCAATGCGAGTGTGTGAAGAATCGAAAGTTGTTTCATGATTTCGCGGCGATTTTATTCATATGGATTATAGAGCTTCTTCTTTGTGGGGAGCCAGTCCTTATATTTGTAGTCGGGGTCGGCCATTAGTTTCTCCCATACCTTGACAAAGTTGAGGAAGAAGCGCACACCATCCGTGTTCACCGAGTTCCACATCTTCGTTTCTGAGGAGTCGTAGTAAGCCAACATCTCCAAATACTTCCGACGTTCGTAGCGTCCGAAATAATATTCGAAGTAACGCCACATCATCGGCTCTTCGAGCACGTTGTTGAAGGTGATTTTCACCGTGTTGTTCGTGGGGTAGCGCACACCGAGGTCGTTTGTGCCCTGCAAGTGGAGGATGAGCGTCACGGTGTCGCGGTCTGTCGGCATGCCTGAGCGGAGGAACGTCACAGCCACTTCGCCGTTCACCGAATCAGCGGGGATGGTGTAGGCCGTAGGCAGGGCAGTGTAGTGCACACCGGCCTTGGCTGTGGAAGCCGTGTCGACAACAACCTGGAACGACTGCGCTTTTTTGCTCGGCACACCCGCCAGGCGGACAGGGACTTTCACCGTTTGCGACGTCATGCTCTCGGGTTGTGCACCGAAAGAGTATTGTCGCAAAGTGTCGTTGGGGTTCTCGTAGTAGAAGTAGACGTTGTTCTTTCCGTGGTAGAACCCATCTTTGCTATATTCGTCGTCGTAGACGATGCTCTCGCACGATCCCAACGCCAGAGCGGAGAGAATCGGAACGAGCAGCGTGTAGATGAACTTTTTCATATCGGGGATGAGGCTTTATTGTTGCTTATTGCCGAATTCCAATTCGCGTTCGGGACGCGGAAGCACGAAGATGCGTTCTTCCGGTTGGATCGTTTTTCGGCCGCGGATATCGGTAAAGCTGCGGTTGAAGTGCTTCAGCGAGAAGAACACCTGACCTTCGCCCGGCATTTCGCGCATGCGTTCGGCCATCAGTTCCTTTTCGAAGCTTTCGCGGTTCAAGAGTTTCGCGTCGTCGGCCGCAAGTGCCTTCAATCCACGGCTGGTGCGCACGGCATTCAGGGCGGCCAGGGCACCTGCCTTGTCCGTGTCGTAGATCGACTCGGCCAGAATGTAGTACATCTCGGGCAGACGGAGCAGTGTGACGCCTTCTACCGGTGCATTCTTGATTTCCCCTTCGCTGTTGATCAGACGTTGGAACGTGAACGTGCTACCGTTCTGACGATAGAAGGCGGCAAAGCGCACATCCGTGTTGTCCGAAGCGAAAGAACTCGTTTCGTACACCTTGTCCAAGTCTTGTCTGGCCTCAGTGAAGTTACCCGAAGCCTGAACCGTGCCGAAGAACGTGTTGTAGATCGACTGCGAAAGACCATTATTATAGAGGCCGAAAATCATTTCGCCCTTGGCGGGGAAGCGGCGCACGTCGTTGAACTGCGTAGATGCGGCGAGGGCGAAGTTTTGCTTCGCGTTGATCACGCGGCGAGCGTAGTCGGCTGCCTTGGTGTAGTCGCCCATGCTCCAATACACGCGCGCTTTCGTCGCATACACGGCATAGAGGTTGAACTGGCGCGGACGATTGAAGTCATATTCGCTTTCGCGACCTTCGACAGCGGCCATGGTCGTGTCGTTGTGGAGATATTCTTCCGCTTTGTCCAAGTCGCCGAGGATGCGCTCGTAGGTTCCTTTGAGCGTGTAGACCGTCTTGTTCTCCAAGTTGAAAGCGTCGGAATAGGGCAAACCATACTGTGCCTCGGGTTGCTGACGGTAATCGGGGCAGTAGAGGCGGAGTAGGTCGAAGTGCAGGAAGGCGCGCAGACCATAGGCCTCACCGTGCACCAAGCGCAGGCTCTCGTCGCTCGAGTTGAGTTGATCGAGGTTGCCCAGCACGTTGTTCACGTACGAAATGGCCTGATATTGCGAAGTCCAAATGTTGTCAATCGTCGAACGTACGGTGTTGTTCGTGTAATCGTAGTTCAGAATCTCCGTATCGTTGTTCGTTGTGTTGAGATAGCCGAACATTTGTCCGATTTTGTCGAGGAAACCGTACGAAAGGTTCTCGCCGTAGAGCTTTTTGGCCGCCATCGTGCCGTAAACACCGTACATGGCATCGTAATAACCCTGCGTGCGTTGGAACTGAACGTCTTGTGTGAGTTCACCCTTCGGTTGCACATCGAGAAAGTCGTTGCAAGAAGTGGCACCCAGCGTGAGCGAAGCCACGCAAAGGGCTTGAATGATTCTGTGGTTCATATTTCGGAGTGCAAAAGGGTTAGAACGAGAAACGAAGCGACATTTCCACACTGCGCGAGAAGGGATAATCCAAACCGCGTTCGCGCTTGATGCTGCTCAAGTAGAAGAGATCGTTCGTGAGCAATTCGAGGCGCAGGCGAGAAAGCCCGAGGCTGCGGATCTGCCAAGTGTTGAATTCGTAGGCCACCGAGAGACTTTGCAGCGTGAGGTAATTGTTCACACCCACGAAGCGGCTCGTTTGGTTCGGTGTGCCCGTGAAGGCGATGTCGCGATACTTCACATAGTCGCCGGCTTGCTTCCAGCGGTCGTCAAACACGCGGCGGTCGGCGTTATACTTCGGGTTGGCGCCTTCCACACGCGTCACGAGCGTCTGGTTGTAGGTCACACCGCCCAATGAATAGGCAAAGGAGGCCGAGGCCGACCACTGCTTCCACGTCAGGTAGGTGCTGATGCTACCCTGAGCCCAAGGGGTTTGGTCGCCGAACTTCACTTTGTCGCGTGCATCGTAGACGAAAGTGTACGAGCCGTCGCGCTTGATGTAGACTTCCTGACCGGTGGCCGGATCGATACCCGCCGAGGGCACCACCTTCAGGTCGGTGAGCGAACCGCCTTCCTCATAGATGGGCAGCGGGCGCACACCTGTGGAGTCGCGGTTCACGAGGTTCTGCGCTTGCAGCGCGTTACTGATGCGTTTGATGCGGCCTTTGTTGTAGGCGTAGGTCAAAGACCAGCTCCATTGCAGGTCTTTCGTCTGAATCGGCACGAAGCGCGTGCGCAATTCGATACCCTTGTTCTCGATCGCGCCGAGGTTCTCGCGCGCCGTCGTGATACCCACTGAAGGCGCCTTCGTTACGTTCACGAGCAGGTCGTCCGTATTCTTAATATAGGCGTCGAAACTCAGGTCGAAGCGGCCTTTGAGCATCGTGAGGTCAATACCCACGTTGCTGCTCAGCGTGCGTTCCCAGCGCAGGTCGGGGTTACCGATCGTCTTGGGGATCGCGCCGATGCCCTTGCCGTAGTTCAGACCCGAAGAGTAATTGTAGGACGTGATGGCTTGGTAGGGTTGGAAAGAGATGTTACCCAAATAACCCACACTCGCGCGGAGTTTGAGCAACGACACGCCGCGGTCTTTCATGAAGTCCTCGTTGTGCAAGTTCCAACCCGCACCGGCACTCCAGAACGGAGCGAAGCGCGTGTTCTTACCGAACTTCGACGAACCTTCGTAGCGGTAGATCAAGTCGAGGAAGTACTTATTGTCCCACATCGTGTTGGCATTCACGAAGAAGCCCACGTTGTGGTAGATATTGTCCTGACCGCTCGGCTTGCCCGAGGGATATTGGGCCGCAAAAGCGGGGTGAGAGAGGTTGGGCGAGTAGTAGCCCATCGACTCATACGAGGTGTTGTTGCCGTTGTAGCTCTCAATCGTCGTACCGCCCGTCACCGTGGTGTAGAGTTTTTCGAAGAAGTTGCGGTTGTACGACAGCATCAACTTGCCCGAGTAGCGCGTGAGTTTGCTGTGGTTCTCCGTCAGTTGGCCGCGTTGTGCCAAGTCGCGCTTGGTGAGCTGCGAGTAGGAGAGGGGCGAAACGAAGACATTGCTTTCGTTCAGCTCCTTGGTGAACGAGAAGTCACCGTTGAGGCGCAAATCCTTCATCAGCCACACCTGCAGGCTCGTCGTGTTGAGCAGACTGAAGTTGTCGCTTTCGTTGAAGTTGCCCGCTTGTGCTTCGTAGAGGGGGTTGTTGATGTTGCCCGTCAGGCTGCGGCGGAGCGAACCGTCGGCTTCGTAGGGCGACTCATAGGGGTTCATGCTCGTGTAGTCCGAGAAGTTGCCGTAGGGCGACTCCGCAGCGTTCACCAGCGTGAGGGTGGTGTTATTATTGATGGTGAACACACCCGCCTTATTATAGGAGAGTTTGAAGAAGAGCGAGAGGCGGTCGCGCTTCGAGCCCTTCATCACGCCGTCGTCCGTCGCGTAGCGCACACCGAGGTTGTAGCGCGTGTATTCGTCACCGCCACCGTCGATGCTCAAGCTGTGGGTTTGCGAGAAACCGTTGCGCAGGGGCTTCGCCATCCAGTCGGTGTCCACTCCGCTGCGCACGAGGCGAGCAATGCGTTCGTATTCTTTGTCGAGCAAATACTGGTTCTCGAGGTTGTTCTTGGCCTTGTAGACCCCGGCCAAGCGCTCGTATTCGAGTTTCTGCGCCGAGTTGAGCAGGTGGTAGTCGCTCAAATCGGGCATGTTCAGGCGGTAGGTGCCGCTATAGTTCAGGCGCAGGCGACCGCCCTTCATGGCTTTGGTGGTGATCACCACCACACCCGCCGAAGCCTTCGAACCGTAGAGGGCCGAAGCCGAGGCGTCTTTGAGCACCGTCACCGTCTCGATGTCGTTCATGTCCATGTCGTAGACGTAGTCGGCGCTCACTTCCGAGCCGTCGACCACAAAGAGCGGCATGTTGGCCGAGCCGTCGAACGTGGCGCGGCCGCGGATGCTGAGTTCCGGCTTCTTGTTGGGGTTCGAACCGGCGAGGTTGTTTTCCGGAATCACCAGACCCGGCACGAAGCTCTGCAGGCTTTCGAGCACATTCTTCGTGCCCACCGAGAGGAGCTGCTCCTTCTTGACGGTCGTTTCCGAACCGGTGAAGCTGCTCTTCGCCTTGTTCACAAAACCCGTCACCACCACTTCGCCCAGCGCCGTGTTGTCTTCCGAGAGCGGAATCGTGGTCGTGTTGCCGGGGAAGACGGTCACGATTTGCGACACATAGCCGATGCTACTGCACGTGATGACTTCGCGTTTGTTCTTGGTGACGATCTTAAATTCGCCGTTTTCGTCTGAATAGTAGACGCCTTTTTGGCCTTTCACTTTGATGGTCACGCCGGAAAGACCCTGACCGGTGGCATCGACCACGCGACCTTTGATGACGTTGCCGTCTTCTGCTTGGTCTTGGGCGACAAGCGTGGGGGCAGGGGCAGAAGCCTGGGCAGCATAAGCGGTCATGCTCATGCCGGCAATCAGCGTACATAGTGGAATTAGGACTAACCTCATGTGCTTGTTCTATATGGGGTGATGGGAATGTTCGATTCGTCGAGCCGTTGGCGAGGCACTTTGCCCGGCACAAGTAGTGGACGGGGCAAGGGGGCGCGGTTCGCGGGCGACGAAGGGGAGAGCGTTTAGTTCTGTCGGGGGCGGCGCAGCATTGGGCACCGGGGTGCCGCTGCAGCCCACTCGCCACACATAGCCCACGCCCGTGGGAGAAGGGATAAGTGTGGTATTTTGCAAATATAGAGTTTATCGCTTGGTTCACAAAGCGTAAAAGCGCTTTTTTGTTGCCCGAAAGGTGGAAAATTTGGTTTTTGTCGCTCATTGTCGCGTAAAACTTTCATTTTGTAAGTTCGGACGTGCAATTTTTTGAGGTCTTCGCAGTGAAGCCGTGGCGTGCGGCGGATTTTGGGCGCAGTGGGCGGGCGAATCTACTTGTCGTTTTCGATAGGACGGCCTCCTTTTTCTTTCTTCTCGGTGGGAGGGCGATGGTTGTTCGGCGGGGTGGTGTGGGGGCGCGGGAACGGTCGTAGGGTTGGGGCGAGAAAACGAGAAGCGGCACCGCGCTTTCGAGGAGAAAGGGCGGTGCCGCTGTCGGTAAATGGGGGAGGGCCTGTTTCGCTCGGCGCCGAGTGAGGCGAGCGCCGGCGCGATTAGCCGAGATATTTGATGAGGATGCTCATATTGGCCTCCTCGCGCAGGCGACGCAGGGCGCGTTCCTTGATTTGGCGCACGCGTTCGCGCGTCAGGCCGAGATTGGTGGCCACTTCTTCGGCCGTCATTTCGGTGCGGCCGATGCCGAAGAGCATTTTCACCACCAGGCGTTCGCGCTCAGAGAGCACTTGCAGGGCGGTGTCGATGTCGGTGGCCAGCGATTCGCGCTCCATCGAGTTGTCGGTGCCCGGGGCGGAGTCGTCGGTCATGACGTCGATCATCGAGTTGGTCTCGTCGTCTTGGAAAGGAGCGTCTACGCTCACTTTCTTGCCGCCGGCGTTGAGACTGTCTTTGATGCGATCGAGGTCGGTGTCGAGGAGTTCGGCGAGTTCTTCGGCCGAGGGGCGGCGCTGGAACTTCTGTTCGAATTCCGTGCTGGCGCGACTGATCTTGGCTTGCAGTCCGACTTGGTTGAGCGGCATGCGCACAATGCGGCTTTGCTCGCTGATGGCTTGCAGAATGCTCTGGCGAATCCACCACACGGCGTAGGAGATGAATTTGAAGCCGCGCGTTTCGTCAAATTTTTGTGCCGCTTTCATCAAGCCGATGTTGCCTTCGTCGATCAGGTCGTTGAGCGACATGCCTTGATTCTGATATTGTTTGGCCACCGAAACCACAAAGCGCAGGTTGGCTTCCACCAAACGCTTCAGCGCGGCCTCGTCGCCGTGGCGGATGCGCTGGGCCAATTCCACCTCTTCGTCCATCGTGAGCAGTTCGAGACGGCCGATTTCGGTGAGATACTTGTCGATTGCGGCATCGCCGCGGTTGGTGATGCCTTGTTGAATCTTTAGTTGACGCATGATTTCCTTTGAACTAAACGCTAATACCGTTGGGGTACAATTCGCAACGGATAGGCAAAGATACGACTTTCTTTTGCTTTCTCCAAATTAATAGCCTGCTTTCTCTCAAAAGTCCACAGCTTTTGCGCAAAAGTGGACGGTTTTTGCGCAAAACCTGGCGACTTTTGAAGCGACGTGGGCGCGTGGGTGCCAAAAAACTCCCCTGCATCGAGCGGATGCAGGGGAGGAAAGAGGGCGAAATGGGCAAGTGCCCTTTATTTGCCTTCGAGCGCCAGGCGAATGCGGCGCGCCAAATCAGTGTAGTGTGCGCGCGTGCCGGCATCGGTGCTGCGGGCGGCGTCGAAGCGCGTGCGCAGTTTCGCCAGGAGGGCGGCCACATAGGCGTGACCGTCGCCGTTGGTGTCGCTCTTGTAGGCCTCGAGCAGATTGTTCACCGCACGTTTCTGCACATACATGCGCCATGCGCTGAGTTTCGCGCCGGTGGGGGTCTCGCGGAAGAGCACGCGCGCCAAATCGTCGGCATAGGTTGCGGGCGAATAGGCTTGGGCGGCCGGTTGCTGCGCGGCGTTGGTGGCGAGGCGGTCGAACATTGTGCCGGAGGTGAGGTAGTCGACGGCCGAAGCGGCCACGGGGCGGACGCGAAGTTGGGGCATGCCGATGCGTGCACCGTAGGCGGGGGCGGTGATCCACGTGGGTTCGGTCAGCACGCGGCGGTCGAGCCAAGCGAGGGCGCGCTGTTGGCGTTCGCGCGTGTCGTAGCTGAACACGTCGCCGGCTTGTTCCACGCTTTTCACCACGCGCTTCACACCGCCGATCTGACGGCAGACGTGACCGACGTAGCGGCGGAACTGACCCACGGCAGCATCGTAGCCGCGAGTGAGGTTGTCGCCGAGGTTGCCGGCTTCGTAGGTCCATTCCGGCAGGGCTTTCACCACGCGGCGCAGGTTGAGCAGACCGTAGTCGGAGGCTTTCATCACGTCGTCGCTGAGGTCTTCGGTGAGGGCGTAGGGGTTGTTGTCACGACCTTCGCCGCCGAACCACAAACGCGGGTTGTCCGTGATGGTTGCGACCGTCAAGCGGTTGAGCGTGGCGCGTTCTTCGAGCTCACTCTTGGCGTCGGGATAATAAGTGTAGCCCCAACGGATCGCCCACTCGTCGTAGTCGTTCACGCGGGGGAAGATGCCGGCCTCGCCGATGTGGTCTTCGGGCTGAGCCACGTAGTTGAAACGCGCATAGTCCATGATGGACGAGGTGTGACCGTGCTTCTCCACCCACGCTTTGTCGCGCAGTTTCTCGACGGGAGTGGCGCTGCTGGCGCCCATGTTGTGGCGCAGACCGAGCGTGTGGCCGACTTCGTGCGAGGAGACGAAGCGAATGAGTTCGCCCATGAGGGCTTTGTCAAATTCCGGCTTGCGGGCGCGCGGATCGAGGGCGCCTACTTGCGTTTGATACCAATCGTGGAGCAATTCCATGACGTTGTGATACCAACCGATGTGGCTTTCGATGATTTCGCCCGAGCGCGGATCGTGCACATTGGGGCCGTAGGCATTGGGAATGGGCGAGGCGAGATAGCGAATCACCGAGAAACGGGCATCTTCGAGGCTCATCGTTGAGTCGTTCTCCGGCCATTCGCGCGCTTGGATGGCGTTTTTGAAACCGGCCTTCTCAAAGGCTTTCTGCCAGTCCTCGACTCCGAGAATAAGGTACTTGCGCCATTGTTTGGGCGTGGCGGGATCGATGTAGTAGACGATGGGTTTCTTGGGCTCCACGAGCTCGCCGCGACGATATTTGTCCATGTCTTCGGCGCGGGGCTCGAGGCGCCAACGCGCAATGACCTGGCGGGGCTTCACACGCTGCTGGTTGTCGGCATATTCCACGAACGATTCGGTGAAATAGCCCACGCGCGGATCGAAAGTGCGGCTCCGCATCGGCACACGCGGCAGGAGTACGAAAGAGGTGTTGAGTTTCAGCGTCACGTGTCCCGTCTCTTCGCCGGCGGGCAGGGAGGTGCCGGGTTTCGAAAGGAAGGTTTTGACGGTGGTCACCTCGGTGTTGATGGGGAAGGTGCGGAGGGTGTCCACATACGAGAGCTCGGGTTTGAAATTCCCGAGGTTGAAGCGCGATTTGTTGCCGGCTGAGAGGCTCAAACCGGGGGTGTCGCCTTTGAAAAGTTCGGTGGCTTTCACCGTGTAGTGGCGACCGTCGCTGCCGCGGTTCTCAATTTTGAGGGCGGCGATGATGGGATTTTCGGCACTGGCCTCGACGGCTCGCCAAATGGCCTGCGTGCTGTCGGCCGAAGTTTCGTGCATTTGGGCGCGAAGCAGGAGTTTGTCGCCTTTCCGCTCCCACGTCATGACTTGACGGTTGGCGAGTTCGCCGCCGTAGATGCCGGCTCCCGCCGGAGTGGAGACGTAGCGTGTGGTGACCAGCATGGGGCGACCGATCAAGGAGTCGTGGACGACAACATACCAGTCGTCTTTTTCGTGACTCACGCCGAAGAGACCCGGGCGCACCGGGGCTTTTTTCTCCGCGACGACGGGGGCTTTTTCTTCTTTCTTCTTGCCGGCGCTCGCAGACTGCGCAAGCAGTGCGGCGGCAAGGGGGAGGAATAGATATTTGTGCATGTTGATAGATTGAATAGTGGCGGGTGTGTATCGAATAGCGGCCGAGATGCTTCGAAAACTCTTCCGGTTTACTTCGAAAATACTTCTGCTTTGTTTTGAATCTTGGGCGGGTCTCTTCTAATTGTGGTGGCCGATCATTGCATTATAGTCGATATTCTCCGAAACTTCTTCCGTTTTGTGTTGGTTTCGGGCGGGTATCTGCTCAACGCACACCACCCGAGATGTGACACACGGGGAGTGGGCACATCTCGGGCGGAGGTGTTGAAAAGGGGTTGCCCAACGGGCGGAGCCGCGTGGGGAACAACCCATGTGAAATGGCGATCAGCGAACGAATACCTTGCGGCCGCCTACAATATACAAGCCTTGGGGCAGACCGTTGGTGTCCGTTCCGTCGGCCACCTTGCGACCGCTGAGGTCGTAGACGCCGAGGCGTGCGGCGGCGGTGCGCATTTTCGGCGCGAAGAGGCCGGTTACCTTCTTATTTGTCCAAGGAAGGAACGAGCGGTCGGCTTTGTCGCCGAAAAGCAGGTTGACTTTTGCTTCTTCAACGCGGGCATACACGTCGGTGCTGTGTGTCAATTCGAGGGTTTGCCCGTCGTTGTTGCCCAAACGCAGGCCGGCTCCGGCAGCAGTGCTCTCCCATTTGAAGAGTTGTTCGCCGGGCAATGCGCTGGTTTCGCCGGCTTCGCCTGCGATGCTCAGCACGTTACCGTCTTCGGGCGTGGAGCCTTTGGCCAAAGTCAAGGTGATGGGATAGGTTCCGGGCTTACCTCCGAAGATATAACCCTTGCCCGAACCGGTAATTACCGAGTCGGCGACAGTATAAACGTGATAGTCGAAATCGCCTTCCTTCTCTTCGTTGATGGAAGCCGTGGCATAGGCCAAACCGGCGGCATTCTCAACGCGGAAGTTGCTGTTCAAACCGAACGCGGCGAGGTGATTTTCGCCAATTGTCAGCGAGTAAGCACCCGAAACTTCGGTGCCTGTGTATTTGTATTGGCCTTCTACGTCTTCGACGCCAACGACTTTCACCACATAGTCCTCGCGTTGCTCTACATTATAGAGCGAAAGAACGAGTTCACCCACCTCAACGGTGACGCGATACTTCTCTCCGTCGAGAATAATGTTGAGGGCTTCTTCCGGAAAATCTTGGGGTTTTGCGGGATTCGCGCCGAAACCGAGGAGATTGCCCTTGACGTAGACCTCGGGCTTCTCTACTTTCGAGAGAGAATCGCTGGCGGCGGCCAGTTCATAAGGCGTGTAAGGATTCTTTTTTGTGCCATCGCCGGCGAAAGCGGCGGTGAAGGTGCCCAAGCTCAGCGCGAGGGCGAAAAGAGTACGGGTAAAATGCTGCATAAGCGGTGAGGATTGAAAGTGAATATCGGTGTCAGTGTGTCGATCGTGTGCGGGAAAACGATGACACTTGGGCTGTTTTTGACGTTTTGACGTTTCATTTGTAGTGAAAAGCAGACGTTTTGAAGAACCCTTGGCAAATTTACATTTTTCAATCCGAGTTTCCAACTTTTGGTTGGGGTATTTTCCGCAAAAAAGTGCGGTGCAGCCCGAAATGTAGTGTGCAGTCAGCACAAAAGCGGGGACGGCGCGCGTGAAGCGGCCGAGGGGGGTCGCCTCGTCGTACGACTCCTTATTATATATGCGCGCGTGTACATTATTATATGCGCGCGGGTCTGTTATTAGCGGCGTGCAAGTCGGATGCCGTCGTCCGAAAGGGTGATGAGTTGGCGCTTGTAGAGTGTGCCGACGGCGCGTTTGAATGTCTTCTTCGACACTTCGAAACGCTCGGCGATGACTTCCGGCTCGCTGTGGTCGGTGAAGGGCAGAAAGCCGTCAGCTTCGTGCAACGCTTCGAGGAGCGTGTCGGCAAAATCGCGGAAGCGGCCTTTGCCGATGCGCTGCAAACTGATGTCAAGTCGGCCGTCCGGGCGCAGTTGCACGACCGTTCCCTCCAGTACCTCGCCGCGGCGCGGCAAACGGTCGTAGGCTTCGCCCGCATAGATGAGGCCGGCGTAGGCATTGTCCACAATCACCTTCATGCCCAAGGGCGAACGCTGCCAAGCCAAGAGCTGAACTGTGCGGCCGCGGTGGTAATCGCGCGAAGGGGCGGGACGAAGATAGCGATCCACCTTGGCCGTGGCCGCAAGGCGCCCCGTCGATTCGTCAATGTAGACATAGACCACATGCTGCTCGCCCACTTCCATCGTGCGGCGCTGTTCGCGGAAGGGAACAAAGAGGTCTTTCATCACGCCCCACGAGAGAAACGCCCCGTGCTCGTTGACCCACGCCACTTCCAAGCAGGCAAAGTCGCCCACTTGTGCCAAGGGACTTTCGGAAGTGGCCACCAAGCGCTCGCTTTGATCGAGATAAACGAACAAACGCTGCGTGTCGCCGGGTCGCCATTCGGGACGAACGTAGGCTTTGGGGACGAGAATTTCGCCCACCTCCCCACCGTCGACGTAAGCGCCGTGGTCGGTGAAACGAGTGAGGGTGAGTGTGTTGAAACGGCCGATTTGAAGCATGGCGGGTAGGAGGGTTTTGAGGGTGAAAGCAGGGAGGGAGCAGGCGTAAGGCGGCGAATCAGATCTTGCACACCTCGTCCACGCCCTCGATCGCGCCGAGGAAGCGAACGGCCGAGCGAAGTTCGCCGACAGAGTGCACGGCATAGTGCACGGTGAGTTCGACAATGTGGTCGCGCGTGGCCACATGGAGTTCGTTCATCTCCAGTCCGAGTCCGTCGGTGAGGCTGGCGATGATGTCGTGGAGGAGTCGCGGCCGATCGACGGCACGAATGCGCGTGGCCACGGGATAGGTCACGTCGGGATGGTCGGGAAACTCCACTTCGACGATGGCATCGCCGTGTTGCGCCGAGAGACTGATGGCGCGCGGGCAGTCGCGGCGGTGCACCGTCACGGTGTTTGGGCACGTTTCGTCGGTGAAACCGATCACTTCCTGCCCGGGGAGCGGCAGGCACTCGGGACAGCGGCACGGGCCGGCCGAAGCCTCGCGGCGGAAATAGGCTTTGAGGAAATTCTTCGCCTTGAAGGTCTTGACCGCGTCGGTCCATTCGGCGCAGGGGCGCGTCTGTTCGGCGGTGAAAATCTCGACACAGTTGCCGTGTTCGAGGGGCGTGACGAGCGAAGCCAAACGGCCGTCGATGCGCGCATAGTGGGCTTTCTCACCCACCCCGCGTTCGAAAGCGCAATCCAGCGCCGTGGCGTGTTGCGGCAGGCGCGTCGGGGTGCCGGCGGCGTCGTAGACTGTGATGTCCTCGGCATAAAGCGCGTCGGCCACCCCTTCCATGAAGTGAATGTCGCCTTCGCCCTCGGCAATGCGCTCGAGCATGACACAAAACTTGTCGATCCACTCGCGGTCTCCGCGTTCGAGCAGGCGATTGGCGTCGCGCACGTCGCCGTCGGCGCGGCGATTGCCGATGCGCTCGAGCATGATGCCCAGTTTCGTGCGGCGCACCATCTCTTCGGAGGAGATGTGGATCTCTTCCCACGTACCCATCTCGCCGAGCAACTGGACATGCATCGAGCGGTAGCCGTTTTCCTTCGGATGGTCGACATAGTTGACCAGACTACCGGCTTTTTCGCGAAATTCGGCGGTAAGAATGCCGTAGATGCGCAGGCAAATGGTTTTGTCGGGCACCGATTCGAGCAGGGGGGTGAGACGTGCGCGGTCGTAGATGACGCGTACCACATAGCGGTGCTCCACATGTTCGACATCGCGCCCTGTGTCGCGCATGCTGCGGTCGATGCTGTAGGGCAAACGATAGCGCACTTCGGTGCGCACTTCGATGCCTTCTTCCGAAAGCAGGCGGCGGATGCGCGCGGTGAGTCGTTCGAGGCGCTCGCTTTGCTCAGCACGGTCGGCGTCGAGGGCGTGGCGCAGGCGTTCGTAGCGCTCCGGACAGCGGAAGCGGAAGGAAAGGTTTTCCAACTCGCGGCGCAGGTTGTTCAGCCCGAGACGATTGGCGAAGGGGGCGTAGAAAAAGTCCGTTTCGCCGGCAATTTTCATCTGCTTGACGGGCTGCATGCTCCCGAGCGAGCGCATATTGTGCAGGCGGTCGGCGAGTTTGATGAGCACGGCGCGGATGTCGCGGCGCATCGAGTCGAGGAGTTGGCGGAAGTTGTTCTCCTGCTTGGCGAGATCGGCCTGTCCCGGGGCATGCGACTTGGGTTTGGTCACCACCTGCACGAGGAAGGCCACATCGTCGCCAAACTCCCGGCGAATGTCGTCGATCGTCGTGTCGGTGTCCTCCACCACGTCGTGGAGGAAGCCGGCGGCCACCGAATTGGCGTCCATCATGAAGTCTTCGGCGATGATCGTTGCCACCGCGACGGGGTGCATGATGTAGGGTTCGCCGCCTTTGCGAAACTGCCCCTCGTGGGCGGTGCGCGCCAAGGCGTAGGCTTTGCGCAAAAGGGTGATTTCCTCCTCATCGAAGCGCGCCGAGAGTCGCTCGAAGAGCGCTTCGGTGGTTTGGTTGAGGCGTGCCACATATTCGGCGGGCGTGCAGGGCGTCGCCTCGGCGAGTGGGAGGGGAGAAGCGGAGTCGGGTATGGTTTTCATGGGCGCATGAAATTGGAGAAGTTGCTTCAAAGTTAGCGCAAATGCACGAGACGAACAAGGGCGACGGGAGATAACTATAAAAAGTCCTCTTGTTTTGCCGAAAACTGCACGACTTTCGCCGAAAAGTGGTGGGTTTTTTCGGCAAAAGTTGGGGTGTTTTTCGCGCCGAAAGTCGCGTGCCGGGCGCTATCGTGCGCCGGCGACAGAGAGAGGAGGCGCAAAAATGAATGAAAGAGGCGCAGGCGGGCGAAAAGTGTGCGCTTTTTCGCCCGCTTGTGCTTTCGTTTGTGGAAGAAGTTGTTAACTTTGTAGCACACGATGGCGCTTTTTCGCTTCTCTTCGCCCGTGAGTCGGCGCAAAGTGCATGGCACAGGGCGAAAACCCCGGCCGAAACCCGCTGCCGAGGAGAAGAACGAAAACACAGCGCGTGAGGATTTCCTCCACACGAATGACTGAAAAACAAAGCGATATGGAAAATAAAATTCCTTCCCCCCATTTCACGCCGCCGGCCGACTTCTTCGGTCGCGAAATGGAGCGCAGTCGCGAGTTGCCGCCCCGGATTGAGCATGTCGAATCCTACATCGACGCTTGTTTGGGGCGGTGGAAAACCCTTTATCCCTCGCCCAAAAAGGTGAACGACGAGGCGCGGCATGTGGGCACCGACGTGCTCAAAACGGCGCTGCACAAGATGAGCGAAATCGCTGAGCGGGCACAAAAAACGTTTCTCGAGAAGGGAAAAAGTCCCGACGCTTGTCGCGAATATTATGTCGAGGTCAGCGAACTGATTGATGTGGCTCGCGATTTGGCCGACTGGGAAAAAACCGATTTGCGCTCGGAAATCGTGCTGCTCCACATCGACAAGTGGAAGGCCATGCGCCGAGAAGCGCACACGGCCTTGGAGGTGCAGGGCGAAGACCTCGATCTCGATGCTTTCTACGCCGACGATGAGGAGCGGCTTCCCCCCACTTGGCGCGATTCGCTGTGCTATTCCATGCCGCTGCTGCTCTTTGGCGCGCTGTTGTTCTTCTTCGGCCGCTTTGCCGGAGCGAAAGTGCCGGCCGGAGCCACGGATGTGTGGGCGCAGTGGGTCGGTTTGCGCCCGACGATGGGCATTTGGGTGGTGGTGCCGGCCGTGCTGCTGTTCTCCTGCGCCCTGTTCTTCTTGCTCTACGGCGTGAAACAGCTGTTTCAAGGCCCGAAACCCTCGCTACTCGATATTTTGAAGCTCTGGGCGCCGCTGCTCATCGTCTATTTCGGTTATGGTGTGGAGAAAATGCTTTGCATCGACAACGGATTTTTCGACCCGGTGCTGCCGAGCAGCTTCGACCCGGCGATGACGGTCGTAACGTGGTCGATGATTTTCCACACGGTTTGCAGCCTGATCATCTTCGGGGTGATGCCGTTGGTGGGCACGATTGCGCTGTTCACCTATGTGTGGAAAACGATGCAAGCGCATCGCCGCGCGAAACTGGAAGAAAAGCAATCAGAATAAGATCATGGCTAAAAGAAAACGCAAAAAAAATCCCGCCTTGCGGTGGGTGTTGAGTCTACTGGCAGCGGCCGGTGGTTTCCAGGTCGGTGCCTTTTTCGGCAACTACTTCGCCGCCCTTTTGTCGGCCGGCGTGGCTTTCTATTTGGTGTGGACAGCCCTCCGCTGAAGTTGCCCTTTGTTCGGCCAAGTCGCTCTCTTTTTCGTTCGATGTAGGCGCCTCTCTCACCATCTCGGTGCCGTGCGGTGTGCAATGACTCGATGAGTCGGCGCAAGTCGATGAAAAATTTCCCCTCCGTGGTGTGACTTCACCCTGCGGAGGGGAAGTTTTTTTGTCGAAACGGCTTTGTCCGATCGAAAAAGGGAAGGGGGCGCGTGAGAAGGTTCAGTGCAGCACAGCGGCGATGGGGAGTTCGCACTCGCCCCAGCTGAGGAGGGCGTTGAAGAGGCGCAGGCGGGTGAAGCGCACGAGCGATTCGGGCGTGAGGTTGGGGTGGGGCGTGAGCACCCCGGCCGATAGGAGGGCGGAACGGTGGGTGCCGGCGAGCAGCGGGACGGCCGGCGTGTACCAACGGGCGGTGTGCGGATCGAAGAGGGCGAGATTGGCCACAGTGGTGTCGGTGAGCAGACCGCGGCGCACGATGATCACGTCGTCGGCCCCACGGCGGCGCGCGAAACAGGCATCGAGCGCTGAGCGGTCGGTGCGTTTCAGGGCGTAGTCGATGTGGTCGTCGTGAACCAAACGGAGGGTTTCGATGCGACGCGGGACATAGGGATGGAGCGAGAAGTCGGCTTCTCCGTGCAGGTTGTAGACCAATCGGCCGCGCAGGCGGGGAACGTCGTGCGCGTGGTGGGCTTCGTGCGCAGCGAGCGCGAGCAACCGCGACACGGTGGGCGAATCGGGGGCGCAACGGAGGGTGCGTGCCAAGCGCAAGCGGTGTTCGGACTCGCGCACCAGGCGACGATGTGCCACGAGGAAGGTTTCGAGATAATAACTCATGCGGGGAGGGAAAAGAAGAGCGGAAAGGGGCGGTCGGTGGGCGTTTTACCGAGAAAAAAGTAGGGAAGTGCGCGGCAACTTGCGGCGGCACCGGAGGTTTGTGGCGCATGACGCGGGCGCGTGCGGCATTTTGCTGCGAAGCCTTGCGCCGCGGTGCGAAAAGGTGGGTTGTGCCGGACGCGTGTGGACGGGCGGGTAACCTATTGCCACGGGCTGACGGCGCGAGCGGACGCGTCGGCGAGTGGAGTCGCGAGGTGAGGGGCGCAACTTGCGGCGGAATAAAACATTGCCGCGGGCACAAATCGCTGTGTCCGCGGCAAATTTCAAAAGGGGATGTAGATTTTGTCGCGAATCTCGGCATATTCGCGCTCTTCGCGGCTGTGGGCGGTGATGCCGCCGCCGGCTTTGAAGACCAAGCCCTCGGGTGTTTGTTCGACAAAGCGGATGAGCACGGCGCTGTCGAGGGTGCGGCCGTCGCTCCAGCCTGCGATGCCGGTGTACCAACCGCGATCGTAACCTTCGGCCTCGGCGATGAGGCGACAAGTGGCGCGTTTCGGCGCTCCCGTCACGCTGCCGGCCGGAAGTAGGCGGAAGAGAATTTCGCCCAAGTGGGCGGAATAGTCGGCGGGGAGTCGTCCGGCGATCTCACTGCTGGTTTGTAAGAGCGGCCCGCGGTGGGTGATGACGCGTTCGACGTAGCGATAACGCTCCACGCGGACGTGTTCGGCCACGCGGCTGAGGTCGTTGCGCAGGAGGTCGACCACGGTGGCGTGTTCGGCGGCTTCTTTGGCGTCGGCCATGAGGCGTTCGGCCGCGCCCTCGCCGTCGGGGAGCGTACCTTTCATGGGAAAGGTGCGGATGTGGCCGTCGGCGATGCGCACGAAGGGCTCGGGCGAGAAACAAACCCACTGCCCGGGCACGAAAAGTCGATAGCGAGCTCGCGCTCGAGCGAAGATGTCGGCGAGCGTGAGGGACGTTTCGATGGGAACGCACTGGGTGAGGTTGGTCAAGAAGGAGTCGCCGCGCCGCAAACCGCGCTGCACGATGCCGAAAGCGCGGGCGTAGTCGTCGGCCGGGGGCATCTTCGGGGTGAGTGCGGGGGTGTTTTCACCGAACAACGACGCGTGGGGCACGGCGCGTTGGGGGCTTTCGGCCGAAAGATTGGTGACGCCGCCGAAATCAAAGGCCAGCGCGTCGGGCGCGAGGGCGTCGAGCGGTTCGACCACGGCGTGTTCGGCGGCATAGTTCACCAAAAAGAGAAAAGGGCGGCCGAGGGTGGCGAAACGGTTGATGCGCGCGATGGCTTCGGCGCGGTCGCGGAGGGGCAACCGGCCGAGCATCGGCGCAGACCGGTGGGCGCTCATCGCGCGGTGGGGAGGGCGGCTTCGACCCAGCCCAACCAACCGGTGGACAGTTCGTAGACGCGGATGCCGCGGCGCGAGAGTAAGCTGGCAGCCTGTTTGCTGCGGTGGCCACTGCGGCAATAGAGCGCGACACTGCGCTGCTTACCGAGCACGGCTTCGGCGCGCTGTTCGAAATCGGGGGCGAGTACGTCGACATTGACGCTCTTCGGCAGATGACCTTCGGCGTATTCGGAGGGAGTGCGCACGTCGAGGAGGATCAAATCGGGCTTTTGGCTGAGCAGCGTGGAAAATTCGCCGGCACTGAGGGAAGAAAGTCCCTCGGGTGTGGAGCAAGAGAAGAAAGAACAGAGACTCATAAAAAGAAAACGAGAGAGAGTGCGAAAATGCATCGTGAATGAGAATAATAAAGTGGAGAATTGTTGACGAAAAAATGGGGCGTCCGCGCGAAATCGGCGCCATGATGGGGAGAAGCGCGTGGACTTTTGGGCGAAAGCCCGCGGATAAGCGCCAAGTGTGGGTTCAGAAGCGCAGGGCGTAGCTGAGGGTGAGGCCTTTTTGCGCAGGAACGTAGCGACAAACGCCGCCGGCGCAGTTATAACCGGCGCGCGTGGAACCGTAGCCCAGTTGTAGGTGGTGGCGGGTGTCGGTGTAGGTGGCGAAAGCCTGCCAGTAGTGCACGCTCGAGGTGGTGCCGCGGGTGGGAGAGGGGACGCGGGCGTTGAATTGGTCGGAGAGGGTGAACATGAAGCGCGACGAAAGGCTCAATTCGAGCAAGCCCGCCCACCAATCGCCTTGATCTTGGCGCGTATGTAGGTATTGTGCTTCGGCGCGCAGGGCGGTTTTGGCATTCGCCTGCCACTGTCCTTCGAGAATGCCGATGAGGGTGTTGACGCGTCCGCCGTGTCCTTCGACGGCGGTGCGGTCGATGGTCTGCGACATGAGGGTGGCGTGCAAACGGAAGTCGCGATTCAGCCGGCGCTCGGCATCCAACGCCCATTCGCCGTAGCGTGTGCCGCCCATCTCCCAGAAGTTGCGCGCACGGCGGCCGTCGGTGCCCATGGCTTCGGCGCCTTCCGGCCCGTCGTTGAGGGCGAGGTCGCGAATGTGGGCGGCGCGCAGCCGCAAAGTGGTGCCGTAGCGACCACCCCATGCGGTGCGACGGGGCAAAGTCCACGCGGCTTCGGCGCGGAACGCCCATTCGCCGGGCACATTGGCTGTGGCGTAGGGATAGAGTGCGGTGAGGGCGTAGGTGGGTTGGGCGGCGAACGGCGGAAGGTGGTTGAGTGTTGATGCGGAGAGGGCTGCGCTGCGCCGACCGCGGAAACTTATGTTCTCGGCGCGCTTGACTTGCATCAAAAAACTCTTGCCGCGCTTCGACCAACTGCCGCTGAGCAGCAGCGCGGAGCCGTGTCCGTAAGTATAACCGTTGTCAAATGAGGGATCTTGCCCCTTCCACGCGTATTCGGCCAGCCACTGCCAGCGACGGGTGTGCCAAGCGGCGCGCAAATCGAAGGCACTCACGTTGGTGGGTTGTACGAGGTGGAAACGACGGAGGGTAAAGGTTTGCGAGAAGCCCGCAGTGTCGATGCGACTCAAGGCGTCGGGCTGTTCCCGGCGCATGACCCACGACGCGCCGAGGGAGAGTCTGCCGCGGCGGGTGGGGAGATCCCATTCGCCATCGGCACCATATATATAAGAGGCGTCGGTTTCCCAATAATTGCGCTGGCGGCCGGCGAGGGCTTTGAGGCGCACGCCCTCGAAGGGGCGGGCGGTGAGGCGCAGGCCGCGCAGATGATTGTCGATGCCGAGCGAGGGTTCTTCGTAAGTGCGCAGCACGAGGCCGGAACCGAACTGCTCATAATAACTGCCGAGGGTGATTTCGGCGCGATCGAAGCGGGTGGTGGCGTAAAAATAGGGCACGCCGGCACCGCGGAAGGCGGGATCGAAGCCCGGGAGGGGCTGTTTCATGTACTCGGCGCGCAGTCCTGCCTCATAACGGCGGCGGAAGGCGAGCCGGAGGTCGAGATAGGAGTTGCTGAGCACCCGATTGTCGACGCGATCAGTGCCGATGCGTTCGTCATATTGGGGAACAAGCGCGTCGGTGCGCAGACTTCCGTGCACTTGTAGGGCGGGTTCGGCCGCCGCTTGTGGGGGTTCGCCCGAAGGTGGGGGCGTGTTGTTCCCTTCTTGCGCGAAGAGGGGCAAGGCCGGCAGGAAAGCGAGGAGCGAAAGGAGGTGTTTCATGGAAAAGCGGCCGAGAATCAAGGTTTGGCGATGAGTTCGCGCACTTTTTCAATGAGTTTTTCCTCGCCCCCTTCGGTATATCCCGAGCGCGAATAGGCAATTTTGCCTTTGCCGTCGAGGATGAAGACGTGAGGGATGAGGCTTACGTTGAGCGCGCGGCGGAAATTGCTGTTGGGGTCGAGCAGTACGTCGTAAGTCCAGCCCTTGCCGTCGACGAAGGGGCGCACGCGCTCGCTGTTTTGCGCCTCGTCGATGCTCACGGCAATAAGACGCACGCCGGTTTCTTCGCGCCATTCGTCGTAAACGTCGGCGATGGCCGAGAGTTCGCGGTTACAAGGTTTGCACCACGTGGCGAAAAAACTGATAATGATGGGGCGTCCGGCGTTAGACAACGTGTCGGTGCGCACGGCGCGGCCATCTAAATCGCGCAACACCGTGGCCGGCAACTGCGCGGCGGCACCCAGTGTGCAACAGAAGAGGAGGAGGGCGAAAAAGATGCGTTGCATGAGACGAGAGGATAAAGAAAAAACCGGCGGGGTCGGCACGTTTGTGCCGACTCTCCGTCAGTTCTGTGTTGGGGTTGGGATATAAATAATGTATCTGCCCTTCGCGGCGGTCAACCTACGCTGCCTTCGAGCGAAACGGCGAGCAATTTCTGGGCTTCGACGGCAAATTCCATCGGAAGTTTGTTGATCACGTCGCGCGCATAGCCGCCCACGATGAGATTCACGGCATCTTCCATCGGAATACCGCGTTGGCGGCAGTAGAGGAGCTGGTCTTCCGAGATTTTCGAGGTCGTGGCTTCGTGTTCCACCACGCTGTCGTCGTTGTCCACGTCGATGTAGGGGAAGGTATGTGCGCCGCATTCCGAACTGAGCAGGAGCGAATCGCACGAAGAATAGTTGCGCGCGCCGTGAGCTCGCGAAGACATGCGCACTTGTCCGCGGTAAGTGTTCTGACTCTTGCCCGCCGAGATGCCTTTCGAGATGATTGTCGAGCTGGTGTTGGGGGCTAAGTGAATCATCTTCGTACCGGTGTCCGCTTCTTGGAAGTTGTTTGTCACCGCCACCGAGTAGAATTCGGCCTGCGCGCCCTCGCCGCTGAGAATGCACGAGGGATATTTCCACGTGATGGCCGAGCCCGTCTCGACTTGTGTCCAAGAGAGGCGTCCGTTGCGGCCGCGTACGAGGCCGCGCTTGGTGACTAAGTTGAGCACACCGCCCTTTCCTTCGGCATCGCCGGGATACCAGTTCTGCACGGTGGAGTATTTCACCTCCGCCTCCTCGCCTACGACGATTTCGACGATGGCCGCGTGCAGTTGGTTCTCGTCGCGCATCGGTGCGGTGCAGCCTTCGAGGTAAGACACGTAGCCCCCGTCTTCGCACACGATGAGTGTGCGCTCAAACTGCCCGGTGTTGCGTGCGTTGATGCGGAAATAGGTCGAGAGCTCCATGGGGCAGCGCACGCCCTTGGGGATGTAGACGAACGAGCCGTCTGAGAACACGGCCGAGTTGAGGGCGGCGAAATAATTGTCGGTGTAAGGCACGACCATACCGAGGTATTTGCGTACCAACTCGGGGTTTTCGCGCACCGCTTCGGAGAACGAGCTGAAAATAATGCCCTTCTCTTGCAGGCGTTCCTTGAAGGTCGTCTTCACCGACACGGAGTCCATCACGGCATCGACGGCCACCCCGGCCAGCGCCATGCGCTCTTCGAGCGGGATACCGAGTTTCTCGAACGTCTTCATCAGTTCGGGATCTATTTCCTTCTTCTCGTTTTTCTTCTTGGTCGGGTCGGCGTAGTAGTGAATGGCCTGATAGTCGATTTCGGGCAGACGCACCAGCGCCCAATCCGGGCAGGGGAGCGTGAGCCAATGGCGATAAGCCGTGAGACGGAACTGCAAAAGCCAGTCCGGCTCGCCTTTTTTCTGACTGATTTGGCGGATAATGTTTTCGTTCAGACCGGCTTCGAGAATTTCGGTCTCGACGTCGGTCACAAACCCCGCTTCGTATTTTTGTTCGGTGAAACTTTTGAGATATTCGTTAGCCATAAAGGGGAACTGCGTAAAGGAGTATAGAGTGAAGCGCCGCGGTGTGGTGCCGCTCCTTGGGAGCAACTCGCGGGCTTAGGCTACAAATATACGATAAAAATATGTCGTGTGCCAATTTTCTCGCCACGTTGAGTTTTTTTATCGACCGGACTCCTCTCCTCGGCGCACGTCTCTATTTTAATATGGGTGTTGAAAATAGCCATTTTCGTCGCAATGGAATAGAAAAGTTGAGCGTTTTTTGCCGATTTGTTCAGAAAAAAGAAAGCAAACTCCCCAAAAACTTTGTACATTTGCCGAAGTACTAACTCCTAAAACCACGATGTGATGAACAACTCGTCTACTCCTTCTGCTGTTCGCCGCCACGAACCCCACAGCGTGGCGCTGCAAGACATGCGCCCCTACGCCTTGGGAATGGAACTGCTCGACGACGAACTGCTCATCGTGGAAAACCTGGCCACGTTGCCCGCTGACACGCAAGCGGTGCAGACCTCTTTTTTCACTATCGGCTATTGCACGGCCGGAAGCGCAGATTGTGTGTTGAACGATCGCTCCTTCCATGTCGAGGCCGGCGACCTCTTTTTGGCTTTTGGGCAGCAAACCTTCAGCGAGATCCAGTTTTCACCCGATTTTTCCGCACAGGCCATCTTTCAGAACCTCTCGTTCGTGCAAGAGACGCTCATGTCCATGACGCAACTGTGGCCCTATCTGCTCTCGCTCATGGAGCAACCGGTGCTTTCGCTCGACGAAGCGGAAAAAGCGCTCGTCGTTGCCGACTATCGCGCCTTGCACGCCCGCATGCTTGACCACGATCACTGCTTTGCCCGCGAGGTCATCAAAACCTGCCTGCAGAGTTTCTATCTCGACCTCTGTCAACTGCTCGAACGCCGCGGATCGCGACGCGATAACTTCAACACCCGCACATTTAATATCTTCTATCGCTTCATGCAGCTCCTCTCTCGTAATTTTGGCGAGCAGCGCAGCGTGAATTGGTACGCCGATCAGCTCCAACTCACCCCGAAATACCTCTCACAGCTCATCAAAAACGTGAGTGGCCGCACCGTTGGGCAGTGGGTTTCCGTCTTGGTGGTGATGGAGATCAAGAATCTGCTGCGCAATACCGATTTGAGCATCAAAGAGATCTCCACCGGCCTCAATTTCCCCTCCCAAAGTCTCATGGGACGCTATTTCAAAAACTATACCGGCCTCTCTCCGCTCGACTATCGTCGACGTTGACGGCCCGACCCCGCGTCGCGTCATACTGCGCGCGCACTCTTTTTCAAGGCATCGCACACATTATATATAAGTTCAACCCGCCCAAAAACTAAAAGAACCATGTATGCGCTACAAAATGCCGCCCTCCGGCTCGAAGTCTCGGCTCGAGGTGCAGAAATCCAAAGTCTGGTAGATTTGACCGACGGACGTGAAATCATCTGGCACGGAGATGCGACCTATTGGAACGGCCGTTCTCCCCTCCTCTTCCCCATCACCGGCGGATTGTGGAACGGAACGTGCCGACTCGACGGACGCAGTTACCAAATTCCCAAGCACGGCTTTGTGCGCCGGCGCGATTGGCAGTTCGTTGAGCAGGGCGAAGATTTCATTCGTTTCGCCATCGAGAACACCGACGAGGAACTCAAGCAGTTTCCTTGGCCCTATCGGCTCGAAGTGACCTACACTTTGCGCGAACGCACCCTCCGCACCGATCTGCGCGTGACCAATCGCTCGCACCACAGCTCCATGTGGTTCCAAGTCGGCGCTCATCCCGCCCTCAATCTCCGCGATTGGACGCCCGACGGGCAGCGCGTGGCCGGATTCCTGCGCTTCGAAGGCGCACCCCGCGACCTCCTGCGCGCCGGCAGCCAAGGGTGCATTGAGCCTCCGCGTGTGCCCATCCCGTGGAGCAAGAATTTGCAAACGCTGGCCGCCTTGGCTTTCCACCAAATGGGAAATGCGCTCGTACCGATCGGCGTCGACACGTTCGCCAACGAGGCGTTGATCTTCGATGCGCGCCAGGTCGAGGCCGTCGAAGTGCTCGATCGCAAGCGACGTCGCTATGCCCGCGTGGCTTCTTCCGCACCGGTGTGGCTCATTTGGCAACCGGCCGGCAAGCATGCCCCCTTTGTTTGCGTCGAACCCTGGTACGGGCTCCCCGACACGGTGGATTTCGACGGCGAAATGCCCCAACGACCCGAAATACAACGCGCCGCACCACAAGAAACGTGGGAAGGTTGGTGGACTTTGGAGGTCTGAACTTGGTCAAAAAGACAACAATGTGTATATTTGCCGCACGCGCCGCGCGAAACTCACGAGGTTCGCACGGCGCGTGCCGTCCTTTGGCGCCACACGGCGCAACGGCGGCGGAAAACTCCACTCATTTTCAAAAAAACTCCACATGTTTTCCCGAATTCTTCCCTTGTTTTTCTCGTTTCTTGCCGTACTTTCCGCAGCGGCACAGCGAGAAGTGCCACGCATCGACATCAAATTGGCCGATGGCATCACGCTTTCCGACCTCGAAAGCAGTAAAAAAACGTGGCGCCGCGCGCAGATCACCATCAAGGCCGCAGGGATCGGGAAGAACATCACCGATTCGGCCAAGGTGCGCGGACGCGGCAACACCACGTGGTCGATGAAGAAAAAGCCCTTCCGCTTTAAGTTCGACAAGAAGCAAAGCCCCTTCGGCTTGGCCAAGGGAAAAAGCTGGGTCTTGCTCGCCAACTTCCTCAGCGATGCGCAGTTGAACAACGCCATCGCCATGCGCACCGCCCAACTCGTGGGCGCCAGCCACGCCAACCACATGATTCCGGTGGAACTCTATATCAACGGCTCTTACCGCGGCCTTTACAACCTGACCGAGCAGGTGGATTTGGCGTCGAACAGCGTCGTTGTACCCGATGAGTCGAAGGCCGCGCTCCTCGAGTGGGACACTTACGACGGCGACCCCAAGCGCGACAGCACTTACAAGTTGCCCGTCGACCTCAAAGCCCCCGAAATCGAAGACTATGTGACCGATTACGGCAAAGAGGCGGCCACCCTCTATCAGGAAACGCTCAACAGCGAGATCCAAAAGCTCACGCGCGCCGTGCTTGCTGAGCGCACAGCCGAGGTGGTCGACGTGCCTTCGCTCGCCGCTTTCTACTATGTGTTCGACCTCACGGGCAACCTCGAATTGCGCCACCCGAAGAGCGTCAATGTGTGGCGCGCCAACATTTTCGACCCGCAGTCCAAGTGGGTGTTCGGCCCCGTTTGGGACTTCGATTGGGCTTACGGTTACGAGCACACCTACGCCTTTGCCACGATCAACCCCCAGTTTGACCTCCTCGACGGGAAAGGCCCCAAAGGCCCCGGTCGCAACTTCTTCCGCCACGCCATGCGCGGATCGCAAGAGGTGGCCACCGCTTACAATGAGTTGGCGCAGCGCTTTGCCAAGCAGGGTGGCATCGACTCGCTCTGCAAGTATATCGACGAATATGCCGCTTGGATCGCCCCGGCCGCCGAACGCGATTTCAATCGCTGGTGGAAAGGCAGCCCCGACTACACTTCTCTCGCCGCACTGATGAAGGCTTGGCTCAGCGAACGCGCCACTTACATCGCCGAGCACCCCATTGGCTACGTGCCCACGGGCGTTCGTGCCGTGCCTGCGGCCACGCGTAGCGAAGAGACGCCGATCTATACGCTCGAGGGTCGCCGCCTTTCGCCCGGTGCAACCCGTCCTGCGGGCATTTTGCTCCAAGGCGGTCGCAAGATCGTGGGCAATCGCCCCTGATCGCTCCCCCGTTTTCCACCTATCAACTCAACTTTCTTACTGCCCATGCCGGTCAAAGCTGACAAAGACCTCAAACTCTATTATTCCATCGGCGAAGTGGCCGAAATGTTCGGCGTGAACGACACGCTGCTCCGCTTTTGGGAACGCGAATTTCCGCAGATCGCCCCCAAAAAGGGCGCGCGCGGCATTCGTCAATACACCAAGCGCGACATCGAAACCGTGCGCGTGGTCTATAATCTCGTCAAGGTGCGCGGCCTGCGCATCGAGGCGGCGCGCGAAGCCCTCCGCAATAACTACAATGCGACCGCGAGCGCCACGGAAGTGGTGGATCGCCTGCGCGCCATTCGCGAAGAACTGGTGAACATTCGCGAGGAACTCGGCAGTTTGCAGTAACACGATTTTCTTGCTGCACCCCTGCCGTCGCTCATCTCTCCCGAGGTGAGCGGCGGGAGTGGGTGCTTTTCCTTTGAAATAACGACCCCTATGGCCAAATCAAAAACCGCTTACGTCTGCGATGTCTGCGGCTTCGACACCCCGAAGTGGGTGGGCAAATGCCCTTCGTGTGGGAATTGGAACACGATGAAGGAATTTTCCGTCGGTCCCGTCTCGCCTTCGCGCGGCGCGGCCGTCGTGCAGCAGGCCGGACTCCGCCGCGAAACGGCGCGCCCCGTCCCTCTTTCAGAAATTGACGCCACCGAGGAACCGCGACTCGACACCCACGACGCCGAACTCAACCGTGTGCTCGGCGGAGGCATCGTGCCCGGCAGCTTAATCCTCTTGGGCGGCGAACCGGGCATCGGCAAAAGCACCCTTTTGCTCCAAACCGTGCTCGGCATGTCCGATCGGCGCATCCTCTATGTGAGCGGGGAGGAGAGCGAACGCCAGATCAAATTGCGCGCCGACCGCCTCTTGCCCGACGCACCCGCCGGCGGTTCGCCGCTGCTCCTCTGCGAAACGCGCATGGAGCGCATCTTCGAGGAGGTGCGCACCGTCAATCCCGAATTGCTCATCATCGATTCGGTGCAAACCATGCACACCGAGACGGTAGAAAGCTCGCCCGGCAGCGTAACCCAGATCCGTGAGTGCGCAGCCGCCTTGTTGAAATTCGCCAAAGACCAAGGAGTGCCCGTGTTGCTCATCGGCCACATCACCAAAGAGGGCAGTATCGCGGGGCCGAAGGTGCTGGAACACATCGTGGACTGCGTGTTGCAGTTCGAAGGCGACCGCCATTATTTCTATCGCATCCTCCGCAGCATCAAAAACCGCTTCGGATCGACGGCCGAACTCGGCATTTACGAAATGAACGCCAACGGGCTGCGCCCCGTCGACAACCCTTCGGAACTCCTCCTCACGCAGCACGACGAACCCCTATCGGGGGTGGCGATATGTGCCGCCCTCGAGGGCGTGCGTCCCTTCCTGATAGAAACACAAGCCTTGGTTTCGACCGCCGCCTACGGCACGCCGCAGCGATCGGCCACCGGTTTCGACTTGCGCCGCTTGAATATGTTGCTCGCTGTGCTCGAAAAGCGCGTGGGCTTCAAGTTGGGGGCGAAAGATGTCTTCCTCAACATCGCCGGTGGCCTGCGGGTGACCGATCCGGCCATCGATTTGAGCGTCATCGCCGCGGTGTTGTCGAGCAATGTCGACACGCCGATCGAGCGCGATGTGGCCATGGCGGGTGAATGTGGCTTGAGCGGCGAGATTCGTCCCGTGACGCGCATCGATCGCCGCATTGCCGAGGCCATGAAGTTGGGCTTCCGCCGTTTCCTCCTCCCGGCGCAGAACATGAAGTCGTTCGATGCCTCTCGATTCAAGGGCATCGAGCTCGTCCCCGTCTCGCGGGTTGAGGCTGCCCTGCGCGAGTTGTTCGGATAGGGGGCTGTTGTTGCTCACTTTCTGAGCCTTGCTTGCGCCAAGAGGGCTTTTTCCTTTCTTTCGCCTTGCTGCGAATAGCCAAAACGAGGCGGTCGTTGTGCATCAACGGCTGCCTCGTTTGTTTTGAGCGAAAGAGATTATGTTGAATTTCTCGACAAAAGTTGGCTTCTTTCCGTCGAGCCGGCGAAAGTCGTCGCGGAAGAAGTAAAAAAAGAGCGCGCACCGGGGAAGGGTGCTCGCTTTTCGATCAGCGGATGAAGAGGAGTTCGCGATATTTGGGGAGTGTCCACATTTCGTCCTCGACGATGAGTTCGAGTTTGTCGATGTGGTAGCGAATGTCGCGCAAGAAGGGCTCGACCTCGTCGTGGTAGGCCACGGAGAGGGCGCGAATGTCGGTGAGGCGGTTCACTTCCTTGCGCTTCTCGACCATGGCTTCGACGGCGTTGACGATGAAATCGGTGTGGTGGTTGATTTTTTCGATGAGCGTGACGTTGTAGGCACTGAGCTGCGCGGCTTTCTCGGCTGGGAAGGCGGAGATGATCTTACTCACGTTGTCGACGAGCACGCTTTGGTACTTGGTGGCGACGGGAATGATGTGGTTCATGCACAGATCGCCGAGGACGCGGCTTTCGATCTGGATCTTTTTGTAGTAGATCTCGCGCTTGATCTCGTTGCGAGCGGCGAGTTCGTTGCGCGTCATGACGTGCATGCTTTCGAACATGCGCACCGAGGCTTCGTCGGTGTAGCGATCGTAGACGACCGGGCAGCTGGTTTCGCAGTCGAGTCCGCGGCGGGCGGCTTCGGCCTTCCACTCTTCGCTGTAGCCGTTGCCGTCGAAGTGGATGGGACGACAGGTGCGGATGTCGTCGCGCAGTACGTTGAGCAGGGCTTCGTCGGTGGTTTTGCCTTGGGCGATGAGGGCGTCGACGCGCACCTTGAAGTCGGTGAGGGCTTCGGCCACGGCGGTGTTGAGCACGATGAGGGCGCTGGCGCAGTTGGCCGACGAACCGGCGGCGCGGAACTCGAAGCGATTGCCGGTGAAGGCGAAGGGCGAGGTGCGGTTGCGGTCGGTGTTGTCGATGAGCAACTCGGGAATCTGCGGGATGTCGAGCTGAACGCCTTGTTTGCCGGCCATGGGGGCGAGGGCGTTGTCGGACTGTGCGACGCGGTCGAGGAGTTCGCTGATTTGCGTGCCGAGGAAGGAGGAAATGATGGCGGGGGGCGCTTCGTGGCCGCCGAGGCGGTGGGAGTTGCCGGCGCTCATGATGCTGGCTTTCAACAGGCCATTGTGGCGATAGACGCCCATGAGCGTGGCGACGACGAAGGTGAGGAAGCGGAGGGTGTCGCTTTCGGAGCGACCGGGGGCGTGAAGTATGACGCCGCTGTCGGTGCAGAGCGACCAGTTGCAGTGTTTGCCGCTGCCGTTGATGCCGGCGAAGGGTTTCTCGTGGAGCAGGCAGCGGAAGCCGTGCTTGCGAGCGATTTTGCGCATGAGCGAGACGAGCAACATGTTGTGGTCGACCGCCAAGTTGCACTCTTCGTAGATGGGGGCGAGCTCAAACTGGTTGGGGGCCACTTCGTTGTGACGCGTCTTGCAGGGAATGCCGAGACGGAGGGCTTGTATTTCGAGATCGCGCATGAATTCGGCCACACGCTCGGGGATGGCACCGAAATAGTGGTCTTCCATCTGCTGATTCTTGGCGCTGTCGTGCCCCATGAGGGTGCGTCCGGTGAGCAAGAGGTCGGGGCGCGCGGCGTAGAGGCCTTCGTCGACGAGGAAGTACTCTTGTTCCCAACCGAGGTTGGTGTGTACGCGCACGGGTTGGTCGTAGAAGTAGGTGCAAACGGCTTCGGCGGCGCGGTTCACTGCGGCGATCGACTTTTTGAGCGGAGCTTTGTAGTCGAGGGCTTCGCCGGTGTAGCTGATGAAGACGGTGGGAATCATCAGCGTGTCGTCGATGATGAAGACGGGGCTGGCTGGATCCCATGCAGAGTAGCCGCGGGCTTCGAAGGTGGAGCGAATGCCGCCGTTGGGGAACGAGGAGGCGTCGGGCTCTTGTTGCACAAGGAGTTTGCCGGCGAAGTCTTCGATCATACCACCCTTGCCGTCGTGCTCCACGAAGGCGTCGTGTTTCTCGGCGGTGCCCTCGGTGAGGGGTTGGAACCAGTGTGTATAATGCGTGACGCCCATCTCGATGGCCCACTGCTTCATGCCTTGTGCGATGGCATTGGCGGTGTGCATATCAAGAGGGCGTCCGGTGTCGAGGGTTTCGGCGTAGCGCTGATAGACTTCGAGGGGAAGATACTTGCGCATCTTCTCTTGGTTGAAAACGTAGGTGGCGTAATACGCCGAAGGACGTTCGGCCGGTGTGGTCACGGGGACGGGGCGTTTTTTGAAAGCCTCTTCCACGACTTTGAAACGGAGTGTGCTCATGTGTTGATGCCGGGGTGTGTCGCGCAAAGTGGGCGACACGCTTTTGGGGGTTGGGGGGAAATGAATTGGGGGGTGGCCAAAAGCCGCGGCAAAGTTACAAAAAAACACCGCCTCTTTTCGAAGAGTCGGTGTACTTTGTGCGGTTTTTTCGCCGAGAGGGGGGCGAACTGCTCCACAGATTGTGCAGTGTGGAGCGCAAAAGGGGGAAGCGGGGCTGTTTTCACTTCGCGGGGCGCGCGTTTTTCCTCCACTGCGTGTGTGTTTTTACTCCACCACGCGGCCGTCGGCGAGACGAATGCAGCGATCGGTTTGCGCGGCAAATTGCTCGTCGTGGGTCACGATGACGAAAGTTTGCCCCAATTCCTCGCGCAAGCGGAAGAAAAGGGCTTGAAGTTCCGAGCGGTTGTGCGTGTCGAGCGAACCGGTGGGCTCATCGGCGAAGACTATGTCGGGACGGTTGGTGAGGGCGCGCGCGGCGGCCACACGTTGCTGTTCGCCGCCCGAGAGTTCGGAGGGTTTGTGCTCGGCGCGTGCCGAAAGTCCCATGAATTCGAGCAACTCGGCGGCGCGCGCTGTGGCGGCGCGCTTGCTTTCGCCGGCAATCAGCGCGGGAAGCATCACATTCTCGAGGGCGGTGAACTCGGGCAAGAGCTGGTGGAACTGAAAGATGAAGCCGATGTGGCGATTGCGGAAGCGCGAGAGCGCAGTGTCCGAGAGGCGCGTCACATCGGTGTCGCCCAGTGTGATCGTTCCCTCGTCGGGGCGCAACAAGGTGCCCATGACTTGGAGCAAGGTGGTTTTTCCGGCGCCGGAAGCGCCGACTATGCTCACCATCTCGCCGCGGGCGATGTCGGTGTCGATGCCTTTCAGCACTTCGAGCGTGCCAAATGATTTATGGATGTCGCGAATGGAGAGAATGGACATGGGGTGGGAGTTTTTAGGCGTGGAGGAGTAGGGGAAAGTTGGCACGTTCGCGCCGAGCAGGGCGGCCTTTCGGCTTGAAGGTCGACATGCTTGGCCGCGAGCATGCCCGACTTTCAACTTAAAGATCGGGAAGGGTGAGGGCATTGCGGCCGCTTTTCAACTTAAAAAAGGCACGCTTGGCCGCGAGTGAACCGACTTTCGGCTTAAAGATCGGGGAGAGTGAGGGCATTGCGGCCGTCGCCCGACGAAGAGGCGGCACCGGAGCGCGCAGGGACGATGAGCATCCAACTGCGGGCGGAGAAATAGCGCTCGAGTTGCCCGGGTATGGCGTCAAGACGGCGGTGATAGGAGGGCATGCCGCGGCGGGCGAGCACAAACACGGCCATGTGGTCGGGACGGGTGTGGGCAGCCACGGCGGCGAGGCCGTCGGTGGGCGACAACTCGTGGTAGTCGGCCGAAAGGCTGCGGCGATCGGCCTGCCAAATGCCTTCGACGGCGCGCAAAGTGCTCTGTTCGCCGTAGACAGAAAGCCGGCATGCGGTTTGTTCTGCCAAGGTGGCGATGCGCCTGCACCAATGTTTCAAACCCGGGTCGAACTCTCCGCGCCGAGGCACGATGATGTGCAAGCGACGCAGGGAGTGAATGGGCACCAACGGCCGATAAATCATGATTTGTTGTGCGGCCGAAGCGATCAAGTCGGTGGCAAACTTACCGTAGAAGGTTTCGCCGATGTGCTTTTTGCTGTGGAGTCCGATGAGAATGTCGGTGGCTTCGTGTTCGCCGGCGGTGTGTGTGATGCCCGTCACGGCGTTGACCGATCGGCGGCAGTGGGTTTGCATGCGCACCCCCACGGCGGCGGCCATCTTGGCGGCGTAGTCCAGTCCGCGGCGCGCTTCTATGCGGCGTTCGGCGTCGTCGTCGAGCACGACTGTCACCGCGGTGAGTTGCGCCGTTGCGCTCGGTGTGCGCAACATCAGCGCCATGTTCGTCAGCGGAATGAGCATGTTCGGGTAGCTCAGTGCGACAATGATCGAATCCTTGTCGGCCGACGCGTCTTCTTGCGCGGCTTCGCCCGAAAGCACGATCTTCCGCGCCGCGCGATCGGTGAGGGTTGAGGCCACAATGCACGAACCGAGAATCAAAAACATGGCGGCGTTGATGATGTCGTCGCCCAACAGGTGCGAGCCGTCGGGGAGTATGATCTCATAACCCACAAGCGCGATGGCCAACGTGGCGGCGGCGCGCGCAGTGGAGAGACCCGACACGAGTTGCGCCTCGCCGGCGCTGAAACCCATGAGTCGAATGCTGTGGGCGGCGAGGATTTTGCCCGCCGCGCCCGTGACGATCATCACGCCGGCGGTGACAAATATACTATAGTCCGAAGCCATCGCCTGGACATTGATGATCATGCCCACGCCGATGAGGAAATACGGCACAAAGAGGGCGTTGCCCACGAAATCGATGTGGTTCATCAGTGGTCCGGCGGGAGGAATTTCGCGGTTGAGCGCCAGTCCGACCAAGAATGCGCCCAAGATACCTTCCATACCTACCCATTCCATCAAGCCTGCGCCGAGGAAAACGAGCGTCAACACGAAGATGTATTGCACCACATTGTCGTCGAAACGCCGGAAAAAGCGCCGACAGATCCACGGGAACACCACCACGATGCCCGCACTCAGTGCCAACAGTCGCGCACCGAGTAGCAGGAAGTTGAAGCCCTCGCCGTCGGGTTTGTAGGCACCGCCCACAATGGCGAGCACCAAGAGCGTGAGAATGTTCGTAATGATGGTGGAGCCCACCGCAATGCCCACAGAACGGTGCTTAGACAAGCCCCATCTCATCACCACCGGGTACGTTAATAGCGTGTGGGCGGCATACATCGACGCCACCAGCACGCCCGCCGGCAGACTCATGCCCAGCGCCCACACGTTTACCCCCAGTCCGAGGGCAAAAGGCAGGGCGAACGAGATGAGACCAAAGGAGAGCGCGACATAACGGTGGCGCATTACGTCCGTAAGGTTCATGCCGAGCGACGCCATGAACATAATATAATAGAGACCCACCTTACCGAAGATCTCAAAACTGGCGTCGCGATTGAGCAGGTGCACACCGTGCGGTCCGATCACCACGCCGACCACAATCAACCCCACAATGGAGGGAATACGAAGGCGTTCGAGGAGCATGGGCGTGAAGAGAATCACACCCAACACCACGAAGAATATCCACGTCGGATCGGTGATGGGAAGCGGAATAAACGACATGTGCGCAAGATAAATGCCCGAAATCGGGACGTTCGAGCGGCAAAGTAACAAAAAAAATGGCATACCGCGCGCGAAATACGGGATTTATCGATACTTTTGCAGACACCTATTCACTCATTCTTCCGACGAGTTGCCCGACGCAAGCCCTTTTCGCGCCGCATCTCGTCGGCGAAATCTTTATGACAAACCTATGAACGTAGCCATTGTAGGCGCCAGCGGTGCCGTAGGCCAAGAGTTTCTCCGCGTACTGGCCGAACGCAAGTTTCCCATCGACGAACTTCGCCTCTTCGGTTCGAAACGTAGCGCCGGCAAAGTCTATCGTTTCGGCGATCGCGACGTGACGGTGCGCGAACTCCGCCATGACACCGACGACTTCCGCGACATCGACATCGCTTTCACCAGCGCCGGCGCCGGCATCTCGCGCGACTTCGCCGAAGACATCACCCGCTATGGTGCCGTGATGATCGACAACACCAGCGCTTTCCGCATGGATGAGGACGTGCCCCTCGTCGTTCCCGAATGCAACGCCACGGATGCACTCAATCGTCCGCGCGGCATCATCGCCAACCCCAACTGTACTACCATCATGATGGTCGTGGCGCTCCAAGCCATCGAGCGGTTGAGCCACATTCGCCGCGTGCACGTCGCCAGCTACCAGGCCGCTTCGGGCGCAGGCCAGGCTGCCATGGACGAACTCGAGGCGCAGCACCGCGCACTCGCCGCCGGCGAAACGCCCCACGTCGAGAAGTTCGCCTATCAGCTCGCCTATAACGTCATTCCCCAGATCGACGTCTTCACCGACAACGGATATACGAAGGAAGAGATGAAGATGTACAACGAAACACGCAAGATCATGCACTCCGATATCGCCGTGAGTGCCACTTGCGTGCGCGTTCCGGTGATGCGCAGCCACTCCGAATCCATTTGGGTGGAGACCGAGCGCCCCCTCACGGTCGAAGAAGTGAGCCGTGCCATCTCTGAGGGCGAAGGCCTCACTCTCGACGACAATCCCACCGAGCGCCGTTACCCCATGCCCCTTTTCTTGGCCGGTTGCGACGACGTTTACGTCGGCCGCATCCGCAAAGACCTCGCCAACCCCAACGGAATGACCTTCTGGTTGGTGAGCGACCAGATCAAAAAGGGCGCTGCGCTCAACGCCGTGCAGATTGCCGAGTGGCTTATTGCCAACAACGGCCTGAAAGCCTAAGCCCCGCCGCGCGTCGTCGCTCGATGGCGGTGCCGCCCACCGCAATGCGCCGCAACAGCGCGCCGACTCCTATCCATTAACGGCCAAACCGCCGACCGACACCCTGTGTGTCCGTCGGCGGTTTGGCCGTTTTGTGCATCGGTTCGTTCCATCGAGGGCAAACTCAGCTCTTTTGCTTGCTCACCGTGTAGAAAAAGCGCGCGATGCCCGCGAAAGCGAAGGCACTCACCACCTGAAGCCCGAGGATGTAGGCTCTGTGATACGGCAATAGCGGGATGAGTATCAAGGCCTCGTGTCCGATTTGCACAGCGGCAAGGACAAGGCCGGAAATCCAAGCCAGGCGAGTGCTGATTTTCAGTTCGTTTTGCGAGGAAGCGGAGGAGTTGTCGGGCTGCGTGCCCGTGTTGTTTTCAGTCGTCGGCGTGTTGGAGCAAGCACAGCCGAAAGCATCGGCATCTACTCCGCACTTGTTCCGGTGCAAGGTGTAGAAATAGTAGCCCATTAGCCCGAAGCCGGCGATATGTGCCAAGCGCATCAGATAGATGTAGATGTCAGTAATATGGATTTGAAAGAAGAAGGTGGTAAGCACTGCACTGCCTATCCTGCCGATGAGGCAGAGTAGGCTGCCGTAGAAAGCGTATTTTGCGATGTGGTTCATGTGTTTTTTCTTGGAGTAAAGGAGAGGTTTCGGCAAGCGGACTGCATGTTGGCGCCAAGGCTCGAAGGGATAGCGGTTGGCCGTGCGGTGAGGTCGTAGCCCGGTGTGCTGTGAGTCTGCGCACGTCGGAGTCTAGTCGGACGAGGCCGACCTTTCGAGCGAAGAGGGGGCGAAATGGCGAGCGAGGCTCAGCGTAGTTTCTTGTACAGCGTGTAGAAGAAGTCGGCCAAGCCCACATAGGCCAAAAAGTTGGCGGCAGTCAGCACAGCATGAGCGAGGTTAGTGTATTTCGAGCCGAATATCGTTGCATAGTGGCTGAGTAGAGCGCTGAACATCAGCACGGCGCAACTGAACAAGGCGGTTTGTATCGCTTTTTTCATGAGAAGTCTCTTTTTATGTGAGAGGTAAAAGAGGAGATTAGGACTCTTTTTTCGGGAGTTCCGAGAGTTGGTCGCCTGCAATGTGAGCTTTCTTACCGTAGTAACCCATTTCGTCTGCTCCGTATGAGCATAGATACAATCCATTTTCGGCGAGTTCCATGACGGCCACGACGGCACTCAGGCGTTCGCAGTAGAGTTTTTCGCCGGGATGGTAGATGCGTTCCCCTTTGGCGAGGCTATATTCGCCGAGACGGTGGACGCGTTTGAGCTTCTCGTACTCCTTGCGCAAGAAATGCAGGTCGTCTGCGGTGCGCACGAAGAGATACAAAACGATGAATTGCACGATGATGGCAGCGATGCCGAAGATAACGAGTAAACCTTCCATAATACTGTTTTTTGACGAGGATATTAAACCTACTCTGCGGACAGAATAGTCAGTACTGTAATTTTCTTTTGCAAATATAGTGGATTGTTTTGGTTTATGCGCGGTGTTGGGGTATATTCGTTAGGTCGTGCGAATTTTCTTTTTATTCGTCGTGCGCAAAAAAGGCGGTTGAGCGCAAAACATCGCCGCGCCGTCATGTCAAGCGCAGTCGTTCTTCCGCAGAGCTGCGCGGAGTTCGCCCTACGTTGGCCAAACTTTCTCGCCGTTGCCCGCGAGAGGACAGCCCAAGATGACGCGTTTTGCGCACAATGCGTACAATAAAAAGAAAAAAACGCCCTTGAATGGCTGAAATATGCAAACTACGGCGCGCTTTTTTCGTGCGCAATGCGCACAAGTAGTCGGAATGATTATCTTTGTGTGCGAAAAAGTCCTTAACTTTTGGGACGCCGGCTCGAAAGGCGCGTGAAAAAAAAACGACCGCGCGCCCGATCGATCGTCCACCGCCGCGCGTTCGGCGAAAACACGCCCCTCGCGACCGACAGCACGCCTTATTTATATAGGCGCCCATCGACACAACTTATATAGCCCCACTCCATGAAGAAAATTTTCCTCACCTCCGCTTTCGCGCTCCTCGCCCTCGCGGCCGCAGCGCAGCAGGTCACCTCGCCCGACGGTAAGTTGAAACTCGACTTCCGCATCGACGGCGGACGACCCACCTACACCCTCACCGTCGACGGCCGAACCGTCATCGCCCCCTCCCATCTCGGCTACAAATTCAAGGCCGACAACGGCGAGAAAAACGACTTTTCGGAAGTCAAGTCCTCGACCACCGACGACAAGAAAGCCCAACGTCGCGCAGACTGCTTCAGCGGTTTCAAACTGGTGCGCTACGAAAACAACAGCTTCGACGAGACTTGGCAGCCCGTGCTGGGTGAGGAGAGCAGTATTCGCAACCACTACAACGAACTGCTCGTGTGTCTCAAACAGTCGAAGAACGATCGTTTCATGAACATCCGCTTCCGCCTCTTCGACGACGGACTCGGTTTCCGCTATGAGTTCCCCGATCAGAAAAAACTCACCTACTTTGTCGTGGCCGACGAGCTGACGGAATTTGCCATGACGGGCGACCACACTGCCTGGTGGGTGGCCGGTGACTACGACACCCAAGAGTTCGAATACCAGCAGACGAAACTCTCCGGCATTCGCGGACAGATGAAAAAGGCCATCCAGGCCACCTCGTCCAGCACGCCGGCCGGCCCCACCACCGTGCAGACCGCGCTGCAAATGCGCACCGACGACGGCCTGTATGTCAACCTCCACGAGGCTGCCTGTGTGGACTATCCCACCATGCACCTCACCTACAACGAGCAAAACCACACTTTCGTGAGCCACCTCACCCCCGATGCGCGCGGCGACAAGGGCTACCTGCAAACGCCCACCAATTCGCCGTGGCGAACCGTCATCGTGGGGCGAAAAGCCACTGACATTCTCGCCAGCCGCATCACCCTCAACCTCAACGAACCCTCCAAAATCGACGACACCTCGTGGATTCATCCCGTGAAATACGTCGGCGTGTGGTGGGACATGATCACCGGACGCGGACAATGGGCCTACACAGACGCCGTGAGCACCGTGAAACTCGGCGAAACCGACTACTCCAAACTCCCCGCCTCGCCCAAACACTCGGCCAACACCGCCAACGTGAAGCGATATATCGACTCTGCCGCCAAAAACGGACTCGACGCCGTGCTCGTCGAGGGGTGGAACGAAGGATGGGAAGACTGGTTCGGCAACCAAAAGGACTATGTTTTCGACTTTGTCAGCCCCTATCCCGACTTCAACGTCAAGGAACTCCACGAATATGCCAAGGCGCGCGGCGTGAAGCTCATCATGCACCACGAAACCTCCTCGTCGGTGCGCAACTATGAGCGACATCTCGATGCCGCCTACCGCTTCATGGTCGACAACGGCTACGACGCCGTCAAGAGCGGCTATGTGGGCGACATCATCCCCCGCGGAGAGCACCACTACGGCCAGTGGTTGAACAACCACTACCTCTATGCCGTGAAGAAGGCCGCCGACTACCACATCATGGTCAACGCCCACGAGGCCACACGCCCCACCGGTCTGTGCAGAACCTACCCCAACCTCATCGGCAACGAGAGTGCGCGCGGCACAGAGTACGAGGCATTCGGCGGCAACCCCGTCAACCACACCACCATCCTCCCCTTCACCCGTTGCATCGGCGGACCGATGGACTATACCCCGGGCATCTTTGTCATGGACATGAAGCAGATGAACCCGAAGAACAAGAGTCGCGTGCGTTCCACCTTGGCTCGCCAGTTGGCGCTCTACGTCACGCTCTACAGCCCCCTGCAAATGGCCGCCGATGTCATCGAGCACTACGAGGCACGCCCCGATGCGTTCCAGTTCATCAAAGACGTGGCGCTCGATTGGGACAAGAGTCTCTACCTGGCCGCCGAGCCCGGTGAATACGTTCTCACGGCGCGCAAGGCCAAGGGCAAAGACGAGTGGTTTGTGGGCTGCACCGCGGGCGACAACGGTTACAAAACCGACCTCCGCCTCGACTTCCTCACGCCCGGCCGCACCTATACCGCCACGCTCTACGCCGATGCGCCCGGCACCGCGTGGAACAAGCGCCCCGAGGCCTATGTGATCAAGACCCTGACCGTGGATCGCAACACCGTGCTCAAGGAGCTGGCGGCCGGTGCGGGCGGCGGATTCGCCCTCTCCATCCGCTAAGCGCAAAGCGGGCAGCGACGAGCCGCCGTGCACGGCCGTCGCACCCAACGGCGCCACTTTTGCGCAAAAGTGGTGCGCTTTTCCCAAAAAGTCCCCGTGTTTTTCGAAAAACACGGGGACTTTTTCGCCTCCGTAGGCTGCCGAAAGTGGGAAAAAGCGTTTTTTCGCCCGCCGAATAGCGATATTTCGCCCATCGGCTTGACCGATATTGAAAATAACGCTAACTTTGCCGTGCGGCGACCCGTGGTCGCTGCACAAAAGTGTCAAAAAAACTTCCCCATTTCATCACGATATGAAACGTATTTATCTCCTCGCGCTGGCGGCCAGCCTGAGTTTCGCCGGCCTATCGGCGCAAACCACCGCCCAAAGCGCCTACGGTAGCCCGATGGGTAGCATCGTCACCGATCGCGACTTGCCCGATCTCATCGTCTTGCGCGACGGTATGAGCGCCAAGTGCCGCATCATCACCTATGTGCCCGGACATCCCGTCAAAGTGCTTTTGGCCGACGCCAAAGTGCGCGTGTATCGCCCCGAAGAGGTGACGCGTGTGGAGCGCGGAAAGCCCGCTGTGCCCCCCGTGCGCGGAGCCGCCGAAAGCCAAACCGCAGCGCCCGTCGAGACAAAGACCGAAGTGCACGCAACTCCCAAGACCGAAGCCCCCGCGGTGGCGAAGCCCGCTGCCGGTGAGAGCGAAATCCTGCCCGATGCCGCCGCCAATCAGTATGCCTACGACTATGTGGTGCTCAAAAGCGGTCGCACGCTCAAGTGCAAGGTGCTCGAATCGAACGACAACGGCGTGCAGATCGAAATGCCCGACGGCACCATCTTCTACTATCGTGCCGTGGACGTGGAGCGCGTGGAGCGCCGTCCGAGCGCAAAGGCCATCGCTGCCGCACGCGACGTGATCGTGCTCAAAAACGGACAGAAGGTGCAGGGCACGGTGCTCGAACGCAGCCTCGAAACCCCCGTGAAACTCCGCAATGTGCACGGGCAGGTCTTCACTTACAAGTGGGATGAGGTGGAACGCATCCTCATCGACAAAAACAAAAAGGCTGATGCCCCTGTCGAAAACACCAAGTCGCGCAAAATGCGCCTCGGTTTCACCGCCGAATTGGGCATGGGCTACGGATTGGAACAGAAGCACCACCTCGTGGGGGAGATGAATCCTGAATTCTCCCTCACCGTCGGCACGCGCGTGAGCCGTTTGCTCTATGTGGGTGTGGGTGCCACCGTGCAACGCTACGACCGCACGGAGATTCTCCCCATCACACCCATGCTCTTGGCGCGCTTCGACTATCCCCTCCAGGGCAAATTTACGCCCTTCCTCGACCTGCGCGCCGGCTACACGGTGAACACGATGAGCGACAAGAAGAACTACCCCGAAATGGCCGTCTACGCCGGTGCACAACTCGGTGTGCGCTATCGCAAGTGGACGTTTGGCGTGGGTGGTGTCTATCATCAAGTCAACAAGTCGATCATTCCCAATGCCGGCAAAGTGGCGGCCGACGGATCGTACGGCAAACGTGTGATTCCCGGCGTCGGCTGGCACAACCAACCCGAATTTACCGTGCGTCTCGGCTATCAATTCTAATGCGCCCGACGCTTCATCCCTTTATCGCTCAACGACAATGAAAAAGATATTCGGCCTTGCGCTCGGCCTCGCCCTCTTCGCCGGAGGGGCTCGCGCGCAGCAAGTCAATCAATACGGTGCTGCCGGCGAAACGGCCGTGCTCACCGAAACGGAACTCACCGATGTGGTGCTCTTCACCAACGGTCGCGCCGAAAAAGGCATTGTGCTCGAAGTGACCGCGGGACAACCCGTGCGCATCATCCAGGCCGACGGCATCGTTCACGCTTATTCGCCCCTCCTGGTGGATCGCATCGTTCGCGGTTGCGGCGTGGAAATCCTTCACACCGCCGCGCCTGCCGCCAACATGGCCGCCAAGGACGAGCCGGTCGAATCGTATGACGACAAAGACGGCTACTATGAGGAGACCTACGCGGCTCGTGCGCCGCGTCGTGCCGCCGCGCGTCCCGCCAAGGGCGCTACGCATGCCGCTGCTGCCGCAACGCGTCCCGCAGCCCGCCGTCCGTTGCGCGGAGCGCAGCCCGTTGCGCCCCATCGTGCGCACGCGGCCGGTGCCGCTCGCTTGCGTCCCGCACGCCATGCCGCAGAGGTGGAGGCACGTCCCCGTGCCGTGCGCGCTGCCAAGGCCGGTGCTGCTGCACGTTCCCGCGCGGCTCGTGGTGCCAAGCGTCGCTAAATCGTAGCACTGCCGCGACTTTGCGCTACAGATCCCGTTAAATCAGCGTTTTGTCGGAGATTTTTTTTCTGTGCAAAACGCTGATACTCTTTTCGATAGGTGGAGTTATAGATTCTGCCTATGTTAAAGTAGAGTCTATCTGTTGCTCTTCGCGACGAAAGCCCTTACCTTTGCAATATCAAAAACGGGAGAACGCCACGCTGACCCAACTGTTGCGCAGCGAGCTCTCCTTCAACCAAAGAAAACTACATAACAGAACCACATAAACATAGCAAAACAATGAGCACACTCAACTACACTCTCCTCGATGCACAAAAGGTGCAACCCGTCGTTTCCGCACTTCGTCAGCTCCTCGCCGACGTGCAGGTGTACTACACCAACCTTCGTGACTTCCACTGGAACGTACAAGGCACGAACTTCTACAACCTCCACGTAGAGTTCGAACGTCTCTATGACGGCATCGCCACGAAGGCCGACGACATCGCAGAACGCCTCCTCCAACTCGGCGAAACGCCCGAACACCGCTACAGCGAATACCTCAAAGTTTCGCAGGTGAAGGAAGCCGAAGTGACCCATTGCGGTCAAAGCGCCTTGAAGCAGGTGCTCGAAACCGAAAAACAACTCATCGCCCAGGAGCGCGTGGTGCTCGCTGCCGCACAAGAAGCCGGCGACGAGGCTACCTGCGCCATGGTGAGCGACTGGCTCCGCGAGCAAGAGAAGCTCGTTTGGATGCTCGTGGCTACGCTCAAGCAAGAGTGCAGCAACTAAAAACTCCTCGTGCCGATTCGCTCGCGCGAACGGCGTAGGATGTCATTTTTATTGGGTTGTCCGCCCGTTTCGGTTCGCAATGAACCGGAACGGGCGGCACTTTTTTTCGCCACCGCCGCGGCGAGCACGACAAAATCGGGCACAGGTTTGGCCATCACGGAGAGAATGTATATCTTAGCGGCGAGAACCCTCGGCGGTTTTCCTCTTTTGGTATTCACCTCTTCAAAATATTCTACTGATATGGCACTTGAAAAAACACTCGTTCTCCTCAAACCTTGCACGGTGCAACGCGCCTTGATGGGCGAAGTCCTCGCCCGCTTTGAGAAAAAAGGTCTCCGCGTGTGCGGACTCAAAATGATGCAGTTGGACGATGCCCTCTTGTCCGAACACTATGCCCACTTGTCGGGCAAAGAGTTTTTCCAACGCGTGAAAGACAGCATGATGGTTTGCCCCGTTGTGGCGATTGCCCTCGAGGGCGTGGGCGCTGTGGAAGCCGTGCGCACCATCACGGGCCCGACCACGGGACGCAAGGCACCGGCCGGCACAATTCGCGGCGATTTCAGCATGTCGTTCCAAGAGAACATCGTGCACGCCAGCGACAGCCTTGAGGCCGCGGAAGTGGAACTGAAGCGTTTCTTCCGCGACGAGGAACTTTTCGACTACCGCCTTTCGGTCTTCGATTCGCTCTATGCCAACGACGAATTCTGATCGTTACCGCTGATGGCCGCGCTGCGGCCTGAACGCAAAACAATCCCCGCCATGTCCTTCGAGACAGGCGGGGATTGTCTATATAATAAGGAGTGGCTCCCAATCAGCGCAGGGGGATACGCGCAGCGGCGGGGCGGGTGGCGGCGCCGTTGGGCAAATAGGTGAGCGTGGGGTTGATGAACGCGGTGTAGAGGCCAAGGTAGGTGTCGAGCGAGAGCTTCGTCGAACCGGCGCGGCCAATGGCGTAGCTGTTCCACTGCTGTTGCAAACTGATGGTCTCGTGTTGGCGGAACACGAGTTCGCCCTTATCGCCGATGGCGAGGCGGAGCGTTTCGCGCGTGCCGATGATGCTGTTGAGATGTCCGGGGCGGAAATCGTTGGCAGCGAGCAACGAGACGAGATAGGTGCTGGGCTGGGGAGGATTCTTCACTTCGCGCAGCACTTTACCGTTGTTCATGAACAGACCTTGACCGGCTTTGAACTCACATTCCCAGTTGAGGTTGCCATCGATGGAGAACATGGCTTGGGTGTCGGAGATTTTGGAGATTGTCACGACGTTGGTGGTGTCGATCATGCGCGTTCCGCTGCTGTCGAGCGTGGAAGCGCGCTGACGGTAGGTGCCCACGATGTCGGAGAGCGTGGCTTGCGTGATGCGCACGGAGTCGGTGAGGCCGTGGGCGCGCGAAAGCAACCAGCCCACGCGGGGGCGACCGGTGGTGTTGGCCGTTACCTTGAAGGTTACGTCACCGTTGGCGGTGTGGTTGACGGTAATCCAGTCGGCCGACGAACGAATGTCGAGGGGCACGTTGAATTGCACGTGAAACGAGCGCTCGAGCGCTTGGTCGTCGCTTTCGACCCTGGCCGAAGTGGGAAGACGGAAGATGAGGCCCTCTTGGTGGATGTTGATCGCGGCGGAATCGCCGGCGTTGTCTTTGACCACGAGGAGCGTGTTGCGCGACTGTTCGTCGGTGTTCACACCGGTCTTGACAATCACTTGGCCGTTTTCGACACGCACCTCCGCCCATTTGTCTTGGGCGTAGGCAGTGGCGGCGGCGCGGGCGAGCGTTACGGTGCGCTGACCGCCGTCGACGGGGAAATTGGTGTCGGAAGACACGACTTCGAGGGTGCGCTGTCGCACGGTGTTGCCGTCTTCACTGCAAGCGGTGAGGAGGGCGCCGGCACCGGCGAGCAGGGCGATGAGAAAATGCTTATGCATGGTGAGAAGTCTTGGGAGATGAATTATTGAACGCGACGCAGATATTCGAGATCAAGCAGAATGATCGGCGTAACGGGGTTGCCTTCTGCGTCAGTGTTCTGGTGGAGCTCGTCTTTGTAACCGATACCGTACATGCCGGTGGCCTTGCTCTTTTCGAAAGTCGCGCCGACGGCGGTGGCATGTTCGAAGTCGGGATCCCATTGGAAGGTGAAGGGCACATCGACCTTGCCGAGAAGCTGCGAACCGTTGGTACCGATGAAGAGAATGGCGTAGTTGGCCTTCGTGGGATCTTCGACCGTCTGCGCGGGAATGCTGATCGTACCGGTCGTACGGTTGTACATTACGAAGATTTCATACTCCGTTCGGTTGAATTCCAACACGGCTCTGAGCGCTTGCGGGTTGCGCACGCTGCGTTCGTTGTAGATCGTCAGATAAGTCGGGCGGCGTCCGAGCGCACGCAAAGCGCGGTGCTTGACACTCCACTTGCCGATCCAGAAACTTTGGGGCTTGTAGGTTTCGGGGATGCGGAAAGAGATGGTCATGTCGGCCGAGGAGAAGGTGCGGGCGGAGTCATTCCACGTGAAGTCGCTATACACTTGGTCCTTGTAGTGGAGGGGCTGCGCCAAGGTGAAGCCTTTGGGCGAGAACACCATGGGCGAGGAGAGTTGCACCGCACCGTGGATGTCGAAATGGCGGTTGTCCAAGTCGAAGGCGGCGCCGGGAATTGTGTCCTTGCCGTGGCAGAGATAGATGCTGTCGGTGATCATGTTCTCGCGCATCTTGATGGCGCCCATGATCACGGAGTCTTGCTTCAAACCGATGGGGTTGCGCGTGAGCATCATCTCGTTACCCCACTTCTTGCCGCGCAGACGAATCGTATCGGCTGAGGTGGAGAGAATGGAGAACTCATAGTCGCCTTGACGCCCCTCGGGGAAGCTGGCCATACCGCCGGCCAAACTGTGGATGGGCTCAAGGAAGGTGTTGAACGTGAGGACGGGGCCCTGATCTTTCACCACATCGTAGTCGGCAGTGTGGAAGATGGCGGTGTCCGACGCGTCGGAAGCCATGGTAGCCTTGCCGTTTCGGAAGGTAACCATCATCGCTACGCCGGGACCGGAGTAGGAACGGCCGAGGAAGTAGTCGAATTTCCAGCCGTTGGGCGAGGCTTCGAGAGCGGCGCGGTCTTTTTTGACCACTTGGTCGATGCGTTCAGCCGCGGGGAGGCTGAAAAGTTCTTTTTCGTCGTTGGCGCAACTCACAGCACCGAGGGCGGTGAGGGCGATGACGAGGGTATGAAGGATGCGCATGGGAAGTTTTTACTTGAGGTGTTGGAGATCGAGATGACGCACGTTGTCGCCGCGGCCGAGAACGGAGGCGCGCAGCCGATCAAGGTCGACGTTCCAAGAGGAAAGCATGTAGTCCTTGACGATTTCGAGCTTCTGGTTGATGATAGGTGCGCCCGTGGTGCCGGCTTCCGTGAGGATGTCGTTCCACTGTTTGGGCGTGCGCGTCACGTAGTAGGCGAGGGTTTCGGCAAAGTCCTCGAAGCCGTCGCTCATGGCGTAGGGCGAAACGAAACCGGCGTGGCGGGCATCGCGTTCCTTCTGGTGAGTCCAGTTGCTACCCACGTAGTCGGCTTTCGTAATCAGGTTGTAGGCCGTGTTGTAAGGCTTCTTCTGATTGAGGATGTGCGTGAACTCGTGGTGCATCGTGTGGAAATAGAATTCCGTCATGGCGGCATAGTTCGTCAACGTCACGCTGTCGAGCGAGTTGATGTTGTTGAGCGTCACTTTATAGCCACCTTCTGCACTACCAAGCACCATCGTGCGCTGACGCGTGTAGCCCGGAATACCGACGGCCACAATGGTGCGCGGCACATTGGCTTTCACGAAGTTCACACCGGCCACTTCCGTGTAGGCATCGAACCAAAGGTATTTGGTCAGTATCGCCAATTTCGCTGTTTTTGCGGAGTCGGCGGGCACGAGGTGGTAGTTGTAGTCCGTTTCGGCGTCTTCGAGGCGGTATTTGAACTCAATATTATATGGGTTCGTGTAGTTTTTGAGCAACCAGTTGTCGAAGGCGTTGCGCTGGACGGGCGTTGTGGGGAAAATGCTGGCTCCTTTGGGCGCATCGTCCGAGCAGTTGCTGAGCCCCAAGCAAGAAAGGAGCAACAGCGTGGCGAGGAGTATCTTGTTCATCCGGATATTCATTTGGAAGTGGTGGTTTTGCGCGGGTTAGGGGTGAGTCCTGCCGAAATAACGTCCTGCGGAAGCTGGATGGCACGGCGGGGATCGCCGGCGGGCATCGAATCGGTTACCGTAACGAACTTGTCATTCGCGTCGAAGTCGCGGCGGTGGATTGTGATGCCGTAGCGTTTCACGTCCTGCATGCGGAGTCCTTCGTGTACCGTCATGATGCGGCGCAAATGCAAGATGCATTGCAGCAGCGGTTCCTGCGTGGCGGTGTCGAGCGGCTCGCTGATGTGGAAAGCCTTGCGCACCGTTGCACTGTCCGGACGGTAGTATTTCACCTTCTTGTAGAAGTCCGTGAGCTGCGTCGTGGTGAAGGTCTTGGGTTTGCGGGCGAAAGCCGTCATTTCCTTGTTGATGTCGGCAGTGGCCTGCTCGTATTGCTTGAGACGAGCGTAGGCTTCGGCGCGAACCAAGAGTGTTTCGTCGGCGTTGAACACCGAATACTCCGAATAGTAGCTACCGATACCGGCCTCACGGTCCTGGTATTTGAAGTTGATCGGGAGCTTCTTGAGCGTAATCTGCGTTTGTCCCGAGTTGCTACCCACGGTGTAGTTGAAAGCGGCCTCGCTTTCGCCCCAAGGGCCCGTGGAGTTGAAGGTTTCGACGTCCGAAACGCTGCGACCGTGGCTGTAACGACCGCCTACGCCGTAAGGGCCGCAGTAAAGTCCCCAAGCCGAAACCACCACTTGGAGCAGGAGGTTCGTTTTGGCGCCCGAACGCACATATTCGTTGGGCATGGCTTCGCCGTTGAGTCCCTGTTTGTTCCAAAGCGCCCAGTTGCGCAGTTGGTTTTCGGGGTGCGAGCCGAGGGCCTTTGTGGCGTGATCCACGGCTTTTTGCCACTCTTGTTTGTAAAGGTAAAAGCGAGCGGCGAAAGCGTGCGCGGCTTCGGGCGTGAAGTGGAACTTCGGCGCGGTGTAAGCGCTGCCCACTTCGGCCAAACCTTCGGTGATGTCCTGATCGATACGTGCATAGAGCTCGGCGAGCGTGCCGCGTTTGTAGGTCAAGCCGGGACGATCTTCGGGATTCTCGGGATAGGGCAGACCGAGGTGCGAAGCGGCCGTCGCAGGATCGTAGGCTTCGCAGAACACGTTGGCCAAGCTGAGCATGGCATAGGCGCGGCAGAGTTTCGCCTCGCCGCTTTGTGCGCGGAAGGGGCTTTGATCCTTTTGTTTGCGGATGAAGCTCAGCACCTCATTGGCCGTGTTGACGGCGAGGTAGTGGGCGTTCCAAATCATTTGGGGCGATTCGTTTTCGCCCACGTCGGTGATGTCGTCCCATTGGTAGGCCTCGCGTTGGAAACGGTCCACCTCACCCCAAGAAGGTGAGAGGTGGCGATCCGTGTTGTCCGAATACATCTCGAGCAAGTAGGCCGGGTGCACTTGCGGGTAGGCCGAAGTGAGGAGCTGTGCCAAGTGATCGGGCGTGCGAAGCTCCATGCGCTTGTCGGGATACTTATCTAAATAGTCATTGCACGAGGTCAGCGTGCCGGAGGTACCCAGTGCAGCGGCACCCAGTAGGAAGGAAGCTATATATTGTTTCATACGAGCTGTCTAAATTGATTAGATTCCGAATTTGAGGGTGAGGGTAAACTGCTTGGGCATGGGCGAAGCCACACCGCCGGCGTTAAGGAATTCGGGGTCTTGGCCGTGGAGTTTCTTGTCCGAGTAGAGCAAGAAGAGGTTCGTGGCCTGAAGTTTGACGGAGACGTCGCGGATGCCCTTGTCTTTGAAGAGCGATGCGGGCAGGTCATAGGAGAGCGAGATTTCCTTGAGGCGGATGAAGTCAGACTTGGCCGTGCGCACCGACGAGAAGTTGTAGGCATTGTAGGCATAGCGCAGTTGGCGGTTTTGCGTGAACTGGCGTTTGCTCAAGATGCCGGGCACATCCGTCACTTTCTCGTCGCCGGGGGCCATCCAGCGGTTGAGGAACGTCTGCGTCATCGAGGTCATGTCGGTATAGCGCGTGCGGAATTTCGGATCCAAGCGCACCACGCCGCCAAACGAGTAGGTTAAGAACACATTCAGGTGGAAACCTTTGTAAGAAAGCATGTTGCCCAGCGAGCCCACGAACTTCGGATCCGTCGGCCCCTCATATTTCAGGTAGCCGGTGTTGTTGCGTTCTTGGAAGTTGATGTCGTCGGTCGTGATCGTGCCCTTCTCGTTGCGGAAGAGGGGGATGCCGGCGTCGTTCAAGCCGAGGAAAGGCACAGAGAAGAGGGCGCGAGCGGGGAAGCCCTTCATGGCGAAACCGTTACCCGACACGAGGTCGATCACACGGCCGTTGTTGAACAACTTCGTGATCTCCGTGTTCGTGTAGGAGAAGACGAAGCTCGTCGACCAAGTGAAGTCTTTTTGCTTGATGTTCGAAGAGGTGATGCTCAGTTCCACACCGTTCGATTTCATCTCGGCCACGTTGCCCCAGTTCACGATCTGTCCGCTCATGCCCTGCGTCACCATTGGACCGATTTCGTCGTAGTTGTTGCGCGTGTACACGTCGAGCGTGGCGTTGATGCGGTTGTTCCACAAGCCGGCGTCGATACCCACGTTGAATTCGTTCTTCTTTTCGTAGGTGAGGAGCGCGTTACCCAATTCCGTGATGGCCAAGCCCGATTCTTGGTCGGAGGCAAAGAGGCGATAGGGCGTGGAGTTGCGGAAGATCGTCGTCGACGAAACGAGCGAAGGATCGGGAGGCGTACCCGTCAAGCTGTAGGAAGTGCGGAGCGTGAGGTGCGAAAGCGGAGCCAACTTGGAAAACCAGCGCTCTTCGTGGATGTTCCAAGCGCCCGAAAGGTTCCAGGTCGACATCCAACGTGCGTCGGTGTTGCGTCCCAGTTGGTTCGAACCTTCGTAGCGATAAGTACCGTTCACCACATAGCGGCCGCGGTAAGAGTAGGTGGCGTTGCCGTAGAAAGCCACCGTGCGCCAGTTGGAGTTCACCAATTGGTAGTAGTCGTTGCCTTCTTCGATCGACTTCTTGAAATGCTGGTAGGGGTAGAAGGGCGCTTCGCCGCTTTCGTATTGCAAGCCCCATCCTTCGAAGCGCGTACGAGTGCGGTCGATGTCCGTCGTTTCCATACCGCCGAAGAGATTCACCGTGTGGCGGTTGTCGAAAGTGCGGTTGTAGTTGGCCGTCGCACGGAAGTGATAGTCACTCATCCGGTTGTCGGTCTTGTGCATGATACCGCCCTTCGGCAGCACGCTGTAAGGCAATTCGGTGGGGTTGTCCGGATCGCGATAGAGGAACTTGTTGGCGTCGCGGATGATGCCGTTGGGCATGGCGCGATAGGTCAAGGCCTGATTGGAGTTGTCCTTAATATTGTGTTGCTGCGAGGTGGCTGCGTGCTTGAAAGCCCCCAGCGCCGTGAGTTCCAAACCGCGGATGGGCTTATACTTCAGCTCAAATTGGAATTTGGCATCCAGCACACCGAGGTCAATGTAGTTGTTGTCCAGTTCGTTGAAGATGTTGAACGGCGCATAGTTGGCCACATAATAGGCCTTGGGGTCGAGCACACGCGAGGTGTTCACCGCATAGGAGTAGGGGTTGATGTCGAAGTCGCGTTTCACCGCGCCGTTCACCACGTCGACGTCCTGACCCAGCGAACCGGGGGCGCGCTGATCGCGGTAAGAGGCACCGCCGATGAGATTCAACGTGAGGTTGTCGAGAATGTGGTGCGTGAGGTTGAGGTTCACCGTGTAGCGCTTCACGTCGCTCTGCTTGTACCAACCCGGATCGAGCAGCGCACTGAGCGAAGCATAGTAGTTCGATTTCGCCGTACCGCCGCTCAGGCTCACCGAGTGGTTTTGCATGATGGCCGGCGAGAAGAGCTCTTTGAACCAATTTGTGTTGCGGAATTCCGCTTGTTGCAGGTAGGCGTTCTCCGCCTCCGTGGTGTGGGGCAACAAGAACTGGCCGCGCGTGGCGTCGAAGCTGTTTTGCAGTTCATACATCTTACCATACACGCCATAGTCGCTGCCGTTGAGCACATCCGAGTAGTTGAGCCATCCCTTGTCGCGGAGTTCGCGGTAGATGCCCATCTGTTGTTGCGAATTGAGGATGTCGAAGTTGCGATAGGAGGGCACCAGGCGCGTGGTGAACTCGCCCGTGTAGTTGAGGTGCGCTTGTCCTTGGCGACCCTTCTTGGTGGTCACGACAATCACACCCGCCATGGCGCGAGCACCGTAGATCGAGGTGGCCGAACCGTCTTTGAGTACTTGGAAGCTCTCGATGTCGTCGGCGTTCAGGCCGGCGATGGCCGAGCTGATGAGCGTTTCGGGGTTACCCGAGGCCAGATCGTCGGCGCCGATGTTCGACACGTCTTCCATGATCACGCCGTCCACCACCCAAAGGGGCTTCGAAGCACCGTAGATCGACGTGGCACCGCGCACACGAATCTTGGGAGCGGCACCGAAAGTTCCGCTCACGTTCTGCACCGATACACCGGCCGATTGCCCTTCGAGCGAACGACTGATGTCGGCCACGCCCGAAAGGCGCGATTTGCTGATGTCGATCTTGTCGGTCGCGCCCGTAAAGAGGCGACGGTCCGTCTTGGTCATACCTGTGGTCACCACTACCTCGCCGAGGCTCTGGTTGTCTTTGAGCACGATGCGCATATTCTCGCCACCTTTGACGGTGGTCGACTCCATGCCGATGTACGACACGGTGATGCGCGTGTCTTTGCCTTTGATGGTGAGGGCAAATTTACCGTTGTCGTCGGTCACGGTGAGCTGTTTGCGACCGATCGTGGCGATGTGTGCGCCGGCTATGGGCTGATTGTCCGAAGCCGAGAGCACAACGCCCGACACTTTGGTCTGCGCCAGCGCGGCGGTGACACAAAGCATCAGACCCAGCAGGAGGGTGGTCAGTTTTTTCTCCATAAATCTTTTTGATTCGATGTGAGTGTGTATAAATGCATTGATCCTTTCGTGGAGAGAAAACACGAAAGGGAAACGAAAAAGCGGCGGAAAGAGCGAATTGAAAAACGGGGCACGCGCCGTGCCTCACGGCGACGGCCGATGCCACACAAAAAACCGACGCTCTGCGCTGCGTGCCGCGCGCGACGCGAGAGGGGCGGTTCATAAACTTTCGGCAAAGGTACACATAAAAATCGGGAAAGCACTCATTTTGAGCGCCTTATTTTTGGCCGGCGCGGCGTGTCGGCGCGCTTTTCGTTGGGTGGTTGACAAATGTAAGCCGAAAGGCGTTGTTTTTCTGCTGTTTTGCGGTGGGGTGCTATCTTCTGTAAAGCGCTTTTCGGCTGTTAAAGGGCGTTTTTGGAGTCGAAAATGTGTTTTTATACGTCGTGCGCGTGCGTTTTCCACGTCTGCTTGTGGTTTTTTGGCACAGGGTGGTCGGTGTGGCGACGCACCGTGCGCAAAAGGAGAAAAAAGTAGGCCGGTTTTCGCGAAAAGCTGAGCGTTTTCGCGCAAAAGTCGTCGGCTTTTTCGCAGAAGGCGCGGAATTTCGTATTTTTGTGCCCTCATGCGCCGAACAGTCGGCGCCGGGCGCGCAGAACGCCCCCGTTTTTTTCATCACAGCACCCCCTTCTTTTCTTTTTTATGACTCCCACTCCCGACCTCGATGCCCAAGTGCGCGACATCAAGCGCCTGCTGCGTGCCGCCATGGACGGCGTGCTCAGCCACGCTATGCGCCAAAGCGGTGTGAACTATCGCGTCAACTTCGGTGTCGAAACCTTCCGTTTGGTCGAAATGGCCGCCGATCTCCCGCACTCCGTGCGCCTGTCCACCGCGCTCTATGCCGACGACATTCGCGAACTCCGCCTCTTGGCCTTCCTTGTCGTGCCTCCCGAGGAGGTCGATGAGGAACTGGCGCTTCACTACGTCGACGGCTTGCGCTATGTGGAGGAGGCGCAGATGCTCGTGCTCCACTTGCTGGCCGAACGCCCCTTCGCCTCGCAGTTGGCCTTCCGTTTGCTGGCCGCCGAAGCCCCCTTGGCGCGCTTGGTGGCGTGGTTGCTGCTCGGCCGCCTCTTCATGGGCGGACTGATGCCCACGCAGCGCGACGCCGACGAGATTCTCGACCACGCCGCCACCGAGTTGGCCGACACGGCCGGCGAGATCGGCGTGCGCAAAGCCGCCCTCAACGCTTTATATAAGTTCATGGAGCTCGGCCCCGCCGAGGAAGCGCGCGGCGAACGCCTCTTGCGCGAAGCCGGACTTTGATTTCCGGCCGTCGGCGCACGGGGTTGCACTGTCGCCCCTCGCCCTTTGCCGCGCTGTGCGCCACACTGTACGCGCCGACGCCCGCCGGCTCACCGACCGACACGAAAAACCGCGCCGCGAATCCGAGTGATTCGCGGCGCGGTTGTTTGCTTTCCGCCTGATGGCGGGCGGGACTGGCCGAGCCTGCGCGGGGCGCTGTCACCCAATGGGGGAGGGGCTTAGAGTTGCAGCACGTAGCGCAGCACGAGGAGCGCCGACACGATGTAGAGCGTGGGGCTGACGTGGCGCCAACGGCCGCTGAGGGTCTTGACAAGCGTGTAGGAGATGAGACCCAACGACATGCCTTCGGCGATGTTGTAAGTGAGAATCATCATGATCACGGTCACGAAGGCCGGAAGGGCTTCGGAGATGTCGTCGAAATCGACATCCTTGATCGAACTGAGCATGAGCACGCCCACCAACACGAGGGCGCCGGTGGTGGCGGCCGACGGAATGAGCAGGAAGAGGGGGGCGAAGAAGAGGGCCACGGCGAAGAGCAGACCGGTGGAGAGGGCGGTCATGCCGGTGCGGCCGCCTTCGGCGATGCCGGCGCTACTTTCGACGAAGGTGGTGACGGTCGAGGTGCCGAGCACGGCGCCCACCGAGGTGCCGATGGCGTCGGCCATGAGCGCTTGCTTCATGTTTTTCACGTTGCCCTCAGCGTCCATCATCTCGGTGTTGGCGGCGGCGCCGATGAGCGTGCCGATGGTGTTGAAAATGTCCATGAACACGAGCGCGAAGATGGTGAGCGCCATGTCGGCGTTGAGGAGCGACTTGAAGTCGAACTGCAAGAACGTGGGGGCGATGGACTTGGGCATCGACAGGGGTGCGAAGCCTTCGGGGATAACGGTCACGCCCAAGGGAATGCCGATGAGGGTGCAGGCGGCAATGCTGTAGAAAAGGGCACCGCGCACACGGAGTTTCATTAATACGCCGCTGAGCACTACGCCGAGCACGGCGAGTGACGACACGGGGGTGAAGGCGCCGAGCGAAACGAGCGTGGCGGGATTGGCAACGATCACACCCGAGTTCTTCAAACCGATGAAGGCGATGAAAAAACCGATGCCCGCCGAGATGGCGAAGCGAAGGGTCTTCGGGATGCAGTGGACAATCTGTTCGCGCACGTTGAAGGCCGTGAGCAAGATGAAGATGATGCCCTCAACAAAGACGGCGGCGAGTGCCGTTTGCCAGCTGTAGCCCATGCCGGCCACGAGGGTGAAGGCAAAGAAGGCGTTGATGCCCATGCCGGGGGCTTGGGCGAAGGGCAACTTGGCGAGGAACGCGATGAGCACCGTGCCGAGTGCCGAAGCCAAGGCGGTGGCGGTGAACACGGCGCCTTTGTCCATGCCGGTGCTGGAGAGAATGTCGGGGTTGACGGCGAGGATGTAGCTCATGGTCAGGAAGGTGGTGAGACCGGCCATGAGTTCGGTGCGGAGGTTGTGCTTCGTGGGGTCGAAACCCAGAAGACGATAGAGCGTTTGCATGAGTGGGGAAGTGAATTGGGGGAAGTGATGAGCAGAAAAGGGACGTTCGCGCCGAAAGGCATCGGCCGCCGAGCGGAGGACGAAGCGGAGCGCGAACGGGCGGGGCGAGCGTTACCGCCCCGTGTCGAAAGATTGACGGCACACCGCCCCGCGGGGCGAAGCGGTGAGCCGACCGATTAGAAATTCCACTTCAGTGCGAGCGTGGGATTGACAATGGTTTTCTCGCTCACGGCAAAGTTGTGGCTGATTTCCACTTCCGTGCCCACACTGAGGCGGAAGTCGGGATTCACACCGCGCAGTTTGTAGAGATTGAGCCAGAGTTGGGGTTCGGTGATGAAGACGACGTTGTTCTTGCCGTCGACAAAGCTGCGATCGCCCCAAAGATCGGCGAAACCGCAGAAGGAAAGTGCGCCGCCGGCAAAGTGGCGATACCAAGTGCCGGTGAGTTGCCACGAATTGGGCTTCGATTGCTTGGCCAAGTACTTATACATGGGCGTGAAGGTGAAACCGGCGTTGAAGTCGGCGGCGTTCCATGCGTAGGTGAGACCGAGAAGATAGGCGTTGTTGTAGCTAAACTTGTTGCTCAAACCGCCGTCGAACTCAACGTGGGCGGCGAAGGGCGTTTTGCCGAGCGAAAATTCACGCGAGATTTCCCAATAAGCCGATTCGACTCCATCGTTGGCGTAGTTCATGTCGACGAAGAAGAAGGTGTTACCCCAACGGTCGGGACGGAACATTTCGACCGTGGTGGTCCAGCGGGGACGATTGGACTGGTCCTTGTCGTAGAGCTGACGGCCGAAGTCGTAGTGCAACTGGATGTTCTGAGCTTGTGCGGGACGCGCGAAGGGCGCGAGGAGCACGAGGAGGAGAAGCACGAGTGTGGTGCGCATGGGGGGAAATGAATTGATTAAATTGTGATGAATGAATGTCGGTGGAGAAAATGGGGCGGGAGTGGGGCGTCGCTGCGAAACGGCCGCGCCGCGCACGGCGGCGTTTAGGCTTCGGACGCCGGGTGCTCTTCTTCTGCGTGAGGAGCGACGGTGGGGGTGCGATCTTCGGGGCGTTCGGGCAAGAGGAGGTTGAGCACGACGGCCACCAAGGCCGAAAGACCGATGCCGGCCAACGAGAATTTGCCGAAACTCAAGACGGCGCCGCCGATGCCGGTGGTGAGCGTCACGGAGATGATGACGACATTGCGCGAAGAGGAGAGATTGATGCGGCTGTGGAGCAGGCTCGAGATGCCGGCGCCCGCAATGGTGCCGAAGAGCAGGAGCATGATACCGCCGAGAATGGCTTGGTCGATGCTGCGCAGCAGGGCGCTCACCTTACCCACCAGCGAGAAGACGATGCCGGTGAGGGCGGCGATGCGGAACACGAGGGGATCGGTGATGCGGGTGAGCGACATGGCGCCCGTCACTTCTGAATAGGTGGTGACGGGGGGCGCACCCACGAGCGAGGCGAAGAGGCAGGCGGCACCGTCGCCGAGCATGGTGCGGTGCAGGCCGGGCGATTTGACGAAATTCTCGCCCGTGACGTTGTTCACCACGTAGACGTCGCCGATGTGTTCGATGACCGGCGCGATGGCCACGGGGATCATGAAGAGAATGGGTTCCCAAGAGATTTTCTCGGGCAGGATGAAGTGGGGCAAACCGAACCAGGGGGCGGCGGCCACTTGCGAAAAATCGACTTCGAAGAAGAGGAGGTCGGCCACGTAGCCCACGACGATGCCGAGGAAAATGGGGATGAGCTTGAGCATGCCGCGCCCGTAGAGGGTGACCACCACGGCGGTGGCGAGCGAAATGGCGGCCAAAAGCCAGTTGGTCGAGGCCATATTCACGGCCGAACTCGAGAGCGAGAGACCGATGAGCATGATGATGGGCCCGATCACGACGGGTGGGAACAGGCGGTCGATGAAGCGCAAACCGAACAGGCGGATGAGCAGCGACATGAGGGCGTAGACCGCGGCCACACCCACGCAACCGAAGAGCGCACCGCCGAGGCCGTAGAGCTCGGTGGCCTTGACAATGGGCGCAATAAAGGCAAAGCTGCTACCGAGAAAGATAGGAACTTTGCCTTTGGTGATGAGATGAAAAATGAGGGTGCCGACGCCGGCCGAGAACAATGCCGTGGAGGGATCGAGACCCACGAGCAGAGGGACGAGCACAGTGGCGCCAAAAGCCACAAAGAGGTACTGCACGCCGGCCAAGCCTTTGCGTGCGGGACTGAGGGTGGTGGGGGTGGAGGACATGAATTGGGGGAGCATTTTTGATTTCCGAGTGCAAAAATAGTTGTTTTGTTTTAATCTCAAAAAGCAAGATGCCCGCCGATGGGAGGGAAATGCACCGGAAATACAGGAAAGACGGGAGGAAGAAAAAGGAAGTTTCGAAAATGATATCTGTAGTTTGCGAAATAGGTAGCTCATTTTGGCAAGTTTGCAGGGTTTCTTGCGCTGTTTTCGGTGCCGGTCGGCGGTGTTTTCCCCTGCCTGCTCGGCCGTGATTTTTACCCGTTGGGCACCGTCGGGGAGAAAAAGTGGAGGTTGGGGCACTTTTTCACACGAGGTGACACTATATATTAGGCACTTTTGCTTTGTACTTTCTCCTTTTTCCACTACTTTTGCAGTGTCGTCCTTCTCCCCATTTATGAGGAGGAGGCGAAACGCGTCGCGTTGTGGCAGAACCACCACCGAAAAAACAACAACACAAGCAATTATCTAACAAGTTCATCAACAATTTAATTTCTTCAATCTCTTATGTGGTTAACTACTTCATCTATCGGAAGAAAAGTGATCATGTCGGTCACCGGACTGGCGCTCATCCTTTTCCTCACTTTCCACGGTTGTATGAATGTCGTTTCGCTCTTCTCGGCAAGCGGCTACAACCTGATTTGTGAGATGTTGGGTGCCAACTGGTATGCCGTGGCGGCTACGGCCGGACTCGGCACACTGGTGCTCCTGCACTTCGTGTATGCCTTCATCCTCACCTTCCAAAACCGTCGCGCTCGCGGTAACAGCCGCTACGCTGTGGTGGATCGTCCCCAACAAGTGGAATGGGCGTCGCAAAACATGCTTGTGCTCGGTATCATCGTGGCGCTCGGCATGGCATTGCACCTCTACAACTTCTGGGCTAAAATGATGTTTGTCGAATTGGCACACGTGGGCGACGAGTTCTACGCCACCGACGGCTATCATTGGATCCAATACACGTTCTCCAACCCCGTTTATGCGGTGCTTTACCTCGTGTGGCTCGCCGCCCTCTGGTTCCACCTCACCCACGGTATGTGGAGTGCCTTCCACACCATCGGTGCCAGCGGCAAAACCTGGCTCCCCCGTGTTAAATGCATCAGCTATATCTATTCCACCGTGTTGATGGCCATGTACGCCGCCGTGGTGATTAAGTTCTGTGTTCAGGCCATGCTCGAAGGCAACCTGCACTTTGGCTGCTAAGCTGCGGAACTTCTACCTCCTACACTCATTATATATATAAGCATCCATCATGGCTATTCTTAATTCACGCATCCCCGAAGGCCCCGTGGCCGAAAAGTGGACCAACTATAAAGCGCACCAGAAACTGGTGAACCCCAAAAACAAACGTAAGCTCGACATTATCGTCGTGGGTACGGGATTGGCCGGCGCCAGCGCCGCGGCTTCTCTTGGCGAAATGGGATTCAAGGTCAAGAACTTCTGCATCCAAGACTCGCCCCGCCGCGCGCACTCGATTGCGGCTCAGGGTGGTATCAACGCCGCCAAGAACTATCAGAACGACGGTGACTCGGTTTATCGCCTTTTCTACGATACGGTGAAGGGCGGTGACTACCGCGCTCGCGAAGCCAACGTCTATCGTCTCGCCGAAGTGTCGAATGCCATCATCGACCAGTGCGTCGCACAAGGTGTTCCCTTCGCTCGCGAATATGGCGGCATGTTGGCCAACCGTTCGTTCGGTGGCGCGCAGGTGAGCCGTACGTTCTACGCCAAAGGTCAGACCGGTCAGCAACTCCTTCTCGGTGCTTACTCGTCGCTCATGCGCCAAGTACACCTCGGCACCGTAGAACTCTACACGCGTTACGAGATGCTCGACCTCGTGATCATCGATGGTCGTGCACGCGGTATCATTGCGCGTAATCTCATCACCGGCGAACTCGAACGCTTCGCCGCTCACGCTGTGGTAATCGGTACCGGCGGTTACGGTAACACCTACTTCCTCTCGACCAACGCCATGGGCTGCAACGCATCGGCCGCCATCGCTTGCTACCGCAAGGGTGCCGTGTTTGCTAACCCCTCGTATGTGCAGATTCACCCCACGTGTATCCCCGTACACGGCGACAAACAGTCGAAACTCACCCTCATGTCCGAGTCGCTCCGCAACGACGGCCGCATTTGGGTGCCCAAAAAGCTCGAAGATGCCAAAAAGTTGCAGGCCGGCACCCTCAAGGGGCACGACATACCCGAAGAGGATAGAGACTACTATCTAGAGCGTCGTTACCCCGCCTTTGGTAACCTCGTACCTCGCGACGTGGCAAGCCGTGCAGCCAAAGAACGCTGTGACGCCGGCTTTGGGGTAAACAATACGGGGCTCGCCGTTTTCCTCGACTTCGATGATGCCATCCGCCGTTTGGGCAAAAATGTAGTGGAGCAGAAGTACGGCAATCTTTTCCAGATGTACGAAAAGATTACCAACGACAACCCCTACAACACCCCCATGATGATCTATCCTGCCATCCACTACACAATGGGCGGCCTCTGGGTAGACTACGAACTCCAAACCACTATCCCGGGACTTTTTGCCATTGGGGAAGCCAACTTCTCCGATCACGGAGCCAACCGTCTGGGCGCATCTGCCTTGATGCAAGGGCTTGCCGATGGTTACTTCATCCTCCCCTATACACTCCAAAACTACCTCGCTGATCAGATCCGCGTGCCTCGCTTTAGCACCGATCTTCCGGAGTTCAAAGAAGCTGAAGAAGCAATCAACAAGCGCATCAAAACCCTTATGGAAAATAAGGGAAGTCGCTCGGTAGATTGTCTTCACAAAGAACTCGGGAACATTATGTGGGAGTACGTTGGTATGGGCCGCGACAAAGAGGGACTACAAAAAGGGATTGCCCTCCTTGCCGAACTAAAGAAGACGTTCTGGAAAGAAGTAAACGTACCCGGTAGCGGCAGCGACCTCAACATTGAGCTCGAAAAGGCTCTCCGTCTTGCCGACTTTATCGAAATTGGCGAACTCATGGCACACGACGCTCTCGACAGAGAAGAGAG
>ERZ772961.58-NODE-58-length-62118-cov-4.846527_pt1 | contig 62118 bp, 40 predicted proteins | sample MGYA00580677_ERZ772961 | MGnify/ENA primary metagenome ERZ772961 (study PRJEB29015, sample SAMEA2738088) | human oral metagenome | biome: human oral; feature: human-associated habitat; material: saliva | place: China | collected 2227 ... | reverse complement strand
GGAAGACCGCGACTACTACCTCGAACGCCGCTATCCCGCCTTCGGTAACCTCGTTCCCCGCGACGTGGCCAGCCGCGCTGCCAAGGAACGTTGCGACAAGGGCTTCGGTGTGAACAACACCGGCTTGGCTGTCTATCTCGACTTCTCGCAAGCCATCCGCGACTTCGGCCGCGATGAGATCGCTGCGCGCTACGGTAACCTCTTCGACATGTACGAAGAAATCACCGACGAGAGCCCCTACGAAACCCCCATGCAGATTTTCCCCGCCATCCACTACACGATGGGCGGTATCTGGGTGGACTACGAACTCATGACCACCGTTAATGGTCTGTTCGCCATCGGTGAATGTAACTTCTCCGATCACGGTGCCAACCGCCTCGGCGCTTCTGCACTCATGCAGGGATTGGCCGATGGATACTTCGTGTTGCCCTACACGATCCAGAACTATCTCGCCGACCAAATCACCGTTCCTCGCTTCTCGACGGAGCTTCCCGAATTTGAAGCCACCGAAAAGCATGTGCGCGAACGCATCGAACGCCTCTTTGCCATCAAGGGTAAGCGCTCGGTCGACAGCATCCACAAGGAACTTGGCCACATCATGTGGGAATACGTCGGTATGGGTCGTACCAAGGAAGGTCTCGAAAAGGCACTCACCCTCTTTAAGGAACTTCGTAAGACCTTCTTCACCGATCTCTTCATCCCTGGTACTCCCGAGGGCGTGAACGTAGAGCTCGAAAAGGCATTGCGTCTCGAAGACTTCATCCTCATGGGCGAACTCGTGGCCAACGATGCGCTTCACCGCGAGGAATCGTGCGGCGGTCACTTCCGCGAAGAGCACCAAACCGAGGAAGGCGAAGCAAAGCGCGACGATGAAAACTTCTTCTACGTGGGCTGCTGGGAATACCAAGGCGACGACGACAAAGCACCTGTCCTCTCCAAAGAACCCCTCGAGTACGAAATCATCAAGGTGCAAACGCGTAATTATAAGTCGTAATTAGTTCATTGTGAAGGGATCGATTGTTTAATTACACATGGCGTGTAAGTTCGATCCCGGTGCCATATCCATGAGATATGAGGCACCCTTTTAATGCACTAACCCAACTCACGTACACGAAAATGGCTAAGAATATATCTTTCACAGTAAAATATTGGAAGCAGAACGGGCCCAAGGACGCCGGACATTTCGAACAGCGCGAAATGAAGAACATTCCCGACGACACCTCCTTCCTCGAAATGCTCGACATCCTCAACGAGGAACTCATTAACGACGGAAAAGAGCCCTTCGTCTTCGACCACGACTGCCGAGAAGGCATCTGTGGCATGTGCTCCCTCTACATTAACGGTACGCCCCACGGCAAAACCGCACAGGGTGCCACCACCTGCCAACTCTACATGCGTCGTTTCAACGACGGCGACGTCATCACCGTAGAGCCCTGGCGCTCAGCTGCCTTCCCCGTTATCAAGGACTGCATGGTCGATCGCACCGCCTTCGACAAAATCCAGGCGGCCGGCGGTTACACCTCCATCCGCACCGGACAAGCCCAGGACGCCAACGCCATCCTCATCCCCAAACCCGACGCCGATGAGGCCATGGACTGCGCCTCCTGCATCGGTTGCGGAGCTTGCGTGGCCGCTTGTAAGAACGGTAGCGCCATGCTCTTCGTTTCTTCCAAGGTATCGCAACTCGCCCTCCTTCCCCAAGGTCGCGTAGAAGCCGCACGTCGTGCGAAATTCATGGTGGCCAAGATGGACGAACTCGGATTTGGTAACTGCACCAACACCCGTGCTTGCGAAGCCGTCTGTCCCAAGAACGAATCGATCGCCAACATCGCTCGCTTGAACCGCGAATACATCTTCGCCAAGCTCGCCGATTAAATAAGGAATCGCCAAGTTCTCACGCAGAACGCCTGCGATCTCCGCAAAACCAACCCTCGCGTCGCACTCCCCCGTGGAGTGCGGCGCTTTTTTTGCCCCTTCTCGCAGCGTTCGCCCCCACTTTCTCCGAGTGCGCCACCTCTTTTGGGGAAACCCTCCTGCCCCCCTCGCCGAATGTGCGCCCACTTTTCTGCGCGAAAGGTCGAGTTGAGAACGAGTCGCCCCCGCTTTCTCCGAGCGCGCCGCCTCTTTTGTGGAAACCCTCCCGCCCCCTCGCCGAATATGCGTCCGCTTTCTCGGGCAATCGTCGTATTGGGCGCTTGCAGCCCCATTTTTTGCCCGCCTGCTACGCATTTTCGCATTTCGAGGCCGATATTTTGCATTTTGCCGCCAAACTCTCGCTCCTTCAACAACTTACTCGCCCAAAAGCACAGAACCTTACATTTATTTCGAAGACTCGGCCGCTCAAACACCGCAACGTTTCCGAGTCACTGTTGCACAAAACCCCTATTACAGCCCCCTTTCAGTGTCAAAATCACCCCTTAAATGCTAAAATCGAAGCCGATACTCATTTTTTTGGCACTTTCGGTTTGCAATCCCACGATGATGTAGTAACTTTGCAGCATAAAAGGCTTTTAACACCACTTTTGCAGTGCACCGGAGCCATGCCCTCAAGCGAAATTCCGATTATACCAGAGAACTATGGAGACTTTCTTTCAATCACACGCCTATCTCATAGAGCACACCAATGCCCCCATTCGGCGCGCGCTCATGGATTCGATCGACTGGAGCTACCGGCTGATCGGCATTCGCGGATCCCGCGGAGTAGGCCGCACACAATTCCTCCTCTCGTATGCCAAGGACAACTTCGATCCTCGCATGCGACAGTGTCTCTATGCCAACATGAACTCCTTCTATTTCCAAGGAAGGAAACTTGTTGACTTCGCCGGCGACTTTGTGAAAGCCGGCGGACAGGTGTTACTCCTCGACCAAGCCTTCAAACTACCCAATTGGCGCGAGCAGATCATCGAGTGCTATGAGCACTTCCCCCTGCTCCGCATCATCTACTCCACCACTTCGGTGCGCGGAGGCGAGAACGACCACACCGAACTCAACTCCCTCGCCCGACAATACTGGTTGCACGGATTCTCCTTCCGCGAATTCATCAATTTGCAGACCGGAGAAAACTTCCGCGCCTACACCCTCAAAGAACTCCTTGAGGACCACAAGGGCATTCTCAAAACCATTCTGCCCAAAGTGCGCCCCTGGGAGTACTTCCAGCAGTATCTCCACCACGGTTACTACCCCTTCTTCCTCGAAGGGCGCAACTTCACCGAGCAACTCCTGCGGGCGATGAACACGATGATCGAGGTCGACATCCTCTTCATCAAGCAAATCGAGTTGAAGTACTTGGAGCGCATCAAAAAGCTCCTCTATCTCCTCGCTGTCAGCGAAAACACCACACCTAACGTGAGCCGTCTCGCAGAAGAGATCGGCACTTCGCGCGCAACGGTGATGAACTACCTCAAGTATCTCGAAGAAGCCCGACTCGTCAACCTTGTTTACAAGGAAAACGAAGGCTTCCCCAAGAAACCCGCGGCCGTTCTCCTCCACAACCCGAATCTCATCTACTCCATCTACTCGCCTTCCATCTCCGAGCAGAACATCATGGAGACCTATTTCGTCAACTCCCTCTGGCGACACCACACCGTCAGCAAAGGACGCCGCGACGGACTCTACCGAATCAACGGCAATGTCGAAATCCACGTCTGCGATCGCAGCAAGCGTGTCAAGAGCGACCCCAACATCGTCCTCGCCCGCTACAACACCGAGGTGGGACGCGGCGACAACGAGATCCCGCTTTGGCTCTTCGGCTTCCTCTATTGAGGCTGTCGCGTCGATTCGTCGATGGCCGCCTCCCACAGCGTGGGCGTCAGCTCCATTCAGTCACAAACCCCGCTCTTGTGCTGCGTGCACAAGGGCGGGGTGCAGTTTTTTCGTTTGCCGCGCTTTCGGCGCACCAATGTTCTCATTCGCATTGCCGAGCTATCGCCGATGCGGTTGGCCTTTCCGAGCTATTGCTGTCCGGTAAACTTCAAAACGGCATAAAAATGGTAAGATCTAAAAAAGTGTGTAAGATACTCCTTTTGCGCCCTGTGCAGGGCTTCTTTGCCCACTTCTCCAATCTTTTCACGCGCAGCAGCGCGTCTACGTAAGTCGGCCCCTGCTTGCTGAAACACGGCGAGTTTTACAAAAAAGTCCCCCACTATTGCGAGATAGTGGGGGACTTTTTTATGGGCGTGCCCCTCGGGAAAACGAGGGACGCGGAGCGGGTTTAGCACTTGGCGCAGGCGGGGGGCAACTGCTTGAAGAAGTCGTTGCCCTTGTTGTCGACGAGGATGAAGGCGGGGAAGTCTTCGACCTCGATCTTCCAAACGGCTTCCATGCCGAGTTCGGGGTATTCGACGCACTCGATGGACTTGATGTTGTTTTGTGCCAAGATGGCGGCGGGACCACCGATGGAGCCGAGGTAGAAACCGCCGTGGGTCTTGCAGGCGTCGGTGACTTGCTGCGAGCGGTTGCCCTTGGCGAGCATGATCATGCTGCCGCCGTGGCTCTGGAAGAGGTCAACGTAGGGGTCCATGCGGCCGGCTGTGGTGGGACCCATGGAGCCGCAGGCCATGCCGGCGGGCGTTTTGGCGGGACCGGCGTAGTAGACGGGGTGATCCTTGAGATATTGGGGCATGTCTTCGCCGCGGTCGAGACGTTCCTTGATCTTGGCGTGGGCGATGTCGCGGGCCACGATGATGGTGCCGTTGAGGGAGAGACGAGTTGATACGGGGTAAGCATCGAGTTGTGCGAGGATCTCGGGCATGGGGCGGTTGAGATCGACGCGCACCACTTCGCCTTCGCCGGCGTTGCGGAGGTGTTCGGGGATGAGGCGGCCGGGGTTGTCGTCGAGTTTCTCGATCCAGATGCCGTCGCGGTTGATTTTGCACTTGATGTTGCGGTCGGCCGAGCAACTCACGCCGAGGCCTACGGGGCAGGAGGCGCCGTGGCGGGGAAGACGGACGACGCGGATGTCGTGGGCAAAGTATTTACCGCCGAACTGTGCGCCGAGTCCGATGTGACGGGTCTCTTCGAGCAAGCGGGCTTCGAGCTCAACGTCGCGGAAAGCACGACCGGTTTCGTCGCCGGTGGTGGGGAGTGAGTCGTAGTAGTGGGTGGAGGCGAGCTTGACGGTGAGCATGGTCTTCTCGGCGCTGGTGCCGCCGATGACGATGGCGATGTGGTAGGGCGGACAAGCGGCGGTGCCGAGGGTTTTCATCTTGCCGACGAGGTAGGGCACGAGGGTGTCGGGGTTGAGAATGGCCTTGGTTTCCTGATAGAGGTAGCTCTTGTTGGCCGATCCGCCGCCCTTGGTGACGCAGAGGAAGTGGTATTCGTCGCCCTCGGTGGCTTCGATGTCGATCTGTGCGGGGAGGTTGCAACGGGTGTTGACCTCATCGTACATGTTGAGGGGGGCGTTTTGCGAATAGCGGAGGTTTTCCTCGGTGTAGGTGTCGTAGACGCCGCGTGAGATGGCGGCTTCGTCGCAGATGCCGGTCCATACTTGCTGGCCTTTCTCGCCGTGTACGATGGCGGTGCCGGTGTCTTGGCAGAGGGGCAGACGGCCTTTGGCAGCGACTTCGGCGTTGCGCAGGAAGGTGAGGGCAACGTAGCGGTCGTTGTCGGAGGCTTCGGGATCGGAGAGGATGGAGGCCACCTGTTCGTTGTGCTCGCGGCGGAGGAGGAAGGAGACGTCGCGGAAGGCTTGGGCGATCATGCGGGTGATGCCTTCGGCTTCGACTTTGAGGACGGGGTGTCCTTCAAATTCGCTCGTGCTCACGTGGTCGCTCGTGAGGAGATAGTACTCGGTTTTGTCTTCGCCGAGTTGGAACATGGGGGCGTACTTGAATTCGGGGGCTTGTGCCATAAGAAAAAAGTTGTTATGTCGGTGTGTGCACGCGGTGCGCCGGGCGCGAGGCGGGGCTTCGCGGCGTGCGGTTGAATGCCGGGTTGTGGGTGGGCGGGGACTTTGGGTCGCTGCCCGAGCCTTTCGGGGTGAGGGCGGACTTAGAGCTCGCTGAGGTTGCCGATGATTTCGCGCGGCTTGCCGCCGCCCGCTCCGTCGGTGGCGGTGAGGTAGGTGAGGGTGCGGCGAACCCAGGCTTTGACGGGACGTCCGCTCTTGGTGGCGGGGGTGAAGGTTTGTTTGCGCAGGAAGCCTTTGACGGCGGCCTCTACTTCTACGTCTTTGCAGTCGGTGACGTTGATGACGGTGGTGCGTCCGTCGGTGCCGACGAGGAATTGGACGGTGATCTCGTGGCTTTTGGTGGAATGGCCGGCCGTTTCGTAGGGGGCGAAGCGGAGGGCGGCGACGGCGGCGGGGCTACCGTTGAGCATAGGCGGGGTATCGTAGTTGTTGGCCACGCTACCATAGAGGTTTTTGAGGTCTTCGGGCAGACTGAGGAGGCGCGTCATGGGGGCACCCTTGGCGGGGGCTTTGGCTTTGAGGGCTTCGGCGGTGAGGGCATCGACGGCAGTGCGCTCTTCGGGGAGAACATAGAGGGTGCTGTCGGCGGCGATGTAGTAGCCGTCGAGGAAGTCGGGCAGATCGGTGCCGAGATCGCCTACCATGCGGCCGGCGAAGTAGCTGCCGTCGGGGAAGACGTGGAGACCGACGCCGAGGCTGTCGATGACATTGCGCGAGTTGCGAATGGTACCGCCCTGTCCGCCGCGCGAAGCAATCTCGCGTTGGGTGGCGGGGCCGATGTAGATGCCGCCGCCTTCGATGGGTTGGACGACGTGGTTGACGAGTGCGGTGTCGCGGCCTTGGGGTGTGCCGGAAGCGGGGACGACGATGCCGTCGATGAGGGTGCTTTCGCCTCCGATGCGGCCGACGAAGTGACCGACGGTGAGGGTGCCGTCGGCATTGAGGCTTTGGGTGAGGCGCGAGGAGTCGATGCGCACTTCGGGCTCCTGCTCAAAGAGGTCGCCGGCGGAGAGGGTTTTGCGATCGGCGCGAACGGCGAAGCCTTGCCACGAGCGAACGGCGCCTTGGGCGGAGGTGTAGGTGAGGAAGTTGCCGGGCTGCGATTCGCGCGGTGCTAGTTGGTAGGTATAGCCGTTTTTAGTTTGGGTGTTGCTGCCGCCGCAGGAGCTGAGGATGAGGCCGAGGGCGAAAAGCAAGGGGAGGATGCGAGAAAACTTGTGCATGTTCTGAGGTTTTGATGGGGCAAAGGTAGTGATTTGCCCTCAATGTGCAAAAAAAAACAGCCTCACTTACCACTGTAAGCGAGACTGTTCGGAAACTATAAATACGAGAAATGCCGTGGGGAGTGGGTGACGGTCGCGAATCGCGGGGGAATGCGGGCGACGGTCGCCGAGGGTTTGCGGTGCTGCGGGGGCGTTTGTGCCGGTGCGCGGCTGCCGCGAGATCGAAGTGAGGAGTGCTGAGGCGTTTACTTCGAGAGTTTGAGTCCGATGCGCATACCTTGGTAGTTGCCGAGGAGCGAAGAGACCATGGCGAGGTTGGAATTACCCATCTTGCCGAGGAGGGAGGAGGCGGTGCTGAGAAGCCCCAAGAGTTTGTCAGACTCGAAAAGGAGGGCGATGCCGTTGCCGTTGCGAGTGACTTGGGGCTGGAGGTTGAGGAGTCCGCCTACGAATTGAAGGTGTAGCGTTTTCGACGCGGTGTCGAGGCTATAAGTTCCGCTCATGTTGCGACCGTTGAGTGTCGCGGTGAAGGTTTTGTCGGCGTTGAAGGTGAAGCGGGTCACGCCTTTGCTGATGCCGTAGCGCTTGAGTTGCTCGTCGATTTTGGTTTCGAGCGCGCTGGATGCGGCGACGCCGCCGGCTTGTGCCAAGAGGTTTTGGCTTTCGAAGACACAGTTGACTCCGTTGTAGGTCCATGTGCCGACGAGATCACGTTCTGTTACGCTGCCGCCGTTGAGAAAGTTGCCGACGAGATTGGTAAGCATCGTACCTCCGGTGTTGAGTGCGGAGAGGGCGTTGGCGGCGCTGGGATGTCTACTGTTAAGGGTGTCGCAGGAGGTGGTGAGGAGCAGCGAAGATGCGAAGGCGAGGGCTGCGAAAAGTGACTTCTTCATTGTCTTTTTGTTGTTGCAAAAATAGAGAATTGGGAGGTAAAAAGCAAATGGCCTTTCGGGGAATGCGCTGTTTCGGACGAACTTATCGACCAATGCGCGGGTTTTGTCGACGAATGGCCTTCTTCGCCCTGCTGTTTTGTGACGTTTCTGGGCGTTTTTGTGCAAAAGTGGGAAATTGCCGGGCGAAGGTACAAAAAAAGCCGCGATCGGAAAGGAACCGATCGCGGCAATGTGTGGATTAAGCGTTGAGCTTTTGCTTGATTTCGATTTCGCGGTAGGTTTCGATGGTGTCGCCTTCCTTGATGTCGTTACATCCTTGGAGGGAGATACCGCACTCGAAGTTGGTGGTGACTTCCTTGACGTCGTCTTTGAAACGCTTGAGGGCGGCGATGTCGCCGGAGAAGACCACCACGCCGTCGCGGATGAGACGGGCTTTGTCGGAACGGGAGACTTTACCGTCGATGACGTAGGCACCGGCGATGTAGCCGACCTTGGAGATGTGGAAGACTTGGCGCACTTCGACCATCGCGGTGATCTCTTCCTTGACGATGGGCTTGAGCATGCCTTCCATGGCTTCCTTGACTTCCTCGATGGCGTCGTAGATGATGGAGTAGAGGCGGATGTCGACGCCTTCCTTCTCGGCGAGTTTGCGCGCACCGGCTGAGGGACGCACTTGGAAACCGACGATGACGGCCTTGGAGGCGGCTGCGAGGGTGACGTCGTTCTCAGAGATTTGACCCACGCCCTTGTGGATGACGTTGATGGCGATGGACTCGGTGGAGAGACGAATGAAGGAGTCGGAGAGGGCTTGTACCGAACCGTCCACGTCGCCCTTGACGACGATGTTGAGTTCTTGGTAGTCGCCGAGCTTCAAGCGGCGGCCGATCTCGTCGAGCGTGAGCATCTTGGAGGTGCGGAGGTTTTGTTCGCGCTGAAGTTGCAGACGCTTGTTGGCGATTTCGCGGGCTTCTTGCTCGGTCTCCATGACGTTGAACTGGTCGCCGGCTTGGGGTGCGCCGTCGAAGCCGAGAACGGTGGCGGCGTGTGCGGGGGGCACTTCCTGGACGCGAACGCCGCGCTCATTGAAGAGGGCTTTGACGCGTCCGGCGTGGGTGCCGGCCACGATGACGTCGCCTTGGCGCAGGGTACCGTTGGAAACGAGGACGGTGGAGACGTAGCCGCGACCCTTGTCGAGCGAACTCTCGATGACGGTGCCGACGGCACGACGCTTCGGGTTGGCTTTGAGCTCGAGGAGGTCGGCTTCGAGGAGCACTTTCTCAAGGAGTTCGAACACGCCTTCGCCCTTCTTGGCGGAGATATCCTGCGATTGGTATTTACCGCCCCATTCTTCGACGAGGAAGTTCATCGAAGCGAGGGTGCTCTTGATGGCGTCGGGGTTGGCGCCGGGCTTATCGATCTTGTTGATGGCGAAGACGATGGGAACGCCCGCAGCCACGGCGTGGTTGATGGCTTCTTTGGTCTGGGGCATCACATTGTCGTCGGCGGCAATGATGATAATGGCGATGTCGGTGACTTGTGCACCGCGAGCACGCATGGCGGTGAACGCTTCGTGACCGGGGGTGTCGAGGAAAGTGACCGAACGGCCATTTTTGAGGCGGACATTGTAGGCACCGATGTGCTGTGTGATGCCGCCGGCCTCGCCGGCGATGACGTTGGCGTTGCGAATGTGGTCGAGCAAGGAGGTTTTACCGTGGTCGACGTGACCCATGACGGTGACGATGGGAGCGCGGGGCTCGAGATCTTCGTCGCTGTCGACTTCTTCGATGATGGCTTCTTGCACTTCTGCGCTGACAAACTCGGTGCTGAAGCCAAATTCGTCGGCCACCATCTCAATGGTCTCTTGGTCGAGGCGCTGGTTGATCGAAACCATGATGCCGATGCTCATGCAGGTGCCGATGACTTGCGTAACGGGGACATCCATCATCGTGGCGAGCTCGTTGGCGGTCACAAACTCGGTGAGTTTGAGCACGCGGCTCTCGGCATCGCGGCGCATGAGGTCTTCTTCGTGACGCTCGCGGGCGGCTTCGCGCTTCTCCTTACGGTATTTCGCGCCCTTGCCCTTGCCGGCACCCTTCGCTTGCAGACGTGCGAGGGTTTCTTTTACCTGCTTTGCTACGTCTTCGTCGCTGACGGGCTGTGCGGGGGCGTTGCCTTTCTTGCCCTTCTTGCCTTGACCCTTGGCGGCGTTCTGGTTATTGCGGTTTTGGTTGTTGCGGTTCTGCCCACCACCTGCACCGGCGTTGCCGCCGGCATTGTTCTTTTTGGCTTCGGCGCTCACGTCTACTCGCTCGTTGCCGATGCGTGCGCGCTTCTTGCCGGCGGGGTTGCGCTTGTCGTTGCGCTCTTTGCGGAGCTCTTCTTTGCTCTTTTTCTTTGGACGCGTGTTGGCGTTGATGGCGTCGAGGTCGATTTTGCCGACCACCTTCGGGCCGGTGAGGCGCGGAGCACCACCGACGGAGGTTGTTTCAGCGTCGTTCTCGTTACCGGTGGCGGCAGGCGCATCGGCAGTGGCCGCGGGAGCGGGTGCTTCGGCGGGTGCTGCTGCTGTTTCCGTGGCGGGCGTTTGCTTTTCCGCCGCGGGTTGTGCAGGCGCTGCGGGCTTTTCGGCGGGTGCCTCGGGGGCTACGCTTTCGGCTGCGGCAGGAGCGGCCTCGGGCTTTTCGGCGGGTGCCGATTTTTCGGCCGCTTTCTCCGTCTTGGAGGTAGCGGTCGACTTGCGCGAGCCGCGTTTTTTGCCGCCGGCGTTGTCTTCGAGCTCAATCTTGCCGAGCACTTTCACCTGGGGCTTGCGGTCTTCGGGCACTTCGGTCTTGGTCTCTTCGGCGGCGGGCTGGGCTTCGGTCGAAGTTTCGGCCGCAGGAGCGGGCGTTTCGGCAGGAGCGGCGGGCGCCTCGTCGTTCACTTCGGGCTTATCGGCCTTCTCGTTGCGTTTCTCCTCGCGTCGGCTGGGGAAGAGCTTTTCGGCCTCGTCCTTTTGGGCTTTGTCGCTGGCAAACACCTTTTTGAGAATCTCGTATTGTGCGTCGTCGATTTTTGCATTGGGGTTGGCTTCGACGACGTGACCGTGCTCTTTGAGCGTGTCAACGGCTCTTTGGGTTGCGATGTTAAATTCTTTGGTAGCTTTGCTTAATCTCATTGTGTGTGGGTTGTGGCCGCGTGCATGGCCGATGTGACGAAAGGGGAAGGCGGTGGGGGCCGAAGCCCTCGGCATTAGCTTTCGCTGTCGTCAAACTCTGCGCGGAGCACGGAGAGGAGGTGGTCTACGGTGTCGTCTTCGAGGTCGGCCTTTTCAGCGATCATATCTCGGGGGGCATTCAGCACTTCTCGTGCGGTGCGCAGACCCATATTCTTCACGGCGTCGATGACCCATTGGTCTACTTCGTCCGAGAATTCGTCGAGATAAATGTCGTCAATGGGCTGTTCGCCTTCGACTTCGCGGAAGACGTCGATGGTATAGCCGGTGAGCATGGAGGCGAGCTTAATATTTTGGCCGCCTTTACCGATGGCGAGGCTCACTTGGTCGGGATTGAGGAAGACGTCGGCCTTTTTGAGTTCTTCGTTGATCTCAATGTTGTTGATGTGTGCCGGATTGAGGGCACGTTGGATGAACAACATCGTGTTGGAAGAGTAGGGAATGACGTCGATGTTCTCGTTGCGCAGTTCGCGAACGATACCGTTGATACGGCTTCCGCCCACACCCACGCACGAACCGACGGGATCAATGTTGGGGTCGAAGCTTTCGACGGCGATTTTCGCGCGTTCGCCCGGAATGCGCGCCACAGCACGGAGCTGGATGACGCCTTCGGCGATTTCGGGGATCTCGCGTTCGAGCAGGCGACGCAGGAACATGGGGCTGGTGCGCGAAAGATAGATCTTCGGATTACCGTTCGTGTTGTCGACGCGGTCGATCACGGCGCTGATGTGGTCGCCCTTGTGGTAGTAGTCGCGAGGAATCTGCTGGCTTTTGGGCAGCAAGAGGTCGTTTTTCTCTTCGTCTACGAGGAGCGTTTCGTTCTTCCACGTTTGGTAAACTTCGGCCGTCACCATCTCGCCCTCACGATCCTTATACTTATTATATATGGAGTCGTGTTCGAGCTCAAGGATCTTGCTGGCCAAGGTTTGGCGGAGAGTGAGGATGGCGCGGCGGCCGAAATCTTCAAATTCGATGTGCTCGCTGCAGTCTTCGCCCACTTCAAAGTCGGGTTCGATGCGGCGCGCTTCAGAGAGAGCGATTTGTTTGTTGGGATCTTCCACTTCATCGTCGGCTACGATCTCACGGCTGCGCGTGATTTCGAAGTCACCTTTGTCGGGATTGACCACGACGGTGAAATTTTCGTCCGTGCCGAAGATTTTGGCGATGACACTGCGGAAGCTCTCTTCGAGCACGCCGAGCAAAGTGGTGTCATCGATATTTTTGGTTTGGTTGAAGTCTCTGAAGGTCTCCAACAAACTGGGAGTTTCGGTTTGCTTTTTGGCCATGGTGGGTCGCTGTGATATATGCGAATGGGGTGTATAAGCCGGCCTCGCGGTGCAAGTGGCTGCAGCGTGCGCGGTGGTTGCGCCGAGCATGGGGCATCGTCGCGCGTGGGCGGGCGCTATTTTATTTGAAGTCGATGTAAAGTTTGGTCCATTTCACCGCATCGAGCGAAAGCACGGTTTCCACTTCTTCCAAGTGGGGGCGTTTTTCGCCCGGTGCCTTCACTTTCACGGTTTGCGTGAGGGTGATTTGGCCGTTGTCGACAGCGGTGAGGCGGCCGACGAGTTTTTTGCCTTCGGCGGTGAGCACCTCCACATCGTCGCCGACGTGGATTTCATATTGGCGCAGCACTTTGAAGGGCTGTCCCAAGCCGGCGCTGCCCACTTCGAGTTCGAAATCCGTCTCGTCGCGGTCCAGTCCGTCTTCGATGTGGCGAGAGAGCGCCACACAATCTTCGATCCACACCCCTTCGGCGTGGTCGATTTCCACGATGATGCGGTCATCGGGCGTGATGACCAGGTCGGTCAGGAAATAGTCTTTGCCGACGAGCCAGTCGGCGATGAGTTGTTCTACGGCTGCTTTACTGATCATGAGTGTCAGTCGGTGTGAAATGAGTTGGGGTGTCTCGACTTCGCTGGCGAAGTGGGGTGAGACACGGCTAATTAAAAGAAGTGAGGAGCTTCGTTTGAGCCCCTCACGTCTGTTTGAACGCTGCAAATATAAGCAATTTGCGGGGACTGTACAAATTTTTGAGGCGAAAAGGCCTTTTTATACGATGCTTTCCGCTCCTATCGACGCATTTCGTCGCATCGGCGGATTTTTTTCGAGTGCAGAAGGCTTTTCGCCTCGGTCGCCTCTCGCCTTGTGTGCAAGGTTGCGCAAGGTGAGCGCGAAGGGCGCCGGGGGGCTTACTTTCGCGTGATGCGAATCACGTTGGCGTGGTTGTCGATTTCCACTTTCCCGAGTCGGCTGAGCACCGACTGGCCGAGGAGGAGCGGCGCGTCCTGGCTGTGGGTGATGGAGGCGCGCACATTGTCGAGCGTCAAGCCGCCGAAGGTCACAGAGCGCAGGCGCACGCTCGTGCCCTCCACCACATCGCCCGAGGCGGTGAGATAGGCGCGGCGGCCGATCACGTCGGTGGGTTTGAGATAGCCGTTCTTGAACATAAACAGCGCTTCGACCGACGAGAGCGACACGTCCGACGCACCCGTGTCGAAAACAAAGTGAAGGGGCAGCCCATTGATGGTGCAAGGCACCTGCGTGACGCCACCCGTACGGGTGAAGGTGATTTCCGAAACGCCGTGTTTAGTGGCGGCTGCTGCCGTTCCGGCGGTCTTTTTTGCGGTGGCTGCCGGTGCGGCGACGGTGGGAGCGCTGCTTTTTGTACCCTCTGTGGCGCGCGGGTCGAGGAGTTTGCGCTCAGCGGCGAGGTGGGCTTCCCACGCGTCGCGATATTGCTTCACCAGCGCCTTGAAGTCGGCATCGTTGCGCAGGTTGTCGAGGTCAGAGTCTTTGTCGATGTGGTCGAAATCGGTGTACTTTCGGCTCTTCAGCGCGCGCTCCAAATAGGTGAGTGCCTGCTGCTTGTTGCCGCACAGTGCGTGGAGACAAGCCGCGTTGTAGGCGTTGTCCTCATCGCCCTTGGCCATGATGGAGTCCATGCGTGCGACGGCTGCTTTCGGGCGTCCGAGGAAATAGAGGGCAAAGGGCGAGACGAAGTAATCGTCGGGCGTTTTTTCGAGTTCCAACTCGCGGCGGAAGTCCGCGTCGGCACGCTCTTTCTGTCCCATTCTCCGGAGCAAGCGTCCGCGCAGGTCGTGGAGGATGGTCGACTCCTCGTTGAGCGAGAGCGCCATGTCCATGGCTTCCACGGCGGCTTCGTAGTTTTTCTGTTCGCGGTGGATCAAGGAGCGCTGCAGGTAGACGCGGGCGTCTTCGGCATCGATGGCCTGTGCGCGATCCAGTGCCGCGTTGGCTTCGTCGTAGCGGCGGAGGTCGGTGAGCAGTTCCGCTTGTAAGAGTATTGTTGACAGACTGCTGGAATCCTCTTCCTCGGCGCGTGCAGCCCATGCCACTGCGGCTTCCGTGAGTCCGAGGGAATTGAGGTCGGTGGCAATGCCGTTGGCGGTGCCGGCCGAGGGATCCATGGCATACTCTTCGAGGCGGTAGTTCACCGCACGGCCGTAGTGGTGTTGCGCGCGTTCGATACCGGCCAGGAGTAGGGGCCATTTTCGTTCGTTCGGCTCTTTGTTGCGCAGCACTTTGAGGCGTGCGCGCAGCGGGGCGGCGGCAGAGTCGCAGAGGGTGCCGAAGACTTGGAAAGCTTTGTTGTCGATGTCGTCGCCCACGTGGACGAAGGCCGTGGCGCAGTCCTCCACGGCGCGCGGATAGTCGCGACGCAGCAAGTGCACCTCGGCGCGGAAGGAATAGCCTTGGCTGTATTCCGGTGCGAGCTGCACCACGCGGTCGAAGAGGGTGAGGGCGCGGTCGTAGTCTTTGCGTGCCACCGCGTTGCGTCCCAGCCCCATATAAGAATAGGTGTCGCCTTTGTCGAGCTTTTGCATCTGCTCGTAGTCGCGGTCGGAGAGGTCGTAGCGACTCATCTCGTAGTAGAGATCGCCGCGCTGTTGGTAGTAGTCTTTGTCGTCGGGCACAAGGCGGATGGCCGTGCCGAGATCGGTGAGAGCGGCCGTGGTGTCGGCGAGCGCCAGGTGGACGAGCGCGCGTTTGGATTGCACAAGGGCAAGTGTTTTCTTGTCTTTCTTAGGCAAATGCTTGACGGCCAGATCGAAAGCGGAGAGGGCGTTGCCGTTTTCGTCGTTGTTGAGACGGATGAGGCCAATAAAGAAATGGGCGTAGCCGTTGCGCGGGTTCTTTTCGAGCGCGGTTTGGAATTGCTTGAGCGCTTCGTCGAGATCTTCGTCGTTTTGCAGCATTTCGAAGCCGCGTTGCACGTTGTAGTCCTCGAAGTCCTTACCCTTCTGCGCCGCGAGGGGCAGGAGGGCAAAGAGGAAAACGAACAGCACGCCGAGCAGGCGGAGCAGTGGGCGGGGAGTGGGGTGTGTCATAGTGTATTGTATTTAGATATTGAGGTATTGCTGAGGGGAATTGACTAAAATATACGCGTGCAGGTCAACTCGTAGAGTCAATCGGCAAGTGTAATATGGGGGTCAAGAAAATTTATGGCACGATTAGTCTTTCGGAGGGGATAGACCGAAGAAGTAGAAATTGTGCCGTTGTCTGTGATGAGGTAGATGATGATTCGCTTTGCGTCGCGCAGTTGTGTGGTGGGAACAACCAGCGTGAACTTTTCATTGATCCAATGGGCATCGACGGGCGATAGTTCCGAGAGTTTGTAGGAGTATAAGGAGGTGGGTCCCCCATTGGTATATCCGCTTTCGAGGAACTTTCGGGAACTTTGGAATCGAATGTATGTGTGAGGAGTGAGGTCGTGTTTCTTCCCCTCGCCGTCGATGGATTCTAGCCTTAGCTCGCGTGCATTGAATAAGGGGGTATAATAAATATAAGGGTCAGGAGCGTAGAAAATATGTGGTTTTTCCTCGCCGTATGAAATACAAGCTTCTCTGAATGTCCGCTCGTCTTGCGGTTGGATTGTACTGCCGTCGCAGGCTATGCGGAACAGTATGTTGTCTTGTTCGGAGTCTGTCGCGATCTCTGTGATAAACAAACTTGTGACCTTCATGAAACTGTCAAATGCAGATGTGAGGGTGTGAGTGTCGGTCATTAAGTTGCTTCTCTCACAAGAACTGAGTGTGAGAAGCTGTATGCAAAGCATGCAAACGTAATAGAGCTTTTTCATGATGGGCGAGTGTAGGTGATATAGGAAATATATTGGTGTTTCCAGCGAAAATTTTCTCGCTCATGTGGCGCTGGCCATATTGGGATCCATCCCTTCTTGGCTGTGTCGTAAATCCCTTCTAAAAAATATCCGTCGTCTTTGCCGCTCCACCCCCAGTTATAGTGGAAGAATTTGTAATCATGAATAGTGTAGCTTCCTTCCATGATAGAGGGGGTCAACTCTTTATGTTTTCTCCATAGGAAGGCATCGGCAATCCAACAGTGTCCGCCGTGGTATGTGTACCATGAGATGGGCCATATTTTATGCTTGGTTCGAGTTTTGAAAGCCCCCATAATTATGGGGCTGCCCATTATTAGTTGTAGCTCGATGTCATCGTAAGATCCGAGATCTCTGTGCAGTCCATCAAATCCCATTTTTTTGAGAACCTTCGGAATGTCTTCAATGTCGGCTGCGGTGCCGTTGGGATACCATCCCCATTTGTTGTGCAGAGCGTCGCCGATTTTTCTAAAAAGCTTTGCTTTTGAAGCATCATCCCATTTGGAAGAGTTCGCTTCTAGATGGAGGTCATCCCAGTCGATCTTTTTGTTGAAGGAGGCAACTGTTTGGGCGAGAGCTACGGTTACACACCCTGCCAAAGCATGGTTCCCAGATTTGTCGGTAGGGGCACATGCATTGTAGGGGGCGTATTGTCCCCATTTGGTGGTGACAAGTATCGGGGTTCTAGTGACATCCGACCAGCTATTCGGAATTTCTCCCCTCGTGGGTTGCCGGTTAGTGAAGCGTTTTTCGCCAAGGAAGCAGTTCTTAAGTGAATCGTATCGTTCGCCGAAAGCATCGAAGTAGTACGATAAGCCAGGATTGTTTGCGATGTCAGCAGAAGAAAGTGTACCGTGGTCGGAAAAAGCCAGTACAGATGGAAGTCTCCGATCTCCGCAGACAATGGCGTATCCGCCCGAATTGGCAAAGTTTACGAAGTAAAGTAGCGTGTCTACATCATTCCTCGTTGTGGTTTGGCGAGTTGCTGTGTGAGAGGTTATACATTCGATGGTTGCATCTGTGCGAGTCCAAGTTCGTGTTCTTGAACCAGGGAGACAGTCCACGGCAATGTCGAGGGCTTCGGATTTGCTACGTTGAAAGGAAACAGTTCCTTTCTGTTGTTGTGTGTGGTGAATGTCTTCGTCTTTGGATTCCGCATCGGAACATGCACCAAGCGTTGCCATAGTGAGAATGCACAAAAAGAGTCTTCGCATAGGGATTGAATTTGAGAAGCAATGTGTGGCATAAAGCTATTAAGTCCTTCGTATCGTCTTTTGAACGGGTAGTAGGTTGTGCAAGGGCTTCGCTTTCTGCGGATTGCCGGTGCGGAAGCACGACTTTCGCCTGTTCGTGGTGCGATGAAGGCTCATGGCTTTGGGCAAAAGTACAAATAATATGGAGATTACAAAGTGTTTGTCGAGAAAACTTTCGCGATGGAAGGTGATTTCATATATAAATGAACGCGCGCGCGTAAGTGAAGGGCAGAAAGCGGCGCGGTATCGGAAAAAAGTTTGGGAGTTTTTAGCAAAAGGCGTGGGCTTTCTCGGAAAAGTAGTGGAGTTTTGGCGTTGCGGTGTGCGATGATTGGATTTTGGCGCGAAAAAGGAGGGAAAAAGGGTGCGAAAAGCGAGGGCAGAGGTGCAAAAAGCGTTATTTTCTCGGATGAAAAGCCTATCGGGTGCGAAGTTTCGTTTTTGTGCACTTTGCCTATCAGAAAAGAAATATTACCTTTGCCCTACGGACGCTCGTGCCCACAGACGCGAGCCCCGGTGCATAGTCCGTGAGGACTATTCGTTTTTTCCATTTTTGTGACCGACCTCGCTCCACCCCCGTGTGCACAACGGGCAGCAGCGGCTTCCGGCATGGCACGCCGGCTTAGGCGGAAACTTCCGCCCACAAGGACATCATAACATAACAATCATAACACCATAGAATGAGTATGGCTAAAAAATTCATTACTTGTGATGGCAACCAGGCTGCTGCCCACATCGCCTATATGTTCAGCGAAGTGGCGGCAATTTACCCCATCACGCCGTCGTCTACGATGGCCGAATACGTCGACGACTGGTCGGCGCAAGGCCGCAAGAACATGTTCGGCGAAACGGTCTTGGTACAGGAAATGCAAAGCGAGGGCGGTGCCGCCGGTGCTGTGCACGGTTCGCTCCAAGCCGGCGCATTGACCACCACCTTCACCGCATCGCAGGGCTTGTTGCTCATGATTCCCAACATGTACAAGATCGCCGGTGAACTCCTCCCCTGTGTGTTCCACGTTTCGGCGCGCACCATTGCCAGCCATGCGTTGAGCATCTTCGGCGACCACCAAGACGTGATGTCGGCGCGCCAAACCGGTTTCGCCATGCTGGCCGAGGGTTCGGTACAGGAGGTGATGGACTTGGCCGGTGTGGCTCACTTGGCTTCTATCAAGACCCGCGTGCCTTTCATCAACTTCTTCGACGGTTTCCGCACCTCGCACGAAATCCAGAAGATCGAGCGCCTCGACATCGAGGACCTCAGCCCGCTGGTGGACCAAAAGGCCCTGAGCGAGTTCCGCGAACGCGCGCTCACGCCCGAGCGCCCCGTGGCACGCGGTACGGCCGAGAACCCCGAAACCTTCTTCGCTCACCGCGAGGCTTCCAACCCCTTCTACAACGTCGTGCCCGAGGTGGTGGAAGAATATATGAAGGAAATCAGCCGCATCACCGGCCGCGAGTACGGCCTCTTCAACTACTACGGCGATCCTGAAGCCGACCGCGTGATCATTCTCATGGGTTCGGCCTCGGAAGCGACCCGCGAAGCCATCGACCACCTGCGCGAACAAGGCGAAAAGGTGGGTATGGTTAGCGTACACCTCTATCGCCCCTTCTCGGTGAAGCACCTCCTTGCCGCCGTGCCCGCCACGGCCAAGCGCATTGCGGTGCTCGACCGCACCAAGGAACCCGGCGCCAGCGGCGAACCGCTCTATCTCGACGTCAAGGATGCTTTCTACGGTCGCGAGAATGCCCCCCTCATCGTGGGCGGTCGCTACGGTTTGGGCTCCAACGACACCACGCCCGCGCAGATCATCGGCGTGTATGAGAACCTCGCGCTCAACGAGCCGAAGGATCACTTCACGATCGGTATCGTTGACGACGTGACCTTCACGTCGCTCCCCAAGAAAGAGGAAATCAGCCTCGGCGGCGAGGGCATGTTCCAAGCCAAATTCTACGGTCTCGGTGCCGACGGTACGGTGGGTGCCAACAAGAACTCGATCAAGATCATCGGCGAAACGACCGACAAGTACTGCCAGGCTTACTTCTCCTACGACTCGAAGAAGTCGGGTGGCTTCACTTGCTCGCACTTGCGTTTCGGCGACCACCCCATTCGTTCCACCTATTTGGTGAACACTCCCAACTTTGTGGCCTGCCACGTGCAGAGCTACATGCACATGTACGACGTGCTGCGCGGCATTCAGCCCGGAGGTACCTTCTTGCTCAACACCGTTTGGGACGATGAGGCGCTTTCGCGCAATATGCCCAACAAGATCAAGCGCGTGTTGGCACAGAAGAACATCACGGTCTATGTGATCAACGCCACGAAGATTGCCGCCGAAATCGGACTCGGCAACCGCACCAACACGATCTTGCAGAGCGCCTTCTTCCGCATCACGGGTGTTATCCCCGTTGAAAAGGCCGTTGAGGAGATGAAGCACTTCATCGAAAAGACTTACGGTAAGAAGGGGCAGGACATCGTGGAGAAAAACTACGCCGCTGTCGATCGCGGTGGCGAATACCACACCTTCGCTGTGGATCCCGCGTGGGCTTCGCTCGAAGATGAGCAACCCGTCGACGACGGTTCGCCCGCTTTCGTGAAGGATCTCGTGCGCGTCATCAACGCACAGGTGGGCAACGACCTCCCCGTGAGCGCCTTCAAGGGACTTGAAGACGGTACGTGGCAGCAAGGTACGGCCGCCTATGAGAAGCGCGGTGTGGCCACGTTCGTTCCCACTTGGGATTTGGAGAACTGTATCCAATGTAACAAGTGTGCCTACGTTTGTCCTCACGGCTGTATCCGTCCCTTCGTGCTCGACGCCGACGAAAAGGCCGGTTTCGACGCACCCACGCTCGAGATGAAGGCGCCCGTGCCCATGAAGGGTATGAACTTCCGCATCCAAGTGAGCGTACTCGACTGCACGGGTTGCGCCAACTGCGTGGATGTCTGCCCCGGTAAGCCCAAAACGGGCAAAGCCCTCGCCATGACGACGCTCGAAAAGGAACGTCACGAGGCCGACCACTGGAATTACCTCGTGAAGAACGTAAAGAGCAAGCATCACCTGCTCGACATCAACGCCAACCCCAAGAATTCGCAGTTTGCTCCCACGCTCTTCGAATTCTCCGGCGCATGTGCCGGTTGCGGTGAGACGCCCTACGTGAAACTCGTCAGCCAGCTCTTCGGTGACCGCGAGATGGTGGCCAATGCCACCGGTTGCTCGTCGATCTACTCTGCATCGATCCCCTCCACGCCCTACACCACGAACGAAGACGGCCACGGCCCGGCATGGAGCAACTCGTTGTTCGAAGACTTCTGCGAATACGGTCTCGGTATGACCTTGGCCAACAAGAAAATGCGCAGCCGCATCGCAGATATCCTCACCCGTTGCCTCGCCGACGACCATGTGAGCGCCGAATTCAAGGAGGCTGCACAGCAATGGCTCGACGGTAAGGACAAAGCGGCCGAGAGCAAGGCTGCCGCTGAGCGCCTCAAGCCCCTCATCGAGGCCGGCAAGCAAGAAGGATGCCCCATTTGCGCACAACTCAGCGAGTTGAGCCACTTCCTCACCAAGCGCTCGCAGTGGATCATCGGTGGTGACGGCGCAGCCTACGACATTGGCTACGGCGGACTGGACCACGTGATCGCCAGCGGCGAAGATGTGAACATTCTCGTCCTCGACACCGAAGTTTACTCCAACACCGGCGGTCAGTCCTCCAAGGCAACGCCTACCGGTGCCGTGGCGAAGTTTGCCGCCAGCGGTAAGCGCATCCGAAAGAAGGATCTCGGTCTCATCGCCACGACCTACGGTTACGTTTATGTGGCGCAGATCGCGATGGGTGCCGACCACAACCAGACGCTCAAGGCCATCCGCGAGGCAGAAGCCTACCCCGGACCTTCGCTCATTGTGGCCTATTCGCCCTGTATCGCCCACGGCTTGAAGGCCGGCATGGGTAAATCGCACTACGAAGAGGAGCTCGCCGTGAAATGCGGCTACTGGCACCTCTGGCGCTACAACCCCGAGCTCGAAGACCAGGGCAAGAACCCCTTCATACTCGACAGCAAGGCGCCGAAGTGGGAAGACTTCCAAGACTTCCTCACGGGCGAAGTGCGCTTCCAGGCACTCAAAAAGCAATTCCCCGAACAGGCCTCCGAACTCTTCGAGGCCTGCGAAGAGAACGCCAAGCGCCGCTACCAAAGCTATGTGCGCATGAGCCAACAAGACTGGTCGAAGGTAGAGGCCTAAGCCCACTTCGCGACACGGTCGCACAACTATAACGCGCGAGGGCGCTCCACAACGATGTGGAGCGCCCTCTTTGTTTTGTTTTGCGGGAAGCGCGAAGCGCACCGGCCGCGCAGCGGAACAAAACAGCGCACAGCTTCAACACGAAAGCGCCGAGGGAGCGAGACTCCCTCGGCGCTTTCTGTTGCTGCGGTCGAGTTGTTTGAGGAAAGCTCCCCTTATTTCGCCGGTTTCTCAGCGGGCTTTTCGGGTGTAGCGGCCTTGCGTGAGAGCGAAGCCGGCTTCACTTCGAAGTCGGTCGTCGTGTTGTCGGTGTCCACGAAACCTTTACCGTCAAACTTGCGTTGGAGCGAGAGCCCCATCACCTTGAGAATATTTTCATTGTTGTAAGTTGAGAAGTTTTCTTCGGCCACGCCGAGGAAGCCTTTGTCCAACTTAGAAGGTTTCATCAAGAAGCGTCTGCGCGGGCAAATGGTCATGCAGTCGATGACGTTGTTGAAAGGAATTTCAACAGCTATAAAGTCAGCGAAGTCAGTGTTGGTGACGTTGATGTAGTGCACAGGATTTTTCACCTTGGCTTTCTTATCAGCTTCGGCATTGCGCTTCTCATATTGAGCAAAGGTGGCAGGCGACCAAGGCAAACGCACGAGTGCTAGACCCACAGCTTCAGAAATTGTCGACATGGCGCGGCTGGGCGTGATGGGCATCAAATCGGGCACGTTGGGGTTGTTGTTCTTGTCGGTGCCGGGACTCCACTCAAAGTCAGCCTTAGAGAGGTCGAGGAATTGGTCGATACCTTCATATTCCTTGAGGTTTTCGCCATTATCATCGAGATATTTTTCGTAGTCCTTCGCATGGTCAATGGCATGATTGACAATCACGATGGTTTGACCGGGTTTCACAGGATAGTCATGACCCTTACCGGGGAAACACATGATGCTATTTACGCCATAATAAGAGTTAACAAAGTTGTCGCCGGGCGCAAATTCAAAGATCACGCGAGGGTCGATTTGGTTGGTCACAATCGCCATGCTATCGAGGTAAAGCGTTTGCTTAGAAGGATTGTAGATGGTGATGTATTGGTCGTTGTCCACACGAGTGTAGAAACGTTTTGCCAACGTTGCGGCACGAGTGGACGTAGTTGTTGCAGCGCTAGTAGAATCTTCTGCAGTAGAGTCTTCTGCAGTAGAATCTGTGTCAGAATCTGTGTCTTCGCCATAACCGCCGCCACCGGGGAACGGTGAATAACCTCCATCGTAGCTGGTGGATGGAGTGCGAACCATCGCGTGACCCGCGTAGAACACTTCTTTGATGATGAGGTGGTCGGTGGTGGTTTCAGACGTTTGGACGTTGGTGAGTCCGGTTTCGCGTTGGCAGCTGCCCAATCCGAGGGCGAGGAGCGCGAGAAGAGAATAGAAAATCTTTCTCATGGTGGTAATATATAACTATAATAAGTGGAAGCGGCGCCTAAGAGAATGAGCAGCGCAGCCTTCCCATGATACAATGTTGGCAAATCCCCGCTGGAGCAAGGGGGAGAACTTGCTGATGAACCCCAAAGTGCGCCCTCAAAAGGCGAAGGCTTCACTTCTGCTCAGTGTTTGACGGTGTACTTTCTTTGCTGTGTTTGGCCTTTACGAGTTAGAGGAACCAGTTGCCGTAGCCCGAACCACCGCCGATGCCGTGCGTTTGCACGTTTTGTGCAGCTTCAAGTGCGTCTTCGGGCGAAAGACCAATCTCGTGTCCCATGAAAAAGTAGAGCGGGTCGTTGGCATCTACGCCTGTTGGGTCAGTATCGAAGCTGCTGCAATAGATTTTGATGGGGATGTTGAAACGCAACACTTCTGTCCATTCCGAATCTTGTCCGTATTCTTTGGCTTCATCGGGATTCGTGGCCTCAGCACAAATGCGGTCGCTGACAAATTGATAGGTGGAGTGGCGTTTCAGATATTCATCGCGAGGAATGAGTGCCTTTTTGCCTTTGGGACATTTCATCACGCGCACAGAAAGATAGAACTTCGGCAGGAGATAAGTGGGACGCGTGTATTGCGCTGCTTCGCCCGTGACGTAGTCCGGACGATTGGCAATGAGATAAGGCCATTGCACGTGGTGTTCGTCGGTTTCTCCGAGGTCGATGTCGAAATTGAAGTGCCCTTTCAAGCCCACGCGGTCTTGGTCGTAGGGAGCTACGGCATAGTCCATTGCCGTTTTGTCGAGCGGTGGGAGCAAACGCTGGTTGAACAACTCGCGCGTGCCATCCCCCATCAGCCCGTGTTTCCAGGTGTCGCGATAGGTGTATTCAAAGAGCTTAGAAGACAATTCGGCGCGCTGCTTCCACGTGGTGGCATTGGCAAAGGCAGCCGCCTTGATGGGCGTTGGGTCCACAGTGCCTTTCTTCAAGGGATCTTTGCTCTTGGGGTCATAGGTCCATTTACCACGACAGTCCATCACGTCATAAGGCTTACCCTTGTCGTCCACATCGCTGACGGTGAAGAAAATCTGGTATTCGTCGGAATGTTCGAGAATATCATCATTCATCAACTTTCCCTCTTTGTTGAAGAAGTAGAGGCAAAGTCCCCAGCGTTTCAGTTTTCCGCCGATGATGCGGATGTAGTTGGGGCCTTGTTTGCCGTCAACCGATTCCAGATAAGTCACCGTGGAGGAGCGTTGCACCTCAACAGTGGGCCATTGTGTGGTGTTGTTGCGAATGATGGCAAACTCTTCTTGCTTCCAAGGCGCATTGCGATAGACAAAGTTGCCGTGCATCTTACCGTCACCGTGGGAGTGTCCTTCCTTGAACATGGCCAAACAAGTAGACCAGTTCTTGAAAGCTCCATTAGGATCGGGGTTGGCCATCGCATCGTTTGTCTTGATTTTGGTCAAACTGTCGACATAGTGGTCGGCTCCGGAGCGAGCAACGGGCTTAGCTTCGAGAGGATTGTCATCATAGTTGACGTGGACGTTGCCAAAGACAAAGTCGTCGCACGAAGTGGTGAGACATCCGACTGCCAACAAACAGGCGGAAATGGTGGATAACTTAGTCATTAGAATAATACGGTGCTTTGTCTGAATCGATAAGAAGAGAAATAACTTTGTGGCGCTGAGAGCATCCGCCACAGACTAGCGGCATCGGCATTGGGATAGAAGCGGTGGATGTCTTTGACACACTGTTCTTCTCCATCGTTAGTGTCGGCAATGACGCGAATGGGCAGCGGATAGTCGATGTCGAAGTTATCCCAGCCGGGTTGTATTTGGTTAAAGTCCCACACGTATCCGATAGCCGAGTTGCCCACGTTGGTGTATTTCGCAGGCTTGTCTTGAGAATTTGCTCCTGCACCGGCTTGCTGATGTCCGCGGTTGAGGATGTTGCAAATGCGTGCTTGCAGGGAGAACTGAACATTTTTGCGTTTGAAGCGCAAAATGCCTTTGAAACCGAGACGGTCGAAGGGTTTACCGGCATCAAGACTGCGTTCTTGGCGCAACAAGCCCACGGTGTGGCTATAACGCTGACGGGGCAAGTGGGTGTCCGGGTCGATGAAGTCGTCATTGTAAGACTCCACAAAGAGTTTTCCGATTTCTTCTTCCACAGGGTCGGTGTCGCGATATTCGTAGCTGAAGAGTTCGGAAGTCAGTTCATTGAGTTTTGTGCCTTCCACTGTTTGGTAGAGGCGCATATTGCCTTCGGGCGTGCTGATGGTTTGCAAAGCCTCGGGGCGTCCACCCGTTTCGATGGCGCGCCAAGCCAGATCCACATTGTAGGGCACGGCGTTGTTGCCCAAAGTCAAAGACGCGGGCGCATAGATGTTGCTCGTGCTGTATTTGGTGGCCGGCAAAGGTTGTCCTCCCTTCTCGCGGAAGGTGTAGCGATCGATGAAATGCGGTGTCGCATCGAGGGTGCGAGGATAGGCCATTTGCAAACCTTTCTCCACGATGGGGGCTTTACCGGCTGCAACAACGGCATTTTGGTCGAGGGTGCTGTGACCGATGCCAAAGAAATGTTGGTGCATTTGGAGCGCACTACTGATTTCGTCGGGCACTTGATTGCCTTGTTTGTCGGTCTTATAGTAATAGCTGGAGAACTGGTGATTGATGAGCAGTCCGTTTTGGTCGTAGTAGCGGAGTTCGAGACCGTAGACGAGGCTGTCCGATGCCACCACATCGAAGTGATTGCGAGCGGTGGTAATCGTCATCTGCCCATCATCGTCTTTGGCAATGTCGATTTCCTGCATCACGGGCAGCGAGAGGCTGTCGCCCGTGGCGTGGTAGGTGCGATAAACCTTGATTTCGTCTTCGCCGTTAGGGCCAACATTGAGTGTGCCACCCGGAAAGCCCATGCGCAAGATGGCGTGGACGGCATAAATTTGGTCGTGTCCCTTCACATCGCGTTCGATGGATGAAGGGGGGGCTTTGACGACTTTCTTGAAGAAGTCGTCCACTTGGTTGTCGGAGCAGCTCAACAGCGAGGAGAGCGCCAGACAACCGGTGCAGAGGAGGGAGAGATAAGGATGTTTCATTGTGGAGAATCGTTGAGGAGGGCGCTCGGGGCGACGGGGTTCCGCTGCGGTGCTTCGGGCGGCGGCCCGATCGGCGCCGGGCTACGAGCGAAAATCGGCGGCTTTTGAAAAAAAGTGCACGGCTTTTGCTCGAAAGTGCAGCACTTTTCTGCAAAAGTCCTGTGCTTTTGCCGTGGCGGCTGCGCGCCGACGTGCCGAGCGCGGGCGGAGGCTAAAAGCGGATGAGCGTGCGCAGCGAGAAGTTGGCGCCGCGCTCGTGGGCGTAGTAGCGGAAGCGGTCGGTGTACTCCTTGTAGAGCGCATTGAGCACGTTGTCGCCGACGAGCATGAACTTCACTTCGCGCCCCCGGGGGAGCTTAATGGCGAAATCGGCCGTGCCGTTGAGCAGGAAATAGCCGTCGGGCGAGTCGGGCACGAGGTCTTTGTCCGGGTCGAAGCGCGTTTGCTTCGCCACATAGATGCCCGAGAGGGAGAGCGAGGCCACATATTGCTTGCGGCTGCCCAGGCTCTTGCTGTAAGTGGCCGACAGGCCGTAGCGATCGGAGGGCATGAAGGGCAACCAGCCGCTGCGCGTGAGGTTGCGACCGAAGATCCATTCGGCTTTCGCCACGAGGGTGAGCGGCTCGACGGGCTTGTAGGTGGCTTCGATGTCGCCGCCGTAGAGGCGCACGTCGTCTTGGTCGTAGATGAACTTGGGGTACTTGCCGCTCGGATGGTTGTGGAAACGGTCTTTACCTTCGCCGATGTGGTCGTAGATGTAGCTGTCGATGCGCTGATAGAACACACTCGGTTCGACGGAGAAGCGGGTGTTGCGCCATTTCGTGCCGAGCACCGCCTTGTAGCCGCGTTCGCTCTCCAAATGGCGGTTGCCTACCACCCAGTAGGAGCCTTCTTGCAGCCCGATGGCGTAGAGCTCGTTGATGTCGGGTGGCCGCCACGACCAACCGACGTTGGCGCGCGCATCCCACTGTTCGCTGATTTGGTAGTGCGCGGCGAGCGAGGAGGTGAAATTGCTGTAGAGTTTGAAATCGTCGTAGTACGTGTAGTTGCTCAAACTCGTGTAGCCGTTGACCGACATCACGCGGAAGTCGTAGCGCAGGCCGAGGGCGGCTTGCAAGCGGCCGAAGGTGGCTTTGTGCAAGGCGAAACCGCCCATCGAAAGCGCGGCGAAGTTGGGCACAAAGGCCGGCTGTTTCGTGCCGGGATAGTTGAAATTCTCCTGATAGGTGTTGGCCAGTCCGGCTTCGGTGGTCATGTGCCAGAGGTGCCATTGGGCGTTCCACGTGGCATCGAACTTGAAGGTCTTGAGAATCAGGTCTTGCATCGGAATCCAACTCCACTGCTGTTTCTTGCGGTTTTCGAACTCCTGACGCAGGTTCTCTTGGAACGAGGCCACGAAGTCGAGCCGGTGGTCGGGATTGATGCGCCATTTGAGTTCGCCCTTCACGGTGAAGTGCTGCGACTGCTGGAAGGGGGGCTGGATGTCGTAGGAGAAGGGGCGCAGGGTGGTGGGATCGGGGCGACCGGCCTCGAAGCGCTTCATGAGTTGGTCGAGATCGGAGATTTTCGACCCGTAGTAGATGCCGCTGCGTTGGTAGTAGATGCTCGAAAGCAAGGTTGCCGTGATGTTATTGTCCTTGTAGCCGAGCATGGCCGAGAGGGCGATGTTGTTGTAGCCCGTGTTGTTGAGGATATAGTCGGCCGTGCGGTAGTCGCCCCCTTTGGTGTAGTTGCCGTGCACGCGAGCGCCCCAGCGTTTGTAGCCCGCTTCGAGGGTGCCGCTGCCCGACACGCCGCGCGCATTGGTGTCGTAGCCCAGGTTGGCCGAGCCTTTCACGTGGAAACGCGTGCTGTCGTAGGGCAGGGGGGCGTCGTTGAGGAGCACCACACCGCCCATGGCGCCGAAACCGTAGCGGATGCACTCCGCGCCCTTCACCACTTCGACCATGCTCGAGCCGGTGTAGTCGACTTCGGGCGCGTGGTCGGCACCCCAACTTTGGCTTTCGAGGCGCACACCGTTGTTCATGAGCAGGATGCGACTCGAGTGCATGCCCTGAATCACGGGCTTGGCGATTGTGCCGCCCGTGCTGATGGAGCTGACACCGGGGATGGTTTCGAGCAATTTGGCCAGCGACATGGCGCCGCCTTTCTCAATGTCGGCCGTTTTCACGGCGGCCGATTGCTGCAACACGGAGGTGTGTTTGCGCTGGGTGGTGACGATGGCGCTTTGCATCTCCTGACTGGCGTCTTTCAAGGCGAGGGCGATGCGGCCGTCGGCGGGGACGGGGAGCGTGCGCACGAGTTTGTGGCAACCGATGTAGGTGACTTCGACGCGCACGCGGCCGGGATTGTTTTTCAAACGGATGGTGCATTGCCCTTTGTTGTCGGTCACACCGATCACCCCCTCACAGCGCACGGCGGCGCCGATGAGGGTTTCGTGCGTGTCTTGCCGCGTGACGGTGAAACGCAGCACGGTCTGTGCTTTCGACGGCGCATCGGCGGGCGGAAGTTGCGCCGCGTTTTGTGTTGTTGTGCCGGAAGTTGCCGCACTCGTGCCGCCGTTCGGTTGGTCAGCGCGGTAAGTCGGCGCGGACAGGCCGAGATTTGCCGTGCTTGTGCCTGGATTCGCCGCGTTTGTGGCGCGTGTCGGTGAAAATGAGTCGGAAAGTGGAGAGAGAGGGAGCGTCCCCGCGGGAGAGGTACCGTTCGCCATCGCAGCGAGGGGGAATCCCGGTGCCGCCAAGGCTACACACAGCGCTAACGGCGCAAGACCGTGGCGGAACGGCGGGGAACTGGTGGTTTTCTTCATACGTGATTTTGCATTTCTTGAGCACCGGAGTTGCCCCGTCGCGGGGAAGTCTCCAATAGCGTGTTTGCTCTTCGTTTGGGTAAGTGCTTTTCCGCTCTTTTTTCGCGATGTGTACAAAAAGAGAGGAAGGCCGCGCTTTGCGAGTGCAAAGTTATGACCTTCCTCTACGGTGTTCAATACCCAAATGTGGGTATTTTTTGTGTCTTTGTTGTATATATATGTGTTTATGCGTCTTTTTCTAGTGATTCGCGTGAACTTAAGTGGCGTGAAGCGCTTTTTTGTGGGTACTATTCACGGTTTGTGAAGAATTTTTTTCGGCTTGTCGGCGCACAAGCGCAATAGCGAGCAAAAATAGGGTGAAAACGCCGAGATTCTCCTCAAAACTTCACCATCACGCCCATAGCCGGGAGCACGGTGCCGCTCATGCTTGGGATTTGGCGGAGGAGGTAGCGGTCATTGTCGGCAGGATCGGTCATCGGTTGGCCTTGCGGCGAGAGATTCGTGTAGATCGGCGCCATGGGATTGGCCGAGCGGTAGACGTTTTGCACGTCGAAGTAGAGGTTGAACGCCCATTGGCGGAAGTAAAACTCTTTGTCCACGCGCAAATCGAGTTGGTGCGCCGCCGGCAAACGCAGAGAGTTGAAGCGCGCATAGTCCAAATAGGCCGAGTTGCGGAGCCGCCAAATGGCTTTTTGTGCTGAGAGTTGCGCGTCGATCGGCGTGTAGGGCGCACCGCCGAGTCGGCGCCAACGCGCGGCAAGGCTCCAGTTGTGCGGCAGTTTCCAGCCTGCCATCAGGTTGATGATGTGGCCGGTGTCCCACGAGGAGGGCTGATATTGGCCCTTCAGATTGGTGAATTCGCTGCGGAAGAGCGTGATCGTGGCCGAAGCCGTCAAGCCCTGCGGCAAAGTGAGCCGCGCGACGGCCTCCGCTCCGTAGGCGCGTCCCCGCCCCGACGAAACCACCGCTTCATCGCCCAGCACCGCGTAGGCGGCGCCCTTGCTGGCAAGGCTCATGCCCTCAAGAATGGAGATGGGGTAGTGGCGATAGGCCTTGTAGAAGCCTTCGACCGTGAGCGAAAGGCGCTCATTCGGTTGATAGTCCACACCCACCACGCCGTGGTAGGCGATGAGGTATTTGAGCGTCTCGCGGTTGGCGAAATCGCCCGCCGCCGTTTTGTAGCCCATGGTCGTGTAGGAGGGCCGTTGTGTGTAGCGTCCGACGTTGGCGCTCAACTTCGTTTTGTCATTGAGGGCATAGGTGAGCGAGAGGCGCGGGGCGATTTGCGTGAGGGGGTTGCGCATCGCCCGATTGTAGGTGTTGCCCATCAGGTTCACCCCGAAGGAAGCCTGCAAACGTTGCTGCCACCACGCTTTGGAGGCCTGTGCAAAGGCCGAATAGGCGAAGAGGTGCAGGTTGCTTTCGTAGTGGTCGACCGTCGGCACGCCCGCTTCGATGCGATAGCGTTGCGTGTGGTTGAAGTAGTGTGCGTGTTGCACGCCGGCGCCGACGTTGAGTTGGAAAGGCAGCGTCCAAAAGGTGCGTTCGAAACGCAACTTGTTTTCCGACTCTTGCGATTGGTAGTCAAAGAGTTTCGGCAGGCTCGCGTCGTTTCCTGGGTATTTGTGGCTGCCGTTGTCGAGGAAATTGCGGCTCAATACCCAGCGGTCGGTGTGCGTCGTGGCGGCCACCTTGTAGACCGCCCCCAAGGTGTAGTGCCATTGGTCGTAGGCGGGCAAGACGTTCAGCAGAAAGCGCCGGATCTCCTGCGCCTGTTCGTCCAACGCTGTGTTGAGGCGCATGTGGTCGATGGAGGCCAAACCGATGACGGTCAGGCTACTATGCGTGCCGATGCGGTAATTGTATTTGAGTTGAAAGTCATTGTAGGTGGGCAAGAAAGGGAGGCCGAACCACTTGAAGAGCACTTTCAGATAGGACTGGCGCGCCGAAACGATGAACGACGAGCGCGCGTTGATCGGCCCGTCGAGGGTGACGGAAGCGTCGGAAGCCCCGAGCGAAACCTTTGTGTGCAGGCGGTCGCGGCTTCCTTCTTTCATGCGAATGTCCATCACGGAACTCAGCGCGTTGGGGCGGTTGGCCGGAAAAGCCCCCGTGTAGAAGTCCACCGCGCTCATAAAGTCGGGGTTTAAGATGCCTACTGCGCCGCCGGCTGCGCCTTGTGTCGAGAAGTGGTTGATGACCGGCAGTTCGATGCCTTCCAAGTAAAAGACATTCTCCGCCGGCCCGCCGCCGCGAACGAGCAGGTCGTTGCGGTTCGCGTCCGTCGAAACCACGCCCGGCAACGTCTGGATCAACTTCGACACGTCGCGGTTCATGCCCGCGCTCTTCTCGATCTGTTGTACTTCGAGCCGACTCATCGAGAGCGGACTCTCGGCGGGTTTCGCCTGCGTGTCGGATTTCACCACCGCTTCGGTGAGCGAAAATGCGCTTTCGCTCAACTCTACATCCACAAACGCGTTTTGGTTACCCAAGACTTGGAACTCTTCCGTGCGCTTATTCTCAAATCCCAAGAGTTGGACGGCGAGATGGTAGAAGCCGGGTGCCACATTTTTGAACACATAGTTGCCCACCGAGTCCGTGACCGTCGCGCGTTTTGTGCCTTCCATGCGCACCACCGCGCCGATCAGCGCTTCGTTGTTGCGCGCATTCCACACCCGCCCCTTCACCGTGCCGCGTTGTGCCGCGAGGGGGAGGAGGATTGTCAGCAGGAGTATGAGAAAGAGGAATTTAAGTCGCATAGGGGGGAGGGTTTGTATAGGAGTTTTGTGTTGAAATCGTCTGCGAAGATACAAAAATCCCCTCGTGCAGCGCTGTACGAGGGGATCATTTGGGGATTTTATAGTGTTAACGGCCGTGTCGCGGACAGCCGACAGCACTTTTATCGGGTACGAAGGTAGTTATATTTATCGAAATGATCAAATTCCCCCACTTGATTGTGTGTGGGGGGAGTTGCAGTGCATGATAAACGGAAATGGTGCCAAGTTCGTGGGGCGTGTGCTGAGGGATGGTGCATTACCAAAAAAAATCGCAGTAAGTAAATTCTTTACCTACTGCGATTCTATTATTCTTCCGCTATTTTCAAGCGAAAATCAATTTACTTCACTTCTTCGAAGTCAGCATCTTGGATATCTTCCTTGCCGTTTTGCTGCGCGCCGGCTTGGGCACCCTGTTGTGCGCCCGCACCCTGTGCGAAGTCTTGCGCACCCGGTTGGGCAGCCTGCGCCTGGGCATAGAATTTCTCCATCGCCTTGTTGAGCGTTTCGGTGGCTGCATCGATGGCCGCAACGTCTTGCGACTTGTGCGCCTCCTTCAACGTGTTGAGCGCAGACTCGATCTCGCCCTTCACATCAGCGGGAAGTTTGTCGCCGTTCTCCTTCAGGAGGTTCTCCGTTTGGAAGATCATGCTGTCCGCCTTGTTGATTTTCTCAATGCGTTCAGCCTCTGCTTTGTCGGCCGCCGCGTTGGCCTCAGCCTCCGCCTTCATGCGGTCGATTTCGTCCTTCGAGAGGTTGGAAGAAGCCTCGATGCGGATGCTCTGTTCCTTGCCCGTCGCCTTGTCCTTGGCGCTCACATTGAGGATACCGTTGGCGTCGATGTCGAACGTCACCTCAATTTGAGGCACACCGCGGCGTGCGGGAGCGATGCCGGCGAGGTTGAAGCGGCCGATGCTCTTGTTTTGTGCCGCCATGGGGCGCTCACCTTGGAGCACGTGGATGGTCACTTCCGGCTGGTTGTCTTCGGCCGTCGAGAACGTCTGGCTGCGCTTGCAGGGAATGGTCGTGTTGGCTTCGACGAGCTTGGTCATCACACCGCCCATCGTCTCGATACCCATCGAAAGAGGCGTCACGTCGAGCAGCACAATGTCGCTCACGCCGCTCTCCTTGTTGAGGATTGCGCCTTGGATCGCGGCACCCACGGCCACCACTTCGTCCGGGTTCACACCCTTCGAGGGCGCTTTGCCGAAGAAGTCTTCGACCAACTGCTGCACAGCGGGGATACGGCTTGAACCACCCACGAGGATCACTTCGTCGATCTCGCTTTTCTCCACACCGGCGTCACGCAATGCGTTTTGGCAGGGCACAAGGCAAGCCTGGATGAGGCCGTGTGCCAACTGTTCGAACTTGGCGCGAGTCAACGTGCGAACCAAGTGCTTGGGCACGCCGCCCACGGGCATGATGTAGGGGAGGTTGATCTCCGTAGAAGCCGAGCTCGAAAGTTCGATCTTCGCCTTTTCGGCCGCTTCCTTCAGGCGCTGCATCGCCATCGCGTCGGTGGTGAGGTCGGCGCCCTCGTCGTTTTTGAATTCCTGTACGAGCCAGTCGATAATCACTTGGTCGAAGTCGTCACCGCCCAAGTGTGTGTCGCCGTTGGTCGAGAGCACTTCGAACACGCCGCCGCCGAACTCGAGAATCGAGATGTCGAACGTACCGCCGCCGAGGTCAAACACGGCGATTTTCATGTCCTTGTGCGCCTTGTCCACACCGTAAGCCAGCGCGGCCGCGGTGGGTTCGTTGACGATGCGCTTCACTTCGAGTCCGGCGATCTGACCGGCCTCTTTCGTGGCCTGACGTTGCGAGTCGGAGAAGTAGGCCGGCACCGTGATCACGGCTTCCGTCACTTCCTGACCGAGGTAGTCTTCGGCCGTCTTCTTCATTTTCTGAAGAATCATGGCCGAAATTTCCTGCGGCGTGTAGTTGCGGCCGTCAACGGCCACGCGGGGCTGTCCGCCCTCGTCTACTACGCTGTAGGGCATGCGGCTCACTTCCTTCTGCACTTGAGCGAAGCTCTCACCCATGAAGCGCTTGATCGAATAGATCGTGCGAGTGGGGTTGGTGATGGCTTGGCGCTTGGCGGGATCGCCCACCTTGCGTTCGCCGCCTTCGACGAAGGCCACCACCGAAGGCGTGGTGCGCTTACCTTCGCTGTTGGCGATGACAACAGGTTCGTTACCTTCAAATACGGATACGCAAGAGTTAGTCGTTCCGAGGTCAATTCCGATAATCTTTCCCATAGTGGTATGTTGCTTTTTTATTTTTGTTGCTATTATAATATGGAGTGTGCGGCGTGCCGAGCGGACTTTCATTGTCGCGCTGCGTTCGGTGGCTCGCGCTCTTGAGGAGGCGTTGGCCTTGCGCCGTACGCTTTCTTTTTTGCAAGCCGTGTGCCAATGTCGCAAGGCTGACAAAACGGCAGAAAAAAGCCCCCTTCTGCCTGCATGGGGCGGAAGGGGGCGACAAAATGGGACGGTTTTTGTCCACGCGTTCTGCATCAAGCCGTGGCGAGGCGGCGCGTTAGGAAGCCGCGTGCCCGGCCAAGCCCGTCGTCGAGAGCAGTGCGGGAGCGAAGTTTCCCCGTGTCAGCTTGTTTAATCTGAGAGAGTTGTTTACTTTTGCGGAGAAACGTTTTGTGATCAATAGATAATGAATAAAACATATAATCTATATTGCGATGAGAGCACTCATTTGCCTCATGACGGAAACCCCTACATGATTTTAGGTTACGTGAGTGTCGCCTATCCGCAGGTGAGAGAGGCTAAACGGCACATTCGTGAAATAATGAAGCGTCATGGCTTTGAGGGGGAACTGAAATGGACGAATGTACATGAAGCTACCTTATTGATGTATCAAGAATTGATCGATTATTTCTTCATGACCGGTATCAGTTTCCGAGCTTTGGTCGTGGACAAGCGACAAATTGATCTGCATCGTGACGACTATAGTTATGAAGATTTCTATTTCAAAATGTATTTCCAGTTGTTGCATCATGGGTTTGACCTGAACTGCCGCTATAATCTGTATCTTGATATTAAAGATACGTGCAGTCATCACAAACTCCGGAAGTTACATACTATTTTGGCCCATAACACTGCGATTCATCGTTGTCAGTTTTTGCGTTCGCACGAGGCGGTGTTGATGCAACTGGCAGATGTGTTGATGGGAGCGCTTAATTACCATTTGCGCATGAAAAGCGGAACAATTGACGGAGCGGTGGTGGCTAAACGTAAGATTGTGGATAAGATTCAGCGTTGGATCTCAACGCCATTAGAACAAGGAACTTCGCTCGCCGAGCAAAAGTTCAATCGTTTCTTTATCCGTCTTCAAAAGTAAGTGCGCTTATGTTTAATCTGATGAAGAAGTACCCGGAATTGTTGGAACTGTCGGGGTCGGAGCAGGATAATTGGGCTTCTCTGTCGCGGGTCTTTAAGCGTGATATTCAAGATAATCCCGATTTTGTATTTCGCGGCGATCGCATTTACCCCATTAAGTGCGAAGGGTTGATCGATTTGGAGCGCTTGTTCAAGCATCTCACGCACCGCGCCGATCACTTCACCGACGATGCGGGGCGCGACTACGAGAAGCGCATCTACGACGCGCGCAGATCGGAGCGATTGCACTGGATTCGTCACCATGTCGAGGAGAAAAGCCCCGATTGTCTCGAGGTTTTCACCGTCACGGAGCGCGACACCGCGAAGCGTCGCGACGTCACGAAGACTTATCTCTATGATGCCGGCGAGCACTATGTCATTGTGCTCGAGCATCAGCGTAAAGGGGGCTATTATTTGTTGACGGCCTTCTATCTTTCGGAAAAATATGCGGAAAAGCAGTTGGAAAAAAAGCGAAAGAAAAGCCGCCAACAGGGTTTTGGACTTGAAACGCCCTAAAAAACGCAGGACTCGAAGCCGCATCAAGGCGGTCGAGTCCCGAAACTCCTTCTATTTGTAGATGAGCGCTGCAAATATAAGGGCTATTTGGGAAAGCAACAAGCATTTCTCTGAATTTTTGCACGTTCGACACAAAAAAGCGGCGACTTTCTCGATGAAGGTCGCCGCGTTGTGTTAGGGGTATGGAGATTTTTTTGGAAAATGTGGCGCGAGGGAGTGAGAATGTGTTGAGTGTACATCAAAAACGAGTTGTCTTCTGTCGAAGAACTCACCTTAGCGCATCATTTTCCGTCCGCCGCGGATGACAAGGCCGCGGGGCACGGCGGTCGAGACGCGCCGACCGCTCAGGTCGTAGGTCGTGTTGGTGCGCGAGTGGGGAGCGGTGCGCGGCGCGGCGGCGACTGCGTCGGGCAAGGGCGCGGTGAGCGTGAAGCGCACGGCCGTCGGCGCGGAAGAGGGGGCACCTTTCGCCGCGCGGGCGTAGACCATCAGCGTGTAGGCGCCGGCTGTCGGCACGCGCAGGACGTGATGATCAGCGGGCGTGGCGTCGGCGGTGGGATAGACGGCCGAAACGAGGCTGTCGCGGTCATTGCGCAGTTCGAGGCCGCCGAGGGTGAAGGCCGCGGTGGGCGCGCCGGCGGGGAAGTGCACGCCGAGCGTACCGCCGAGCGTGAAAGTGAGCGTGCGCGTGAGGAGGTTCACAGCGGAGTTGCCGTCGGCGGCCGGAACGAGGGCGGGCGGCACGGCATCGGCGGCGACCCATTCGTACGGCGCCCACGCATCGGGCAACGTGTCGGCATAGACGGCGGCACTGTCCACGGCTGCCGCACCGGCCGGCGCGGCCGTGGGAGCGAAGAGGGCTAAACTGAGGAGGGGGAGGGCGATCATGGTGGAAAAACGAGGAGTGAAGACGGGGGAGCACGGCGACTTTGGCGGCCGTGCACCCTAAACTGCTACAAATATAGGGAATTTTTGTGAGGACAAGGCGCGGGCCCGACAAAAAAACGCTCTCCCCGCCGCAGTGCGTGGGGAGAGCGTGAAGAGAGGTGGGGCGATGCTGTGTGCAAAGCCCAATCAGCGCATCATTTTCTGTCCGCCGCGGATGACAAGGCCGTGGGGAGCGGCGGTCGACACGCGGCGACCCGTCAGGTCGTAGGCCGGTGCCGTGGCGGAGGGGGCAAGCGTGGGCGCATTGACCGCCGTGGGATCAACCACCTTGAGGAGCAGATCCACCACCGAGCCGTGGTTCTTCAAAATCTCGTTGCCCGCAGCCGTGCTGCCCGCAGGATCGAGGTTGTCCCAGTCGATTTTCAGGCGAAGGCGGTAGGTGCCGTAGGTCGTGGGCAGGGCAAAGGCCGGAATTGTCATACCCGGGTTGTTGTTGCCCTGCGTGGTGAGTCCGTTTTCGCCCTTGGCCTGTCCCTTATAGTAGGTGAAAGCCACCACTTCGGGCGAGTTGGGGCTCGAAGCATCGAACTTGCCGTCGTTGTTCAGGTCGATATAGACGTAAGCGTGCATCCAGTTGCCTTTCCACTCGGGGGCAATCGTCACTGCCGAGCCGGCTCCCACCTTGACGGGGCGGTCGGTGAGGTCGGTGTAGGCCTTCGGGTGTTCGCCGAGCGTGAGCACTGTGGGTGTTTGTTGGGCGGGATCGGTGATTGTCACCTTGCGTACGGTGCGCTCGCCGCTTTGCGTCGCGTCGGCATCGAACGAAATCGCATAAGGCGGGGTGCTTACCTTCACACGCACGGTGGTGGTGTGTCCGCCCTCGGCCGTTACGGTCACCGTGGTCTCACCGTCTTTCACACCGCGCACCACGCCGTTGTCCACCGTGGCGATGGACGGATCGGCCACCGCCCATTGCACGGCGGTGTGGGTGGCATTGACAGGCGCAATGTCCCAAACGAGGGCTTTCTCGCGACCCGGTGCCACATTCACCTCGGGTCCCGTGAGCGTGATGCCCGTCACGGCCACCGCGGGCACGGAACTTTCGCGACCGTTGAAGACGTAGACGCTCGAAGCCGGGAACGACAGCGTGAGCGGCGTGTCGATGTCGATGGGCGTATCCTCGTTCAAGCCCGTGAGCGCGTCTTGTCGGCCGAAAGCCTTCGAGAGAATGAGGCTACCGTGCACATAGTCGGGGATTTCGAGCGCTTGGCGCAGCGTGGTGCGGAAGGTAGCAGCCGAAGCCGAGGGGTTGCGGAGCGCGAGGGTGGCCTTTTGGCCGTTCCACGAGGCCCAACCGTACACTTCGGCGCGCGATCCCGTCCAGGGGTTACCGCCCACCCAGTGCGCATCGGGCAGCACGTCGGCATTGTTCTTTTGCCAGCGAATGGCCTCCGCCAGATCGCCCCACAGGCGGCCTCCGCGGATCGAATTGGTCAGGGCGTAGTCGTTGTAGAGCTCCACCATGCCCGAACCGCAGGCGAAGGCGCAGCGCAATTCGCGCACGATGCCGTCGTAGTCCATGTTTTTCGACACCTGTCCGTGCGAGGAGAGGATGAAACCGTGGGTCATCAGCGTGTTGATGGGACACAGCGGCGAGTTCTTCACGAAGTTTTTGTGCACCAGCGCGTCGCGATAGGTGATCCAGCGCTCGCGGTCGCTGCCTTGGTTGCCCGCTTCGCCGTAGTCGCCCTCTTGGCGCCACACGGCGTCGGTGTATTGGAACCAGAAGGGCGAAGCCCACGTGCCGACGGTGGTGTTGAAGAAGATGTCGGGCTTGATGGTTTCGCGCACCATGCGTTCGGCGCGGATGATGCCCTCGGCGTTCTCTTCGCCCACGGTGCCCGCGTCAGGACCCACGGCCGAGAATTGCGCACTGATGCCGTCGAACTTGAAGAAGCGGAAATCATAGCCGCGATTGTTGCACAGGTCGGTGATGGCGCGCGTGAAGGTCTCGTAATACTTGGGGTTGGAGAGCTGCATGCCGCCCTTGCCGTTCCAGAAGGCGCGACGATAGTTGCCACTCTGCCCGTAGCCGCCCACCGGGCCGAGCCAGGCGCCGATGCCCGAGCCCATTTCGCGTGCCAAGGCGTCGGCTTTGCGGAAGCCGTCGGGGAAGTTGGGCGAGAACGTCCAATCGCCGTAGTGATCCCAGCCGTCGTCCCACACAAAGGAGTTGACCGCCGTGCGATAGGGCTCGAAAAGATTCTTTTTCCACTGGCGAATCACCTCTTCGCACTGCCAATCGTGCATGTTGCCCGTATAGTTCGGGTCGTTGTTGCGGTCGATGTTGAGTTCGTACCACGAAATGTAGGCCGGCATGGCGCGCCAGGGCACGGCGCGCTCGCGTTCGCTGTAGGCGAGGAAGGAGCGGCGCGCTTGGCCGGGGGCTACGAGGCCCACCACGGCACCCACTTTCCAATCGTCGCCGGCGCGGAGCGTGGTGTTGCGGCTCCACGTGCCGCGCAACTGCGTGGTGGCTTGCGAAGCCAGGTGGAGCGTGTCACTCTGCGTGAGGGCGAGGCGGATGTTGCCCGAAGAGTTGATGGCTTCGTCCTTGTCTTGCGCGTAGTAGACGAGGGTAAATTCGCCGCCGTAGGGCACATTGAAGCGATAGATGTTGCCTTCGGCCGCATTGCCCGTGTAGCCCTTGTGATAGTCGGAGGCCACCACATTGCCCGTGGCGTCCACGAGTTCGAGACCGCAGAGGTTCAGCCGCGTGTTGCCCGTGCGGTAGTTGAACTGCACGGCGAGCGTGCCGGTCGAGGTGAAGCGGAGCGGACGGCTGATGGATTTGACGTTCGGCGCGTAGTAGCCCACCTCGTTGATGCGCGAGGGCACGCGAGCGGCCTGTGTCCATTCGGCCGCCGTCCACGCGTCGGTGAGCACCTCGTCGGCACCGATTTGTGCGGCACTCAGGGCGCGCACGTTGCGAGCGGGCGAGGGCGCAGCCGGTGTGGTGTGGCTGTCGAGACGGGGTGCGCTGCCGGGAGCGAGGTCGCGCACGATGACCGGGCGACCCACGCGGCCGGAGAACGTGATTTCGCCGCGAGAGTCGATGGTTTCGGGCGCCGTGTCCACGAAATAGCGCAGGCGGTAGACACCCACCGCGGGCACGTTGAGCGTGTAGACGTTGCGGCTGTGGGCGTTGCCCATGGTGCCGTAGTGATAGTCCGAGGCCACCACGTTGCCGTCGAGGTCGACGACGTCAACGCCCACGAGGTTGAGCTTGTGGGGGCCGCCTTTGTAGGTGAAGGTGAGGGTTTGCGTGCCGGCCTGCTTGAAGGTGACGTAACCCTGCGCCACGGCCACCTTGTCGGCCGCATAACCCAGGGCGGTGACGCCGGCCGGCACCGTGCCGGCGGGGGCGATTGCAAAATCGTCGGTCGTCCACGCGTCGTGAGTGAAGGGGCGCTCGTCGCTTTCGCCCGCGCCCACGGTGTTGAGACCCATGGGCGTTTCGAGACCGGCGAAAATCTTGTCGCTCAGCAGCACGGCACCGCGGGTGTTGCCCACCTTGCGCGGCGCACTGCCGGCGGCGTGCACGTCCACCTCGTAGAGCATGGGCACGATGGCAAAGAGTTTCGTGTCGGTCGAGGCCGTGAGTTTCATTTCCGTGCGCAGGTAGTGACTGCCGTCGCGCAGCACCGCGCGCCAGAGCACGGTGAGGTTGCCGTGCTTGAAGGTGGCTTCGAGGGCACGGCCGGGGAGTTTCTCCGCCCCCTTCACGGCGGTGGGATTGGCCGCGTAGTTGATTTCGCGCACGCCCTCAAGTTGCATTTCCGAGGCGCGCACCACCGTCGCGCCGTTGCCGGTGCGGATTTCAAAGAGTTCGGTGTCGGCGTTTAAGTTGAGCTGCGGGCAACCGCCGAAGCGGAGGGTGCCGTCGGAGGCGACGAAGGTGGCGGTGAGCAGGTCGTTGCTCAGCACATAGTGGTCGGCTGTGCGTGCCAAACGCGCCGTGCCGGCTTGTTGTTCTTGCGGGAAGATGACTTGCTGCGCCAGGGTGGCGGCGGGGGTGCTCAGGCCGAGGGCCAAAAAGGCTGCACCGAGCAATCGCGTGGCGGAATGAAGGATCATAGGCGGGCGAGGTGGGGAAGTTTGTAGGCTGTGCGGCGAACGCATCGCGCGGACGATAGATTCCGATGTTTTGCTACACAGAGATGATAAAATGGGTTTTCGTTGCAAATATAGCGCGTTTTCTTTAGTATGAAAGTACTCAAAAGTAAAAAAAAGTGAACGCGTGCGCATTTCTGCGCACTTTCCCCCGACGATGTGAAATTTATCCTTTGCGCCACGGCCGCGGAGGGCGAGCCCGTCGGCGCGGCGGGGAGAAAAACGTGGGGACTTTTTTCGAGAACAAGGGGACTTTTCTCGGAAAGTGGGGAGGAAAAGGCGAAAATCCGCGGGCTTTTCGCACCGACCTTGGCCGAAAGGGCGCGCGGCCTTGGGGAAATGGCGCGACGAGAAGGCGCGTTGGGGGGATGCAGCGGGAGTGGGCGCACCGTGGGCGAAAAGGTGCGACGAGAAGGCGTGTTGGGGGTGCGCATCGGCGGTGGGAGCGGGTGGGCAGCGGCCGAAAGGGCGCGCAGGGGGCGGCGGTGCAAGAAATAATGTGTATCTTTGTGGCAGACTGACTGACTTTTTTCTCCTTCACAGGATGCTATTTTTATGATTCTCTACCTCACTTTGGCGTGGCTTACGCTGCGCATTTTGGGCGGGCTGCTGCTTTGGCGCTACCGTCGACAGATTTACACACGTTGGCCGGCCTTGGGGCGGATGGATGCACGTGCACGCCGCCGTATGCGCCGACTGTGGGGCTTCGTTCGCCGCAAAGCGCTGCGCCGCTGGGCTTAAACTGAGGCCTTGCGGGCGTTTTTCGCTTCCCTTCGGCACAAAACGCCCGAGCGGGGGGCATTTTTCGAACTGATTTTCTCAATAAAAAACGACAATGAGAGCTTTTGTGTTGGGCGCCACGGGCGCCACGGGGCGCGATCTGGTGGAGCAGTTGCTCGCCGATGCGCGCTACGAACAGGTGGAAGTGGCGGTGCGCCGTCCGCTCGGGGTGGAGCATCCGAAACTGCGGGTGCATCTCGTGGATTTCGAGCAACCGGCCGCGTGGAGCGCGGCCGTGCAGGGCGATGTGCTGTTCTTGTGCATGGGCACTACGCTCAAAGCGGCCGGATCGGAGGCGGCACAGCGGCGCGTGGATGTGGACTATCCGCTGGAAGCAGCGCGGGCGGCGGCCGAAAACGGCGTGGCGACGTGCGTGCTTGTCTCGGCGGCGATGGCCGATGCGCGGTCGCGCTGGTTCTATCCGCGCATCAAGGGCGAACTCGAGGAGGCCTTGCGCGCCTTGCCCTTCCGCCGTTTGGCCATTGCGCGACCGCCGGTGCTCGATCGGCCGGGGAGCGACCGCATGGGCGAACGTATCTGGGTGAAGGTGGTGCAGGTTCTCAACACCTTGGGACTGTTGCGGGGGCAACGGCCGATGCCCACGGCGGCGCTGGCGCAGGCCTTGCGCCGAATGGCGGCCGACGAACTGACGGGCGTCTACGAAGGGCGTGCCCTTTGGGCGCTGACGGACGAAGGGGCGCGCTGAGCGTTCGGACTGCCCTATATAATAATGTGTATTGCCGTGCGAAGGCGTTTTGCCGCTGCGCGACATCCAACGAAAAGCCCCCACCGGCGACCCAATGGTCAGCGGTGGGGGCTTTGTTGTGGGCGTGCGTCGGCACGGAGGGCGCAGGTTTTTAGCCTTTGCCGCCGCGCTTACCGCCTTTTTTCTTGGAGTGGGGGGCGGCGCCGGTCGCTTTTTCGACGGCGGGTACGGCCTTTGCGCTCGTGGTGGTGGGCGCTTCGGCAGCGGATGTGGCTTTTTCGGTGGCGGCAACGCTCTTTTCGGTTGAAGCGGCGGGTGCGCCCGCGGCTTCTTCGCGAGCGAGGGCTTCTTTCTCGAGGCGACCGATGAGGTTCTTGAGCTTGTCGATCTCTTTGTCCTTCACGGCGAGTTCGTCGCCCTGGTTTTTGATCGTGGTGAGGAGAGCATTGAGCTCGTCGTTGTCGATTTCGAGGGGATAGAGGTCGTTGACGCGCGTGATGAAGTCGCCGAGGATGTTCATGTAGTTGGTGAACGCGTCGTAGGGCGAGGCGTAGATGCCGCGATAGCCGCCGTAGCTGTTGGCTTTCGTGGAGATGAAGCGCAGGTTGTTGGAGGCTTGGAGATAGTCCCAGTCTTGGCGCAGGCGCTTGTCGCCGCCGATGCGCACGCGGTCGGCCACGGAGTAGAGTTTGTCGAGGGCTTCCTGCTGCATGATGTTGCCCAACCAGGGCGAGAGATCGCGCTCTTCGTCGACCCACGTGGTGGGATATTCCACGGGCAGCGGACCTACGCTCTCCAAAGTGTCGCAGAGTTTGGAGGGGGTGGCGAAGGTGATGCCGTGATTGCGCAACTGTTCGGGCAGCGCCTTGAAGAAATCGAGGATGTTGCTCGAAAGGGGTTGGAACATGCCGAGGGCGCAGAGTTCCATGAAGAGGCAAACGACGGGTTGGTCGGCGGGCTGTTCGGCGATCCAGCGGGCGTAGGTCTCGGCATAGAGGGGGTATTCGTTCCAGGAGCGGTCGTTGAAGCGATAGCTGATGTCTTCCGACAGACCGGGGTCGCGAAGCAGGAGTTTCAAGCGCGGATCGAGGGCGCAGTGGTAGAGGTAGTGCGGGCTTTTCCAACCGAGGGTTTGTTTCGCGCCCTCGGCGAGCATGCCTTTGAAGCCCATTTCGGCCACGAGGGCGCCGATTTCGTCGGAATACATTAGGCAGGAGTTGCGCAGCACGCGGGGCTCGACACCGAAAAGGCTCTTGATCTTGCGCGAGAGGCGGCGCACTTCGTCCTTGAAGCACTCGGGCGACTTGATAGAAGAGAAGCCGTGGGAGTAGGGCTCGGCGAGAAATTCGACACAGCCCGTGCGATTGAGCTGATCGAGGAGCTCGAGCACTTCGGGGGAGTACTGTTCGAGGAGCTCGATGGCGGTGCCGGAGAGGGAGAAGGCGCATTTGAAGTAGCTGCCGTAGCGTTCGGCCATCTCGATGAGGGCGCGGAGCGCGGGGATGTAGCTGTTCTCGGCGGTTTCGGTGATGGAGCGCTCGTTTTCGTAGTCATCGTAGTAGTAATGGTCGGTGCCGATGTCGAAGAAACGGTAGCGCTTGAGGTGGATGTTTTGGTGTATTTCGAAATAGAGGCAGATGGATTTCATAAGGAGCCGGGTGTTTGGGTGGGGAGTTGGACTCGAGAGGGGGGCGAAGTGGGGGAGACGGCGCGGCGGGTGGCCGTTTCGGGCGGAAAGCGGGGGCTTATTTTGCGCGAAAAGGCGGTAGTCGGCGCGACCGAGGGGAGGGGGTGTTGCGACCGTCGCGACTTATCGGCCGAGGATGCGGTCGTAGCAGGCGCGAATGCGCAGGCCGACTTTCTCCCACGTGATGGCGTCGACTTCTTTCAGCCCTTCGACGCGGAGATATTCGTGGAGACTGTCGTTGACGCAGAGCGAATACATCGCGTCGGCCATGGCTTCGATGTCCCAATAGTCGGTTTTGATGCACTTGTCGAGGATTTCGGCGCAACCGCTCTGGTGGGAAATGATGGAAGGCACGCCGCATTGCATGGCTTCGAGGGGCGAAATGCCGAAGGGTTCGGACACGGAGGGCATGACGTAGACGTCGGAGTCGCGGAAAATCTCGTAGACTTCGCGGCCTTTCATGAAGCCGGGGAAGTGGAAGCGGTCGGCGATGCCGCGACGTGCGGCGAGTTCGATCATGGCCTCCATCATATCGCCCGAACCGGCGAAGCAGAAACGGATGTTGCGGGTGCGTTTGAGCACGAGGGCGGCGGCTTCGACGAAATACTCGGGGCCTTTCTGCATGGTGATGCGGCCGAGGAAGGTGACGACCTTCTCCTTTCGCTCGGCGGCCGGGCGACGTTGCGCCACGATCTCGCGGATGTCGTCGGGAAGGGGGTAGACGGCGTTGTGCATGGCGATGACTTTCGCCGGATCCTGCCCGTAGTGGTCGATGACGGTGCGGCGCGTGAGTTCCGAAACGCACATGATGCAGTCGGCATGGTCCATGCCGTCGCGCTCAATGGCGTAGACAGTGGGATTGACGTTGCCGCGCGAGCGGTCGAAATCCGTGGCGTGGACGTGCACCACGAGGGGTTTGCCGCTCACTTGCTTGGCATGTATGCCCGCGGGATAGGTGAGCCAGTCGTGGGCGTGGATGATATCGTAGTCCTGTTGGCGAGCGATGACGCCGGCCACGATGGAGTAGTTGTTGATCTCTTCCTGCAAGTTGTCGGGATAGCGCCCCGAAAATTCGATACAGCCGAGGTCGTCGGTGAGTCGGTAGGAGAAATCGGCGTAGATGTGGTCGCGCAGGGCGTAGTATTGTTCGGGCGTCATGCGGTCGCCGAGGCGTTCGCGCACATAGTCGTAGTCCACGTCGCGCCACACGATGGGCGTCTGGCTCAGACCGATGATGTTCATGAAACTCTTGTCCTCATCGCCCCAAGGCTTGGGGATGCAGAAGGTGATGTCCATGTCGGGTTGCGCGGCCAGGCCGGCTGTCATGCCATAGGACGCAGTGCCGAGGCCGCCGAGGATGTGGGGGGGAAATTCCCAGCCAAACATGAGTACTTTCATGGGGAGTATATAGGTATAGGGGTGGGAGGGGAGATGGGATCAGTCGCGTTCGGCGGCTTCTTCTTCGAGGCGGTGCTTCTCGAGTTGGCGGAAAGCGCGGAGAATGCTGCTCACGTTCATGGCGAAGGAGATGGCGCCGCGGCCGGAGAAGGGGGGATTGCCGTCGAAGAGTTCGGGAATCGTGCCGACGCAGTGGTAGAAGAGTTCTTCTTCGAAGCCGATGAGCTGGCGCTCGATGTAGTTCACGCCGCTCATGCGGTAGACGCGCAGATAGGCCTCGAGATAGAAGCCCGTGAGCCACGGCCAGGCGGTGCCTTGGTGGTAGGCGCGGTCGCGATCTTCCTGACGTCCCACATAATAGGGGGTGTAACCTTGGCTTTTGGGCGAGAGGGAGCGGATGCCCTTGGGCGTTTTGAGTTCGCGGGTGCAGATGTCGAGCACGGCTTTGCGCTCGCGGAGCGTGAGGGGCGAGAAGTCGAGGGCGATGGCCAGCAGTTGGTTGGGGCGAACGCTCCAATCGGCGTTGCCGCCGTCGACGTAGTCGAAGAGATAGCCGCAGTGGTTGACGAAGGTGGAGCGGAAGCTCTCCTCAAACTGCCGGCACTCGGCCTCGATGCGTTCGGCGGTGATGAGGCGTTCGGGGCGGCCGTCGTCGACCAGCAGCTGTTGGTAGAACTTCTTGGCATTATAATAGAGCGCGTTGAACTCGACGATGTAGCCCGAGCGCGGGATGATGGGGCGCCCCCACGCGGTGGAGTTCATCCACGTGACGGCGCGGTCGCGACCGTTGGCATAGACCAGGCCGTTGGTGTGGCCAAAGAGGTTGGGGTGGTGGCCTTCGAAGATGAACGACATGATGCGGTCGATGAGGGCGCCGTAGCGTTCGCGACAACGCTCACGACCCACGTATTTGGCGTACTGTTGTAGGCACCACATGGCCCAGAGCAGCGTGTCGGGCTGTTCGGTTTCGTAGATTTGCACGCTCACCGGGCGGCCGGCCATGAAGTCGTCGAGCGCGCGGGCGGCGGTGTCCATGTATTTCTCGAACTGCTCCGTCTCGCCGATGGCCAAGGTCAGGCCGGGCATGGCGATGAAGGTGTCGCGGGCGCGGGGCTTGAACCACGGATAGCCGGCGATGATGTATTCTTCGCCGCCGAGTTGCTGGCGGAATTGGTGGGCGGCGTTCACCAAGCAGTGGTAGAAGGTGTCGCGCGAGTCGTGGGCGGCAATTTCGCCCTCGATGAGGGGCTTGAGCGTGGCGGGGTCGCGCGAATCGAGCGAGGCGGTGAACACAATGCTCTCGCCGCAGGCGATGGGCATCTCGAAATAGCCCGGCACGAGGAGGTCTTCCGGTTCGTCGTAGCCGCGTTCGCGCTCTTTGGGGTAGTCGAGGCCGCGATACCAGTCGGGGGTGTGGTGATAGGTGGCGCGGTCGCTGTCGAACTGCATGACGAGGTCGGGATAGCCGTCATAGAGATTGAAGGCCACGCCGTTTTCTACCTCGCGGTAGTCGGTGCGTGCCATGCCGTTCTCGTGTGTCCACTGGCGCACGGAGCGGAAGGCCAAAAAGGGGCGCAGGCGCAGCGTGGTGGGCGAGTGGGCTTCGAGCAGCGTGTAGCGAACGAAGAGCCGATCGCGCTCGTTGCGGAAGATGATCTCCTTCTTCAGCAGCACACCGCCGATGCGGTAGATCCAAGTGGGCACTTTGTCCCACTCGAAGCTCTGGATGTATTTGTGGCCGCGGGGACTGAAGTTGTCGCCCACGTATTTATGCAGGCCGAGGTTGAACTCCGCGCCGTGTTGCACGACGGTTTCGTCGAGCGAGGAGAGGAGCACGTGGTTTTCGTCGTCGATGGCGGGCACGGGCACGACAAAGAGGCCGTGGTATTTGCGGATGTTGCACCCCGTGAGTGTGGACGAGCAGTAGGCGCCCGACTTGTTGGTGAGCAGGAATTCCTTCATCAGGGATTCTTGCAGGTTGGTCATTTGCGTTTTGTCGAAACGAAGGAAGGACATAGGCAGAGGGTTGGGGCGAATGGGTGAATGGGTGGGTCGGCCGGTGGGCGATTTCGACCGGAAGCGGCGAACGGCGTTGTGAACAATTTACGGTTTCGAAACGCGAATGTGCTGAAATAGACGCCGTGACGATTGGTTTTGCAAAGCCGACTTTTTATTTACGCTTCAAAGTTAGTGTTTTCATCGGATATGCAAAAGATATTCTAAAAAAAAATAGGGGGGCAAATGAAAAAAACGTCCCAACTTTTCGTCAAAAGTTGGGACGTTTGAAATGAAAGTTGAGGAATTGCGCACCGAAGGGCGGGTGTACCGGCGGTGTTTTTCGAGGTTGGGAACTGCCGTTGTGGGCAGGGCGAACGCCGGTGGGACGACCACAGCGGTGCGCAAAATGAGGGGTAGATCGGGCTTGCACGTCCCTCGCGCTCAGGGGGCGCGAGGGGGGCAAGGGCTTGCCTGCGTGGAGGGGCATCGTGGGAGGGTGTGTTTTCCTTGTGGCGGTGGTTCAAGGTTAGGATGCGCGGCGTTGGGTAAGGTTTTGTGATGTCGGTGTTTTTGGCCGCGGTGTGTGTTTTCAGCTGGGGTGGTTTACAAGGTTGGGATGCGCGGCGTTGGGTAAGGTTTTGTGATGTCGGTGTTTTTTGGCCGCGGGGTGTGTGTTCAGTTGGGAGGTTTACAAGGTTGGGATGCGTGGTTCCAGGGGCAAGTTGGGGCAGGCGGGACGGAATTTGTGCGCCGGTTCAGGCGAAATTCCAGAAACTCTCGAGAAAGCCGTCGAAGGGATCGCCTTGCGGGGCGGTTTCGGCTTGTGAACAGAGGGGACAGTCGGGGGTAAAGGTGGAGGTGTTCATTGTAGGAGGGGATTTATGAGTGAATAAAGTGAAAGTTCGTGCCGGTGGGGGCGCTGTGCGCTCGCCAGACCATAGAGAGAACGAAGAGGAGCAGGAGGCTGTGGACGTTGATGACGCGTTCGCCGATGCGGACGGGGATGATCGTGGCGTGGTAGAGGCGTGCGATGGCGGAGAAGAACTTTTCGGGGTTCAAGTCCATGGGCGTTTGCTGATGCTGCTGCGCGTTGTTGGCATATTGCGTGGCCTGCTGCGCATTGTAGACGCCGGGCGCTTGGGGGCGGTGGGGCACGTTGCCGAAGGGCTTGTGTCCGATGGCGAAGTGCTTGCGAATGTGGGGATAGAGGCGGTAGCCGATGAAAACGAGCAGGCCGAGTTTGCCGACGGTGAGCACGAGGTGGAAGAGCGAGGCGAACAAGCCGTCGAGGTGTTGGAAGAGGTCAATCATAGTGATGAGAATTGTTAGAGATAAGTGGTTGGGTTTGATGTGGCAAAGGTCGGTATTCGGTTGGATTTTTTCTGTTTTTTCGAAATGTTGCACGACAAAAATATAAAGTGGGGCGCGGAAGGGTTGCAAGGTTAGAATTTCGCGCGGCGCGGGGTGCGAAAAAGCCCGATTCGCTTGGGAGAATCGGGCTTTTCGGTGCCGAGGTGGTTTCGGAACTTGTGGTCGAAACGGTCGCTGCGCACGGGTGTGTTTTTCGTTATGGCAAACAAGGTAGAGAAGGGGGCGTGCGGCGGTGTGCGCTCGGCTTGGATCGTGCTGCGGTGGCCTCAGATCAGGTAGGGGATGAGGAGGAGCGCCGGCAGGGTGTGGAGGTTGAAGGTGCGGTGCTTGCCGAAGTGCAACGGAACGACGGTGGTGCGGTAGAAGGCCTTGAGGGCTTCGAAAGCGTTGTAGATCATAGTGTGCAGGTTTTGGGAGTTAAGGAATGAGTGGTTGACTGTGTTTTGCTGTGGGGCGTAGGGTGCTCGGTCGCGATGGGCGGTGGCGAAGACCTTTCTGCGTTGGAGCAGGTGAATAGGGGGGTTGTTTTGATGAGGCAAAGGTCGGTATTCGGGCGAAGATTTTCGCTTTTTTCGAAATGTTGCACGTCAAAAGTGTAAAGTGGGGCGCAGAGGGGTTGCAAGGTTGAGGCGGCGGGGCGAAAAGGAGCGCAAAAAGCCCGACTTCCGTGTGGGAGGTCGGGCTTTTCGCAGGGGGGAGTATTTCGGGTGCATCAGTGTTGATAGCGGATGCGTGTGGGAGCCGAATCAAAGTGCCCACGGAGCGTGCGGCCGTCGGCGAGCGTGGCGAGGAGAAGGAGGCTTTCGTCTGCAGCGTGCGGCGGAATTTTGCAGGTGATGAGGATGTAGGGTTCGATCCAGCGGAGTTGGTAGGCGTCCATCTCGTCGAAGCGGCGCGTGTAGCGGGCGTAGAAAGTGGAGTAGCCTGATTTGATGTAAGGCTCGAAGGAGGTGTAGGTGAGGGTGCAGCGGTCGGAGATGTCGGTGTGGGATCCGTCGGCACGATAGAGGAGCGCGCGCAGCGCGGTGACGTTCATCAGCAGGGTTTGTACGCGGAGTGGGTGGGCACGCAGGCTGCCGTCTTCGCCGTGCAGGCGGGCTTGCTCGGCATAGACGAGGGAGTCTTGCCGCGAGGTGCCGCGACGGGGCGCGAAAAGTCGGCGACCGCCGGTGTAATTGGGGGTGGCATCGAAAGAGAGGGCATATTCATCTCTTTTGCTGTCGTAACTCGAATAGACCAGGGTGTCGGGTTCGAGATAACAGTCGACGCTGTAGGGCGTGGGAGGCACGGTGGGTGCGTCGGGGATGTAGGGCAGGGGATAGGGATTGCCGGGGTAGTGAGGGCGAGGGAGGTCTGTTGCTTGTGGGCAATGGCAGGGAGCGGGCTCGTCTTTTTGGCAGGCGGTCGCTAGGAGGACGGTGAGCAGTGCGAGGAGGAGGGTGGGGAAGAGTTTTCTCATGTGGGGTGGGAGTTGAAACGATGGAGCGTGATGCGCCAAAATTAGGCTTTTATGCTGAAAATCGGAGGGAGTGGGGTGTTAAATCTGTGATTTTAGCACGAAAAACCGCCCCACATCCGATGAGCGCGGGGCGAAATCGGGTGTGGGGCGGACGAAGGTCACTTGACTTTGCGCAGGAGTTCGGCGGCATTGGCATCGCCCTTGGCGGCGGCCTGCGAGAGGTAGCGGCGGGCTTGCGCGCGGTGGCCGAGGAGTTGGTGCGAGAGACCGAGTAGCTTGAGCGCGTCGGGCGTGTCGGGGGTGAGGCGCTGCAGTTCTTCGGCGGCAGCGAGGGCTTCGTCGCCGGCCGAGAGACGCACGCAGAGGAGCGCCTTGGCGGTGAGGGCTTCGATGCGCGTTTCGCGGTCGGCGGTGCGCGCCGCGGCCGTGGTGTAGTCGTCTACGGCACGACGATAGAGACGGGCTTGCTCGGCGAGGGCGGCTCGGCGCAGGAAGAAGGGGGCGGCGAGTTCGGCGGCGGGCACCAGACGCTCATAGTCCACGAGATCGAGCACTGCGCGGCGTTGATTGCCGAGACGCTCGGCATAGACAGCGCGCCAAGCGAGGGGAGCGGCGGCTTCGGCCGTGAAGGGCGTGGGGGTGTGCGCCAGGGCGCTGTCGAGCAAGGCCACTACGGCGCTGTCGTTGCCGCCGGCGCGGCTGAGGGCTTGGGCGGCGAAGAAAAAGGAGCGCAGCGAGGCGGCGTCACTGCGGTTGACGCGCTCGAAGGCGGCAAAGGCTTCGCGATTGCGGCCTTGACTGTAGAGGATGACGCCGCGCAGCAGCGACGAGGAGGGACGAGGTGCAAGACTGTCGGCACGATCGAGGACGCGGAGGGCTTCGGCGGTGCGCCAGTGGGGCGGGAGGTGCAGACTGTCGACGGCAAGCGCGTCGATGATGAGGCCGGCGCGCTCTTCGTGCACACGGCTGCGGTTGTCGGCGTCGGGGCTGATGCGCAAGGCACGGGCCAGGAGCGAATCGGCGCGCAGATAGTTGCGGCGGGCGGCATAGAAGCGCGCGGCGTCGAGGGTAGCTTCGCGGTGGTTGGGGTGGGCGGCGAGGAAGTCGGTCAGGGCGGTGGCCACGATGCTGCTGTCGCGCCGCGAGCGGAGGAGCATATAGAGATAGGTGTAGGCTTCGTTCTCGTCGGCGGGGAGAAGGAGGGGGATGCGTAGGGCGGTGAGGTCGGGGCTGAGGGCGGCCACGGCATTGGCGCGGAGGGTGTCGGCGGCCGAGGCGGCGAGGGCGCAAAGACCGAGGGGCGTGCCGTCGGACGGGGCTTTGCCGTAGTTGAACTGCGCAATGGCGGCCACGCGGGGCTTGGCTTCGGCGGTGAGGAGGGGGAGTCCGGCGAGGGAGGCGGCGTTGGCGGCCGAAAGGGTGTAGTAGTTGTGGCCGTGGAGGCTTTCGGTTTGCACCACGTTGGCCGTTTGCGCCGCGGGACGGCCGTCGGCGGCGAAGGGCACGAGGGTGAAGGCGGTGCCGACGGGGAACTGTTCGGGCGAGAGGGGGAGGTATTCGTCGTTGCGGCGCGCGAGATCGGTGGTGGCGCGCAGGAGATCGAGTTCTGCATTGGCCGCCACGATGCGCAACACGTGGCCTTGGCGCGAACGGCTGTCGCTGACGAGGGCGCGGGCGGCGCCGCGGAAAGGCGCATAGGGAGCAATGAGCGTGCCGTTGGCTTCGACGAAGAAACCTTGCGTCACGGCGAGGGTGTCGCCCTGTGGGGTGAAGGTGACGATGCGAGCCAGTGCGCGGAGGGCGGCGGTGTTTGCGCCGCGGTCGGCATGGGCTGCGCTCGGGCTGAGGAGGGCGGCGCAAAGGCCGAGGAGAAAGACGAGAAAGGAGCGGGACATGGGAGGAAAAGTCGTTGGGTGAAGAGGTTTGCGCACGCTTTTTCGGCGAAGTGCACCCTATATAATATGACGTGCGCGCGGTTTGCTGCGGCAGTTGTCGTTTTGGATCACGAAGGCCGCACGCTTTTTGGGCGAAGCACACCCTATATAATAAGGCGTGCGCGCGGTTTGCTGCGGCAGTTGTCGTTTTGGATCACGAAGGCCGCACGCTTTTTCGGAGAAGCGCACCCTATATAATAAGGCGTGCGTGTCCTATAACAAGGCATGCGCGCATAGCCCCCGCGCGGCGGCTTATTGTGCGGCGGGGTCGAGGAGTTCGCGCGCGTTGGCGAGGGCGGCCGGCGTGATCTCCGTGCCCGAGAGCATGGTCGCCAGTTCGTTGATGCGCTCGTCGGCCGTGAGGCGCGTGAGGGTCGAGAGGGTTTCGCCGTCGCGTTGGTGTTTCGCCACGCGCAGGTGGTCGGTGCCGAGGGCGGCGATCTGCGGAAGGTGGGTGATGCAGAGCACTTGCACGCTGTGGCCCATGCGGCGCATGAGCTGCCCCATGCGGCGCGCCATCGTGCCGCTGACTCCCGTGTCGATCTCGTCAAAAACGATCGAAGGGAGGTTGCGTCGGCCGGCCACTAAGGCTTTGAGCGCGAGCATCAAGCGGGCGATTTCACCGCCGGAGGCCGTTTCGGCGAGATCGCGCGGCGGCATGCCGGGATTGGCCGAGAAGAGGAAGGCCACGGTGTCGGTGCCGGTGGCGTCGGGTGCGGTGCGCGGACGGAAATCGAAGGCGAGTTGCGTGTGGGGCATGCCGAGTTGCGCGAGATCAGTGCGCAGGGTGGTGCAAATCTCTTCGCCGGCGCGGCGACGGCTGTCGGTGAGTTGTGCGCCGACGCTGAGGGTACGCTCGAGGGTGGCGCTGAGTTGCGCTTGCGCTTCGGCGAGATGCTCTTCGGCATGGTCGATGGCGTCGAGGCGGGCGCGGAAATCGTCGGCCACGCGGTGGAGTTCGGCGATGGTCTCGACGTTGTGTTTGCGCTGCAAGGCGTAGAGTTTCGAGAGGCGGCGGTTGGTGCGCTCGAGTCCCACGGGATCGATCTCGACACTGTCGGCCAGGCGCTCCACATCGCTGAGGATGTCGTCGATTTCGATGCGCGCGCTCTCCAAACGGTCGGCGAGAGCTTCGGTTTCGGGGCGGTGGCGGGCGGCATCGCGGAGGTCGCTTTCGGCTTGTCGCAGGCAGTCGAGCACGTCGAACTCCTCATTGCTCAAGCGCGTGGCGGCATGGGCGAGCGCGCTCTGGATGTCTTCGGCGTGGGTGAGGGCTTCGCTGTCGGCTTCGAGGCGCGCTTGCTCGTCGACCTCGAAGGCCGAACCGTCGATCTGCTCGAGTTGGAAACTGAGGTAGTCGCGATCCTGTCCGTCGCGGCCGCTCAGTTCTTGGAGTTCCTGCAAGCGGCGGCGCGCGGCGCGGTGGTCGGCGAGGGCTTGTGCGTAGTCGTGGCGCAAAGCGGCGTTGTCGGCCACGAGATCGAGGGTGTCGAGGAGGTAATTCTCGTGCGAAAGGAGGAGATTTTGGTGCTGCGAGTGGATGTCGATGAGGTGTTCGGCGAGTTGGCGCAGCACGTTGAGGGTGGCCGGCGTGTCGTTGACGAAAGCGCGGCTCTTGCCGGCGGCCGAAATCTCGCGGCGGATGAGCAGGGTGTGGCCGTCGGCCTCGATTTCGGCGGCTTCGAGGAGGGGCTCGATGGGGAGTCCGGCGGTGTCGAAGGTGCCTTCGACGATGCACTTGGCGTCGGCGCGGCGAAGCACTTTGGCATCGGCGCGATGGCCCTGGAGCAGACCGAGGGCGCCGAGGATAATGCTCTTACCGGCGCCGGTTTCGCCGGTGATGACGGTGAAATCCGCGCCGAGATCGAGGTCGAGGCTGTCGATGAGGGCGTAGTTGCTGATGTGAAGGTGGGTGAGCACGGGACGAGAGTTGGAAGATGGGTGGACGAAAAGGCGAAGGCGCGGCGGCAAGTGGGCGCGGGGGCGATCATTTGCCGTCGCGAATGCGATTCCAAGAGGTGTTTTTCGAGGGATTGATGCGCGAAAAGAGTCCGACGAGGAAGTCGCGATCTTGCGCCGTGGTGTGTCCGGCGAAGAGCCCCACGAGTTCGTCGGCCTTGCACTCGGTGAAGAGTTGCGGTAGGGCGCTGAGCTTCTTGGTGTCGTGGGCTTCGGCGAGCAGGCGGAGCGATTCGACGATGGCCACGCGAGCGCGCTCCGGATTTTCGACCATGTGGTCGAGACCGTTGCGGTGGTAGGCGTAGATCATGCGGCGGAAGGGCTGCATGCCCGGGTCGAGCCAGTCGGTGACGAGGCCGTGGCGGTTGCGGTTGTCGTCGAAGGCTTTCCAGCCCTTGGCCGAAAGACTGAGCGAGCGGGCGTTGTTCACCAAATCGCGGGCGCGTCCCAGCACATCGGTGCCGCCGAGGGGCGACATCGTGTCGAGATCGATGCCGATGATCATATAGGCGTAGTAGGCCAAGAGGGCGGTGAGGTCGCGGTCGACGGCTTCGGGGCGGAACTCGAGTTTGTCGAACTCGGCAAAGCGGAAGTTGGCCGAGGCGTCGCGGGCGATGAAGACGGGGCTGGTGTAGCTCGCGCCGTAGACGGGGCGCGAACTGCTCACGGTGAGCGTCGTTTCGAAGGTTTGCGCCGAGGGGTCGTACTTGCGGACGTTGAAATAGAAGGTGCATTTGATGCGTTCGCGGCGGGAGAAGCGCAGATCGGTGAACCGCTGTTCGTCGAGAAAATCGGTGACGGCGCGGCGCAGGGCTTCGAAGGTGGCTTCATTGCCCGTGCCCTGCACGTGGCGCGTGTCGATGGTGACCGTCGCGTCGAGTTCGCCGGCACGCAACGTGGCGGGCAGGAGGGCGAGCAGGGCAAAGAGGAGGGCGGCGAGCGAACGCCCGGCGCGCATCAGGAGCGAGGGGAGGGGAAGGTGTGGCATAGGTGGCGAATGAGGGTGTCGGCCACGGCACTTTTGGCCATGAGGGGGAGGGCTTGGGGTTCGCCCTCGGGGGCGATGAGGGTGACGCGGTTGGTGTCGGTGTTGAAACCCGCGCCCGCGTCGGACAAGCTGTTGAGCACGATGAGATCGAGGTGCTTGCGGTGGAGTTTGCCGCGGGCGTTGTCGAGGGCATGGTCGGTTTCGAGGGCGAAACCCACGAGCCACTGGTCGGCGCGCTTGCGCAGGCCGAGATCGGCGGCGATGTCGGGGTTGGGCACGAGGCGAAGGGTGAGGGGGCCGGTGGTTTCGCGCTTGATTTTGCGGTCGGCCGGCGCTTCGGAGGCGTAGTCGGCGACGGCGGCGCAGAGGATGGCGCCGGCACAATCGGGGAACTCGCGCAGGGCGGCGGCGTGCATCTCGCGCGCGCTCTCCACGTCGATGCGCCGAATGTGGGGTGACTGCACCGTGAGGCTGACGGGACCGGCGATGAGCACCACGTCAAAGCCGGCGCGGGCGGCACTCTCGGCGAGGGCGAAGCCCATTTTGCCGCTCGAATAGTTGCTCACGAAGCGAACTGGGTCGATGCGTTCGCGCGTGGGGCCGGCGGTGATGAGCAAGCGCGGGCGGTGACCGTCGATCGGGCTCACGAGGGGCGCGCCGGCTGTGGCGGTTGCGGCGGCGCAGGTGGGCATTTCTTGGTGCGCGGCATCGGCTGCCGTTACTCTCTCGGCGGTGTTTTCGCCGCAAGGTGTGGTCGGGGCGGCCGATGCGGCGAAGTGGCGGGCGAGGTGTTCGACGATGACTTCGGGTTCTTGCATGCGCCCCTTGCCCGAGAGGGTGGAGGCGAGGAAACCGTCGGCGGCTTCGATGATGTGCACCCCGCGGCGGCGCAGCAGGTCGAGGTTCTCTTGCGTGGCGGTGTGGGCATACATGTCGAGGTCCATGGCCGGGGCGACGAAGGTGGGGGCTTTCATCGAGAGGTAGGTGGTGAGCAGCATGTTGTCGGCGATGCCGTGCGCCATCTTGCCGAGCGTGGCGGCCGAGGCGGGGGCAATGACGAAAACGTCGGCCCACAGACCGAGATCGACGTGGCTGTGCCAACTGCCGTCGCGGCGGTCGAAAAATTCGCTCACCACGGCGCGCTGCGAAAGGGTGGCGAGGGTGAGGGGGGTGACGAACTCTTTGCCGGCGGGCGTGATGACCACTTGCACTTCGGCGCCTTGGCGCACGAGCAGGCGGACGAGGGTGCAGGCTTTGTAGGCGGCGATGCTGCCGGTGATGCCGAGCACGATGTGGCGGCCGGCGAGGGGCGAGGTGGGGACGCTGGACATGGGGCGAAAGGGGGCGCGAACGAGGGCGCGCTTGGGGCTTTGCCTCGAGGGGAGGGAAAGCCGAGAGGAGAGATAAATAAGGAGTGGGGCGCGCCGCAGGGGGGCTGTCGCTGACGAACGGGCGGTGCGGCGTGCGCCGGCTGCGGGGCGAAAATGCAACACGCCGGCCCTCGAACTCGAGAGTCCTGATGGCCGGCGTGGTGTGTGTGGGAAATGGAGGGGGAATAGAGGGCGCGGAGCGGTAGGGCAGCGCGTGTGGCACGGCTTTCGACCGAGTGGCTACGGCTTTCGGCTGTGTGCACAATCGTTGTCGCCTCGTCAGCGGTGGGCTTTCGCTGCGTCGCCGACGTGTTGTGCCCGATGCCGTTCGGCTTGTGGCCGTTGGGTGGAGCCTTCGCGGTGGAAAAGGGGGGTGAAAAGTGCACCGTTTTTCGTCAAAAACCGAGGGCTTTTTGTCGAAAGTGGAAGCCTTTTGCCGAGAAGGCAGGGGGCTTCGTGCCGAAAGTGCACAACTTTTGGGCGACGGGCGCTGCTTTGTGGAGCGCAGGGCGCCCTTCATCGCGCGGACTACCGTTGGTCGCGCGGATGGCTTATTCGTTGAGCATCATGGGCATGAGGAGCATGAGCACGTGCTCGTTGTCCTGCTGTTCGGCGGGGACGATGATGCCGGCGCGCGAGGGATCGGCGAGTTGCACCACGATTTCGTCGCCTTCGAGGTTGTTGAGCAGTTCCATGAGGAGGGTGCCTTTGAAGCCGATGTTCATCGGGTGGCCTTCATATTGGCAGGCCACGGCTTCTTCGCCGGCGCGACCGTAGTCGGCATCGCGGGTGGAGAGGATGATGCGGCCGGACTCGATGTGGAGCTTCACGAGGGGGCTGCCGGCGTTGGAGAAAATGAGCACGCGGCGCAGGGCGGAGATCATCGCCGCGCGGTTGAGCGTGACGAGGTTGGGGTTGTCCTTGGGAATGACGCTGTTGTAGTTGGGGAACTTGCCCTCGATCAAGCGGCAGGAGAGGTCGTAGCACTCAGAGGCGATGACGGCGTTGCGACCGTTGAAGCGGATGGTGACGTCGCCCACTTCTTTCTGCAAGATGTTGCGCACGATGTTGGCCGGCTTCTTGTGGAGGATGAACGAGGCGGGGGTGTCGGTCTGGATGTCGAGCAGGCGGGTGCACGAAAGTTTGCGACCGTCGGAGGCCACCACGGCGAGGCCTTCGGCGTTGAAGTCGAAGAACACACCGTTCATCACGGGGCGGAGGGGATCGTCGGCAGCGGCGAAGAGCGCGCGGTTGATCCCCGAGAAAAGGCGCGCGGCATCGGCGCCGAGGGTCGAGATTTCGCCGTCCAACTCGGGAGTGAGGGGGTATTCCTGCGCGTTTTGACCCACGAGGTTGTAGTGCCCGTTCTGATAGGTGATGGTGATGTCGAGGTTGTCGGGGTCGACGTTGAATTCGAGGGGCTGTTCGGGGATTTCCTTGATGGCCTCCTGAATGGTCTTGGCGTTGACGGTGAAGTCGATGGGACCATCGCTCTCGATCAGCTCGAGGGTGGTGTGGAGGGTGAGCTCGCTGTCCGAAGCCGTGAGCTCGAGTTGGTTGTTGTGGACTTGGAAAAGGAAATTGTCCAGGATGGGCATGCTGTTTTTCGACGCGATGACGCGACCGAGCGTTTGGAGACGCTGCGAAAGGATGCTGCTGGAAATGGCGAACTTCATATCGTGGGCTAAACTTATATTCTACTATCTGAGGGCGGATGTGCGTTTTGGGACGCGGGGTGCGCGTCCGGCGGCGCAGCGGTGGCGCGAGGACAGCGGCAAGGCCACCTTCGTCGCGGATTTCGGTGCAAAAGCGACGCGAAAAAAATGAGCGGAAACAGGTGGCTCTGCGACAAAGTTAGGATTTTATTTTGGAATTGGCCCAAAAGTAGTCCGTTTTTTCACGCCGGGTGCGCAAGTTGTGGGGTTTTGGCGGGGGACAGCGGAGCGGGTGTGGGCGAGAATCGGGGTGGATTTTGGGAGATTTTAGCCGCGGATTTGGGTCGATTTGGGTCATTGTTTCGGCGTTTTTCTTGGGCTTTTTGGGGGAGGGTGGTCGGCAGTGGGCTTGTGCTCGCGTCGCGTCGGGCGAGGGGCGACGAAAAAAGGTGCATCCGACAGCACGCGCGCTGTGGGATGCACCGAAAAAGGGGATCATGGGGCGGAAATCCGTCGAAAACTTGCCCTCCGCTCGTCGGCGAGTGGGTGCCGCTCTCCGCGTGGGCGGAGGGGGAGGCGGTTTTCGTTGCGCGGCCGTGGCCAACCGCTGTCGGACGGCGCGGAAGTGGAGTTCCGTGGTAGATTTTTGGTCAGAAAAGGGGGAAGGTTAACGGGTTGGGATGTCTATTTGTGGGTGTATTTTTCGTATTCGTTGATGTATTCCATCACGATGTCGATGGCTTCGGGGCGCATGTCTTTGATGCGGGGCTTGTTGACGCAGGCATGCACCGTGGGATAGACCTCTGCCCAGTCGTTGTTTAGCGCGATCTGCGCTTTGACCAGTCCGACGGCGAGCATGAACGATTGTTTGTCGGTGCGCGGGGTGATCATGGCCATGCGCACCATTTTGCTCATCGCAGCGGTGTTGAAGTAATTGCTCATCGCACTGAGGTAGACGAGCACGGCCTTCTGTTCGGGCGAGGCGTGTTTGAAAACGTCTTGCTGCGTGACGCGCTTGTTGGGGGCGATGCCGTACTTGTGTTTGGGGAAGTGTTGGATGCAATAGTTGAGGTAGTCCTTGTAGGCGGTGAGGCCTTCGAACTCCCAGCCCACGGCGTTGATGAGCGCCAGCTTGACATCGAGGGGATTTGCCTCATCGAAGAGGTAGGCCTTGGCCGCTTCGGAGAGGTGGTTGGGCTGATCGGCGGCGGCTTTGACGATGGGCACGTCGAGATAGGCCTTGTAAAACTCGGTGGAGGTGAGGGCGGAGTCGGCAAAACTCAGTTGCACGGCCGAGAGGAGGAGGGCGAAGAGGAGAAAGAGCTTCTTCATGGTTTCGGGCGTTGGGGGTTAGGGATAAGGTTTAGTGCTTGGTGACAGTGCCCTTGCGTGTGTTGACGCTGAAGGTGCCGAGGGAGGTTTGGATCTTGTAGACGCGGTTTTTGGCGGAGAGGAGTTTGGCGTTCATGCCCATGCAGGAGTAGGAGCCGTCGTCGTTTTTGTTGACGGTGATGCGGCCGAGGGGGGTGTTGAACACGATGTGTTGCTTGTTGGCCTCGACTACGCCGTAGGTGGTGCCGGCGGGTGCGTCTTTGACGGCTTGTGCCACTTCTTTGACCACGGCTTGTGCCTGCGTGTTGTTGACCTTTGCGAAACTTGCGGTGGAGGTTGCTGCAACCATCATCAGCGCGAAAATTGCTTTTTTCATTGTCTTCTATTTTTTGATTTGTATTTCGTTGCTGTCTTGATGACAATGCAAAGGTAGGCAGGCGCCGGTGAGGGGCAAAACTTTAGAAGGGGCGTTGTATGAAATGGCGGGTTTGCTGTATGAATTGTCGCTCGCGGCTTTCGCCGGCCGCGCAAATGGGTGATTTTGTGGGGTTTCGAGGAGGGAGAAGGGGAGCGCTTTCGGGGCGCGGCGGTGGTGTTTTGGTTGTTGTGGGCAGCGCGTGAGGGGGGTGGTCATGGTGGGGTGAGCACTTCTGTGGCAGAGGGATAAAAAAGGGTTCATCCGACGTGCGAGGGGGCAGTCGGATGAACCTTTGTGGTGATTTTGGGCGGCGTTGGCGTTATCGTTTGCGGAGCACGAGCCAAGGCGCGACACCGTGGTGCTTGTCGGTGCGCCCGTCAGTGGGTGATTTCGGGCGGCGTTGGGGCTTATCGTTTGCGGAGCACGAGCCAGGGTGCGACGCCGTGGTGCTTGGCAGTACGATAGCGGGCAGCTTCTTCGGTGAAATGGGGAGTGCCGTCGGGGGCGCGGTAGAAGCCGCTTTGGTTACCGCCGGTGAGATAGATGGCATCGACGTAGCCGTATTCGCGCAAGGCGTCGGCAAAGCTCCAAAGGGTTTCGGGGTGGCGCGTGGCGACGACGCAAAGGCGGTCGTCGGCGGTGCGAACGAGGGCTTTGCGCTCCACTTTGCCGTGGAGGGTGAAGCGCGGGGGGAGTTGCCCGTCGGAGACGAGGACAAACTGGCGGAAGTAGGAGCCGTCGGCGTCGACCATGGCGCGCCGGAGGTCGTCGAAGCGCGAGATGCCGATGACGGCGTGCCCGTTTTTGAGGGCGCAGTAGCCGAGTCGCGAGACGTCGCGCTGTTTCTCCTCACCGTCTACCACCAACGAGCCGATGTATTCGCCGGTGGCGGTGTAGTCGGCGGTGCGGGTGTAGAGGAGCACGTTGTGGTCGGCGGTGTCGGGCTCGGCGAGGGTGAGTTCGGCCTTGACGTTGTGCCACTCGTAGATGTCGAGCGCCACGCCGAGCACGGAGTCGCGCTTGAGTAGCACTTCCGAGGGGCCGTTTTCCATCCGCATGCGGTCGAGTTTGCGGAGGTTGTCCGTGGGCGAGACGGAGATGCTCACGCCGAGGTTATAATAATAGTTGTATAGGCGCGTGGCGGCGTAGAGGCCGACGAGGAGCACGGCGGCGCTCACGAACCACAGGAGGCGGAGGCTCCACGTTTGGAGGGCGCTGCGCTTTTTGGGCGCGGGGGGGAGCTGCCGTTCGTCCTCCACATTGTAGCGCTCGATGGTGATGATGGGGGCTTCGCCCACGGCTTGTGCGGTGGGGTCGTCGGTTTCGTGCTCGATCGTGAAGAGGGACTGCTCTTGGAGGTGGTTGTCTTCGGTGTGTTCCATGGTCATTTGTGTTCGAGTTCCAAAACGCTCTTCAATTCCTTGAGGGCTTCCTTCGAAGCGCTGAGTCTGAAACTGCGGTGGGCGCGATAGTCCATGAGTTTCAGTTCTTGATTGGTGACGTTGATGGCGTAAACGAAATTTTTGTTCACGATCAGGCTTTTGCCCACGCGTAGAAAGAAATTCTGTTGCAGCATGCCGAGGACTTCGACGAAGTAGTGCAACTGAAACGTCATGGTCACGGATTCGCCGTTGAAGAGATGCACGTCGCAGTAGTTGCCGGAGGCCTCGATGTAGGCAATATCGTCGGTGGGCACGCGGAAAAGTCCGACGGAGGTGGAGATTTTGAGTCTTTCCATAGTGTCATTGGGCTTGGGGGGCGGAGGGCTATTTAAGCACTTGCCGAAAGCTGTTCGTTTTCACACAGGGCAAGTCGGGGAAGGAGGGGCAATCGGCGAGGGCGAGCCGGAGGTTGGGCGTGCGAATGGTGCACTTGTGTGGTGAAAGTGTTTTGGACGCGTTTTGGACGTATTCGCAAAGTGTTGATATAGAGAGAGTTGTTCGCTCGTTTTGCATTGTTTTTGCGTCGTTGTTGTTGTTTTTGTTGTTATCTTGGACGCGTTTTGGACGTATTTCCAATGTTTTGGTTTACAGTGCGTTGTCTGTGTTTTAATCGGTTGTGGATTTTCCGCACTCGTCTTGGTTTTGGAGCGCAGCCATGCCGATTTCGAGCGCTTGTGCTTGCATTTTTT
>ERZ772961.53-NODE-53-length-63740-cov-12.743770_pt1 | contig 63740 bp, 36 predicted proteins | sample MGYA00580677_ERZ772961 | MGnify/ENA primary metagenome ERZ772961 (study PRJEB29015, sample SAMEA2738088) | human oral metagenome | biome: human oral; feature: human-associated habitat; material: saliva | place: China | collected 2227 ... | reverse complement strand
GCGCAAGGGCCGCCGGTGAGGGCGATGCGGGTGATATTCTTGTTCATCTGTAATCTTTTAGGGGGACAAAGCCGCACAAAGATACGCCTCTTCGGTGTAATCGTAAGGATAGCAGGCGGGCCAAGTGGATCGCTTCGCCGAGCCTAAGACGGGACTTCCCCTGACGAAGGAGACAGAGAAGGCGCGGGCAATGCCTTCTCCGAGGAGGAGGTAGCGGGTAAGATGAGGGGGAAACGACCTCAAAAAGAGCAAGAAGAGAGCTGAAGAAAAGAGCTCAAACAGCTGAGAAAAAGTCCGAAGGTCTCTGGCGAAAAGTTGGAAGAGAGCTGAGAAATAGCTTAGCCCTCGCCCGTCGGCTTATGCGCCTTCGCTCGGCGGCGTGCGCGGTATCGGCCGTCGGCGTATGAGACGACGAGCGACGGCGCGATTTTTCTTCGGAGGGATCATAGTTTTCTTGCGAAGAGTTATGTACTTTTGATACGGAAGAACGGGAGTTATTTCGCCGACAAACGCCTTACACCATAAAGCATTAAGCCCCACCTCCTCAGCTGGGAAGTGGGGCATTCGACAGGCAAAGCACCTCGACGCAGAGCATTTCGCCCCGCCTTCATCAGGACATTACCTTCTAAAACACAGCGTATGGCAAAGTACATCATGAGAGAGCTGCCGAAGGCCTTCGGGCGTGGGAAGCGGCTTCATACCCCTCGCATCCTCATCGAGGGCACGACAAACCTTCGGGATCTGGCAGAGCAAATCGCGCGTGGCACGACCTTCGCCGCCGCCGAAGTCGAAGGAATGGTCGGCCTACTTATTGACGCTATGAGCGACAGTATCGCCGCTGGCTACGCAGTCCGCATCGAGGGGCTCGGTTCCTTCCGCGCCAAGCTCGGCTATCGCAAGGACGTCACGCCCGAGATAGAAGCCGAAGGGCACCGCAACGCCGTGAGCCTTCGCGTCGCTGGGATAGCCTTCCGCCCCGACAAATCCTTCCTTCATGCCACGGGAGAAGCCTGCCGTCTGAGCCGACAGAAGCGCCAAGTCTACGCAAGCCCCCACACAGGGCAGAGCGAACGACTTGCCACAGCGCAAGCCTTCCTGCGCGAGCACGGCGTCCTCCGCGTCAAGGAATACAAGCAACTCGTCTCGCTCTCCCACACAGCAGCCTCTGCCGAGCTGCGCACCTTCGCCGAAGAGGGCCTACTTGTGCGTCATGGCGTGCGGGCCCAACTCGTCTACACGCTTCCTCCCAGCAAGGATTGAGCGGGGAAGTCTACCCTACTCCGCCGTCGTGATGGAGCGAAGGGTGACGGTGGGAAGGGCTGTCGTCGTGCGGGCAGGGGCGTTCTGACGGCGCGTAGCACGCAGACGGTAGCGACGACCTGGGAGGATGTCGAGGAAGTTGTCCGAGAGCTGCCAGCCCGTCTCCCCAAGGTCGATGTAAGCGTCCTTCAGGAGCGTCTTGCTCTGGATATCGATGAAGAGCGTACCAGCACGTCGGGTCGTCTTGAGCGTGAAGTCCCCCGCCTTCGTATGAGGTAGGCACAGCTCCTTGGTGCGGGCAGCGTAGTCGGTAAGTTCGGTGATGAGCGCCTTCGTCCGTGCATCACGCAGCTCGTAGTGTACGAAGGCTCCCTTGCGCTCGGCATCACTCGTGAAGAGCTTCTCCATCGGAAGCGCGACCTCGAGGCGACCCACTTCGTGCGCTGGGAGCGTCTCGGGGGCGAAGGTATGACGTCTTATGAGGCGACCCGAGAAGTCACGCACCTCAGCGGTGAGGCTTACCTGACGCTGGCGAGGTAGTGGGTCGTAGGTGAGTAGCATCTTGCCCCGTGCGGTGTCGGGGACGAGGATGATGGGCGCGAAGGCACGCTTCGCCTCGTACTGCAAGCCCTTCCACTCGCCATAGTAGTCGATGCTCGACCAAGAGACAGCAGGCCAAGCGTCATTGAGCTGCCAGTAAAGACTACCCATACAGAAGGGTGCTGCGGCACGCTGGGCACGGATGCCGAGGGCGATACCACGGCCCTGCATCACCTGCGAGAGGTAGACGAAGTCCGCAAAGTCACGAGGCTCGGGATAGTCCTGACGGATGTAGTGGAGGATGACATCATTGCCGATGCTGCTCTTCTGATGCGCCTTCATCACGTCGCTCTCAAGATCGTAGTCCGTCTCAGGGCGAGCAAAGCGACTGATGCTCGGGAGCATGGGGAAGGACTGCACACCAAATTCGCTCATGAAGCGAGGCATGCGCTCACGCAGGATCTCAAAGGGCTGACGGCCGTACCATACGCCCCAGTAGTGACTTTCGCCGAGGCCCATCTCCTGTGGGCGACCCCAGTTCACCGTGTCGGGACTACTCTCGATATAGGGACGCAGGGGGTCTTCCTCACGCAGCGTCTCAGGGATGAGCCCCGCGAAGAGGGCTTCGTAGTCGTGCCAGAACTTCTCATACACCTCCTTCGGGTAGCGCTTCGCCCAGCCCCAGTACTTCAGTGCTTCGCGGATCTCATTGTTGCCACACCACGTCGCCACCGAGGGGTGCTGACGCAGACGGCGGATGTTGTACACCAGCTCACTGTGGACATTCTTCAGGAAGGCGCTATCTCCAGGATAGGCGGTGCAGGCGAACATAAAGTCCTGCCAGATGAGGATACCGCGTGCATCGGCTTCGTCGTAGAAGGCATCTTCCTCGTACGTCCCCCCACCCCAGACGCGGAGCATGTTGAAGTGCGAGCCAGCGACGTCATCGAAGAGCTGCTTGCGATCGGCCTCCGTGCGAGTCGGGAGAAGCAAGGTGCCGGGAATATAGTTCGCGCCCTTAGCGAAGAGTGGTTGACCATTGACGCGGAAGAAGAAGCTCTGCCCGTCCTTATCCTTCTCACGTACTAGCTCGAGCGTTCGCAGCCCGACGGAGCACTGCGTCGCGTCAAGCACACGGCCACGCTCACCTTCGAGGAGCTCAAAGCAGGCCTTATAGCGGTAGGGCTTGCCTAAGCCATTGGGCCACCACAGCTGGGGATTAGCCAGAGCGTGCAAGCCCCCACGCTCGGTCGGGGTGATGAAGTCGGCAAGGGGTGCCGTACGCTCGAAGACCAGTCGCCCCGTAGCGTCATAGAGATGATAACGCAGGTGCGTCGCTTCGCTCCCACGGACAGCACCCTCGGGGAGGCGCACCTCGATGGGCAGGCTTCGCTCGGGGTGATAGGTCACGACGGGGCGCTCAGCGAAGAAGGTCGCCCCACGCAGGAGCACTCGCACAGGGCGCCAGATACCGATGGTGATCATGCGCTCGCCCCAGTCCCAGCCGTAGTGATAGGGTGCCTTGCGGGTGAAGACCGAGAGGTGCTTCTCCGCATGGTCGTTGTCAGCGGGGTAGTTGATGCCCGCGGCTTCGTAGAGCGGGAGGGCAGCGGTGAGAGGCGAACGGAAGCGCACCTCCAGGCGGTTCGACGCCTTCACATACGGGCGGATATCGACTTCGTGCGCTACGAACATATTCTCTGCCTCGAGGATCTTCTGCCCATTGAGGTAGACCGAAGCGTAGGTATCCAGCCCCTCGAAGAGGAGATGAATCGACGGACGCTGGAGCTGCTCTGCGGTGAGGGCGAAGGTGCAGGCATAGTCCCAGTCACGCTCACCGACCCACTGGATAGAGTCCTCAGCGAGGCGGTAATAGGGATCGGGGAGCTTGTCCAGGCGGATGAGATCCTGCTGCACGACGCCTGGTACCGTCGCAGGATGGGTCTCGGAACTGCCGTGCTCGCTGAAGGTCCAGCCACGGCTAAGGGTCAGCGTATCGGAGGGGAGGGCAAGGGCAGCAGTCTGAGACATCATCAAGGTAAGGAGGACAAGGGCGCAGCTATAGAGCGCACGGTGTAGCGATCGGTTCATATATGTAGGGCACTTTGTGGGCAAAGGAATAGTAAGAAGTGAGTGTACCTCCGACAAAGGTAGTCTATACAAAGAAATCAGGCGACAACGGGGCGGGTGCCACCATTGTCGCCTGATCGGATCCTTAATGAGTGGAGATGCGGGGGTTCGAACCCCGGTCCAAACATGGAACTAATCTGCTTTCTACATGTTTATCCTCACTTTAGGTTTTCGTGCACTGCCCGCGACTGAGGCTACCATAGGCAGTGCCTTATCCCTCTAAATACACTCCCAAGCCAAGGGCAAGCATTGGGCCAGTCTCCGATTTTCCGGCACCACTATGATCAAGTCGCCTCGGTGAGAACGGCTACCTGAGTGATGTCTCGTCACAACAGTCTGTCGTCGTGATGAAGCGTCGAACCTACTCTATTCGGTTACGCAGCGAGAGCGTAGTTATTTTCGCCAGTTGAATTTTTGCTCTGTGAGATTAGAGTGCTCACAAGCCTTGCACTACATGCTTACAGACCACTTCTTCATGCTGTCAAAGCCAGGTCATCCCCATAAGGTCTGTACTGCAAAGATAGTGAAAAGGTACTGCATCACGATATCGGGGGGGCGCACCCGTAGTGAAGGGTGGTAGAAACCAGTAGTGGTCCGCGAGCAAACCAGTAGTGGTCACGAAGCGAAGCAGTACTGGTCACTATATGCAACCACTACCGGTCGGAGCACGAACCACTACTGGTCGCTCTCCCCCCTTCGTAGAGTATAAAGAAAGCCCCCCACAAGCTCCCATAAGTGAGCTCGTGGGGGGCTTAGCTATTCGGCTGGGGAATTACTTCTTGAGAGGTAGGACGCTCGTCACGATACCAGCTGACGTGTGCGCGCTGTAGTCAGGGGCATAGCACGAGACGATGCGGGCGACGGTGCCAGCGAAGCGGCCTGCACGTGCCACATACTGGTCGTAGCTGAGGAGGTACGTACCGCGGTTGAGATGGTCGATGTAGAAGTTCGTCTCCGTATCCTTTGGCTCGACGTAGTAGCCCGTGCCTTCGCCCCACTCATAGCCGGGCTTCTGGATGATGGGCTCCGTGAAGCCTGGACGGGGATCGACGACTTGGACGAAGTCGAGGGACTGCTCGAGGCGGATCGTGAGACGCGTACGGATGCGGTCACCGACACGCAGCTCCTGCCCTTCGGCGAGCGGTAGGAGTTCGTCGCCCTTGCTCCCTCGACGCAGGAGGAAGGTCTCACGCGTGATCTGGATTTGCTTGCCACGTGCCTCTACCTCTGCCGTGGGCAGGGTGTAGGTCGCCGTAGCACTCCCCCAGAGGACGGCAGGCTGCGACTGCGAGAGCGTCAGGACGGTGTCGGGGTGGACGGTGCTCGTGAAGGGCATCTTCACCTGCAGGCGATCGCCCTCAAGGCGTATGGCTTCGCCCCCTACGACGGGCAGATCGATGCGTGCCTGTGCGTCCTTATCCAGCTCATGAGCGATAGGATCGCCGAGCGTGAGGCCGTAGACGGCTTCAGCCGTCGGGAGGTCACGCCCCCATGAGTTGGTGCGCTTCTGAGCGACGATCCAGCGCTTGATACCGCTGATACGCTCGATATCCATGATGGCGGGGTCGGAGAAGAGCTCCAGCGTCTCGACGGCAGCGGGCAGTGCACGGCTGATCCACGAATAGCTCCCTGACTGCAGGCGGGCGAAGAAGAGCCCCGTCTCATCCTCGACGAGGTAGTCACGGATGCTCTCGACAAGCTCCATGGCGAGCTTCTTCTCCCCTGCACGGAGGAAGATAAGCGCTGCACGAGGCTTGTCGTCCAGCGGCATATCACGGAGATTCGTGCGTAGCTCGCGGAGGAAGTAGCTCTCTGCCTTCTTGGCTTCTTCGGAGGCATCACGCAGGCCGCGCGTCTTCGCCAGAGCCGCGAGGTAGAGGTAGTCGACGTCGGTGTAGACGTAGACGCTCTTCCCTGCACGCTTAGCCTTGACGAGCTCAGCGTGATCGAGTACGGCCTGCTTGTCCAGTGCCTTCATCCCTCGGCGGATCATCTCCTCGAGGCGCAGGCGTAGAGCGGACTCCAGATCAGAGTAAGCGGCCATACGCAGTAGCGTACGCAGCACATACTCGGTGGTATAGAGGCTCCCCTTCATACCGGGGTACCACGCCCACAGGCCGTCGGAGGTCTGTAGGTCGCCGAGACGCTTGAGGAGCTGATCGCTCGTGGTCGTATGATCAGGACTGAGGAGGAAGCGAGCCAGCTCACGCTCTTGCTCAGCTTCCTGCTTCAGGCGACGTGCCCAAGGGCTCTTCGAGAGCAGGCTATCACGCCCGACGAGGGCGCCATAGCTGGTACCCTTCTGCGTGGACTCGGGAGCATTCAGCACGCCCTCTGCCCACTTATGTAGGGGCTCATAGCCTACGAGGAGGCGGGCTACCGACTGCCCGAAGAGGGCCGTGGCAGCAGCGAAGGCGGAGGCCTCCTTATTATAGGTCATCACGGGGAGTGCCGTGAGTGCCAGACGCGAAGCGTTGGGCTGCAGGGTGACGGTGAAGAGCCCCGACTCGGGGATCTTGCCCGTAGAGGGGAAGAGTGAAGCCAGTGAGATGCGCTGCGTCCCCTCGGAGTGGGAGGAGAAGGCGATCGTCTCGGTGATGGTCTCACGGTCGGAGAGGACAGGCAGGATATGCTGCTCGCCGTCGGAGGAATGGCTACCACGGGCGATGACACGCACGCCGACGGAGTCCAGACCACGATAGCCCTCCAGCGGGAGGCTGAGGGTCGTAGCTGACGAAGCGGCGATGTCGAAGGTCTGTTGTTGGGTCGAGCGTACCGCACCACTCACGGGATCGAAAAGCTCAAGGGTCAGCGTACCACGCTGTGCCTCGGGACTCTCATTGCGCACCTCGGTGACGAGGGTCGCGGCATCGCCCTCACGGACGAAGCGAGGGAGTGTGGGGCGGATGCTGAATTCGCGAGATGTCTCTACCGTGCGGCGCTCGATATGATGATCCAGCGTACGGCCGTGGGCGTTGAGGACGAGACGCCAGCGAGAGAGCTGCTCAGGGGCATCGAAGCTCCAGCTGACCTGTCCCTTGCTATCGGTCTTTAGCTCGGGGAGGAAGAACGTCGTCTCGGAGAAGTCCTTGCGAAGCTTCACGGCGGGGGCGCTCTCCTCTGCCACCCGACGATCAGCAGACTTCCTACGGACACTGGTTGTGACGACCTTATCCATCGTAGCCGCCCTTGCACCATATAGCATAGGGCTGCCGATCTCGAGCAGCATCTCGACATTGCTATTTTCCGCCTTATCCTCTTCGGGAGTGGTAGGTATCTTGATGAAGGGCGAGTGGAACTGCCCACGAGCCTTATCACCCTGCCAAGCTGTCCACCACGCTCCATCAGGATAGCGCCCTCCACTCTGCTTATCGACAGAGACAAAGTAGCTACCGAGGAGGTGCGAATGTACAGTCTCCTTCAGACGCAGCGCAGGATCCCAGGGTGCCAGCTTCCCGAAGGCTTCGAGGGCGGCATCGTACATCCAGACGGCCACCGCCACACCTTCAGCAGGACGCCCCTTATCGTCACGGAGCGTGAAGCTCCACGTCTCCTTATCGCCTGCCTTCAGTCGGTCACGGAAGCTATCCCACGTGATCTGGAGCTCCTTCTTGGGTTGGGTGCGCTCGAGCGTCACCTCCTCCTTGAGGAAGCGGCCGTCACGCACGGTGTAGAGCTGGACATCGATCTCCTCAGGCTCAGTGGGCTCCTTGGAGATATCTATCGGGAGCGTACACAGCGCACCAGCCTTCGGACGAAGGACGCCCGAAGCAATGGAGCCACGCTGACTATATACACTATAGTAGATGTAGGCATCGGGGAGGCTCGTCGCATAGTAGACGACGGGCTTCTGCCCTGCGCCATACTTCCCGTCGCCTGCGGAGAGGAGCAGGGGCGCACGCAGGTCGCTGACCTTGCTATCACGCGTATCGAAGAGGTAAAGAGCCATCTGCCCGACATAGGAGAGCGAGTCGCGGTACTTGACGGTATAGTCCAGCTCATAGCGTCCCGAGGGAAGGTCAGCTAAGCGAGGAGCGAGCTCGATGACGCTATCAGTAGGCGTCGTCCCCTCCAGATGCACCTTCTTACCTTGCGTGAAGCGGTAATGAACGGTCGGAAGTTCGGAGCGAAGTGTATGGAGCTCGTTCGTGAAGCGAAGTGTCGTGCTCGCACTCTTACGGTCAATAAGCTGGGGCAGATCCACACTCACCGCACCCACAGGCTGACCGATGGGTATATTCAGGATCTCCTGATGGCTCTCACCAGCGCCGTCCGTCGAGGTGACGGTCAGCGTATAGCTGTACCACGGAGCGAAGTAATCCCCCTTACGCTGCGTGAGCTTCTGGGGATCCTCGGGAAGAGGCACCGTGAAGGAATAGCGCCCCGAGGCATCTGTGACGACCTCCGACGTGATATCCTCGATCTCGCTGCGGTCGCTATAGTCGACGCTCAGCTCTCTGAAGCTCCAGAGGGAGACGGAGCGGCGGAGCGTGTAGCTCACACGGGCATCCGCTACGGGGCTACCACTCAGCGTACGCACCGAGCCCGTGATGGGGAGCGTGCCACCATACTGATAGGGAGGCTGGGGCATGTCGACGGTGAGCTCTGTCCCCTCGCGCTTATACTCGAAGACAGCGAACTCACAGCTGAACTCAGGCGAGAGCTCTTGATCGCGCTCCGATGCCGTACGAGCGCGGATAAGATAGTCACCCGTGAGACCATCCTTCGGCAGGGTGATGCTGGTCGAGAAGCGCCCGAAGGCATCTGTCTGGACCTTGAGCTCCTGCACCTTTTCATACGACGCATTGATGACCTCGAGCGTGAGGGCCTTCGAAGCTGCTACACGAGCATCCTCTGCGTGCATACGCACCTCGGAGTACACCCCATAGATATGAGCCGTCTGTCCAGGGCGATAGGCGGGGCGATCGGTGGTCACATAGCCTTGGTAGGCATAGAGACGTAAGGGGTCAGCAGGGCCATCAGACCTACTACGATTTCGAGAGTGGTAGGAGTAAGCGATGAGCGGATCCTTCCCCGACGCCATAAAGTAGCGCCACTCCCCATCCTTGAGACGGTAGTAGCCGAGGGCATCAGTCTTCACATCCCCCTTATGCTCGAAGTCTCCCCTGAAAGAGGTCTGGTGATAGGTATGGAAGGACTGATCCGCTACGGGCGCACCGGTACGAGCATTCAGCCACTGATGAGATCCGACATCCCCCGCTTCGTGAGCGAGATAGACGTACTCCGTACGCATCAGACTATTCTCTGCATCCAAGTCCTTGGACGAAGCCTCCGGAGAGTAGCCGAACTTGGTCAAGAGGATATAGTTCCCAGCCGTAGGGAGATCCAGGCTAAAGGGCTTAGCTCCCTTGCCTTCGCCCAAGTCATCGAGCTGGAAGGTCACCTCCTTCGTCGCTATGGGCTTGTCTTGGCTACCAGGCTTCCAATCCTCACGCGTATCGGGGCGGATAATCGTAGGGACCTTGTAGAGCTGCACCGTAGCCTTCGTCACGAGATAGGGTGCCTCCAGATGGACGCCTACTCTATCGAGGTAGCTATGGTCAGCCCTCTGTAGGAGCTCAGGGCGACGGCATCGCTTAGCCTCTTCCCCAAGCTGCTTGCGCATCCCGGGAGTGAGGGCCGTCACACGCTGGATGACCGACTCGAGGAAGCGAGCACGGCGCAGACGCTGGTAGGGATAGATCCCGAGGAGCGAGCTGAGCCCCGTACTGACCTCCTGATGGGTCGCATACTTCTTGAGATAATCCTCAAGTGCCTCGATGCGCTGGGTCTCTGTCATCTTATCCTTGTCGAGGTGGATCTGATGTCTGTCAATGAGTGCACGATAGTAGACGCTCTTGCTCGCCTCGGCGGCAGGGCGGAGCGTCTTCAGCACCTCACGATGCAGGGCTTCAAGGGCATCATCTTCGGGGAAGTTGTTGAGTAGCTCCGTGCCGAACGTAGGCTCTCCGATCGCCCCTTCATCAATAGAGAAGGCGGCGGAATAAGGCTTCAGCGAAGCCGACAGCGCTGCGGGATCGCTGATGAGCTCACGGATACGGGTCGTGTAGAAGGTATTGTAGTCCTGCTGGCTCCAGCTCTCGGGATTCACAGGATCGACATGCTTCGCCACGATCTCCTCGGAGCGGTAGCGATAGCGATCCTGATGATCGGAGTAATAGCACAAGGTGAAGAGCTTGAGAGCCAGGCGGTCCGTCGCCGTCAGCCAAGGCAGGCTCTTCAGCTCATGAAGGGTCTGGTAGGCATTGATCTTCGCCTCGGGATCTCGACCTACCGTGCGTAGCCAGAGCTCCGAGTAGCCCTGGAGGAGGATATTGAGGTCGTGCTTCTTCATGCCGTAGTCGATGAGTTCGCGGGTGAGCGGGATATTAATACGATCACGATCATTCTGCCGGCTCGTATTGGGCTTGAGGATGCGCTGAATCTGCTGCACCCGTTGGATCTGGGGGGTGGCCTTAGCGCTCTGCTTCTTCTGCCCATAGCTGGGTAACGAGAGCGAGAGAGCCACAAGGAGGGCGTATCTGATCTTCATAAGAGAGTGGGGTATGTGGTGGGGATCAGGTGATTGACTTATACAGCAAAGATAGCAAGCTCTTCACAATACTGTATCTCACGGGAGAGAACCTATTGATTTCCCCGTGTGAAGCCGCGCTTTTCTGGTGACCGCGCGGGTAAATGAGCTGCGCTTCCACAGGCCGTAGCGAGCGCCTCTCGGGGAGGGGCAAGTGACGACCAGCTCCCCGATACACCTCTCCGAAGCGACCGAGCAAGCCCTTCGACTTATCACAAGTATTCCTCTTATCCAGCGGAGGGAAAAGCATCGTTCTCGTGAAGAAAAAAGCACCTTCCTGTAGTGGTTTTCCGCATCTACGCACGTAGTCTTAAAGACCAGGTACGCAAATCCAAATAGCCACGTACGTAGATTTATCGTCCACGCACGTAGCCCAAACTTATCTGCCACTCGTCCACAACTTTTATCCCTACGCGGAGCAACAACCTAATATAGGTCACTTCACAAAGCTATATAGGAATCAGTCCAAAGCTATATAGCTTTCTTCGCCATCCTATATAGGTCCGCGAGTGAACCTATATTGGTCGCCACACGAACCAATATAGGTCCGTATCCCTACCTTCCGCTGTATAAAAAGGGAAACTCCTCTGCAGGCAGGATGCAAGCATCCAGACCTACAGAGGAGCAACCCCTAACAACTAAACTAACAATATCACGTGGGACGTGCGCCCTTAGCGGAAGCGCAGCTGTCCATCTTCGACGTCAAGAGTGATGACGCTGGAGCGGTCGACAGCACCTGAGAGGATGCTCTTCGAGAGCTCATTGAGCACCACATGCTGGATGACGCGGCGTACAGGACGTGCCCCAAACTCGGGGTCGTAGCCTTCCTTGCCGATCCATTCGACAGCCTCGGGCGTATAGTGAAGCTCGATGCCATTGACCTGTAGGAGGCGGGCCGTGCTGTCGAGCTGGATGCGGACGATCTCGTCGATCTCCTTGCGACCCAGCGGGGTGAAGACGATGGTCTCATCGATACGGTTGAGGAACTCGGGACGGATCGTCTTCTTCAGAAGGCCGAGTACCAGCTCACGCGTCTCATCGATAGCAGCCTGCTCACCGCCCGCGGGGACGTCGGAGAGACGCTCACGGATGAGGTCGGAGCCGAGGTTGCTCGTCATAATGATGATCGTATTCTTGAAGTTCACCAGACGCCCCTTATTATCCGTCAGACGACCGTCATCGAGGACCTGCAGGAGGACGTTGAAGACGTCGGGGTGAGCCTTCTCGATCTCGTCGAAGAGGACGACGGAGTAGGGCTTGCGGCGGATAGCTTCGGTGAGCTGACCACCTTCATCATAGCCTACATATCCAGGAGGTGCACCGATGAGACGGGTGGCGGAGAACTTCTCCTGATACTCGCTCATATCGATACGGGTGAGCATCGTCTCGTCATCGAAGAGGATTTCAGCCAGTGCCTTCGCCAGCTCGGTCTTCCCGACACCGGTGGTACCAAGGAAGATGAATGAGCCGATAGGACGCTTGGGATCCTGAAGACCGGCACGGCTACGGCGTACGGCGTCAGCGACGGCACGGATAGCCTGCTCCTGACCGACGACGCGCTTGTGCAGCTCTTCCTCGAGATGCAGGAGCTTCTCACGCTCGCTCTGGAGCATCTTCCCGACGGGGATCCCCGTCCAGCGAGAGACGATGTCGGCGATATCCTCGGCAGTGACCTCCTCACGGATCAGAGCGCTATCGCCCTGAGCCTCGGTGAGCTCCTGCTGGATAGAGGCGATCTCGGCTTCCTTCTCCTTGAGTCGGCCGTAGCGGATCTCAGCGACGCGACCGTAGTCACCGCTGCGCTCAGCGCTATCAGCCTCGATCTTCAGCTGCTCGACCTCGATCTTGCACTGCTGTATACGGTTGATGAGCTCCTGCTCACGCATCCACTTAGCCTTGTCGCCAGCTTCTTCTTCGCGCAGCGTGGCGATCTCCTTGTTCAGCTCTTCGAGCTTCACCTCATCGTCTTCACGGCGGATAGCCTCACGCTCGATCTCGAGCTGGGTGATACGACGTGCGATCTCGTCAAGCCCCTCGGGGAGGGAGTCAATCTGCATCCTCAGACGTGCGGCAGCTTCGTCCATAAGGTCGATAGCCTTGTCGGGGAGAAAGCGGTCGGTGATGTAGCGGTCGGAGAGGCGGACAGCTGCGATGATGGCATCGTCCTTGATACGCACCTTGTGGTGGTTCTCATACTTCTCCTTCAGCCCACGGAGGATGGAGATCGAGCTGGCTTCATCGGGCTCGTCGACCATAACCATCTGGAAGCGGCGCTCCAGAGCCTTGTCCTTCTCGAAGTACTTCTGGTACTCGTCGAGGGTCGTAGCACCGATAGAGCGAAGTTCGCCACGTGCCAAAGCAGGCTTGAGGATGTTAGCAGCATCCATAGCGCCCTCGCCCTTACCAGCACCTACGAGGGTGTGGATCTCGTCGATGAAGAGGATGATCTCACCTTCGCTCTTCGTGACTTCGCTGACGACGGACTTCAGACGTTCTTCGAATTCGCCCTTGTACTTCGCACCAGCGATCAGGGCACCCATATCGAGGGAGTAGACCTGCTTGGAGCGGAGGTTCTCGGGGACGTCACCACGGACGATACGGAAGGCCAGGCCTTCTGCGATAGCCGTCTTACCGACACCAGGCTCCCCGATGAGGATGGGGTTATTCTTTGTACGACGTGAGAGGATCTGCAGGACGCGACGGATCTCATCGTCACGACCGATGACGGGGTCAAGCTTACCGCTACGAGCACGCTCGCAGAGGTTGACAGCGTACTTGCTGAGGGCGTTGTACTGCTCCTCGGCGTGCTGGCTGGTGACGCGGTTGCCCTTACGCAGCTCATCGACAGCCTTACGCAGCTCTGCGACCTGCAGGCCGAAGTCGCTCTTCAGGAGTCGAGCTACCGAGGTGTCTACCTCAGCAAGTGCGAGGAAGAGGTGCTCGAGAGCTACATACTCATCCTTCATCTCGGTGGCGATGTCCTCAGCCTTGTCGAGTACCTTCGTGGCATCGGAGCTGAGATAGGGTTCGCCACCCGAGACCTTAGGCAGAGCCGAGAGCATACGCTGCAGGCTCTCCTCAAGACGGGCACGCTGGATAGCGAGCTTAGAGAGGAGGAAGTCGGTAAGACTATCTCCGAGAGTCAAAAGACTTGTAAGCAGGTGCACGGGCTCAATGGCCTGATTGCCGGCCTTGCGAGCGAGCTCGATAGCGCTCTGCAGGGCCTCCTGCGACTTGATGGTATACTTATTAATGTTCATTTTTATGTCAGGGGGGTGGACCTTAGTGCCCACGCTACATACCCTTCTGCAAAGCACGTACCCAGCTCGAAAGCGCGCCATTATGACACACAAAGCAGGATAACATCGCATAAACGGCATTATCACACGCCATTATGTCGCACATATAGATAATATACGACCCGCGCCCATAGCTCACTCGGAGCCATAGGCGCGGGTCATATATCTTGTATGTAGGGCGGGCTACTTACGCAGCTGCTCCTCGATGCGGGCACGCACGTCGTCAGCGATCTCCTTGACGGGGATACGCGCTATGACGTCTTCGGCGAAGGCATTACTCAGCATCAGGCGAGCTTCCTCGAGGGAGATACCGCGCTGGCGCATATAGAAGAGAGCATCAGCGCTGAGCTGACCCGTGGTCATCCCGTGGGAGCACTTCACGTCATCAGCGTAGATCTCCAGCTGGGGCTTCGACTGCATACGAGCCGTGGGCGAGAGCAGGAGGTTACGGTTGTTCTGATAGGCCTGCGTCTTCTGCGCGTCTTGTGCTACGAGGATACGCCCCGTGAAGACACCACGGCTATCGTCACGCAGCACATACTTGAAGAGCTCATCCGAGGTACAGTGCGGTACAGCATGCTCGATGTAGGAGAAGTTGTCCGCATGTGCCTTCCCAGCGGTGAGGACGAAGCCAGAGACCTTGAGGTCGGCACGCTCTTCGGCGAGCGTGACAAAGTAGTTATTGCGCGTCACGCCATTGCGTAGCGTGACACCGCTAAGGTCGACGACGCTATCCTGCATCTGACGGACGTAGAGCGAGGAGACACGCACATTCGCCTCGGCCGACTCCTCACGCTCGATGAGCGAGAAGCGAGCACGGCGCCCGACGTGGACCTCAATCGTACGCAGTGCCATAGCACGCTCCGTCGTCTCGGGGCAGTCACGGAAGTGAAGCGTCGCCTCGGCGTCATCCTCGAGGATGATGAGTGCACGCTCTACGGAGATATGACCCGCGAGGCGTGGGAGGATATAGCTCAGCTCGATGTGGCCAGGGATCTTCGCGCCACGAGGCACGTAGATGACGAGAGCCTCGGCAGCGAAGAGGGTGTTCAGCGCGACGAGCCCGTCAGTAGCGATGGGCGCGATACGGCCGTAGTACTCCTGCGCCAGCTCGGGATGCAGGCGCACGAAGTCAGAGAACGCACCAATGAAGATCTCCGGTGCGAAGGCCTGCGATGCCCAGTAAGGAGCACCGTCCAGCACGTGGAGCTTCCAGTCCTCGGCGAAAAGGCTGGGCAGATCGGTACGCTGGTAGTCCTCGCTCTTGAAGCGGGGTACCCCCAGACGAGCGAAGGCGTCATAAGCCGCCTCGCGGTAGTGATTGAGTAGCTGTGGACGCTCCTGCAGCTCCCCACTAAGGGCAGCGTAGAGGTCAAGGTACTTCTTGGTGATCGCTTCCATGGTCAGACTACTCTCCTACCTCTTCCTTGATCCAGTCGTAGCCACGCTCTTCGAGTTCGAGAGCCAGCTCGGGGCCACCACTACGTACGATACGCCCCTTGTAGAGGACGTGTACGAAGTCGGGGCGGATATAGTCCAGGAGACGCTGGTAGTGCGTGATGACGATGGTAGAGTTCTCGGGGCTGCGCAGCTCATTGACGCCCTTAGCGACGATGCGCAGAGCGTCGATATCCAGACCACTATCCGTCTCGTCGAGGATAGCGAGCTTGGGCTCAAGCATAGCCATCTGGAAGATCTCATTGCGCTTCTTCTCACCACCGGAGAAGCCTTCGTTGACCGAGCGGCTGGCGAGCTTGTTGTCCAGCTCGACGAGTTCACGCTTCTGCTTCATCAGCTTGAGGAACTCAGCAGCAGGCAGCGGATCAAGACCAGCAGCCTTGCGACGCTCATTCAGAGCAGCACGCATGAAGTTCACCATGCTGACACCAGGGATCTCGACGGGATACTGGAAGCTGAGGAAGAGGCCGCGGTGTGCGCGCTCCTCGGGCTCAAGCTCGAGGATATCCTCACCCTCGAAGGTCACGGAGCCCTCCGTCACCTCATAGGTGGGGTGGCCGACGAGGACTGATGAGAGGGTGCTCTTCCCCGAGCCGTTGGGGCCCATGATGGCGTGCACCTCGCCCTTGCCTACGGTGAGGTTGATTCCCTTGAGTATCTCTTTATCTCCAATGGATGCGTGGAGGTTCTCTATCTTAAGCATATCTATATGATTCGGAAATGGGGGTGATGGGGATTAGCCTACGGAGCCTTCGAGGGAGATGCTCAGGAGCTTCTGAGCCTCGACAGCGAACTCCATCGGGAGCTTGTTCATGACTTCCTTGGCGTAGCCATTGACGATGAGGCCCACAGCCTCCTCGACGCCGATACCACGCTGCTGGCAGTAGAAGATCTGGTCTTCACTGATCTTGCTCGTCGTGGCTTCGTGCTCGATGATCGCCGTGTCGTTGTCGACATGGACGTAGGGGAAGGTGTGTGCACCGCAGCGGTCGGAGAGCAGGAGGCTATCGCACTGCGAGTGGTTGCGGGCGTTCTCCGCATTGGGGCCGACGTAGACGAGCCCGCGGTAGCTATTCTGGCTCTTACCAGCGCTGATACCCTTCGAGACGATACGGCTACGGGTATTCTTCCCGAGGTGGATCATCTTCGTACCGGTGTCGGCCTGCTGGAAGTTGTTCGTGACAGCGACGGAGTAGAATTCGGCTACGGAGTCATCACCCTCGAGCACACAGCTGGGGTACTTCCACGTGATCGCTGAGCCCGTCTCGACCTGAGTCCAGGAGAGCTTGGAGCTGGCACCACGGCAGACACCGCGCTTGGTGACGAAGTTGTAGACACCACCCTTACCCTCCTTGTCGCCAGGGTACCAGTTCTGCACGGTGGAGTACTTCACCTCAGCCTCCTTCTCGACGATGATCTCGACGATGGCGGCGTGAAGCTGGTTCTCGTCACGCTGGGGAGCGGTACAGCCCTCGAGGTAGCTGACGTAGGCACCCTCGTCGGCGACGATGAGGGTACGCTCAAACTGCCCCGTGTTGATGGCATTGATACGGAAGTACGTGGAGAGCTCCATCGGACAGCGCGTACCCTTCGGGATGTAGACGAAGGAGCCATCACTGAAGACGGCGGAGTTCAGCGCAGCGAAGTAATTATCGGTATAGGGGACGACGACGCCCAGGTACTTCTTCACCAGCTCGGGGTACTCGCGTACGGCTTCGCTGAAGGAGCAGAAGATGATACCCTTCTCGGCGAGGGTCTCGCGGAAGGTCGTCTTCACCGATACGGAGTCCATGACCGCGTCGACGGCAATCCCTGAGAGCATCTTCTGCTCCTCGAGGGGGATACCGAGCTTCTCGAAGGTGCGCAGGAGCTCCGGGTCCACCTCATCGAGGCTCTTCGGGCCCTCCTTCTTCTTCGGAGCGGCATAGTAGATGATATCCTGATAGTCGATAGGGGGGATCTTCAGCAGCGCCCAGTCGGGTTGCTCGAGGGTCAGCCAATGGCGGTATGCCTCGAGACGGAACTGCAGGAGCCACTCTGGCTCACCTTTCTTCTCCGAGATCAGGCGGACGGTCTCTTCACTGAGCCCCTTGCCGATGGTCTCGGTATCGATGTCGGTGGTGAAGCCATATTTGTAATCGCTCGAGGTAACCTCGTCGATGATCTGATCGTTATCTTGCATGCAATAAAAAGTAATTCTTATCTCTCCTTTGGGAAGGAACAACCAATCCCCCTCGAAGGTTTCCACCTTTAATCTTCAGCACGATTATCCAACAACCACTTCATCCAAGCTCTAGCAGTTTGAGCTCTACGAGCGACAGTACTATCACTTAAAGTTATACCCTCCTGCCTCATTATGTCACTCATCTCTGGGATTGAGATAAGCTCACTTCGCTCAATAGAGGCCTTCATAGCCAGCCTAAGGAACCGGGGACGAAGCATTTCTCTTGCAAGGGCTAGATTCCTCCCATGGATATCCAGCCCCATTATACGTCTGCCTTCTGCTGTTAACTGATAACGACCGTCTCCTCTTTGAACCAACCGCAAAAAGATTGCTGCATTCATATAATAGTCTGACTGACGAAGCGTAAAATGTTGTTGCTCCGATATATCTAAAGCCTCAAGCTCCTGACCTCGCATCAACTCTTCCATGATATTAATGACTCGTCCAAAATCATCAGCTTGGGGAATAATCCCCTCGGGGTGATAGTCTTCGTCGCTAGACTCAAGCTCTACTATAATATCCCGTATACTCTGCAGAGTAAGCTGAGGGGAATCTGTTCCGATGACGTATCGAGCTTCTTTCAGTAGCTCTATCGAGTTGTAACAATTCGTATTCCTAAAGGCATACTCCCGGAAATGGTAGATACCATTGGAATAAGTTAAGAAGACAGAACGTACAGGCTTACGCATCACTGCTTCCCATCGTCTAAATGGATAATACAACTGACGCACAAGGAAATCATTTGCAAGATGATTCTTGGCCTCAATGAGGGTAATGCTACTCTCTCCCTCATACCCGCCATCAATTTCGATCTGTGCATTATTTACACTGATGGGATGCCTCATCCCTTCCCCCTCTACCTCGAAAGAGAAGGAGGAAGAGCTCATACGACCGCTTATCGTTGGATATAGGGACTCCTCTTCAAGAAAGTTAGATAGCATACCACTACTATAAGCACTATTGAGAGCAAGAGCCTCACTCATAATTCGAGTGTAGTCTATGCTTTCTAGAGGTAATACCGGAGTTATACACCGAATAGGGGATGTAGATGGCACCTCAAATTTATGGAATAGCTTTATCGATCCAATGAGGTAGGTACCTCTGGTGTTTGGCAAGATTCCAAGACCATTATCTTTGAATATATTTGGTAGTCGCTCCGAATCATCAAACTTGGTCATTAAGCGAGGTTCTCGAAGAGCCTTAATCTGCTCTGCTGAAATTTCAAACAACCCTCCCTGCTGAACATGATCCAAAATAGCATGCCTCTGGAAAAGCACTTCCCATGCTTCTCCATTTAGATCTTTCCTACTCATAATTACGAATAATTAGCTCCTCCACGGTACCTCGACTCGAGCCAACAGAGTTAACCGAACGAGTTGCCTGCACAGAAGTGATTATATAATCCTGATATAAATCTTTGATGAACTCAGCAGAGGAATTGGACTGCATGAAGTGAATACCTCTCTCTGTTAAGCTGTCACAAACATCCTTTAGGCGCCTCTGAGACTCTGCATTCCATCCTCCCTGCACATATCCAGTAAAGCTGGAGGTCTCTGAGATCGGATGATATGGAGGGTCTAGATATACAAAAGTTTTCTCTGGGAGCTCTCGCGACAAAAGGGACTCATAGTCAGAAGCCAGAATCTCAATATCGTTCTCTCGAAAGTATCTACTTAAAGCATAAACACCCGCCTCATTTACAATATTCGGTTGCTTATAATAGCCGAAAGGACTATTGAATTCACCAGCTCTATTCACCCTAAAGAGGCCATTATAACAAGTCTTGTTGAGATAAATGATACGAGAAGCTCGCTCTATATCGCTCATATGGTCAAAAAGGGGATCACGATCCAGAGATCGCACTTGATAGAAGTGCTCTGGTGTATTCACGTGCCGACCAAGAGACTCGATCAACTCATCAGGGTAATCCCTTACTACTTCATAGACATTAATGAGCTCTGCATTCAGGTCGCTGATGATAGCCTTCTTGGGTTGAAGATGGAACAAGACAGCCCCTCCTCCAACAAACGGCTCACAATACAACCGTTTACTAAGATCCCGTGGGAGCAATTGCGATATTTCGCCAATCAATTGCCTCTTTCCACCTACCCACTTTAGAATCGGACTTACAAAAGGATTCTTCTTTGCCATGAGTTGATTCTTCTAGGTTATTACGTTCGGGACAAGCCTCTTATCATCTTGACAGTTGAGAATAAAAGCAACACTCCTACAGTCTACTGATTGAGGCACTGCATGCCAGCATAGATTCCCCAATACTTGGCCTTGACTACTTGGCGTAGCTGATGCTGCGGGTCTCGCGGATGACGGTGATCTTGACCTGCCCAGGGTAGGTCATCTCGTCCTGGATACGCTTAGCGATCTCGGCTGAGAGCGTAGCGATGCTGCTGTCGTCGGTGTTCTCTGCGCCGACGATGACACGGAGCTCACGACCCGCCTGGATAGCGTAGGTCTTCACGACACCAGGGTAAGAGAGGGCGAGCTGCTCGAGGTCATTAAGGCGCTTGATATAAGCCTCGACGATCTCACGGCGGGCACCGGGACGTGCGCCACTGATGGCGTCACAGACCTGGACGATGGGGGCGATGAGGCTCTCCATCTCGACTTCGTCGTGGTGTGCCCCAACGGCATTACAGATGTTCGCCTTTTCCTTGTACTTCTCACAGAGCTTCATCCCCAGGAGTGCGTGTGGCAACTCGGGCTCGTCATCGGGTACCTTACCGATGTCGTGCAGGAGGCCGGCGCGCTTAGCGTGCTTGGGGTTCAGACCCAGTTCACTGGCCATGATGGCGCAGAGGTTAGCGGTCTCGCGGGAGTGCTGGAGGAGGTTCTGCCCGTAGGACGAGCGGTACTTCATCTTACCGATGAGGCGGATGAGCTCGGGGTGCATACCATGGATACCGAGGTCGATGACGGTGCGCTTCCCCGTCTCGATGATCTCTTCCTCGATCTGCTTACGCACCTTCGAGACGACCTCTTCGATACGGGCAGGGTGGATACGGCCGTCTTGGACGAGCTGATGCAGGGCCAGACGTGCTACCTCACGGCGCACGGGGTCAAAGCTACTGAGGACGATGGCTTCGGGGGTGTCGTCGACGATGATCTCGATACCGGTAGCGGCCTCGAGGGCACGGATATTACGCCCCTCACGGCCGATGATACGGCCCTTGATCTCATCGCTCTCGATGTGGAAGACGGTGACGGAGTTCTCGATAGCCGTCTCGGTAGCCAGGCGCTGAATCGACTGTACGACGATGCGCTTGGCCTCCTTGTTGGCGGTCATCTTCGCTTCCTCGATGATCTCGTTGATATAGCCCTGAGCTTGGTCCTTGGCTTCGGCGCGAAGGCTCTCGATAAGACGCTCACGCGCCTCGTCAGCAGAGAGTCCGCCGAGGGCTTCAAGGCGCTTCTGCTCGCTCTGACGAAGGAGCTCCAGCTCAGCCTTCTTCTCCTCGTACTCGGCCTTCTTTACGTCGTATTCTTCCTTCTTCAGCTCGATGCCCTCACTCTGTAGGGCGAGCTTTTCCTTGAGTATATCGATCTCTTGATTGCGCTTCTCTACCTCATTGTGGCGCTGCGTGAGCTCCTGCTCGCGGGTCTTCAGTCGGCCCTCGATCTGCTTGAGCTTATTATTGCGCTGTGCCACCTGCTGCTCGAGGTCGCCCTTGAGCTGCAGGAACTTCTCCTTGACCTCAAGGAGCTTCTTCTGCTTGAGGACTTCAGCTTCACGCTCCGCCTCAGAGAGGATTGCACGAGTCTTCTGCCCAAGGAGCTTCTCCGAGACGACCCACGAGAGAGCCGCACCGAGGATAAGCGCACCGATGCAGATGATAATGATCGTAATTGTTCCCATTCCTTTGTCTGAAATAAATGTAATGCTGAAGGAAAGGGACGCTGTGGTTATTGGGACGAGGTGGGGGAACTGTCAATGAGCTGTCGAGCCCTGCTAATCAGTGTCTCAAGCTCCTCATTGATCTCCACGAGGCGTGGAGCCAAGGTCTGCCTGCGCTCTTCCAGAGCAGCATGCACCTGCTTGTAGCGAGTAGCTATATCGATAGCAGCCATCGCCAGGTAGCCTATGGTGGGCACCTCTGAGCGATTGGGGTACTTATATCGGTAGATACGCAGCGTAGAGGTCAGCTCTTCGCCAGCATCGCGGTAGAGTCGTTCCTCAGAGCGAGGGACTCGGAGCGAGAGGCGAGCATCTTCGACAGCGAGTGAAATGCGCTGCAGGTCCTCAGGGCTGGTATTGGCATCCATATATATCGGTAGCGGGGCGGGTAGGCCCCAAGCTATTCGGTCTCTGACTATATCTCGGGCTCAGACGCTGCGGTGGCCTCGGGCTCACTGGTGAGCTGGCTGATACAGCGGTCGAGCTGACTGATGATCCCATCAAGGAGCTCCCGGGCATCCCTACGGCTGGCGTCTCCCATATCGGTAGAGACGAGAGCCGAGGCAGCGGCCAAGGTCGCTTCATTTCGTCGCATAGACTTGAGTTCTTCCTGCATCGCACGAAGTTCTTCATCCCGTTGCAGAAGGAGCTCCTTGAGCTGAGCGAGCGTCGCGCTCTGCTCTGCGACAATATCGACGAGACGTCGGATATTGACTTGTAATCGCTGGAGCTCTTGGTCTTCGGCTTGGGTCATAGCGTCGTTATTCCTTATGTATGCAAAGGTACGCTTTTTTAGCCTCTTCCCCGTCCCCGCTCTATATATAAGTAGAGCACCCCTCCCCAGAAGGCCACCCAACCACCTTCCCTCACACGACTCGATCCTCTCGATTTAACACTCAAAAAAGGGTGCAGTCAGACAGCCTCTTAGCAGGAGCAAAAACCAACCAGTACTGGTCACTCGTCCGACCAGTACTACTTCGCGCGGTGACCAGTACTGCTTCCTATTGGTGACCAGTACTGGTCCGACCGCTGACCAGTACTGGTCGCAATCACCCTCTCTCCCACGACATCTATAGTATGCAGCTAAGGGAGGTGCTACCGACCTATATTGGTCACTGAGCTGATCTATATAGGTCCACGTCGTGACCTATATTGGTCGGAAGAGCGATCTATATAGGTCAGCCCGACGACCAATATAGGTTCATACCATCCCCTTCTATTGGGATGTCATATATAGGCGTGCAAGGAGGCGATATAAAGCAGCTTGCCCTCGGGCTCCACAGCGGGAGCTCGAGGGCAAGTCTTCTATATTTTCGCCTCGTGGGGCGGGCAGTCGGAGGGAGCGAAGTGCGCCCTACGCTGGATTAGTAACCCGTGTTCTGCTTGAGCTGCTCGGGGTTCGCCTGGATATCATCCGCAGGGATCGGATAGAGCGTGCGGTAGGCCTGCGAAGCAGCACCAGCCTTCACACCAGCCTTCCAAGGCCATACGTAGTCAGCGGAGACGAACTTACCGAAGCGGATGAGGTCCGTACGGCGGTGCCCCTCCCAGAAGAGCTCACGGCCACGCTCAGCGAGCATCTCGTCGAGCGAAGGCAGGGCGGAGTAGTTCCCCGTCGTAGCACCGTAGGCACGAGCGCGCACGAGGTTGAGGTACTGCAGACCCGTAGCCGTATTAGCCTTACCGCGGACAGCTGCCTCAGCATAGTTGAGGTAGAGCTCTGCCAGACGGAAGAGGGGGAAGTCAGCATCGCACTGGTCGCCATCGCTACCGTTGGCGCCGGTGCTGGTGACGTTGCGGAACTTATGGACGTAGACCCCTTCGTCGAAGTTCGTGACTGAGGAGATCTCTGCCGTGGCAGCCGCCGTTATGAGGCAGCGCTTGTCGGTCGCCTTATTCGCACCGAAGAGGTCGAGGAGACCCTTCGTAGCGCGGTTACCCTGCCAGCCACCATTGACGCCCATAGCGACACCGGTGACGGCCTTCGCCGTACCACCCGTAGAGGAGTTGATGAGGAAGGTCATACCACCCCAGTTCTGCGACTTCTTACCATCGTAGTTGACGGAGAGGATGATCTCAGGGTTGCTGAGGTTGTTGTCCGCCAGGAAGAGGTTTGCGTAGGTGGGGTGCAGGCTGTACTTACCCGAGCTAATGACCTTCTCGGCGTAGGTAGCTGCATCGGCGTAGCGCTCCGTACCCGTGTAGACCTCGGCATTGAGGTAGAGGCGAGAGAGCAGTGCCCAGGCAGCAGCCTGGTCGGCACGACCGTAGTCACCTGCCTTAGGTGCATTGAGGTCGCTCTCGATAGCCTTCAGCTCGCTCTCGATATAGTTGAAGAGCTCGCTTCGGCTGATCTGACGAGGATAGACCTTACCCGTAGGCGTGGACTCGTCGACGAAGGGAGGATTGCCAAAGAGGTCGATGAGTACCCAGTACTGATAGGCACGCAGGAAGCGAGCTTCGGCGCGGTAGGTGCGGACCGTAGCATCGGAGGCCTGCGACTCGGTGTTCTTGAGGAACTCTGAGGCGAGCTTGATCTGGTAGATCGAGCGGTAGTAGAGGCCGCGGATGATGGGGTTCGACGACGACCAGCTCATCGCATGGAGGTCGGGCACACCACCGTCACCCCAGGCGCAGATAGCCGTCTCAGTAGGCAGCTCCTGGAGGTTGAAGAGGCCACGAACGAAGTCACTCGCCCCTTCGTCGATACCCGCGATATCCCCACCGTTGCCGTCTTCATTTTTACCACCATTGCCCGAGAGGGCGAATGCGCCGTAGACTTTAGCGAACGCTTGGAAGGTCTTTGCAGGGGAGTTATAGATCGTCTGGGAAGTCTCCCCGTTGGTGGGGAAGCGGTCCAGATCCTTGGTGCAGGAGGAGAGGCCGAGAGCCGTGACAAGGCTAAGAGCCGTGAGGCCTCGGCGAAGAATCTTCTTATCTGTAGTCATAATCGGCTGTGAAGATTAGAGCGTGAGGGAGAGATTGAGCGAGTACGTACGTGGGATGGGATAGAGGCTGAAGTCGATAGCACGCTCAGGATCGAGACCCTTGTAGGAAGAGAGCGTGAAGACATTCTGCACAGTAGCCGAAGCACGGAGGTTAGCTCGGCCCAGGATACGACCGAAGTCATAGGCGAGCGTGAGGTTGTCCATCTTCAGGTACGAAGCTCTGTGGAGGTAGTAGTCCGAGATGAACTGCTTATCGCTATTCGTCTGGAAGTCTGAGACGTTGATCTCAGGCGTCGTGTTGCGGAAGTACTGACCGGAGTTGAGCACAGCGGAGTGCGTAGCCATATAGGCCGAGATGTTGTCGTAGATATAGTTCCCGAGACCCGAGCGGAGCGAGGTCGAGAGCGTCCAGCGGTCGAAGGCAAGGCTCGTAGAGAAGCCCATCGTGACCTTAGGCTCAGGGTTGTGCGTGCGGTACTTATCCAGCTCGTTGATGACGCCATCCTCGTGGCGGTCTACGAACTGACCTTCCAGAGGCTTGCCGTTAGCATCGTACTTCTGCTCGTAGACGAAGAAAGTACCAGGGGCATAGCCGACGGAGTGGATCTGCACGTACGTACCCGTCAGACCCTTGATGTCCCCCGTGGGGACACCCTGATAGCCGGGGACTTCGACAGCGTTGAGCTTGGTGATGCGCGTGCTGTTAGAGCTGATATTGTAGCTCACATCCCACGTCAGGCGCTTGGTCTGGATGGGGGTAGCATTGATGCTGAACTCAAAGCCCTTGCTGGAGATATTACCGACGTTCGTGAGGATGCGGTTAGAGAAGTTAGCCCCTGCAGGAGTGGGGATCTCGTTCAGAAGGTCGCTGGTCTTCTTCTGGTAGAAGTCGAGCGTACCGGAGAGACGGCCCTTGATAAAGCTGTAGTCAAGACCTACGTTGTAGGTAGCCGTCTGCTCCCAGTGGATGTTCGCATCGTAGGCAGCGGGGCGGAGCATGTTGTAATACTGGTCGCCGAACTGATACTGATTGGTGTTGGTGCTGAGCGAATAGAAGGGGAGGTAGGTGTAGTTCCCGATACCATCCTGCTGACCCGTGACACCGTAGCCGAGACGGAGCTTGAGGTCATCGATCCAAGAGACATTCTTGAGGAAGTTCTCCTGATTCATACGCCAAGCCAGTGCCAGAGCGGGGAAGATACCCCAGCGGTTCTCCTTGCTGAAGCGCGAAGAGCCGTCGGCACGCACCGTAGCGGTGAAGAGGTAGCGGTCCATGAGGCTGTAGTTCAGACGGCCGTAGAAGGACACCAGCGTATTCTGTGGGTAGTCGTACTCGTAGACAGGAGTCGATACGAGCGTCTTGTCGTAGGTGTAGTCAGGCGTGTTGTGGACGAAGGTCTTCCAGTCCTGATAGGAGTACCCTGCCATGACGTCGACGCGGCTCTTCAGCGAGCGAAGCTCCTTGACGTAGTTAGCGTAGAAGTCAAAGAGGAGGCTGCGCTTGCGCTGGTCGTAAGCATTGTTCGTACCGCTCTTATAGACGTCGGGCTGACCGGCCTGCTTGAGGGTGTAGCGCTGCCATCCGAGGGAGGAGTTCTCGGGGATGACGACGGTACCCTTACCCGAAGCGTAGTCGTAACCGAGGTTCACGTTGAGCTTCAGCTCGGGGAGGAAGTGGAGCTTGTAGTCGATCTTCAGATTGCTGATCGTGCGGAAGACATCACTGATATCCTCCTTCTGATTGAGGAGCGCCACAGGGTTCTTAGGAGCGAGCTTATGGAGGTTTGTCCCGTCTAGCTGTGTCCAGTAGCCTCCGTAGGGGGCAAACTTAGGATCGTTATCACGGACGGGACGCGTGGGATCAAACTGTACTGCGGCTTCGATAGCTTCCTTATTAGCGAAGCGGTTATGCGTAGCGCTGAGCTTCACGCTCGCGTCGATAGAGAGGTGATTGTCGAAGAGACGAGGATTGAGGCTGATGTCACCGCTGAAGCGATTCATCTTATCGGTCTTCAGTACACCCTCCTGGTGGTAGAAGCCCGTAGACACGCGGTAGGGGAGCTTGCCAGCAGCACCGCTGACGCTGACGTTGTAGTCACCACCGTAGGCGAGCTGATAGATCTCGTCCTGCCAGTCGGTATTCGCCGAGCCGAGTTTAGAGGCCGTAGCGGGGGAGATACGCTGGATGAGCGTGCGGTATTCGTCAGCCGAGAGCACGCGCACACGGCGAGCAGCTTCGGAGAGAGAGTTCTGTACGGAGACAGCGATCTGGGTCTTCTGCCCGACCTTCCCTCGCTTGGTGGTGATCATGATAACCCCGTTAGAGGCGCGCGAACCGTAGATAGCGGTAGCAGAAGCGTCCTTGAGGACGTTCATCGAAGCGATGTCCTGAGGGTTGAGTGAGCTGAGGATGCTGGGTGCACCAGATACAGCGGTGTTCTCAATGGGCACACCGTCGATGACGATGAGCGGGTCGTTGCTGGCATTGAGCGAAGCACCACCGCGGATACGGATACGACCGCCAGCCCCAGGAGAGCCCTCGGGCGTGATCTGTACCCCCGCGATCTTACCGACGAGGAGGTCGCTGGCCGTGGAGATAGCGCCCTTCTGGAAGTTCTTCGCATTGAGGGTGCTGACGGATCCGGTGAGGTCCTTCTTTTGCATCGAGCCGTAGCCGACGACGACGACTTCCTTGAGGTTCTCAGCACTCTCGGAGATGACGATCTTCAGTGGGAGCGTAGCACCGCTGAGGGCTACGGTCTTCGTGGCATAGCCGACGCTGGAGACGATGAGGTGCCCATTCTTGGGGGCACGGACGGAGAAGTTCCCGTTGATATCGGTGATGACGCCCTGAGGGGTCTCCTTGACCTTGACGGAAGCCCCGATGACGGCTTCGCCCTTGTCGTCTACTACCTGACCCTTGACCTGCACATCCTGTGCGGAGGCTGTGAGGGAGAGGAAGAGTAGGGATAGACAGAGGTAGGTAAGGCGCAGAATCGCTTTCATATGAAGTGCTCTGTGTAAGTGAAAAAGGAGAGGTCCCCGCCCGCACTCCACGGCTCTTTGTGAGTAGAGCTGTGGAGTGCGGTCGGAGACCTCGGTGTTTACTTCTTATTAGGAATAATGGAGATCGCAAAGCCACCACCAGGAGCAGAGGTGAGCGAGAGCTTGCTGCCCTTCTTCACCTGTACCTTGCGGATGGTGTAGACCTCGGGATTGGTCTTGTAGTTTGCACCCTTACCATCAGCGTAGATGGTAGCGGTATAGGTCTTACCGGCATCGAGGAAGTCGAGCGTGAGGGTCGTCTTGTGGCCGTCGTAGCCAGCGACATTACCCACGAACCACTTGTCTGAGTCCTTCGCCTTACGAGCGATGGTGATGTATTCACCTGGCTCCGCTTCGATGATCTTCGTGTCGTCCCAGTCGACAGCTACGTCCTTGATGAACTGGAAGGCATCCATGTGCTTCGCATACACCTCGGGTAGGTCAGCTGCCATCTGCAGGGGGCTGTACATCGTGACGTAGCAAGCCAGCTGATTGCAGATAGTCGTGTTGACGTGGGAGTTGTTCTGGGGGTTGTACTTGCTGATATCCATCTGGAAGATACCAGGCGTGTAGTCCATCGGACCACCGATGAGGCGGGTGAAGGGCAGTACGGTGAGGTGGTTAGGCTTGTTACCACCGAAGGCTTGATACTCCTGACCACGTGCCGACTCCTGCGCGATGAGGTTGGGGTAGGTACGGCTAAGACCGGTCATGTGGACAGACTCGTGTGCATTGACCGAGATCTTGTGCTTAGCCGCCTCCTTGACAGCGTGGAGGTAGTGATTGACCATACTCTGGCCGTAGTGGTACTCACCTCGGGGGATGATGTTGCCTACGTAGCCGCTCTTGACAGCGGAGTAGCCGTTGTCAGTCATGAACTTGTACGCCTTCTCCATGTGGCGCTCGTAGTTCGTGACCGAGCTGGAGGTCTCGTGGTGCATGATGATCTTCACGCCCTTGCTCTTAGCGTAGTCACGGAGCTCAGCGACATTGAAGTCAGGGTAAGGGGTGACAAAGTCAAAGACACGATCCTTGCTATTACCGAACCAGTCTTCCCAACCGATATTCCAGCCTTCGACCAGGACGGCATCGAAGCCGTGCTTAGCAGCGAAGTCGATGTACTCCTTGACGTGCTGGGTGTTGGCAGCGTGCTTGCCATTAGGCTTCACCTTCGAGTAGTCGGTCTTACCGATCTTCACGTAGGGCAGGTCATCGGTGTACGCCCAAGAGCTCTTACCCGTGATCATCTCCCACCAGACACCTACATACTTGATAGGCTTGATCCAGTCGGTCGTCTCATAGGCACAAGGCTCGTTGAGGTTGTACGTCAGCTTCGAGGCGAGGATATCGCGTGCATCGCGGCTGACGATAGCCGTACGCCAAGGCGTGTTGAAGGGCGCTTCGATGTGCCCACGGTTGCCCTGTGCGTCAGGCGTCAGCTCCACACGGAAGGTCATCGTCTTGTCATCCAGATCGAGGTTGATAGCTGGGAAGTCGATGAGTGCTGCCTCGTGGAGGTTGATGTACACACCCTTATCCGTCTTGAGCATCAGCGGCGTCTGTACGCCCGTCTTAGAGAAGGCGGTCTGGGAGCAGTTCTCCGTGAAGGCCTTGTCGAAGAGCCCACGGATCTCGGAGAGACGGCTGTGCTGGTAGTCGTACTCCTCAGTGTCGTAGTCACCGGGGATCCAGTGCGCCTTGTGGTCGCCCGTCATAGCGAACTCGGTGAGCTCGCGCTTGACGACGTAGAAGTTACGATCCTTGCCACCGGGGAACTCATAGCGGAAGCCGAGCCCATCATCGAAGAGACGGAAGCGGATAGCTATGGGATCGCCGTTACTCTTCTTCTTGAGCGTGACGAGCAGTTCGTTGTAGTTGTTGCGGATCGACTTGACCTCGCCCCAGACAGGCTTCCAGGTCTCATCGAAGGTCGACTCCTTCGTGTCCGTGACCTCAAGTCCTTTGTCGAAGGACTTCTTCGCATCGGTCATCTCCAGACCGAGATGACTGGGACGGATGATCTCCTCCCCATCAGCGAAGGAGAGGCTATACATAGGTGCCCCGTCCTGACTCAGAGAGAAGTGCAGCTGAAGGCCCTTGTTGGGCGAGCTGATCGTCTGAGCCAAGGCGCTCCATCCAGAGGCCAGGACCAGCGCAAGGGCCACAGCCCAGTGCTTTGCTTGCTTCATGCGGTAATTAATTAGCGATATATATTATGTTGAGTAGTAATGCTTGTGAATCCCTTCACAGGACGCCAATTCGTAGCCCCCTCAGCATCTCTGCCAAAGGGAGTGCAAATATAGAAATATTCTCGAACTACGGAGAGTGGATTTTATTAAGATTTTAAGAAAGCAACTTGTTTTCCCTGTGGAACTTATAAAACCCCACCCATTCATTCCCCCATCCTCTACCCATAGGCACCTCGGCGGAGGCATCTTCACGGCATCAAGAAAGGCAGTGCACCCTTAGCAAGGACGCTGATCCTTATACGCTCATCCCCATACAAATAGTATATACTTATATAGTAGCCTACGTAGAGCCCGTATTCAGGGGCTTTTGCGACCAGTACTGGTCACTCGTCCGACCAGTACTACTTCGCGCGGTGACCAGTACTGCTTCCTATTGGTGACCAGTACTGGTTCGATCGCTGACCAGTACTGGTCGCAATCGCCCTCCTCCAAGAGCATGTGCAACTACCTATGCACAAGACCGATACACACCCCCGATTTAGGCACATCAACCGCCCTTAAAAGAGGCTTAACGATAGTCAGTAAAACACCATACACATTTTAAAAACAAAGCCGTTTCAAATACAGAATAGTCAAATATCACTACATTTGCTAAGCCTCGATTTAGGAAGAGAAAACTCTCCTTCCCTGCCCACTTAGGCAGAGCTACTACAGGTGCATTCGGTCACGTCCTCGCGAAGAGGACTTATTTATATCATATCGTATGAGACAGTTCAAACACTCTGTGGCGCTACTTTTGCTACTCGCGGTCGCGCCCTCCCTCTTTGCTCAGAAGCAGAGAAGTCAAGAATTCAAGGACAAGTACACGCTCTCTGAGGCGGTCATCCTGAGCCGTCACAACATCCGCGCCCCACTCTCCACCAAGGGAAGCCTCCTCGAGCAGGTCACCACGCACCCTTGGTTCGCATGGACTGCTGGCGCAAGCGAACTCACCTCACGCGGTGGCGCACTGGAAAATCAGTTCGGCCTCTACTTCCGTAAATGGGCCGTCGATGCAGGTCTCTTCAAGGAAAACGCAAACCCCACGAAAGACGAAGTAAACATCTACGCTAATAGCATGCAGCGCTGTATCGCCACAGCACGCTACTTCACCACCGCCTTCCTCCCCGTAGCAGACATCCAGGTCAATCACCGCTATGCCCCCAGCAAGATGGACCCCGTCTTCTTCCCCCGCCTGACGAAGATCAGCGAGTCCTTCAAGAAGGAAGCCCTCAAGCAGATCGCCGCTATGGGCGGTAAGCGTGGCATCCGCGGCATCAATGAGGACCTCAAGAAGGCCTACGAGATCACCGCCTCTACCCTCGACCTCAAGGACTCCCCCGCCTGCAAGGAAGGTAAGCTCTGCGCCTTCGACAACTACAATACCGAGATCCTCCTCGAGCGTGGCGAAGAGCCTCGCATGAAGGGCTCACTCAAGGACGCCACCACCTGCTCCGACGCCTTCATCCTCCAGTACTATGAAGAGCCCGATACCAAGAAGGCTGCCTTCGGTCACGACCTTTCGCTCGAAGACTGGACGCAGATCGCACGTATCAAGGACGTCTACGGTGATGTGCTCTTCGCTGCACCCATCGTCGCTGTCAACGTCGCTCACCCCCTCCTTACTTATATGTATGATGAGCTGAACGCCAAGGGCCGTAAGTTCTCCTTCCTCTGCGGGCACGACTCCAACATCGCTTCCGTCACGGCTGCCCTCGACGTAGAGCCCTACGAGCTCCCCAACTCCATCGAGAAGAAGACGCCTATCGGTAGCAAGGTCGTCATCGAGAAGTACGAAGGCAAGGACGGCAAGCTCTACTGCGACATCAACATCGTCTACCAGACGACCAAGCAGCTCCGTAATATCGAGCAGCTCAACCTGCAGAATCCCCCGATGGTCTACCCGCTCCAGCTCAAGGGCCTCAAGCGCAACGCCGATGGTCTCTACCTGCTGAGCGACGTCAACGGCCGCTTCCTCCAGGCCATCCGCGCCTACGACAAGATCGAGGACAGCCTCTAAGCCCTACTCTATTCATCCTAAGCAAGAAGTTACTAACACATGAATATCAAGCATAGTCTTCTCATCGCAGTCACTTCGCTCTCTGCCCTGACTGCGGCCAACGCACAGGAAAAAGTCGAGGTCAAGGTCACGGGTCGTGCCCTCTTCGACGCTGCGACTTACTCGCAGAATGATGCAGCCAAGACGCAGGACGGTACGATGAACGATGGGATCGGTATCCGCGATATGCGTATCGGCTTCAAGGCGTACTACGGCGACAACTGGTACTTCCGTGGGGATGCTTCCTTCACGAACAACAAGGTCTCCCTCAAGGACGTCTACCTGCAGTACAGCTTCAACAAGAATAACTTCATCCGCGCCGGTCACTACACCGTACCCTTCGGCCTCTCCTCGTCCTACAGCTCTGCCAGCAAGGAGTACCTCGATGAGCCGGAAGCCAACGTCTACCAGCCAGGCCGTCGTATCGGTATCATGCATACCATCTCCAACGACCACATCTGGTGGCAGTATGGTGCCTTCGCTGACAACTCCGCTCTCACCACCAGCACCGACAAGGGCGCACAGGGCTACACCGTAGCGGGCCGTCTCGTCTGGCGCCCCGTGCTGACCGAGGGAGCTGGCTTCCACATCGGCTTCAGCGGTATGCACGTGAAGTCCGAGTCCGACCTCAAGGGCGGCTCGCACATCGCCTACTCGAAGAAGTACCTCACCGCCGTCGACAAGCGCAACGCTATGTCGCTCGACCTGACGGATGCCCGCTGGGAGAATAAGTTCACGGCCGAGTTCCAGGGGATCTTCCACAACGTCCAGGTCAGCAGCCAGTACTACTGGTCGCACGTGAATCGCGTCGGGGGCAATGCCTACGACACCAAGGGCTTCTACGTCTCTGCCCGTGGGATGATCATCAACCCCGTAGACTATAAGTACAACTACGTCACCTCGGGGGTCGACTCTCCTAACTCTGGCAACCTCGAGCTTATGCTCGGCTACGGCTTCCTCGACCTCACCGACAACAATGCGCTGACGAACTCAAACATCGCAGGCATGGCTGGTGCAGGTAAAATGACCGACTACAGCGCCGGCCTCTCCTACTACTGGAATAAGTACGTCGCACTGCGTCTGAACTACCACCACATGCAGGTCAAGCAGTGGGGCCAGTCCGACACGAAGAAGGTCAACGCACTGGAGCTCCGCGTGCAGTATATGTTCTAAGTGCGTAGCTGACTACACTCGATACCGCAGCGGGGGCGGGGCAACGACTCAGTTGCTCCGCCCCGCTTTCTTTCTCTACCATAGGGACATAACGCCCATCTACAGGGCTTCCACACCAAGCTCTCATCACCTATGGAGTACGTATTGATGTGAAGTCGATTTCGGAACCTATATTGGTCGGCGGGCTGACCTATATTGGTCGCGACGACGACCTATATAGGTCGCAGCATCATTCTATATAGGTCAGCCCGCCGACCAATATAGGTTCATACCACCCCTCCGCACGGAGGCTCAGTCCTCACGAATGAACTATCTTTGCACAGATATACTTATGCTTAAGCATAGTTTACTCACGAATACATTTGATTTAGCTCTCAATGGGAAGTATCCTCGTCATAGTCATCGCTCTCGCCGTCCTCGGCGCCATCGCTGCTCTCGCAGCCACCATACAGTCGTACCTCAAGGCCCGACGCATCGCCCGTGGCGAGGTCATCGAGCCTGAGCCTCAGGAGCTACCCCACGGAGAGGGCTGCTGTGGCAACCACCTGACCTGCGAGGCCGATAGCCTGCTGGCTGCCGTCAGCAAGCGCATCGAGTACTTCGATGACGAGGAGCTGGACCGCTTCAAGGGTCGCAGCGCCAGTGCCTACAAGGAGAGCGAAGTCGAGGAGTTCCGCGACGTCCTCCTCACGCTCGATGCCGACGAAGTGCCCGCCTGGGTGCGTAGCCTCCAGCTGCGTGGCGTCGAGTTCCCCGAGACACTCCGCCCCGAGCTCTACCTCATCGTCGGGGAGAACCGCGACTACCACGCCATCGTCGGCCGTCACGAGCCCAGCCCCGCAGCCTAAGTCCCAGCGCACCGACCTCGACACCATGCCGAGTATCTTCGCCTATCAGTTCTTCCAAAACGCCCTTGCGACGTCCCTCCTTACCGCCATCGTCTGCGGTATCGTGGGGGCATATATCGTCGTGCGACGCATCGTCTTCGTCAGTGGCGGTATCACACACGCCTCCTTCGGCGGGATAGGACTCGGCATCTACCTCGGCATCAATCCCATCCTCTCCGCTGCGGGTGCCGCCATCCTCGCCGCCTTCTCTATCGGCAAGCTCAGCCGTACCGAAGGCATCCGCGAGGACTCCGCCATCGCCAGCATCTGGGCACTCGGTATGGCCCTCGGCGTGCTCTTCATGACGCTTACCCCCGGCTACGCCACCAGCCTCCCCGCCTATCTCTTCGGGAATATCCTGCTGGTCACGACGGGCGACCTCTTCGCACTCGCCCTCCTTGCCGTCCTCTTGATAGCGCTCTTCAGCGTGGGCTACCGACAGATACTCTATACCGCCTTTGACCGCGACTTCGCCCGTGTACGTGGCATGAATGTCGGGCTGTGGGAGCGTGGACTACTCATCCTCGTCGCCGTGAGCCTCGTGCTGACGATCCGCTCGGTGGGGATCATGCTCCTCCTCTCCCTCCTGACCCTTCCCCAGACGACTATCGGGCTCTTCACAGCGGACTTCCGCAAGATCATCTGCGGCTCCATCGTCCTCTGCCTCATCGCCAACGTCGGCGGCCTGCTCCTAAGCTATTACCTCATCAGCGTCCCCTCGGGTGTGCTGATCATCCTCCTGCTCTTCCTCTTCCTTGCCCTCGGCAAATGTCTCAGCGCCATCACACGACGCAGGGCCCAGCACGCCCGAGGCTAAGCCCCCGCGCACTCGGCTCCCTTCTCCTTCTCCTTGCGCTCCTCGGGGCATGCTCCCGACGCGTGAACACCGCGAGCTCCCGCACGTGGCAGGCCTTCGTCACGCGCTACAACGTCCTCTACAACGCTCGCGAGGCCTACCAGACCACCTACCAGACCGCACTCGATGGCACGACCGACGACTACACGCTCCGTCTGCCGATCGACCCCGTACTCGCTCGCGCCACGACACCCAGCGCTGCTCCCCGCTTCTCCCGCACCATAGAGAAGGCCACCAAAGCCATCGAAGAGCATAGCATCTCCCGCAAGCCCGCTCGCCCTGCCCACTGGAGGCAAGACCCTCGTGCCGTACGCATGCAGGAGAAGACCGAGTACAACCCCGCCCTCGCTGAGGCGTGGCTCCTCATCGCCCGCAGTCAGCTCTATGGCGGTGACCTCCCCGCAGCACACACCACCCTCACCGACATCCTCCGACGCTATGCCACCGAGCCCGAGGTCGGCGACGTCGCCCGCCTCTACCTCAGCCGCCTCTATACCCTGCGTGGCGAGCTCTTTGATGCCGAAGAGGAGCTACAGCACGCCACCCGTCGTGAGGGAGAAGTCCTCCGCCAAGCGCCCCTACTCTACCATACCGCAGCGGCCGAACTTGCCCTTGCCCGTGGAGAAGACTCCACCGCCCTCACGCACCTCACCGTCCTTGCTCGCTCGGAGAAAAGCGCCCTACAGCGTGCCCGCCTCTCCTTCCTCATCGGGCAGATCCTCGAAGCTCAGGGTGCACGCGAGGCCGCAAAGGCGGCTTTTGACCGTGCGGAGCGCACAAGTCCCCAGCCAGCCCTTGAGCTCGCCGCCCAGCTCCGCGCCCTTGCCCTCTCCACCGAGAGCGGGACGGGCATCCATCGCCTGCAGCGTCTGGCACGTCTACGCCGCTATGCCCCCCACCGCTCCGCCATCTACCTCGCTCTGGCCGAAGCGCTCCTTGCCTCCGACCAGCGCGAAGCTGCCCGCACCGCCCTCCATCAGAGTATCGACTCGGCACAGACCTTGCGTGGCTCGGCTACCGAAGCCTACACCCGCTTAGGCCTGCTGGAGCTCGAAGATCAGCACTACATAGAGTCTACCGAAGCCCTCGAGAAGGCCTTTCCCTTCCTCCAGCGCCAGCACCCCCACTACGCTACGGTGGAGCGACTCCTACCCGGACTTCGCCTCCTTGCCCCTCACGCTCGCACCGCCCAGCGCACCGACAGCCTCCTTCGCCTTGTGGCGCTCCCCACCGACCAGCTGGAGCGCCACATCGACAGCCTCATCGCTCGTGCCGAAGCCACGGGAGAGAAGGCGCACGATCTCGGTGATGCCGTTCGCTCGCTCTTCGACGAACCGACCACGACCCCACGAAGCACCTCCGCGGGCTTCTACTTCGACGACCCTCAGCAGATCGCTCTCGGCCGTATCGCCTTCGGCCAGCGCTGGGGGAGTCGTCCGCTCACCGACGACTGGAACCGCAGTCTGCGCGCCCTCGATGCCACGCCCGTAGCCCCCACCACAGCCGAAGAGGCAGGCGCCTCCGATGCCACTTCTCCCGATAGAGGCCGAAGCCGTGAAGCCTACCTCCGTGCCCTTCCCCTCACCCCCAAGGCACGCGAAGCGCTGACGGACACCCTCGCCAGCGCTCTCTTCCGTATGGCATCCGTCCTCGACGACCCACTCCAGCGCCTCGATGAGGTGGGTGCTCTCTACACGCGCCTCCTCAGAGACTTCCCCCACTTCGCCGAGCGGGAAGAGGTCGCCTACCGTCAGATCCTCCTCGCCCTCCGACAGGGACGTGATGCCGAGGCCGAAGCCTTGCGCAGGGAATACCTACGTCTCTTCCCCAACTCCCCCCGTGCGAAGCTCCTCCATTCACCCGAGCTCAGACACTCCCTCCAAAGGCTTGCCAACTGCTCCACCGAGCTGTATGATGCCGCCTACGAAGCCTACCGCACGGGCGATGTCAGCCGCACTCGCGAGTACCTCACCGAGCTGAATGCCCTCCCCTACTACGACGAAGACCTGCGCCCGAAGGCACTCCTCCTCACCGCCCTCACCGAGGTGCAGGCAGGACAAGAGGCCCAGCTACGCAAGCGCCTGGAGGACTTCGTCCAGCGCTATCCCGAGACCCCGCTGATGCCCTACGCTTCGAGCCTGCTCGCCGCCCTACGCGCAGGGCGCACCCTCACCACTCCGCCCCTCCTCACTCGCCCCGTGACGGGTAGCACCGAGGGGATAGGCCAGACCGAAGGGCCTGCCACGACCTTCGCCCCAACCGCAGCGGGAGAAGTCGTCAGCCTCGTGCTCCTCTACCCCGAGGGGAGCCTACCGCGCCACGAGGTGTACTTCGCGCTGATGAGCTTCGCCTATTCGCACTTCACGCAGTGGACGCTCCAGGTCAGCCCCCTCCCCACGGAGACGGGGCTCAAGGGCTACCTTATCGAAGGCTTCCCCACAGCAAGCGACCTCAAGACCTTCCGTGAGCGCGCTACCTCTGCGACGGGGCTCCTTCCCGCCCTCCCCAAAGGCTCGCTCCTCCTTCCCCTCAGCGCGGCCAACCGCCCCCTCCTCACCCGCGAGACCCTCGCCGACTACCGCGCCTTCCTCGGCGAATAATCCCCTGCCTTTTCTCTTTACCTCTTTCCCGCACCCTCACGGTGCGAGGTGGAAGGCCTGCACCCTCCAAAAATCAACCAGTACTGGTCACTCGTCTGACCAGTACTACTTCGCGCGGTGACCAGTACTGCTTCCTATGGGTGACCAGTACTGGTTCGATCACTGACCAGTACTGGTCGCAATTCCCCTCCTCCACGCCTCCTCCCACCTCCCTCTACAGCAAGCACTTACAGCCCCTCCACTTTTCACCTCCTGACCGCCCTTTCTTCCCCCTCCTCCGCCCCGCAAGCGGATAACTCTCGTGCCTATTGAATCGACTTAAGGCAGTCCTCACACTTCTTATAATTCTCATCTTTTTAAGATAAGAGGCATACCGTCTCAATGCTCCAGAATGGAGCCTGCCCACAAAAACAGCTATCCCATGCCGACTAAAGACTTGTAGGTAATAGAATATAAGTCTTACAATATATAGGGGGTCGTGTAAGGAGCAACAAAGCTATAAGCCATTCATCAGCTTGGTCTATATCTATAGAAATGCTACCTTTACGCGTAGAATTTCGACCTCTTAATCCTCGTACATAAAATAAATCAAAAGACCTATGATCCAGAAAATTAGCTTTGAAAACTACAAAGCCTTCGAGAAAGGAGAGATCAAGCTGAAGCCTATAACAATTTTATTAGGAGCAAATAGTGTAGGTAAAAGTAGCATCATCAATCTGCTTTTAATGCTTCAACAAACAGCAAACTCTGGTACATACAAGTCTGCACTTAGACTGAACGGAGAGAGTGTGAGCATGGGAGAGTGTGAGAATATCTTCAGACACAGAAATACATCTCGCAATATTTCCATAGAGCTTGAGTTCAAGAGCAAAGGGTTGAAAACTCTTTTTAGTAGGAGTTTATTTAAAGATCTTATTGACCCGTATGTTGAGCAAGCATATATGTCTGATGTATATATACGCCTTAGAAGGAAGAATGATGATAGTTCCCTTAGGAACGAGATCCCTAGACTCCTGGGTGAGGATAATGATAGCAGACAGATAGATATTACTCATTTTTTCACCCCAAAGGGGAAGATTACAGAAGAAATCTATGAGAATAAAGAGATCTTTACCAAAATGCGGAACACTCTTGACCAATTATATCAAGATCCAGAACTGAATCTTGGGGAGGTATTCAACTACTATGCTAAACTCACAGAGAGCAGTCATAGCATAAGTGGAAAAACTATTGATATTCTATATGACTTTCTAAGTAGAGCTCGAGATCTAATTAAAGATGATACTTTCCGCCTATTTGTAGAGCTGTACTATGATAAATTAGGGGAGCAGGGGAAGACACTAAAGACCAAGAGAATAAAGATTCAACAAGGAAACCATGTAATCCTAGAAATCAGTTTGGGGAGCGGTAAGGCTCAAGATATTTCGATAAAGACAGGCCTTTTTCCTAAAGGTGAACTTCAAGAAATATTAGATAAGAAGGCTCAAAATGAGTTGTCAAAGTTGATTAGCCATGAGTCAACTATTTTTTCTTGGTTTTCCCATTTTAAGAATCAAGGGGATTTTCTCCCTGACCTCAAAAGAGGAAGCTACTCTGTCACGACAAAGATTATTTCAAGAATCATAGAGGAAGCCTTATCTTCAGTCAGATCCAACTTTACACGCGAATCTGTGAATCATATAAGCCCTCTCAGAGCTCATCCTAGACGTTTTTATTTCTTGGATAAAGCCAATATTAATACTGTACTGGATACCCTGGATGGCAATTCCTTAGCTGAAGTTCTTAAGGAGAACTACACCGTTAAAGAAAGTGTAAACAGCTGGTTAAGCAGGTTTGGGCTTAAAGTTGATGTTTCTACTATACAAGATGTAGTTCATCAGTTAAAAATTCATCAGCATACACTAGATCTGGACATCACGGATGTTGGATTTGGAATTTCACAAATCCTTCCGATAATCGTCCAGGGATTTCTATCTTTCAAGGATAGCTTAACCATGGTAGAACAACCCGAGATACATCTACATCCAAAAATGCAAGCCGAGTTAGCTGATTTATTTATTGATATTATTAGTGGAAATGCCACTTTTTCCAAGAGAGATAAGAGCAAGCGAGCAAACTTCCAGAAGTACCTGCTGATTGAAACTCATAGCGAGTATCTGCTGAAGCGATTGATGCGTAGAATCAATGAAGAGGTTATCTCTTCTGATCAAGTAGCAATATACTTTATAGAACCTCCTAAAAAAGAGGGAGACCCCTCCCTAATAGTGGAAAAAGAAATCTCTAAAGAGGGAGGATTTGAATGGCCCAAAGACTTTTATGAAGGTGAAATAAAGCTAGACGAGCATAATTTCATCAAACAGTTATTCGTAACGAGAAAATGATTTGCTACACTTTATCAGACTGCGTCATTGAAGGCGTAATCAATGGAGATCTAAGGGTAGAGTATGTTGACTTTCTGATGAAGTTTGCTAGCGCTTCACCTAACTGCAAACTTGCGATTGATAAAGACCAGAGAGCTGTAAAGATGTATCTATCCTATGAAGATCTTGGAATTAGGCTCTGGGTAAGGCTAATGGGGCTAACCCCCTCCCCAAATTGGGAGTTAATCGAAATCGAAGATTCGGTCATAGATTCCGACAAGGATCTCTTTAAAGAGATTTGTGCAAACACAGCAGATAAGACAATGATTGTCGATTCACACAACGGTTGGATTCGTAGGTTGTGTGAAGACAAAGGAACACTTGTCTACAATGGTATTCCTCTTTCTATCATAGATAAGAGTGAGGCAAAAGAGAAGATCTTCCCCACTCATTGTAGCATTGTTACAAACAATATTACAAATAGTGTCATCATAGGAGATGAGTGTTCTGTGGGAGATATTCAAATACAGGGAAAATAGCACGCCACACTACATACACCATTAAGCAAATGCAAAAAAAAAGACGTTCATTAGAGGTTGATAATTCTGTCATCGTAGGGCCTGAAGGGCATACAGGGAACATCAGGATTAAAGTTAGCAAAGAAAAAGGTACCCACGAGGAGAGCTCCGATCCAAAATCTACGACATCAATTCACGACTCTGTTGTAGTGGGAGCTCAAGGGCAAACAGGCAACATCAGTATCCAAACAAAAACGAAGGTAGTGATATACTTTGCAGGCTTTGTTTCAGGAGTCATAACGTCACTTTGTGCTAGCGCAATTTGGGCTGGGATCTGTACTATCTGGGAACATACTATAAAACCCCTAATGAACAGATAAGGTAGCTAGGATTTATCTAACTTTGCTACAACACCTCTCTTACTAAGGACCGAATCGATTATGCCCGAATTCATCTCCCTCCTTCCAGTATGGCAGCTGTGGCTCGTCGCCGCACTCATACTCTTCGCCCTTGAGGTCATCACGCCAGGCTTCATCTTGGCCTGCTTTGGCGTGGGGGCCCTTCTGGCTATTATACCGGCACTCTTCGGCGGAAGCTGGCTCATCCAAGCGATCTTCTTCGGCGTCGGTAGCCTCCTTGCCCTGTGGCTTCTGAAGCCCTTGATGGCACGCTGGTTCGCTGCCCGCGACACCAAGACGGGTATGGATGCCCTCATCGGCCGCAAGGCCTTCGTGAGCGAAGCCATCAAGGTAGGTGACGGTGGTGGCCGCGTCGCTGTCGACGGCGATAGCTGGCGCGCTATCTCCTCCGTCGCCCACGACCTCCCCGCAGGGAGCGAAGTCCGTATCACTGGCTATACCAGCCTCGTCCTTCAGGTCGAGCCTATTCAATAATCACCTTCATACTCTTCTCTACCATGCCTATTGAGTTCATTATCCCCATCGTCATCGGTGTCCTGGCTATCGTCACCATCTACCAGGGGCTGTGCATCGTCCAGCAGTCTCAGACGGTCATCATCGAGCGACTCGGCCGCTACTACCGCACGCTGTCCTCTGGGGTGAACATCATCATCCCCTTCATCGACCGTCCACGTCCTATGCGCTGGCGCTATACGCTGCCAGGAGCCAACGGGCAGACCCTCGTGCGCTTCACCGAGATCACGAATATCGACCTGCGTGAGACCGTCTATGACTTCCCCCGCCAGAGCGTCATCACGAAGGATAACGTCGTCACCGAGATCAACGCGATCCTCTACTTCCAGATCGTAGACCCTATGCGTGCGATGTACGAGATCCAGAACCTCCCCGACGCTATCGAGAAGCTCACCCAGACGAGCCTGCGTAACATCATCGGGGAAATGGACCTGGACGAGACGCTCACCAGCCGCGACACGATCAACAACAAGCTTCGCATCATCCTCGATGAGGCTACGAACAAGTGGGGTGTGAAGGTCAACCGCGTCGAACTGCAGGATATCAACCCTCCCCGCGACATCCGTGACGCCATGGAGAAGCAGATGCGTGCCGAGCGCGACAAGCGCGCGCAGATCCTCAATGCCGAAGGGCAGAAGGAAGCCACGATCCGTGAGTCCGAAGGGCGTATGCAGCAGGCGATCAACCACGCAGAAGGGGAACGCCAAGCTCAGGTGCTCCACGCTAAGGCCGAGGCCGAAGCCAAGCTCCTCACCGCCGAAGCCGAAGCTCAGGCTATCCGCAAGATCGCTCAGGCTGTCGAAGGCTCAGGCGCCAATCCCGCTCAGTACCTCATCGCTGTCCGCTACCTCGAGACCCTCAAGGAGATGACCTCTGGGCAGGACAACAAGACCGTCTACCTCCCCTACGAAGCCTCTGGCGTACTCTCCTCGCTCGGCGGTATCAAGGAGCTCCTCAAGTAACTCTCTCAGACGTCCATCGGGGGATAATAGACCTCGAGGACACTACGTTATATCTATGCCCTGGGGTACGCCCCAGCGTGGAGCTACCCCAGGGCATCCATTATTCATTCATTATCCCAAACTGCTTATGCAACAAGCCTACCCCCGTACTGACAAAGAAAAACTCAATCTTATTGCCCGTACAGTCTTCGAGCGCACACAGCCTCGACACCAAGAGACGCTTCGTCAGCTGCGCCTCTTAGCTGCGCTCTTCTAAACCACCTCCCTTCCCTCACCCCCCCTTTCACTCCAGACCCATGAGCAAGAAGCAGGCGATCATATCGCCTTCGCTCCTCTCGGCGAACTTCCTTCGCCTGGAGGAGGACGTGCGCCTCATCAACCAGAGCGAGGCCGACTGGCTCCACATCGACGTCATGGATGGCGTCTTCGTGCCCAATATTTCCTTCGGGTTCCCCATCCTTGAGGCCATCCGCCCCATCATCGAGAAGCCGCTGGATGTGCATCTGATGATCGTAGAGCCGATGAAGTTCGTCCGTGAGCTGGCAGCTCTGAAGGTCGACACGATGAACGTCCACTACGAAGTCAGCCCACACCTGCACCGCTCCATCGGCGCGATCAAGGACGCAGGGATGAAGGCCGCAGTGACCCTCAATCCTCACGTACCTGTAGAGCTCCTCGTCGACGTGCTTGCTGACCTCGATATGGTCCTCCTGATGAGCGTCAACCCCGGCTTCGGTGGTCAGAAGTTCATCCCTCAGACGATCGACAAGGTCCAGCGCCTGCGTCGTATGATCGATGAGCGCGGACTCTCTACCCTCATCGAAGTCGACGGCGGAGTGAACGCCTCGACGGGTGCCGCCCTCGTAGAGGCTGGCGCCGATGTCCTCGTGGCAGGGAGCTACGTCTTCTCGCATGAAGACCCCAAGGCCGCTATCCGTAGCCTCAAGGCACTCTCTCGTCCATAGGCTTCGTCTAAGCTACGAGCGGGGACTCGTCGCCTCGGTGGTCACGGCCGTGAGCCGTAGCTACACCACCCTCGCCCTCGGTATCCTCCTCCTCGGCTATCTCTCCACAGAGCTCCTCCCCCATAGAGCGCTGAGCCTCGGCTTGGCCCTCTGTGGGGGAGGAGCTTTCCTTTATGGGGCACTCGTCTCCTTCGCCGAAGGTACACGCCTCAGCCACTATATGGCGCAAGTAGGCCGTACCCGCGCGCTCCGTCTCGGGCTCACACTCCTACTGCTTCTGGCAGCACGCCTCTACTACGCCCACAGCGTCGAGGCGATCACCGAGGTGAGGCTACCACTCCACACACCTCTGCGAGCCCTACTCACCGAAGAGGAAGAAGTCCAAGATGCCACGCTCCGCCTGCGCATCCGCCTTTTAGGCGAAGGCAATATCCCCACCGTGCTCCTCCAGCTCACCTGCACGCCGCCCGACAGCGTGTCTATTCGGGTGGGCGATACCCTTACCCTCAGCCTCGACAGGCTAAGCTATGTCCGTGAACTACCCCACGAGCGTGAGGGCTATGCCCGCTACCTCACGAGCGAAGGCGTGACTGCCCTCGGCCGTACCCATATCCTCGCCCACCAGCCGACACCCAGCAGTACGCTCCTCCTCCATGCCCCTACACGCTATGCCCTGAGGCTCCGAGATGGACTTACTGCGCATATCCGAGTGAGTGCACTCAGCCCCTATGCCCAGCATCTCCTCATCGCGATGGCACTCGGTGAGAAGCGTCACGATGCACTCGGCAGGGAGGTCAGTGCGAGCTTCGTGCGGGGCGGTGTAGCGCATCTCTTAGCTGTAAGTGGCTTCCACTTAGCCGTCGTCATCGGGGCGCTGACCTTACTTCTACGATACATACCCTACGTGAGGCGGAGAGACAGACTGCGATGCGCCCTACTCCTCGCTGCTGCATGGGCCTTCACCCTCCTCACGGGAGCGAGCATCCCCACCCTCCGTGCCGCGGGTATGCTCACGATGTATCTTGGCTTCCGCCTCCTGCGTCGCCCCGTCTGCCTCCTCGAGGTCTTCACCCTGCCCGCCCTCCTCCAGCTCCTCTATGCCCCGACGAGCCTCTTCAGTGCGAGCTTCCTCATGACCTATCTCGCCCTCATCAGCATACGTCTCTTCTACCGTCCCATTGAGGGACTACTTGGCGAGCTACGGCAGCCCCTCCTACGCTATCTGTGGGCGCTCCTTGCGATGACGCTCGCCGTACAACCCCTCCTCCTACCGCTGAGCCTCTATCTCTTCGGTGAGAGTTCGCTGGCCTTCCTCTGGACGACGCTCCTTGTCGTACCGCTCTCAGCACTCCTCATCCCTACGAGCCTCCTCATCTTCCTCCTTCTTCCCCTCATCGGGACGGCACCGAACGGACTCCTTGCCCCGCTGGAATGGGGCGCAGGGCTGATGCGGGAGGGTGTGGCACTTGCCGAAGGGATCCCTGCGCTCATGCTCCACTATCCGCTGGGACTCGGTGCACTCCTCCTCTATTACCTCCTCCTTGCCCTCGCGGTCTTCGGCTACCGCCTCTATCAGGAAGAGCTCCCCGCAGTGGCCTACTAATAAAGCATACGCCCCCGCAGACCGACGATGCGTCTGCGGGGGCGTATGGTATAAGGAGATCAGGCGGAGCGCCTTAGTCCTCGTTGATCATGCTGAAGAGCTCTTCGGCAGCGGCACGAGGACCGGTCTTTGAGTGGCCTTCGACAGCCAGACCAGTGTGCATCTCCCCGACCTTGACGTTTTGCTCAAAGAGCGAGGCGAAGAACTGGCGAATCAGCTCACCTGCCAGCTCCTGCTCCTGCACAGGGCCGAAGGGGTTCGCGAAGTACGAGGTGACCAGACCCTGCTCGGTCGTCGTCCCCTTGGCACGGCGTGCTCCAGCTTCGAAGACCTTGATAGCCTCCTCCATATCGCTGAAGAGGCTGATCTTTTTCTCTACATCCTCGTAGTTATTCGCGTAGAGGAAGTAGTCGACGGGGAAGCCCTTCGAGATCAGCTCATACGTCGAGATGGGGATGGTCACGCGGGCATTGACCTTATCGGGGTTCGTGTAGATCCCGCGATCCAGCTGGCTGAAGGCGTAGGTAGGATCGAGGTCGTCGGTGCGGACGAAAGCACCGATCTCCGTACCGTAGGCACGCACCACGCCGTCATCGCCGAGGCGGAGGTAACCCATGTCGTCGAAGATGACGCGCATGTGGCGGATGTACTTCTCGTTGAGCGTGCGGAAGGCTTCGAGGCTTTCGCTCTTACCAGCGCCGCTGTCACCCATGATGATGATGTTTGCCTCACGGCCATTCTTCAGGATGATATTGACCATAGCCCCGTGGATGGGGAGGTTGCCACGGCTCATCTGCTTGAGGTTGTGCAGCGTGAGGAGCATCTTCTTCATGTAGCCGAAGTAGTCGATCTCATCGCAGTAGTTGGCGTAGCCGATGAGGATATCGTTCTTCTTATCCTTGTAGTAGAAGGTACGCTTCTCTTCGTGCCCATCGGGATAGCCGAAGATATAGATCATATCGGGCTTCTTCCCCACGTACTCATCTTCCTGCGCGAGCTCGAAGAGGTTTGCCAACCCAAGGCCGTGACACATGAAGTCCTTGTGGAAGTAGACAAAGGCCAGGAGGTCACCGACCTTAGCGGGGTACAGGAACCACTCATCCTCGTTGAGGATCATATTCGCTACGGGATTCAGCGTATGCTCGCGGAAGATGCCGTCGCGCGTATTCTTCTTCGTGTAGGTGACGTAGGGAGGGTTGATGACGATGGAGTTGATGAAGGGGATCGCCGAGAGGCCCTTATACTCCATGGGGTAGTTCCAAGGGGCATCCATGAGAATGAGCCCTGCGTTGGCCCCAGCAGTCGTCTGGCGGTAGACCTTGCTTGCGAAGCCATTGACGACCTCCTTCGTGCGACGGTAGATCGAGAGGATCAGCTCGTTGAAGAGCTCGTAAGCCTGGACGAAGCGGACGTTCTGCACACCATCTCCCTGACGCTGATTGTGGACGACGGCAATGCGCTCCATACGGCGCCAGTAGTGATAGAGGAGCTCGACGACCTCGAGGAAGAGGTCACGGTCCTTGAAGAAGGGGGCATACTTATTGTTCACCTCGAGGATCTCTTCGACGCTGCAGACGCTCAGCAGGCGGATGACCTCCATGAAGTCACGTATCAGCTCGTCCTCATCGCGGAAGCCCTGGATGAAGGCCTCATAGATGACGGGGTTGTCTCTGCGCAGGTGGGCGATGAAGGATTCGACGACCCGGCTATAGGCGTAGCTGGTAAGGATCTTACGGCGGTTATCGCAGTACTTCGAGGTAAAGTTGATGATCGCTCTACCACGGTTGAGGGTGAATTCCTGTAACATGTTCTCGATTGGTTTAGAGCGGAGCTACGGCGTGTAGGACCACTACAAATATAGATAAAGTTCCCTAATCAAGGTTTAATCGTAAGCTCTCTGCGAAGCAGGTCGCAGGGAGAGAGGAAGGGGTGAGAGAAGAGGAAGGACAGCACCGCTATGAAGCCCCGCGGATAGGGGCGCTGGCCGGTGCTGGATTACGCTCGCTTGTGTAGTGCAAACGTACACAGAAGGGTGAAGAAATACAAGCCTTTACCCCCGTCCAGAGCAAAATACCGAGCGGTAGGTATCTGGCCACTTACCCGCTCCGCTCTCTCTCACGGAATGATGCGATATGCCGTCTGATAAACCTCTGTCCGCGGCATCTCGTCCCTATCCAGCCCTGGGGGAGAAGCAGGGACGTCGTAGGAGCGGGATAGCGACCGTATTGGTCGGCAGGCGAACCTATATAGGTCAAGGGTATCAACCTATATTGGTCAGCGTGCGGACCTATATTAGGTTGTTGCTCCGCGTAGGGATAAAAGTTGTGGACGAGTGGCAGATAAGTTTGGACTACGTACGTGGCTCTAATATCTACGTACGTGGATATTTGGATTTGCGTGCCTGGTCTTTAAGACTACGTGCATAGACAGAAGAATACCACTACGTGAAGGCGCTTTTTTCTTCACGAGAAGGACACTTTTCCCTCCGCTGAATAAGAGGAATACTCGCGATAAGGCGAAGGGCTTGTGTATCCCTTCGGAGAGGTATTTCGGGGCGCTGGGGGCGCGATGCCTTAGCACAATAAATAGAGGGCAGGACTCTCCTGCAACAGTCTCTATATAGGTGCACCCACCGATCAATATAGGTGCACACCACCCCCTTCGGAGAAAGGCGGTATGGGACGAGAAATAAAGTAGGTACGACCCTCTGACGATATGGATATCATCAGAGGGTCGTACCTGTACTTGGAGTTTGTATAGAGTCGCTCTACCTATTAGGCGAGTACCTTAGAGTAGGTAGCGGTAGATGAGGTAGCAGATGAGTACAATCGCTATGATGATCTTGAATATGAACTGATAGCGAGCACTTTCTGGGGACTCTGGGGTGTGGCCCTCATAAGTGATCTCAGAGGCGGGGAGTCCGAGGTCGCTTTGCGTGATGGGCTGTAGCTTGAACTCGTCAGGCTCGCCCTTCTTCCCGAAGACGACATAGGGGATATCCTGGCGCAGTGCAGCCTTTTTGTAAGAGACCCCATATTCGGGGAGCGTGTAGATGACGATCCCATCGAAGGCATCGCTGATCATCGAGATGGCTGTCGGCTCCTTGGCATATACCTTGGCGTGCTTCCCCGTCTCGGTCTCCAGCGTCCAGTAGTCCGGACCTGCGCCCATCATCGAGTCGTAGCGCATAGGTCCATAATCAAGCGTGGCGACAGTGGCCTTGATCTGCTGCAGCGTTTCTTGGGCTATCTCTGTGCCCCTGATGGGGAAGGCATAGACGCTGTAGAAGTTCTCGTCATAGCGGAAGCGACGAATGGGATAATTCCGGATGACGCGTGCTTCGCTGAGCTTCTGAAATTGCTTGGCCAGCTTCTCGATCGCCTTGGGATTGTAGCCCTCGGGCAGCGCTCCTCCGGTGAGCACCGATGTGATCTTGGAAATTTCGTCCATAGGATGATCTTTAATTTATTGGTAGGAAGTCACAGATACGTATGGAAGTCAGGGAAAGGGGAGATACCAGCAAGGGGCTTGCTGTATGCAGCCTGCGACGTGCGAAGCAGGATAATCCACACCATAATATCGGATAGTAAAGATAGCCAAAGCAATACACACATCATCAATTCCACGAGACGCTCAGCCTCTACCGCCCTACGGTAGGATGATCCATCCCGAGCGTGAAGTTAGTCGTACCGCAGTGTATCCCGCCCCAAGCCATATACACAAAAAGCAGGCGAGGCGCCACCAAGTCGGATGACTCGGTAGCGCCTCGCTTATAAGAGGGACTCTACGAAGAGAGCTTAGTCGTTGCCAGTTTCAAAGCCCTTGTTCCCCTGGTATCTCGTAGAGTAGGGACGAAGAGCCTGGAACGAGTTACTGCGCAAACGAGGAGCGATAATGTCAGACGCAACTCGCTGATTGATCGTCCAAATACCACCCTTGACGTCAGCAAAGCCATACGTACGGTTGCGAATCTTATCAGCCTCACCGCGACGGGCAAGGGGATTATTGATGTAGTTGCCCAGGGCTGTTGTAGAGGAGCTATTATCCATGAATTCAGCTTCCATAGCCCCATCACACCAATGGATCGAGAGGTGCGCTTCTGCTCGCGTCTTATTACGAAGATCACGATACGTCTTCTGCAGATCAGCCTGAGCAATCTGACCATAGCCATAGGTACGTACATTGAGCGTAGCACGGTCTACACGGTCCAGAGCGACCTCAGGCTTGTTCCAGAAGTTATCCCCATCTTCAGCATAGAGGAAGGGACGTGAAGCACCACGCTTGACGTACAGAGGAGTCGTCATGACATTCCCGACGAAGTACTTCCCTACATAGAGGGACTGCATGGTAAGTGCACTGGGATAAGTATTCCAGCCTCCGGCACCATCACCAGTCGTGTAATCTTGGACACCTCTTGCCATGACACGCATGATCGTCTGGTACTTACTACGAGGCTGGAGGCCGGCGCTATTGCGGGGCTCCATGTAGAGCTGACGATAGACGGTAGCGATGCCACCACCTGCGGTAAGCGTCTGGCTAGCGACACGATAGTCTGCATAGACGAACTTCTTTTTCTGGAAGGGTACCGACTCACTGTCAACATCCTTGTAGGGGAGGTCCGTCTTGATGACGTAGCCACGGTAGCCCGTAGCGAAGCCTGCAAGGTCCTTATAGCGTGCACCACCCGTCTGGAACTCCAGAGGAGCCGTCAGACCAAAGAGGTAGAACCAGTCTTCGTCAGGCATGTACATCGTACCACGACCATCAGGCGAAGAGCTGGAGACCGTCACCCCATTGCGGACTTCATTAGCATCCTTGGCATTTACGAGGAGCTTGTTATCGTCCCCGATCCCCTGGTAGGTAGAGGGATCAGAAGAGCCATACCCATCGAAGTCATAGAGCTTCCACTGGCTATCCTTATAGAGATAGCCCTTAGCGAAGTAACCGAGCATCTGAGGAGCCTGGTCGTAGAACTCACAGTTCAGCGTGTAAGCCTTACCACTCTCTGGCTTGAGGTTAGCACCACCGATAGGAGCGATGTTGTAGTTAGGACGGCTTGGAGTGAGGCCACCAGCCTTGACATTCTGCGCATAGACGTGCAGGACAGAGGTAGCAGGCGTCAGGACATCTGCCAGCAGATTGGTACCATTCGAAGCCATCAGCTTGTTCGAAGCAGAGGCAGCCTTACTCGTACCATCATAGAAGCCCCAGAAGAGGATAGCCTTATCGGAGCGAGCACCGCCAGCAGGGACAGAGAAGCCTGCAGAAGCGAAGTCCTTATAGAAGTACGTGAAGGCGGCACCACCATTAGATGAGCGAGCATGGGTATTCGTGTAGTTACCAGCGTCAGTAGAGAACGTGCCGTCCTCGATCTTATAGGTCGTCACGTCGCCATCGTTGTTAGGACCGAAGAACGAGTTCGACACAGCGGTAACCCCATCAAAGGTGACCCCCCGCTGCATGTTGTTGCGGAAGGTCAGGAGCAGGAGTGAGCCGAGAGGCTTGAGGCTGGCTGCAGCCTGGCTAACGGGCTCAAGACTCTTCACGACACCGCCCACCTCGTTCACACGGAAGGCTACAGGAGCCGACTTATAGAGCAGAGGCAGCTCAACGGGAGTAGACTGGAGAGCAGAGAGGCTCACTTCCTCCATGATCGAGGGAAGCTCGAAGCTCTTCGTAGAGGCGTTGTAAGAAACACCACCAGCATAAAGCGTGAGGGTGAACTGGTCTGCAGTCTTAGCCTTCTCGAGGATAGCATCTTCGATGGTGACATTGCCACCATAGGTGTACTTCTGCTTGGTAGCATCGTAGGTCAGCTTGATCTGCTGGATGTAAGTCTTGACAGTGCCACCCTTCTTGATGTAAATCTGGGCAACAGCATCGAGCTTAGGGTTCTTCGCGATGAAGGCAGCCTTCGAGCGCGTGAGGACCTTCTGAGCTACAGAAGAAGCAGAGAGATCATCGTTCAGCTCCTTATTAGCGCCATCCTTGACCGTGACAGGGGTCTTAGCGCCCGTGTAAGCACGAGCTTCCTGGTCAAGAGACTTGGGAGCATCAAAGGCATCGACCGATACCTCGAGGTTAAGGGGTACCGATACACGGGGACCCTCTTCGACCTGAATCTTGCTGTCAGCCTGAGGAGCTTCCTGGGCACAAGCGCCGAGCAGGAAGAGCCCGCAAAGGAGGACAGACATCTTGAGTAAATTACGCTTCATTGAATTCTTGTTAATGTTCCGGAGTAGAAATAATAGAGGGACTCTGAGAAGAGGAGCTTAGAGGGCTTCGCCTTCTTCAAAGTCTTCGAAATCTGCGTCACCAGAGAACTGGACACAGATATTCAGAGGTGCAGCGCTGAGCGTGAAGCCTTCAGCAATAGGCGCTTCGTAGGGAAGCTTGAAATCGATTCTGTTCATACTATACATTAATACTGTTTGCGCGGAAGGGGAGAGAGCCCTAAAACTCTCTTGTGCTTGGGTAAATGGCAGCGCTTAAAAGGCAAGAGCGCGACACAAAAAGTGCCAATGAGGAAATACCCTCCCTTGTAATTGCGTTGCAAAGATAATCAAAGCAATACATAAGAACAATTATTCACACGACTATTAATAAAATTCTTTCAGAAGTCCTTTATATACGCATCTTTCAGCACCCCAACGCCCCACGTACATACTACAGATCAGCCATATACCTCCCAAGAAAAGCCCACCATCCTCAAGAACGAAGTGTAAAAACAAGGCGCTACAGAGTCGGATGACTCTGTAGCGCCTCAATATCTGAAGGGCTCTGCGGTGAGAGCTAACTTATCGTGCCTTCGCTGCTCTTATCCCTCGAGGGAAAGAGGGCCCTTAGAGGGCTTCTCCTTCTTCGAAGTCTTCGAAATCTGCGTCACCAGAGAACTGGATGCAGATATTCTTGGGAGCAGAGCTGAGCTTAAATCCCTCAGCAGCGGGTGCTTCATACTGAAGCTTTAAATCAATTCTATTCATAACTATAATTATATTCTTTCAATCAAAGAGTGGCTCCTTGAGCCTCCAAGTGTCCAGACAAATAGCACCATTTCAATCGCAAAAGCGGCACCTTGAGGACCGTGGAGAGGATACATCTTGCAAATTAACCGGATGCAAAGATAATCAATGTCAGGCATCTAAGCAATTATTTCTATCTATAGAATGATAAAAAGATACACATTCTAACAATTGACCAGCCCCCTTCGCCCGGGTTATCCCGAGGCAAAGGGGGCTAATCATCAATCAGGCGCACCTGTTGTACGCCTGGAGAAGGGGGTCTACTAAAGGGGATCCCCTTCTTCAAAGTCTTCGAAGTCGGCATCACCCGAGAACTGTATGCAGAGGTCCAATGGCGGAGAGCTCAGCTTAAAGCAGTCGACCGACGGAGCTTCGTAGTGAAGCTTGCTCGTGGGTGTATTCATATATCACAATGAGATTAGACAATAGGGAGGTGCGCTGGTGATGCCCATGCGAAGGTGAACGGCACGGCTTAGAGGCAATGGCGGAGCGCTCGAAGGGCACGAACTCCTCCCATGGTGAATATTCGCACAAATATAGTGAAAACCAATATCATAGCACCACTCCTTGCGCCCCCACTCTGTCCATCAGACCGCCCCCTTCTCAGACAGAGACGGACGCACCTCTGTGAGGGACGAAAAGTGACCAGTACTGGTCACCGAGCGGAGCAGTACTGGTCACCTATACCAACCAGTACTGGTCGCAACGCTGACCACTACTGGTCACGACGCTAACCAGTACTGGTTACTCGCCCCTTCCCGTATGAGTTCGCTCCCCCACTCCCGAGTAAAGCCCTATAGATAGCTGTATCTCAGACCTCTCTACCCTCACGACAGGAACGAGCAAACTCGGGTAGGGAAATGCCTAGCACCCCGCCAAGCAGCCCCGCGATGAAGGCGCACTTCGCAGCGCAGCGAAACGAGGGGCTTGGCTCTATCAAAAATAATTCCTAACTTTGCCGAGCAAAAAGGACAGCTCCGTCCTCCTAAACCCCAAGCGGGCCTATAGCTCAGCTGGTTTAGAGCACCTGCCTTACAAGCAGGGGGTCATAGGTTCGAATCCTATTGGGCCCACACCGCCGGGGATCGGGAAGGAGCACACCTCACGCACAGCACTTAGGGCCTATAGCTCAGCTGGTTTAGAGCACCTGCCTTACAAGCAGGGGGTCATAGGTTCGAATCCTATTGGGCCCACCTAAGGAACATCCAATGATGTGAATCAATCTGCAAGAGCGGCGATCACCGAGAGGCGATCGTCGCTCACTTTTTATCCCCACGTGAGGGCGCACTCCTGCACTGCGCGCCTTCTCCCCCACCCCATACAAAGAGCAAGCCCCAGGCACTCATCGCGAGTGCCTGGGGCTTATTACTTGTCTATCACCGAAGCGCTGGAGCGCTCAGCGACGACGCTGATTACTTGCGGCCGGTAGCCTTAGGAGCGGCAGTAGCTGCAGCCGTAGCCTTGATGCCGAGCGCATCCTTGACAGCCTGCGTCAGGTCGAGAGCGCTGCTACCCATAGCGAGGAGCACACCCGACTCGAAGACGTAAGCGCAGCCGTTGGCTTCACAAACCTTGTTGATAGCCGCGGTGACCTTCGTGCGGATAGGAGCCATGAGCTTTTCCTGCTCCTTCTGGATCTCTTCCTGCATCATCTGATAGCTATTCTGCGTGCGAGACTCCATCTCCTGGAGCTCCTGCTGACGGCGCTTCTTGATGACGTCGGTCATAGAGGCTTCTTCCTTCTGATAAGCTTCGAGCTTCACCTTCAGCTCATCCTGCATACGCTTGATCTCAGAGTCGTACTGCTTAGCGAGATCCTGGATCTTCGTAGTAGCAGCCTTGACATCGGGCAGGGCTTCCATGATGGCGGAGGTGTTGACGACCCCGATCTTCTGCTGAGCGTTAGCAGAGAATACCAGAGGGAGCATCAGGAGGAGGGAAATGAGGAACTTCTTCATTGTCTTGGGTTATTACGTTTAATTAGTTGATTTGACTATTACTATCGGTCAAGACCAAGGGTCGAGACGACTGCTTCGCTGATATCCAGACCTGGGTCAGCGTAGACGATCTTAGAGGAGGAGCGATCGATGATGAGCTGGAGGCCACCGCGACGAGCGAGCTCCTTCATAGCGGCCCATACGCGGTCCTGAATGGGCTTCATCAGCGACTCGCGCTTCTTGAAGAGCTCCCCTTCGGGACCGAAGTACTTACGCTTGAGCTCATAGGCCTGCTTCTCGAGCGCAACGATAGACTCTTCGCGCTGCTTCTTCTGCTGGGCAGAGAGCAGAGCAGCTTCGCTCTGATAAGACTGGTAGGCCTGCTCAGCTTTCTTCTCGTAGCCAGCGACCTCAGCCTGCCACTTCTTCGACAGGTCTTCGATCTGGCGGTTCATCACCGCATACGAGGGGTCTTTCTTGAGGATGTACTCCATATCGACGAGTGCGATCTTCTGGGCCTCGGCAGCTCCGAGAGGGAGCAGAAGCAGAGCCAGAAGGAAAAGAATCTTCTTCATACTGCAATCTTAGGATTTAGTGTGAGACATCACCTCGGCTCGTAGGCGCTACGCACCGAGGCCTTGACTTATGCCACTACAGGTCACGCCCGAGGACAAAGTGGATGTTGCTACCGCCACGCTCGTTGTAGCCATTGGGTCGGTCGAAGCCATAGCCCCAGTCAAGCCCGAGGAGCCCGATCATAGGCATCATGACGCGCACACCGACACCAGCCGAGCGCTTGAGGTCGAAGGGATTGTAGCGGCTGATATCCGACCAAGCATTCCCTGCCTCAGCAAAGCCGAGGACCCAAACGGTAGTCGACTGCTCGAAGATCAGCGGATAGCGGAGCTCGAGCGAAGCCTTCATATACGAGTAGGCGTAGTCGTAGTTAGCCCCAGCGATGGAGCCGTTCTTATACCCGCGCAGCCCGATGGTCTCGTTCATATAGTTGCCCATAGAGCCAGACATCATATCACCACCCATGTAGTAGGCACCGAAGGGCGAGCGCTTGTACTTGTTGTAGCTATTGATGATACCACCCTCGATGCGCGCCATCAAGACGGGAGTACGCTTGACAGTCGTGGGATTCATGAGCGGCAGGAAGACCTTACCGGAGTACTTCCACTTGTGATACTCCAGGAAGCGGTATCTATCCGAGAGGGGAAGAGACGGATCGGAGTAATCCTTCTTATCGAAGAGCGAGTAGGGAGGCGTGAAGCTGACCGAGAAGGAGAAGTCCGAGCCACGACGCGTGTAGACGGGGTTGTCCACGGAGTTGCGGTCGATACGGAGCTCCAGATTGAGGTCATTAGCCGAGCCCTGGTGGTAGTTCTGGAAGGTGTTGTACGTCCAGTTATTGAGTCGGTAGTGGGTGAAGTTCAGCGATGCGGTAAGCTGGAACCAGTTGTCGGGCCAGTTCAGACGACGACCATTTGCGATGGTCAGACCGAGGATGCTGAGCAACTTATCCGAGTCGTAGGAGTCTTCGTAGAGCGAGCTCTGAGCCTGACGCGTCTGATCATAGTAGTTGCCATAGCCACCGTAGCCGTAGCCACTATAATAGGGGTTGTAGTAGCCTGAGCCGTAGTAGTTGCGAGCCTGACCCGAATAGTAGCGCTGGTTGATAGCCGTCATACGCGAGTAGAAGGCACTTACCGAGAGGAGGTTCGGGCGCTTACCACCAAACCAAGGGTCACTGAAGGAGACGCTGATCTGATTGTAGTAGCGGGCATTCGTCTGGCCATTGATCGAGAGCTTCTGACCGTCCCCCTGAGGGATGATCCCCTTGTACATGCTGGGGCGGAAGAGGTTCTGGATCGAGAAATTCGTGAAGGTAAAGCCGATCGATCCGATGATACCCGTCTGGCTCCAACCGATAGAGAGGTTCAGCTGGTCATTGCTCTTAGGCGTGAGGTCGTACTCGATGTCTACCGTACCGCTCTGAGGATTAGGCACAGGCTTAGGCACGGACTTCTCCGCGTCGAAGTGACCGAGCTGGTTGAGGATACGGAAGGAGTTCATAAGGTCCTCCTTACTGAAGAGCACACCAGGCTTCGTGTAGAGCTCACGGCGCACGACATCTTCATAGACAATGTCATTACCGCGGATCTTCACCTTATCGATGGTCGCCTGAGGCCCTTCGGTGACACGCACTTCGAGGGAGACGGAGTCGCCCACGATGTTGGTCTCCACGGGATCGACGCCAGCGAAGATATACCCATTATTATAGTAGAGGTTGCTGACAGCATCCTCATCTACGGAGAGACGGTTCTCGAGACGCTTCTGGTCGTAGACGTCCCCTGGGCGGATAGCCAGGAGCTGCGAGAGTAGCTCGGAGGGGTACTTCGTGTTCCCAACGAAGCGGATATCCTTGATATAGTACTTCTGCCCTTCGTTGACCTTGAGGTAGATGTCTACCTTGCGGGTACCAGGGACGGGCACGATGCTATCGCTCACCAGCTCGGCGTCACGATAGCCCGCAGCTTGGTAGCGCTTGATGAGGTTCTGTAGGTCCTCCTTGTAGTCTGCGTCGACGAACTTCTTTTGCTTGAAGATCTTCAGCAGCGAAGACAGACCACGGCCACGCGAGAGCGCGAAGCCTTCGTTCGTCTTCCCCATCGCCATACGCAGCTGGTAGTCCGTGAGGGAGCTATTCCCCTCGAAGTAGATGTCACGCACCTTGGTCTTACCGCTACGGTCGATGTCGAGGGTGAGGTTCACATAGCCAGGCTGGCCAGGAGCCTCAGTTTCCTTGATGGTCATCTTCATCTCGCGGAAGCCCTTCTCATCGTAGTACTTCTTGACGAGCTGACGGGCACGGTCGAGGGTATTGGGAGAGATGAGTGCACCCTTCTTCAGGCCCGTGCGCTTCTCGAGCTCCTCACGATCCCCCTTAGAGACACCCGTGAAGGTAGCCTCAGAGAGACGTGGACGTTCGGTAAGGGCGATCTCCAGGAAGACCTTATCCCCCTCATACTTATTGATGAGGACACGGACATTGGAGAAGTAACCCGACTGGAGGAAGCGGTTCACCGCAGAGGTCAGTGCGGCCCCTGGGATCTGGATCTCGTCCCCCACGTTGAGGCCGGAGAGGCTGCTCAGGACGAAGTCATCATAGCTCGTCGAGCCCGTGATCTTGACCTCAGCGATGGTCTTCGTCACGGGGCGCTCGTAGCTGATGGAGGGCGCGATGACGACCGACGAAGTGGTCTTCGTCGTGTCAGCGGCCAGCTGAGGGGCGGTATGGGGTGCGGCTTCCACTGCACCTGCCGACAGGAGTGCGGCAAGGAGTAGGAGTGCGGGGATTCTCTGCATAGGATCTTATTATCGTCGTGCTGGAGTGGCCTTAGCGAAGGCTAATCCTCCAGTTGTATTTGTTCGCTTGTCTTGCCAAAGCGGCGCTCACGTGCCGTGTAAGCCTCAAGGGCTTCACGCAGGGCCTCACGGCCGAAGTCGGGCCAGTAGACCGAGGAGAAGAAGAGCTCAGCATAGGCAGCCTGCCAGAGCAGGTAGTTGCTGATACGCTCCTCGCCCCCCGTACGGATCAGGAGGTCGGGATCAGGGAAGGCAGCCGTGTCGAGGTGAGCGGAGATGGTCTCCTCGGTAAGGCTGTCTGCCGAGAGGCGACCTTCGGCGACCTCACGGGCTATCTGGGTGGTGGCACGCAGGATCTCGTCGCGCGAGGAATAGCTGAGGGCCACGATGAGCGTGATACGCTCACAGGCAGCCGTCGCCTGGATACTCTCGCAGAGGGCCTGCTGAGCGGCCTCAGGCAGACGACTGAGATTGCCAATGGCCTCCAGACGGACGCCCTCCTCGATGAGACTGGGGGTCTCGGAGTGAATCGCCGAGACAAGCAGGCTCATCAGGGCATCGACCTCCTCCTGAGGGCGGGACCAATTCTCCGTACTGAAGGCATAGACCGTCAGATAGCGGATACCGAACTCTGCCGCAGCACGCAGGGTCGCTCTCAGAGCGTCCTGGCCACGGATGTGCCCGTCGGTACGGGGCAGTCCACGCTGCTTGGCCCAGCGGCCGTTCCCATCCATGATGATAGCCACGTGCTCAGGGATGCGGAGCTCCGTGGAGGGCGCAGATGGCTGGGGGGACATTGTCGTTGACACGTTATTCTTATCGTCTTATTAGGCCAGAGGCTATGCCCCTAACCTTATACAAATATAGCTATATCTTTTAGTCACAGCTGTACCGCCGCTGTGGCGAGAGGCTGTAGTGCACCCCGACGGACCAGTAGCCGTAGCTATCATAGCCCTTGAGGCTACGACCTCCATCGAGTCCAAAGGGGTCAGCCATCCAGCTTACCGAAGTCTCAAGCCCCTCCAGTCGGTCGGAGAACGTGCGGCGCAGCGACCAGCTTGCCGTGAGCCCCCAGCGCGTGCTGAGGTGCAGCTTCAGCCCGAGACGGGCATACACTCCTGGCAAGAGCTGTAGGCGATGATCACTCATCCCGCCTGCGAGCCCCAGACCTGCCCCGAGGAAGGGCGTCCAAGAGCGCGTGCCGAGGTAGCGCTCGCGTGCGCTGTAGGGGAAGAAGTTGAACTCTCCTCCGAGAGCCAAGTCCAGCAGGGTGCGATGGAACTCACGGCTCCCCACGGCCGATGAGGGGAAGGCATCAGCGGCATAGTCCGCCTTACCACGCAGCCCTCTTAGGGCAAGCTCCCCCATAAGCGCCCAGCGTAGCGACACAGGGCGTCTAAGCTCTAACGCTATCCCCAGCGCTTGTGGTGCGATGAGTCCCCGACGTCCGATATCCCCGAGATAGTAGCTGGAGGAGACGCTCCCTCCCAGTTCGTAGCGATAGTCCTGCGCAGTGAGGCGAGCCGTGAGGCCTACCAAGAGGAGGACTAAGCCGAGCGGGCGGAGCATACGTCCGAGGGGCGGGGTGGGACTATTCGGTGACGGTCTTCAGACCACCGAACTTCCCGACGAAGAGCTTTGCAGGCTCTCCAGCGGTCTTAGCCCCACGCAGGAGGTAGACCGTCTCGCCATCCGATGAGGGGAAGGCGACGAGGGGATAACCAGCGAAGTCCGTGCGGGTCAGCCCCGTGAAGGCTACTGTACGAGCCTCCTGCCACGTAGCACCGCGGTCATCCGAGATGTAGAGCTCCAGCGTCGATGCCGTCGAGACAAAGCGATAGATACGCTTCTGCGACTCGACATAGGCCTGACTCTGTGAAACAGCGCTGACGCCAGCCTGGGTCTTACCCCCGACGATGAGCCAAGCGGTACCATTGGTCGTCGCCCAAAGGTTGGGGCTTGCCTTGCCGTCAGCCGTACGGCCACCCGACACATAGAGGGCAGCGCCGTCATAGCTACTGCCAGTGAGCTCATAGCTCAGCGTACCGCCAGCCGTGGGGAAGGACGTGCTGGGTGTCTCTCCGATCGTGGAGATCGTACCAGCAGATATGTTGTAGCCAAGGAAGGTCGTCGCACCTGCCGCAGTCTTCCCTACGAGAGCGAGGGTGGGTTTACCATCGACAGAGAGCCCGCCGAGGAGCGTCTGAGGCGTAGCCGTCGTGGGGAAGGTCTTCGCTGTGAATGCCGTACCGAGTGCCGAAGCCTCATAGAGGCGCGAGCCGCTCGTCGTAGCATAGAGCTTGCCACCATAGGTGAGGAGCGAGCTGAGACGCTCACCCGAGCCGAGGCCCGTGAGGCTGGAGGTCGTCCAAGCCCCCGTAGGAGTAGTGAAGCTGCTCACCGCATTCGTCCCGTCAGCCTTGACGTAGTAGAGCGCACCGCTATTGCCCGAGAGCTCGACCTGTGAGAAGGAGGAGCTGAAGGCAGGAAGTCCCGTCACGGAGGCCTCTGACCAAGCGAAGGCATGGGGATCCTGCTGATAGCGCTTGAAGGTCACCTTATAGGTATAGGTATTCGTCGAGGTGCCACTACCAGCCGTCGTGATACGCAGCTGGATGCCCTTCAGGAGGTCGCTACTCTTGAAGGTCTGCGTAGCATCCTTCCACGCTACGGTCGTGCCGTCAGCGAGGATGACCTCTACGGTCGCATTGCTGGCAGCCTTCGCCAGACGCAGGTGCACATTGTAGTCGGCACTGCTATAGGGGAGCGCCTGAATATTGTAGATCGCCCCAGTAGCCGTATTGCGGATGACGAAGGGGATAGCAGACACAGCCTCCTTCAGCGTAGCCTCATCGGTCGAGAGGGCGAAGGCCGTGATCTGGTTGTCGTAGATCTGGAAGTCCTCCAGCTCTACCTGCTTGGTCTTACAGCTTGTCGTGCCGAGCGTGAGAGCCAGAAGGCCCAGGGCTGCGGGGACAAGGGTAGTGATACGTCTCATTGCTTCTATATATGTGGAGCGAAAGATACTTGCTCGGATCATCAGAGCTATGCGGAGCGCCTTACTCTAAAGCCTACTCTGCACTATAGCTCTAAGTCGCAAAGGTATAAAGAATAACGCAAGTCTCGTGCGCGCAGGTATCCAGCGCACGGACTTGCGTCTAAGCCACGCCCCCTGCAGGGGCTACAAGCCTTTAGCGAAGCACATACTACGCGCTCCGATGATGGGGATTCAGTAGCCGATCTTATCAGCGGAGCAAGGCACGGAGTAGTACCCTACTCCTTTATCCCCATCGTTCCTCCTCAATCGGATTCTACTGCATAGCGCCCACCTTCTTTGCTCGTACGGTAGGAAAGCCACTCCAGATGTAGGCCCAACTTCTTCAAGCGGCGACTCTGCTCCAAGGCCTCCTCACTCACTGCTGCGGGCACATTCTCCGCACAAGGGATATAGCCACGAGCATTCAAGAGCACGGGGTGCAGGGCCTCGGGGTTGATGGCATCACGAGTAGCCGTATAGTAGAGACCAAAGACATTTAACTGACAGTAGCGTGTGTGGAACACTGGATAGACCCGAATGCCCTCGCTCGTCACCCGCACAATATAGATCTGCTTGGGTAGACACCTGAGGTCATAAGTGTAGTCACTCACCAGCTTATCCAAGCGCTTCATCGAGGTAAACTTCACTCCACGAAGCCACTCTTGCGAACGCTCTACGGGCTCCTCCTTCACATAGAAGGCAAGGAGACGCGGATTGGCATTGCCATCCGAATAAAGTACGTCATAAAATGAAGCATAGTAGTAGCGGAAAGCAGGATAGGCTGCAGAGTCCTGTACCCCACGCCAAGCCGGAGCGAGGAACTCCCACCCGGCATTAATCATCTCCTTCGGACCACGCTTGCGTGGCTCCTCAAAGAGATCATCCAAAGATTTGCGACTCCAATGGCGACTCTCTTGGTAGTGGTCGAGGAGATAGATCGTATCGGGGAGAGAGGTAATGCCCTTGCGCTTATGATTCGCAGCAAATTCTTCATCAGAGGGAGGAGGCGAGATGTATGCAGGATCGCACTTATCCTCGGTATGATATTCCCCATCTTCATAGCATATATAGTAGCTAAGCCAGGGCACAGTAAGATGATGCGCCCTCAAGCGACGGCACTGGCCGAAGGCTTCTTCGCACGCTGCCACCGAGGAGGCGCCCTCCGTACCTGGGGCAGCTGCTCTATCCCAGAAGCCCACGACCTGCAAGGATTCGGGATTAATTGGAGCACCACCTATGCTCAGCACACAGTAGTCCGAGCCCCCTTGACTACATGCCGTGTGGAATACCGAATACAGCCGAACAGAGTCACCCGTCACCCGCACAATATAGATTTGCTTAGGCAAGCGACTGACATCGCTCTTCTCGTAGTCCACCAGCCGATCAAGGCGATTCATCGGGGTAAACTTCACTCCGTGAAGCCATTCTTTCGAGCGCTCCACAGGCTCCTCCTTCACGTAGAAGGCAAGGAGACGCGGTATGGCATGCGAATAAAGTTCGTCATGAAACGAGGCATAGTAGTAGCGGAAGGCGGGATAGCTCGCTGAGTCCTGCACCCCACGCCAAGCGGGAGCGAGGAACTCCCACCCGGCATTAATCATCTCCTTAGCCTTACGCTTAGCCTTAATAGCGCGCTTGATCTTATCAAGATCGCGCATCCAGTGTCGGCTCTCTTGATAGTGGTCCAGCAGATAGACCGTATCAGGGAGCGCTGGAAGATGGGCGGTAGCCCGACGCTTACGCTGCGCGGTGAGAGGTAGCGCCGTAAGAAGGATCAGAAGGGCACATAGTAATGCTCCCTTTTGATGTTTGAGAATATGTACCATGGTTATAGCTTGTTAATAGGACTTCGCTTTATTGATACGGGGGGATAGCTCACTGGTCTACTCCTTTTTCTCTGTCGGTGTCTTGGAATCGGTGCCTGTCAGATATCGCCCACCATCTTTGCGCGTGCGGTAGGTAATCCACGGCAAATCCAGGCCCAACCTCTTCAAGCGACAACTTTGCTCCAAGGCCTCCTCACCCACAGACTCAGGCACAGGCACACCCTCCACACAAGGGATATAGTCGCGGAGATTCAAGAGTACGGGATGCAGAGCCTCTGGGTTGATGGCATCACGAATAGCACTGTAGTAAGTACCCCAGTCATTCGAATCACTATAGCGTGTGTGGAACACAGGATAGACCCGAATGCCCTCGCTCGTCACCCGCACGATATAGATCTGCTTAGGTAGACACCTAAGGTCATAGGCGTAGTCATGCATCAGCCTATCGAGGTGACTCATTGAGGTAAACTTCACTTCACGAAGCCATTCTTGCGAACGCTCTACGGGTCCCTCCTTCACATAGAAGGCAAGGAGACGTGGCTCAGCAGACGAGCGAAGCGAGGCATAGTAGTAGCGAAAAGCGGGATAGGCCGCAGAGTCCTGTACCCCGCGCCAAGCGGGAGCAAGGAACTCCCACCCAGCGTTAATCATTCTCTTCGCACGACGCTTGCCAGCCTCATCACGGAGCTCACCCAGAGACATGCGGCGCCACTGCTGGCTCTCTTGGTAGTGATCAAGGAGATAGATCGTATCGGAGAGGGATGTAATGCCCTTACGCCTACGATTTGCAGCGAATTTTGCATCGGAGGGAGGAGATGGGACGTACGCAGGATCGCACTTATCCTCCGTATGATACCCCCCGTCTTCATGACATACATAGTAGGTAAGCCAGTCCACAGTAAGCTTATGAGCCTTCAAACGACGGCTCTCGGCAAAAGCCTCTTCACACGCCGCCACTGATGGGCCATTCTCCGCACCTGGGGCAATGAATGCCGTAGAGAAGTCCACGGGGCGCAATGCTTCGGGGTTGATCTGAGTAGATAGATACACGCAGAAGCACCCCTCAATCGATTCAAAGGGACTTTCTACTTTGAGCCTCGTGTCGAAGACCGAATACAGATGAATGGACTCACCCGTGACCCGCACAATGTAGATTTGCTTCGGCAGACGACTGAGATCTCCCTCCTTATAGTTCACCAGCTTATCGAGGCGATTCATCGGGGTAAACTTCACCCCACGAAGCCATTCTTGCGAGCGCTCCACAGGCTCCTCCTTCACATAGAAGGCAAGAAGGCGGGACTTGTTGGCAGGCGACCGTAGTTCATCAGCCATCGAAGCATAGTAGTAGCGGAAGGCGGGATAACTCGCAGAGTCTTGCACCCCGCGCCAGGCTGGAGCGAGGAACTCCCACCCAGCGTTAATCATCTCCTTATAATTACGCTTAGCCTTAGCGCGGCTGATCTTATCAGGATCTCGCATCCAGTGCCGGCTCTCTTGATAGTGGTCCAGCAGATAGACCGTATCAGGGTGAGTAGGGAGAGCAGCAGCCCGACGCTTACGCTGTGCCGTAAGAGGTAGCACGGTAAGGAGTATAAGGAGGCAAAGGAGCGGCAAGCGATACCGACGAGAAGTATGACAGGTCATCATACGTAGCTGTGCTTTAGGAGTCCGTGTTGCGTGGTGTAAGCCTTGCAGTTGGATAGGCAACGACTTCATTCCCAAAGGTAGTGATTTTCTCCACCAAACAAGACTGCCTGCCAAGCCTTTCAAGGCAATAGTATCCAGTCGCTTGACCCTCATTCATCCAAAGGCATACAAAGCATACTTATCGAGGGAGCGGAGTGGAGCAATAGTCGGACGGCGTCAGACCAATAGTAGTATCGGGTACGAACGAGTAGTGGTTTGCATACGAAACGAATAGTGGTTTTTCTCTATCTATGCACGTAGTCTTAAAGACCAGGTACGTCAATCTAAATATCCACGTACGTAGATATTAG
>ERZ772961.51-NODE-51-length-65051-cov-6.568512_pt1 | contig 65051 bp, 67 predicted proteins | sample MGYA00580677_ERZ772961 | MGnify/ENA primary metagenome ERZ772961 (study PRJEB29015, sample SAMEA2738088) | human oral metagenome | biome: human oral; feature: human-associated habitat; material: saliva | place: China | collected 2227 ... | reverse complement strand
CAGCGCCGACAATACCTGGTGGGCGACTGCCCGGGAAGATAGGACATTGCCGGTTCATTAAAGACTGCTTATGCAGTCTTTTTTTATGTCTAGAATACTTTTACTAGATTGTAATTATCTGGTACAAATGGTATAATTTACCTATATGTAATTTTACATTTAAGGAGCAGATATATGTTGATTTTTAAGATTATATTTTGCATACTCTTAGTTTGTCCAATGGCATATATTGCTTTTTTGCTCTTTCACAGAATGATAGATATGGTCATTAAAAGGAAATAGATATGTGCAATGACAAGAGAATGCCAGGGATCGTGCCTAAGTGTGAACCTGCTTTGAAGAAGGGTATATTTATATCCGTTGAGGGAGGCGATGGTTCCGGAAAGTCTACACAGCTAGCTAATATTAAGGATTACTTTGAGGTTAGAGGTGTTGATGCTTTATTTATTAGGGAACCGGGTGGCACAAGCATAGGTGAAAAGATAAGAGACATTCTTTTGGATCCAGCTAATGCAGAAATGTGTGCTATGACTGAAGCAATGCTTTATGCTGCTTCTCGTGCACAGATTGTAAGTGAAGTTATTAAACCTGCGCTTTCAGAGGGCAAGGTTGTCGTATGCGATAGATTTGTAGACTCGAGTATTGCTTATCAGGCTTATGGTAGGCAGATGGGTGATGCAATTTGGGATATTAACAAATACGCAGTAGATGGATCTATGCCTGACTATACATTCTTTCTTGATATAAATCCACATAGTGCTTCTAGCCGTATAGATAGCAGGGGAGAAGGTAAGGATAGGATGGAGCTTCAGGAGGATTCTTTCCGCATGAGAGTGTATAATGGATATCTTGCACTTATGGATGACGAGGCAAATAGAGACAGAATTATAAGGATTGATGCGTGCAAAGATATTGAGTCAGTTAAGTCTGAGATTATCGAAAAGCTCGATGTGATTCTTGCAAGGTAAATTCAGAGGTTGTTGTGGGACTTAGTAAGTATTTTAAATATGGTAAATCGCTAGAGTCTCTCAGCGATGCTATTATAAAAGGCAATATTACACATGCATATATTATCGAGGGCGATAGCCTAATTGATAAGCCAGGGATTGCAAAGGCTTTTGCAAAGGCAACTCTATGCAAGGAAAAACCTGGTGAGGGATGTGACCAGTGTAGTATTTGTAAGCGCATAGATAAGGATTCTTACGAGGATCTTCACTACCTTCAGGATGAGAAGTCAATCAAGAACGAGGCAATAGAACATTTGCAGGGGGAGCTTGCGATGCTTCCTTCAGCAGAGGGAAAGATGCACGTTGCAATCATTGAATCTGCGGATACAATGACGGATAGGGCGCAGAATAGACTTCTTAAGACGCTTGAGGAGCCGAAGGCGAGCTCATTGATAATGCTTTTGTCTGAGAACAGCGTAAATTTACTTCCGACTGTTAGATCAAGATGTGCTAGCATCAGAATTAATGATGCGGATTTGTGTTTGGCAGATGATGCAAAGTTACTCGCTAATGCTGAGGCTTTGATAAAGATGGTCGTTGATCGCAAGTTGTTTTATGAGCAGAAGAATTTACTCGATAAATGTGTGAAGGATAGACGCGGGGCTTTGAGTTTTCTTGATGCGATAGAAAGAGTTTTGAGAGAGTATCTGATAAACAGTGGCTCTGCGGTAATGAATAGAAATAAAGCTGCGAAGTACATTTCCTATGTTGAGGAGGCTAGACGCAGCATTAATGGCAATTCTAATTTTAGATACGCTATGAAGAATTTAATTTTAAAGATGGGAAGGTAAGCGATGATAAATGTAGCCGGCGTTAAATTTCGCAACAATGGTAAGGTATACTATTTTGATCCGCTAGATTTAGAAGGACTCGAGGTCGGATGCGGTGTAATCGTAGAGACTGCTAGAGGACTCGAATTTGGATATATTGCAATGCAGCCTAATGTTATCAAGGATTCGAGCGTGATTAAGCCGCTCAAGCCTATTATTAGGATAGCTACGGAAGAAGATATCAAGCGTAGGGATGAGAACGAAAGTAAGAAGTCTGAAGCGATGCGTATTTGTCAGGAGAAGATTGACAAGCGCGGACTTGAGATGAAGCTCATAGATGTGGAATATACTTTTGATAATAACAAGATTGTGTTTTACTTCACTGCGGATGGAAGAATAGATTTTAGAGAGCTTGTCAAGGACTTGGCTAGCGTTTTCAGGATGAGAATAGAGCTCAGGCAGGTGGGGGTTAGAGATGAAGCCAAGATTATCGGCGGATGCGGACCTTGTGGTAAAGGGCTTTGCTGTGCTTCGTGGCTAACAGATTTTCAGCCTGTATCTATCAAGATGGCAAAGACTCAAAATCTCTCCCTAAATCCTGGAAAGATTTCGGGTATATGTGGAAGGCTAATGTGTTGCCTAAAGTATGAGAACGATGTGTATATCGAGCTTCGCAAGGGTATGCCTGAGAGCGGTGAGATAGTTAAGACAAGTGACGGCAGAGCAAAGGTTATAGATTCTAATATATTTAGAGAGACCGTGAGAGTAAGGCTTTTTACTGGCGAGAAGGAAGAGGACGGAAGCGACAAGCTTTCAGAGGATATCTACACATATCGCAAGGAAGAGATAAAGAGGCAGTTTGACAAGAACAAATCCAGTAAGGATAAGAGGTCAAAGGGCGGACATAACAATGACCGAGAAATTCTAAACGAGGTCGATGAAGAATACAAGGCAGAGCTCGAGGAGCTTATGAAGAATAACTAGCATGAAGAGACGAGTAGATGATATAGGTTTCGGTGGACTTAAGCTAGTTCAGGATGAGGATGCCTTCTGCTACGGAACGGATGCAGTTCTTTTAGCTAATATGGCTTGCAGGGAATTGCAGATTACTGAAGATATGAGGGTCTGTGATCTTGGGACAAATACAGCGGTAATTCCACTGATTATGTCAGCTAGATGCAGGGCTAAGGAATTTGTTGGAGTTGAGGTTCAGGAGCAGGCCTTTGAGCTTGCGCAGGAGAACCTTAAGCTTAACTCTTTGATGGATAGACTTAAGCTTGTACTTGCCAATGTTAAGGATATTAAGGGCAACGATAGTAAGCTACTTGGGGCGGAGGGCTTTGATGTAGTGACGACCAATCCACCGTATATGGAGTCAGGCAGGGGCCTTGTGAGCGGTAATACGGCGAAGGCTATTGCAAGGCATGAGCTTCTTGCAGGGCTTGAGGACTTCCTAGAGGCGGCGGCCTTTCTGCTCAAGGATGGCGGAAGCCTATTCATGGTTCATAGACCAGGAAGGCTGATAGATATATGTGAGGCGAGCAGAAGATTTGCGCTTGAGCCTAAGATTATTCAGCTTGTTAGCGGTAAGCCTGGCGGCGTGCCTAATATACTGCTTATGCACTTTGTTAAGGGAGGCAGGAGGCAGCTTAAATGGCTTGAGAACATCAGCGTAAGAAATGAAGATGGCAGCTTTACGAAAGAAGTTTTGGAGGCCTATGAGGGCTAGTTTTGAGGCTGCATGCTAAGTTAGTCAGTAATTATTAAGATAAATTAATTGGAGATCAAAGAAAATACCGGGAGGGTGAGATGGTTACTATTGATTTGAACAACATGTTATATATTATTTTGATTGCAGTAGCGATAATATTGCTCATATTTTTGATTGTAGCAGTTGCACGTCTTATACAGACACTTAAGAGAGTGAACGGTATTTTGGAGGATGTTTCTGTTGTTAGCGGAATCGTTAGCGAAAAGGCGATTGAGACAAAGCCCGTTGTAGATGATCTATCAAGGACCATCGCAAGCTTTGCAAGCGCTGCTGCTGGGAATGAATCAAGGGTCGCTTCGCTTTCGAGCATAGCAAAATCAATAAGCTCTTTGATTTCACTTATCAAAAACGGAAAGAACTAGTTGGAGGGAGAAGCTAAATGAAATCGACGGGAATAGTAAGGCCGGTTGACGCGCTAGGGAGAATTGTAATTCCTATTGAGCTAAGACGAAGCCTAGACATAAATACAGATGACAGCCTTGAGGTCTTTGTTCAGGATGACTACATAATGCTAAAGAAGTTCGAAGCGCGATGTGTGTTTTGTGGAAGCGATGAGGATGTACAGGAAGTGCACGGCAAGAACGTGTGTGGAGCATGCATCAAAGAGCTAAAGAAGCTATAGAAATCGTCATAGAAGATTGCTGAATTCGGAGGAAGTCGTGGCAAAATTTTTAGTACAAAACGGAGCGCCACTTTATGGAGTGGTTCAGATAAGCGGAGCCAAGAACGCGGTGTTACCAGAGATGGCATCTGCTATCCTAACAAAAGAAAAATGTAAGATAAGCGACGTGCCTAATTTGATAGATGTTAAGGTCATGAAGGAGATTTTGGTATCTCTTGGTGGAAGCATCAATCAGATAGAGGAAAACGTGCTAGAGATAAATATGGAAGAGCTAACAAAGCGTGAGGCGAGCTACGAACATACGAGCAAGATGCGTGCATCATTTTTGCTGATGGGACCTCTTCTAGCTAGAGCTGGGTACGCTAAGGTGTATATGCCTGGTGGATGTACCATAGGTGAGAGACCTATAGGGCTTCATCTTAAGGGTTTTGAGGCTCTTGGTGCTGAGATTATAGCAAAGGAAAACTATATCGAAGCAACAGCGCCAGAGAACGGTCTCAAGGGCGCAGCTATCTACCTTGACTTCCCAAGTGTAGGAGCGACTGAGAACATCATGATGGCTGCTGTTTTGGCAAATGGAACAACATATATTGAGAATGCGGCTCAGGAGCCTGAGATTGTAGATCTTGCTAACTTCATGAACAAAATGGGAGCAAAGATCAAAGGTGCAGGTACTGATACTATTAAGATTGAAGGTGTTAAGTCACTTCACGGTGCCGCTCACAATGTAATTCCTGATAGAATAGAGACTGCTACTTTTATGCTTGCAGCTGCGATTACTCGTGGTGAGGTTATGATAAAGAATGTGGTTCCAGATCACGTTAAGCCTATAACTGCAAAGCTTAGAGAGTGCGGAGTTACAGTTGAGATAACTGAAGAGGGTCTTTATGTGAATGCCACAGAGAAGAAGCTTATAGCAACTGATCTTAAGACTCTTCCATATCCAGGATTTCCAACTGATATACAGTCACCTTTCATGTCATTTTTGACGACTGTTGAGGGTTCAAGCACTGTTATTGAGACTGTTTTTGAGAACAGATTCATGCACGTTGCCGAGCTTAACAGAATGGGTGCAAATATTAAAACCGAAGGTAATCGCGCAATTGTTCAGGGTGGAAAGAAGCTTGAGGGTTCAAGCGTAATTGCAACCGATCTTCGTGCAGGTGCCGCAATGGTACTCGCAGGTCTTGTTGCGTCTGGAACTACTGAAGTTTCACAGATTTACCATGTTGAGCGTGGATACGAGAAGTTCGTAGAGAAGTTCCGTGCGCTCGGCGCAAATATATTGAGAATAGAAGACTAACGGCTCATACTGACAAGGTTGAGCCGTTGTCAGCATATAGGATAAATGCAAAGTAGATAATATAGTGCTTTGATGATGTCTCGGAAAGAGATACAATCGAGTTTTAAAGGAGTAAAATATGTCAGATTCAAATTATCTAGAGCTTCTTGCAGACAGATACCCTAATATAAGAGCGGCTACTGCCGAGTATATAAACCTTAAGGCAATACTTGCTTTGCCTAAGGGAACTGAGTATTTTTTGAGCGATCTTCACGGAGAGCATGAGGCTTTCATTCACATGCTAAGAAGTGCTTCAGGTACGATAAAGACAAAGATTGACGAGCATTATGCGGGGATTTTGAGCGAGGACGATAGGGAGGACCTAGCGGCTTTGATATATAATCCTCAGGCTGAGATAGAAAGACGTAAGAAGACGGAGATTGATTTTTCGCAGTGGTGCGTGACGGTTATCTATAGACTGGTTACAATCTGTAAGTCGGTTTCAACAAAGTACACTAGATCAAGGGTTAGAAATAGACTTCCTAAGTATCTTGATTATGCTATGGATGAGCTTCTTCACGCTGACGATGAGGAAAACCGCGTTCACTACTACAGCGAGATTATTAATACGATTGTAAATTTTGGTTTTGGTGAAATCTTTATTACAGAGATGGCCGATGCCATAAGTAGACTTGCAGTTGACAAGCTTCACATCATAGGCGATATCTATGATAGAGGTGCGCATCCTGATACAATCATGGACTATTTGATGGACTACCACGATGTTGATTTTCAGTGGGGTAACCACGATATCGTCTGGATGGGTGCTGCGGCAGGAAACCTTGCTTGCATAGCTAACATCATTAGAATGAACATCAGCTATAACAATTTTGATATGATTGAGGTTGGATACGGAATTAACCTTAGAAGACTTACGACATTTGCTGCTGATACATATGGAAACGACGAATGCAAGAAGTTCTGGCCACATGTTTTGGACAAGAACAAATTTGATCCTGTAGACGACCAGCTTGCTGCACGCATGCACAAGGCAATTGCAATAATGCAATTTAAGCTAGAAGGACAGCTTATCAAAGAGCATCCTGAATTTGATCTAGACAAGAGACTTTTGCTAGACAAGATTGATTTTGAGAATGGTACGGTCAATGTCGAAGGCACAGTTTATCCGCTAAACGATACTTTCTTCCCAACCATTGATCCAAACAATCCATACGAGCTTACCGAGGATGAGCGTGCAGTTATGAATTCGCTCTCAGCGTCGATAATTAACTCTGAGAGGCTGCAAACTCATATAAGGTATATGTTTAGCCATGGAGCACTTTACAAGCGTATAAACGGCAATTTGCTCTTCCACGGATGCATTCCTATGGATGAGAACGGTGACTTCCTTCCTGTGGATATCTACGGAGCAAAGTGTGCAGGTAGAGCTTTGATGGATCATCTCGATAAACAGATTAGAGCTTCGTATTTCTCGCCTGAGAAAATTAAGAAGTACGGAAAGCCTGGAGACCTAATGTGGTACCTATGGCTCGCTAAGGATTCTCCTCTGTTTGGCAAAGAGAAGATGACGACCTTTGAGAGACTCTTCATCGACGACAAAGCCAGCCACAAGGAGCATGTAAGACCTTACTACAAGCTGATTAATAGCAAGGAGCCATGCGAGAAGATTTTGCGTGAGTTTGGACTTGATCCAAGTCACTCTAAGATTTTGAACGGACACGTTCCGGTAAAAATCAAAAATGGAGAAAGCCCAATCAAAGGAGGCGGCCTCCTTTATGTAATAGATGGCGGTATATCAAAGGCATACCAGAAGCAAACAGGTATTGCTGGTTACACCTTTATCTTTAACTCAAGATTTATGGCTCTCGCTGAACACAAGCCATATGAGCCTTTGAGAGAGGATGGCACTCAGAAATTCTTTAGCCCTAGCATGAAGACTGTGGATACTCTCAAGACGAGAATGCTCGTTATCGATACTGATGAGGGAGCTGAGCTTCTAAGACAGGCAGAGGCGGTAAAGCGTCTTGTTGAAGCATATAAAACAGGTGAGATTAAAGAGCGTCCCGAGGGAAAGTATTCGGCGTATAAGGGGAAATAAAAGAAGCTTTAGGGTAAGGAATTTTAGTATGGTAAGAATAGATCGATGTGGTTTTTGCAAGTATTGTTTGTCGAAGAAGGGTGAACGCTTCAGGTGTAAAGCATTTCCCGATACAACGCCAAGATATTTTTATGAGAATGGTGGAGAATGTGCTAATGGATATCACTTCGAGGTGATACCAGAGCGAGAAGAGGAATATAAAAGCCTGTGGGAAAAAAAGGGAGAGTCTCACCCGCGCTTAGATCCTCCTATAATAGTAAATGAACGCGTATCAATAGAATAACTGTATCTATAAATATTAGAGATTTTATATGGTGTTTATTAAAACAGCTCTTCAGAGATATGGGAATAGTAGTAAAATAAAAGATCGTTGAGGAAACAAGGAGACAGAATATGTTAAAAGAGATTAACGGGGTGATACTTGATCTTATAGATGACAGCAAGATGCCAAGCGCTGAGGAATCAAAGAAGATAGAGATTCCTGAAGAGTTAAGAAAGAGAATGAGTGAAAAGGCAGATAAAATAGCACGCGAATTAGGCTATTATTAAACCAATACATGCGTATAAAACGTTAAGCATCGCAAAGCGAGGATAACTCAAGTTTGCTTGTTTTACAGCGGGACTAGACGCAACTTACTCTTATACCATGTCACAATGGAGATGTTTACTATATAGGCAAGCACAGAAATATTGAAATCTTGATTAAAACGATGTATAGTAAGAAAAAAAGAAGAGTTTATAGGACATCCGAAAGCAATGATTGAAGAGGAAACATCTAAAACTATAATAAGAATTTTGATGAAATCCAAAAGGGTGAGTTTATAAAGAGGTGAAAATATGTTAATGGAAATCAATGGGGAAATGTATGACCTCATAGACGATAGCAAGATGCCAAGTGCAGAGGAATCAAAGAAGTTTGTTATTTCCGATGAGTTAAGGGAAAAAATGAGAAAATCAGAAGACGAATTAGCACACGAATTAGGCTATTATTAAACCAATACATGCGTATTGAACATTAAGCATCGCAAAGTAAAGTGCGGTGCTTTTTTAGTGATTTAGATTAGGGGTGTCGAGATTAAATTAATTGGTTTATATAATTTAGGAATATTTATTGTAAAGGAAACTTGACAAAGAACGAAAAAGTTTTATAATGTCAATGTAAAGGAAACTTGATGAGAGGAGATTAATGCGTTTGAAAAACAAATTGGACGAATTACGAAAGCTTAAGGGATTAACTCAAGAAGAGTTTGCTAAAAAATTAAGAGTTTCACGGCAAACCATTAGCGCAATAGAAAATGGTAAGTATAATCCATCTTTAGATTTAGCATTTGAAATAGCTTTATATTTTAACAAAGCAATAGAAGATATATTCACGTATGAAAAGGAGGTAAGCAATGAAGACAAGTAATCTAATCTATGGGGTGATTTGCACTATTTTAGCTGGAATATCCTTATATATATCCGTTTCGTTTGATAATGATATGTCAGGTATATTTTCTGGAATGACAGGAGCTTTCGGGATGATGGGGATTACTGCTATAATTCGATATTTTTATTGGCGAAAGAATCCAGAAAAATATCAAGAAAAAATAGAACTTGAGGAAATCGAACTGAAAGATGAGCTGAAACAAAAACTTAGGGATAGAGCTGGAAAATATACTTATTGGGTTAGCATGTCAATTACAGCTTTATCTATTATTGTGTATTCACTACTTGGAGTTTTGAATATAATGGAAACAGAACATATTGTTGCTTATTTAGGTATATATTTGATTATTCAAGTATTTGCTGGCTCTATAATTTTTTATCACCTATTAAGAAAGTATGACTAATTATTCGGCTTACTAGTATTAGCTACTAAATATTTTTATCATAAAATTCGAATCATAATTCCGAGCAAAGAAAAAACCTTGAATGACTGTAAAACACAGTATTTTCAAGGCTTTTGTCTTATGGTGCGCCATGAGGGGCTCGAACCCCCAACCTACTGATTCGTAGTCAGGCACTCTATCCAATTGAGCTAATGGCGCATGTAAGTAATAATGCTTACCTAAAGTATTATATTAAAAATTGGGGGCTTTGTAAAGTAGAAACTTTAGAAGCTTGGCAAGTAGCGGTGCACCTGACTCTTAATCAGGGTGTCCAGGGTTGATAGGGTGAGTTCAAGATAAATACCATGAGAAAGAAAAATAAAAGCGACCCGGTAGCATGCTAGCGATATAGATGCTAAGCTTGCCGGGTCGCCCTAAATATCTTTTAAGGAGAGCTGGTGACGTCACGAGCCACAATGGCTTAGATATGGCGTACCAGTCTAAATATTAATTTGTATAGTTGTCGAAGTAGCCCTGAATGTAGACTACTGGAGTTCCCTTGTCGCCTGAGCCTGATGTCAGGTCGCATAGGCTTCCGAGAAGGTCTGTTAGCTGTCTTGGGGTTGTACCCTGAGTTGCCATCTGGCCTACTAGGTTGTCTGACTTGGACTTAATAGCTTCTTTGATAGCTTCCTTGAGCGCCTCGCCACGCAAATCCTTGAAATCATTGTCTGCGAGGTACTTGAGCTTTAGCTCGTTTGGCGTTCCCTCAAGTCCGCTTGTGTAGCCAGGTGATACGACTGGGTCAGCAAGTTCCCAAATCTTTCCGACAGGATCCTTGAAAGCTCCGTCTCCGTAAACCATGACCTCGATGGTTTTGCCTGTGCGCTTCTTGACCTCAGCTTGGATTGCCTCAACTAGAGGTGAACATTCGCGAGGGAAGAGCTTAATCTGGTCTTCAGTTGACTTGTTTGAACCAAGAAGGCCGTACTTTTCGTTATAGCCTGAGCCGTCTATTGGTGCATTCATGATATCGTCGAGACTGCGTACACATTCAGCACCATTCTTTAGAAGAAGGTTCTTGGTGCGCTTTCTTGTATGGATATCACAGTTGATAACGTATTTGGTGTGAGCTAGGATTGCTAGTGGATCGTTTGAGAATATGATTTCGCACTTCTTACCACAGTCCTCTACGAGCTCCTTGTAATATGTAACATAGTCGATTCCTGTGAACTCGTGCTTCTGGTATCCAAATAGCTCGCGGTACTTATCCTCTGAGATAGTCTCTCTCCAAGGGTTGATACCTGCGTTGTCGAGCTGGTCTAGTGTAATTAAGTGGTTTCCAACCTCGTCTGATGGAAGTGAAAGCTGAAGAATTACCTTCTCTACATCTGCGCTTGCAATGGCTCTTAGAACTATAGCAAAGCGGTTTCTGCTTAGGATAGGAAGTATTACTCCAAGCTCCTTACCAGCAAAGTCAGGGTTAAGATCCTTAGCAACTTGGTCTATTGTAACGTAGTTACCCTGTGTACGAGCGACAACGCTCTCAGTTATTGCAACTACATCCTTATGACCAATCTCTATGTTCTCTTGTTCAAAAAATCTATCTAATAAATCGGGGATCATCTGGACAAGATCGTCGCCAGCTTTAAAAATTGGCGCACGCAATCCTCTTACAACCGTTCCCACTACTTTTTCCATATTATTCTCCTTTAGATATAAAACGCTTTGTTAAATTTTTTACTAGCTACTAAAATAATATATCAAAATGGGCAAGTTGTAAAATAGGAAATTTGTATACAGTTAAATTTTAGGGAAATTTTAAGATATAATCCTATAGCTGGCAGCAACAGAATAGTGTTTCTCGCGGATTTCTTTGATGGCCTTGCTGTAGTCTCCTTTTTCGAAGTCTTCCTTATATCTCTTTAGGAAATCTTCTGTGATGTTATTGCCATCCTTGTCCTTGATCTCAGAACTTACGGGATTTTGCTCGACTGCTTGTAGCATTTTGGTCAGCTGCTGATTATTTGCGTTTAGGGTGCGAAAATAATCGAAACAAACAGTAGCAATTATTACTAGAATTATAAAAACTGCAATAGCGATATTCTTTTTTGTTACTAAATTATATTTCATAATAGTACCTCTCATTCACAAAGAAATATCTCAATCTATATGCATAAAGGCGGTAAATATAGCTTTACCTATATTAACTTCATCTTAATCCTTATTCACAGAAATATCAATCTAATTTTTTAAAATGTGCATTTTCCGTCAAAGATAAGCATCTTTTTTGATTATAATGTGGAGTAAGTGTAAGAAAATTTGTACGATGTTGATTATTATACAAATAAGTAGTATGATGAGTATATACAATTGAATGACCAATATAGGCGTAGACGTGTAAAGTATGCAGAATTAGAGGTGACGAGTATGAATGACAACAAAAGGCATAGCGATAGACGTGTTAAGAAGACCAAGAAAGCGATTCAGGATGCGCTTATGACACTTATGGACAAGAAAAACATTTCCGATATTACTATTATCGAGTTAACGAAGGAAGCGGATGTGAATAGAAAAACCTTCTATAATCACTATTCCGATATCTATCAAGTTATGGACGAAATCGAAAATAACTTAGTAGAGGACTTAAACGGACTATTGGTCGATTGTATAGCGAAGTCTCATGTGAACATGGCAAAGTACGAGGGTAAGAATCAGATGTCAGCTGAGCAGGAGGAACTATCAAAGATTATACTTCCTATCTTTGAGAACCTGATTAACCAACTTAGGTATAATCCAGAGCTGTTTAGGCTTGTGATGTATTTTGACGGGCATTCGAGACTCACCAAGAAGATTGTAAAGCAGGAGAAGGCGACCCTGATTGCCTATGCAGGGGCTAGCGAAAAGAGCATGCCTTGGATGGATTTGTATCTGACCTTTGTTATGGAGGGAATGCTTGCAACAATCTTTCTATGGAAAGAACTGAACTACCCGGTTAGCGACGACGATATTGCGCTCTTCTTGAGCAATATAACGGCGAGCGTAGGAACGGTAGGAATGGCGCTAGTCGAAGAGCGCAGCTAAGTTTTGCTGCGAATATCCGACGGATGGGGCTAGTGCAGGATGCTCCAGTACTAGTGCGCTTGAGCTGTGCCGAATTTAGGAAGTCGAAACCTAAGTCCAAGCATAGCTTGGTTAAGCTCGGCAAGTTTTGATGTAGCAGTCAAGTAATTCATGGTTTTGATGAATTTAATTACAAAACAAAATATATAGATCAAAATAATTAACATTTATTTAACAAAATCTCTTCGTAATGTCGTATAATAGTATTAGTACAATTGATAGAGATTTTGGAGGATGAAATGTACGAAAATTCAACGAAGGCGCTTATGGGCTTCCTAGAAAAGTCTCCTACGCCCTTTCATGTCGTTGCAAATGTACGCGCGATATTGAAAGAGCAGGGCTTTGAGGAACTCAGCGAGGGCAGTTCGTGGAATCTAAAAGATAACGGTAAGTACTTTGTAGTCAGAAACGAGTCATCGGTTCTGGCTTTTAGGCTGCCCAAAAATAATTTTAAGGGATTCCAGATTGCTTCAGCGCACACTGATTCACCGTGTTTCAAGATTAAGGGCGATAGGCCTGAGCTTGAAGAGGGTGAGCTATATGTCAAGCTTAATGTGGAAGGCTATGGTGGTATGCTAATGGCTCCATGGTTTGACAGACCGCTTTCGGTTGCTGGAAGAGTTGTTGTGAGTGAGGAATGTGACGAGGCAGGAGGCCAGGTTAGACTAAGCACTAAGCTTGTCAACATCGACCGTGATCTCCTTATGATTCCAAATCTTGCAATCCACATGAACCGTAAAGCAAACGACGGAATCGCGTTCAACGTGCAAAATGATATGCTACCGCTTTTTTCTCAAACGGGATCAAAGGGTGAGTTCATGGAGCTAGTAGCGGATTCTGCCGGTGTATGTAAGGATAATATTGTCGGAAGTGATCTGTTTCTGTATAGCAGGACGAAGCCGACTTTCTGGGGAGCGAAGAACGAATTCTTCTCAGCTCCGCACATCGATGATCTGCAGTGCGTTTACTCTGCTCTGCAGGCGCTCTTGGCAGCGGAGAGCAAGGATGCTGTCCCGATGCTTGTGGCCTTTGATAACGAAGAGGTCGGAAGCGAAACCAAGCAGGGTGCAGGATCAACCTTCCTAAGCGATACTATAAGCAGGATAGGTGAAGCCTTCGGAAAGAGTGTTTCGGAGATAGCAAAGCTTGTGGCTTCGAGCATGATGGTCTCAGCGGACAACGCGCATGCGGTACATCCAAATGCCTCATCAAAGGCTGACCCTATAAACAGACCGGAGATGAATAGGGGCATAGTGATAAAGCACAGTGCTAACCAGAAATATACGACAGACGCAGTTTCAGCTGCTATGTTCAAACAGATTTGTAAAAGGGCAGAGGTTCCCTACCAAGAGTTTGCAAATCGCTCAGATATGGCGGGCGGTTCGACACTCGGAAATATATCTAGCGCTCAAGTATCATTAAATACAGTCGACATAGGACTGGCACAGCTTGCGATGCATTCGCCATACGAAACGGCAGGTAGTGAGGATACAGATTATTTGATCAAAGCGCTAAAATGCTTCTATGAGACTAGCGTAGTCTTTGAGGGAGCAGGAAGTTATTCACTAAGTTTTTAACTAAGATACTTAACTCGGATATAGGAGGAAACAAATGGAAACCTACGGACTGGAAACATCCGGCATTATTAATACAAAGGCAATTTATCGCAATATATCACCCGCTGAACTCACTGAGCATGCTTTGAGAAGAGGCGAAGGTAAGCTTTCAAATACGGGAGCGCTAGTTGTAAAGACTGGTAAATATACAGGAAGAAGTGCAAATGACAAATTCATCGTCGATACTCCAGCAGTTCACGATGAAATCGCTTGGGGAAAGGTTAATCGCCCAATCGAGGAATCAAAGTTCAATGCACTAAAGGCTAAGATTGTAGCATACTTGCAGAATAAAGAAGTGTTCATCTTTGATGGATTTGCAGGTGGAGACGAAAGATATAGACAGTCATTCAGAATCATAAATGAACTCGCTTCACAGAACCTATTCATTCATCAACTTTTGATGAGACCTACTGCTGAGCAACTTGAGAACTTTAAGCAGGACTATACAATCTATGTAGCACCTGGATTCAAGTGTATCCCTGAGGTTGACGGAACACATTCAGAGGCAGCTATCATAGTAAACTATGAATCACATGAGGTTTTAATCTGCGGAACATACTACTCAGGGGAAATCAAGAAGTCTGTTTTCTCAATCATGAACTACGATCTTCCTAAGAAGGATGTTTTCCCAATGCACTGCTCAGCAAATGTCGGAAAAGATAATGACAGCGCTGTGTTCTTTGGTCTTTCAGGAACAGGAAAGACAACGCTTTCAGCAGATCCTAATCGCAAGCTTATCGGTGATGATGAGCACGGCTGGTCTGATGATTCAATATTCAACTTTGAGGGTGGATGTTACGCGAAGTGCATCAATCTTTCTGTAGAGACTGAGCCAGAAATCTACAATGCTATTAAGGCTGGTGCTTTGGTTGAAAATGTAGTTATGGATGAGGAGACAAGAGAGTTTGACTTCTTTGATGATTCCCTAGCAGTAAACACAAGAGTTGGATATCCTATTGAGCATATCCAAAATGCAGAGCTATCGGGAATGTGCAAGAGCGTGCCAAAGACTGTAATCTTCCTTACAGCAGACGCTTACGGAGTGCTTCCTCCAATTTCTAAACTAGACAGAAATCAGGCTATGTACTATTTCGTTTCCGGCTTTACATCAAAGGTGGCTGGTACGGAAATAGGTATAAAGGAGCCAGTTCCAACATTCTCAACATGTTTTGGAGAGCCGTTCCTGCCGCTAGATCCGTCTGTTTATGCAAGGATGCTAGCCGAAAAGGTAGAAAAGTCAGGTGCTAATGTTTACCTAATCAACACAGGATGGAATGGTACTGGCAAGAGAATGAAGCTATCATATACAAGAGCAATGGTAACAGCTGCTCTTACAGGAGAGATAGAGAAGTCTGAGTTTGTTAAAGATGAGACCTTTGGCGTAGCAGTTCCAACGAGCATAGAAGGAGTTCCTTCAGAGCTTCTAATTCCTGCAAACACATGGGAAGATAAGAATGCTTATGAGGAGAGATGTCAGAAGCTGGCTTCTAGCTTTGTTGAAAACTTCAAGAAGTACACAAAGATGGATACAGAGGTTGTAGCTGCAGGACCTAAGCTAAAATAAAATGTAAGAGTGTATGAGATTCTCATGCACTCTTTTTTGATGAAAAAGCCCTGCATTTGATGCAGGGCTAAGTTTATTTTTCTGTGATTATCTTTGGAAGTGCAATGTCATGTGGCTGAGCAAGTATTCTCTCTAGCCTCTGGCAATCAAAGGCGACTCCGATGGCCTTTGCTGATCCAGCTTTTGCAAGAAATCTATCGTAGTATCCACCGCCCATTCCTATGCGATTACCAGCTTCATCAAAGCCGGCCAGCGGACATATTATGAGGTCTAGCTCGCTCGGTTTAGCCTCGATAGAGCCAGCTTCACTAGGCTCTGATATTCCGAAAGAACCCTCTTTCCAAAATGTATCTGGACCTGGTTTTAGGGCAAGCATTTCGCCCTTGCTCTTGCAGAGTGGATAATAGACTTCCTTACCAAGGGACATTGCTTTTTCTATTAAATCATCAAGCCTTACCTCACAAGCTACAGCCTTGTAAACGAATATCTTCTTAGCGCTTTGAAAGTCATCGCTAGAGATAAGCTTTTCGCAGATTGCATGAGATGCCTTCTCTATATAGTCACTACTGAGTGAGTTTCTTGCAGCTAGAGCTTCTTTTCTTTGCTTTTTCTGAAGTACTTTTGCAGCGCTTTTTCTAAGTTCTCCTGCAAGGTATAGCGAGCCGAAGGCCATTATGGGCTGTTCGCATGCATTTTCTAAAACTTCGGAAAGGCAATCTTCGCTTGAAGCGTGTGCCTTAGCGTTTAATCCTTTTGATTTAATCAAACCTGCAAGTTCGCCAGCTGCCATTGCCCTATCGCTATCTGGCGCAAGGCAGTAGAACTCGCTTACCTTAGGTGCAATTATATCTATGACTTCGCTGACATTCTTGTCTGCAAGCATTCCGATCACAAGTTTAAGCTTTTGCTCAGGAAGATAGTCTGAGATTGCCTTAGCAATGGAGCTAGCGCACTGCGGATTATGTCCTCCGTCTAAAATGAATATAGGGTCAAGTGACAGTATCTCAAATCTTGCTGGCCATTTAGCGTCGCGGAGGCCTTGCTTTAGGGACTCGTCAGAGACTGTCCATCCTCTTGAGCGGAGCACTTTGACTACCTCTATTGCGACAGAGGCGTTTTTGCACTGGTGCTCGCCGAGAAGGGAGATTGAGTATTCTATGCCATCGTAGCTAAAGGATTGGGATTTCAGGCTTTGGTTTAGATACTTTAGGCTATCAAACTTTGATATATGAAGAGGAGTGTTTAGCTCCTTGCATCTGTTTTCTATGACTGATAGCGCTTCGCTAGCCATTTCGTAGCAAACGACTTCGCAGCCGGGCTTAATAATGCCTGCTTTGTTTTCTGCTATTTCGGCGAGAGTGTTTCCGAGGAAATCTGTATGGTCTAGGCCGATGTTACAGATTACGGCAACTTCTGGAGCCTTTATAACATTGGTGCTGTCTAGGCTTCCTCCCATGCCGACTTCGAGAACGACAATGTCACAGCCCTGAGTCTTGAAGTAGAGAAAGGCTATGGCAGTTGAAATTTCAAACTGACTAGGATGGTCATCTAGGCTGTCCGCAGCAGCTGCAACCTTCCTTGTTATGTCTATGAAATCCTCTTCAGCGATTTGTCTTCCATCTATCTGAAACCGTTCGCAAAAACTAAAAAGGTGAGGAGACAGATAGAACCCTGTCTTAAATCCAGCCTTTGACAGTATCGATGAGAGCATTGCGCAGGTACTTCCTTTACCGTTGCTTCCGGCTACGTGGACAAATTTAAGTGAATCCTGTGGGTTTCCGAGCGCATCAAGTAGCTCGTAGGTTCTCGAAAGACCTAGGCGAGTCTTGCTCCATGTATAGTTTTCGATATAGCTTAGCGCATCATCGTAGGTGAGGATTTGCTCAGCCTTCATTCTTTTATTTGTGTTTTCCATTTTACTATAATCTTACTTTGATATTTTCTGAAGTGGCTTCACTATCTGAGGTGCGATTACTGAGAATGCGATTCCCTTTGCAACGCAGAGTCCAAGTCTAGGAAGCAGAAGTCCTAAGATCAAAGCAGGAGTGTAGTAGCCGTAGATGTGGCTATCTATGTAGAGTGAAATAGTGTTGATTACTGTAATCAGAAGCTCCCCTGACATTACGATGAAGAAGGTCTGCTTAGTGCTTAGCTTGAAGTCGTGACGCTTTGCATATAATCCCACATACAGCCCGTAGAGAGTATATGGGAGGATCCAAAGTGGTGTTGTGAATGTGATGCCGAACTTGAGCAGCTGGTAGATTACGGTACCGAGTGTACCGATGGCAACTCCGCTTAGCGGTCCGAATAACAATGCGCCGATGAGAACTGGGAAACTCTCAAAGGTGATCTTCATTCCCTGTGTTGAGATTGCAAGGAAGGCTAGAGTTGCGCAAATAGCGGCTAGAACTGAATTCAGCGTCATCTGTTTTGTGTTTGTTTTCATTAAAAAAACTCCTTTCATGGCTATGCCACAAAAGAAGAATCTAAAGTGGCAGCGGATGCGGAATTGGCACCGCAGGAATAAATTCCTTTCGTTCGCAGACAACTCCCATCCTGCGACACTTAACGCGCCAAATCCTACTCTGACATTAAGCTTATTAAACTAGTAAATTTATTGATCTATCTAGGGCATGATTGTTTAGCTGCGGCTTCAACAAGATGCTTAACTAGTATGGTTGATGTGACGCCACCAACACCACCAGGTACTGGGGTTATGGAAGCGACCTTATCTGAGACTGCATCAAAATCTACATCTCCGCAAAGCTTTTGCTTAGCTTCACTATAGCTGACGCCTACGTCTATTATACACTGATTTGGATTAACATACTCAGGACCTACGCTCTCTGGCTGGCCTGTGCATGCGATAAGGATATCCGCTGAGCGCGAAAGTTCCTCTATATTCTTGGTTCTGCTGTGGCAGATTGTTACGCTGGCATTCTTTCTGAGAAGCATCATTGCAACAGGCTTTCCGATAACTAGAGAGCGGCCTAGTACAACTGCATTCTTGCCACTTAGTTCGACTCCATAGAAGTCTAGGATTTCAATGGCTGCAGATGCAGTGCAAGGTGGAAATCCTACTTCGCTATCAGTGAAGATGCCTGCAAGAGAAGCATCAGTTGATCCGTCTACATCCTTTGATGCCGCAATCAAATTGCGAGCCTTCTCACCATCTATATGTGATGGAAGAGGTCTAAACATCAGTATTCCATGGATATTGCGGTCCTCATTTAGCTTCTCTAGTTCAGCGTAAAAATCCTCTGCAGGGATGTCCTCTGCAAGCACTACCTGCTTTGCTACTACACCAATCTTTTCACAACGCTTTAGAATTGTGTTTTCATAGCTTATGTCATTAGGCTTTGCACCAACTCTAACTATGGCAAGGCAAGGCTTGATGTTTTGCTTTGATAGCTCCTTGACCTTAGCGATTAGCTCAGCACAGAGCTTATCAACGAGGGGTGCACCCTTTAATATATCTGTCATTTAAAATCTCTCCAATATGTTGTAGAAAATTTCTTCTGAAAGCTTGCAGTACTGTTCAGCAAGGGCCTCTGCCTCTGCATTTATCATATCAGCATAGCATCTATCCTTCATGAGCTTGGTGTTTACCTTCACGTTAACCAGTGCACCCATAAGTGAGGCACGGCAAAGTGCGACGCCTGTTGCAGCATCTGAGATGACAAGTGGGCTTCCGACAATCGCAAACTCTCTCTGAATCTCTATAGCCTGAGCGGCTAGTCGCATAATATTTAATGGAACTGATGCAGCCTGCTGAAGGCAACCTTCCATAATCTGGTCTCTTCCTGGTGTGTCCTTTGGCAAGGAATAGCATCTTGCTAGTGGAGCAAAGGCATCAGCGTCTTTTTGGATGCAATCCGTAAGACTTATGGTTAAATCCTTCGCATGTTTAAGCAGGAGGTCTATTTCGCCCTGAACATCCTCGTATTTTTTCTTACCACTGGTTAGGGCTCCAACCATGTGTCCTAGTGATACGCCAATTGCACCTACAAGAGCGCTGGCACCACCGCCACCTGGAGTCGGACTTGATGAAGATAAAACTCCTAGAAATTCTTCTATATTATGTGATTTTGTCATTTGATTATACCCCTAAATCTGAGAAGGCAGAGCTTCTTCAGAGCACATATACTGAAACTGCTAAGCTTTGAAAATCATCTCCGAAAACTAGAAAAGACCAGTGATCTTGCCATCGTTATCGATATCAATTCTCTCAGCTGCTGGTCTCTTTGGAAGTCCAGGCATGGTCATGATATCTCCTGTAAGGGCAACGATAAATCCTGCGCCAGCAGAAACCTTGAGATTTCTAACAGAGATACTGAAGTTCTTAGGTGCTCCGAGCAAAGCTGGATTATCAGAGAAGGAATACTGTGTCTTTGCCATGCAGACAGGAAGATTTCCGAAGCCAAGAGCCTCAAGCTCCTCGAGCTGCTTAGGTGCCTTCTCGACAAAGTTAACGGAATCAGCGTGATATATCTTCTTAGCTATTGCTTCAATCTTTTCTTTGATTGAAAGTGTGTCATCGTAAGCAAACTGGAATTCGTTTGGCTTTTCGCAGAGCTTGATTACCTCTTCGGCTAGCTCTCTTCCGCCAGCGCCACCCTTTGCCCAAACCTCGCTAAGTGCAACATTTACACCTAGTTCTTCACACTTTGTTCTGATGAGGCTTAGCTCAGCATCTGTGTCTGTAGGGAAAGCATTTATTGCAACTACTGCAGGAAGCTTGTAAACGCCAGTGATATTTGATACGTGCTGTAGAAGGTTAGGAAGTCCTTTCTCTAGAGCTTCTAGGTTCTCATTGTTAAGCTGATCTTTTGGAACTCCGCCGTTGAACTTAAGCGCTCTAACGGTAGCTACGATTACAACTGCATCTGGCTTTAGGCCTGCTATACGGCATTTGATATCTAGGAACTTCTCTGCACCTAGGTCTGCGCCAAAGCCTGCCTCTGTAACTGTGTAATCGCTGAGAGCAAGCGCCATGCGAGTAGCTGTTATAGAGTTGCAACCGTGAGCAATGTTAGCAAATGGTCCGCAGTGAACAAAGGCTGGTGTGCCCTCGAGTGACTGAACAAGGTTAGGCTTGAGTGCATCCTTTAGTAGTGCAGACATTGCGCCTTGTGCATTGAGGTCACCTGCAGTTACTGGCTTGTTGTCATATGAATAACCAACGATTATTCTTGCTAGTCTATTCTTTAGGTCTTCGATATCGCTTGATAGGCAAAGAACTGCCATTATCTCACTTGCAACTGTTATATCAAAGCCGTCCTCTCTAGGTGTTCCGTTAGCCTTGCCACCTAGTCCAATTACGATGTTTCTGAGCTGACGATCATTCATGTCTACAGCTCTGCGCCATGTGATACGGCGAGGGTCTATGTTTAGCTCGTTGCCCTGCTGGATGTGGTTATCAAGCATAGCTGCAAGCAGGTTATTAGCTGCACCAATAGCGTGGAAGTCCCCAGTAAAATGTAGGTTGATGTCCTCCATAGGTACTATCTGAGCATATCCGCCACCTGCGGCACCTCCTTTGACTCCGAAAACAGGTCCTAGGGAAGGCTCTCTAATAGCCATCATTGAGTTCTTGCCTAGCTTGCGAAGAGCGTCTGCAAGACCGACTGTGGTTGTGGTTTTTCCTTCACCCGCTGGTGTAGGATTTATAGCTGTAACAAGGACTAGTTTACCCTGCTTTTTTTCAGCGTCCTTGAGCAATTTATAGTTTATCTTTGCTTTGTAATTACCATATAGCTCTAGATATTCCTCGTTGATTCCGGCAAGCTTTGCTATCTCGGTTATCTTCTGCATTTCACATGCTTGAGCAATCTCAATATCAGATTTGAAAGTCATCTAAATCCTCCGTATTTTTCACTAGCTATAACATTACTAAAGTATATCACATATTATATGTTAATTAAACAGAAACTGTGTATCAAAAGAATATAATAAATGGTATAATCAAAGCGTAGTAATGCACGATAATTAATGGAACTTTTTTATAAAATTTTTCGAGGTGGAAATATGGATATTACAAAGCTAAAGATACTATATCCGGTAGTTGCAGATATGGCAGATGCTAAGGAAGTTTTCTGGTTAAATGAGAGAGCTGACGAGGATAGAAAGCTCGAGTTTGGAATGAGCGATATCGAAGATGCAGAGGCAAGGCTAGCTCGCTTTGCTGCGTACATACAGGCCGCTTTTCCAGAGACCGAAAAATCAAAGGGAATAATCGAGTCACCACTCAGAGAGATACCTGAGATGAAGAAGGAACTCGAGAAGATGACGGGCTGTGATTTTGAGGGAAGACTATTCCTCAAGATGGATTCGCACCTACCTGTTTCTGGCTCTATTAAAGCTAGAGGAGGAATTTACGAGGTTCTAAAGTTCGCCGAGAAGGTTGCTATGGAGCACGGACTCCTAAAGGAAGATGATGACTACTCAAAACTCATGAGCGATGAGTGCATGAAGCTATTTTCTGATTACAGCGTTGCAGTGGGTTCAACTGGTAACCTAGGACTTTCGATAGGCATAATCAGCGCTAAGCTCGGTTTTAAGGTGACTGTTCACATGTCAGCTGATGCGAGAGAATGGAAGAAGGCTCTTTTAAGGTCTAAGGGAGTTACGGTTGTTGAATATGAGGATGACTACCAGAAGGCTGTTGCAGAGGGACGTAAGATTGCTGCTGGTGACGACAAGTGCCACTTCGTTGACGATGAGGGTTCACTTGATCTATTCATGGGATATTCTGTTGCAGCGAAGAGAATCGTAAAGCAGTTTGAGGATGCAGGAATAGTTTGTGATGATGAGCATCCAGTCTTTGTTTACATACCTTGCGGAGTTGGTGGAGCACCTGGCGGAGTTACCTTTGGACTTAAGGAAATCTATGGAAAGAACATGCATGTTCTCTTTGCAGAGCCTACTCACGCACCTTGTATGACTCTAGGTCTTGCTACGGGACTGAACGATGGCATAGCTTGCTCAGATATAGGCTTGGATGGAAAAACGGCTGCTGATGGACTTGCTGTAGGCAGGGCATCTAGACTGGTTGGAGATATAATGTCAACCTTGCTAGAAGCATGCTTTACAATAGAAGATGACAAGCTTTATCCATTCCTAACAAAGCTTGCTGACTCTGAGGGCATATTTATTGAGCCTTCTGCATGCGCTTCCTTCACAGGTCCTATGCATGTGACTGAGAATCTAGAAAGACTTAGCGATAAGAATCTGAAAGCAAAGATGAAGAACGCAACTCACATCCTTTGGGCTACAGGCGGAAGCATGGTTCCAGAAGCTGAGATGAGAAGCTACTACGAGCAGGGCAAATAGATTTATGAAAATACTTGTTATTAGCGATACGCATGGCGATATCAAAAGGGCTATCAATTTGGTAAATAGTATCAAGGGGATAGACCTGATAATTCACTGCGGAGACAATAAGGGTGATGCGGAAAAACTAGCAGATAGATTTTCTGATATTGAGGTCGTAGCAGTGAACGGCAATTGCGACATGCACATGGGCGTGGATTTTACGATTGTTGAAACCGAGGCTGGGGATATTTTTGTGACCCACGGCCATGACTATGGAGTGAACTATGGACTTAGCGACATAGTCGAAGCGGCGAAGGACTACGATTGCAGTGCTATTTGTTTTGGGCATACGCATAAGCCGCTGTGCATGGAGCACGACAGTGTTTTGATTATAAATCCTGGTAGCTTAAGTGAGCCTAGGGGCGGAAGTGAGAATTCCTGCGCTGTGATTACGACAGAGGGTGATAAGCTTTATGCGAATATTGTTCTTTACGGAACTGTTTGCGGGGCGAGGACCGAGGCGAAAAAAAGCGGAAAGCTTAGGGATATGCTTAACTATAGCGACGGATTTTAAGAATTCGATAATTTGGCTTGACTTTAGGGCTAGTTGTTTTGATGGATACAAGTGATTAATTGATTAATGAAGAAGGAGTTTAGGGTGAAAAAACTACTCGAAAGCAAACATGCAAGGCTGATGCTTATGATTTTTATTGTCGGAGCGCTTTTGATTATTTTTAATCAAATCGTGGGAAACTATGAGTCCTTTAGCGAGGGTGTTGGCACGATAAAGACCATAATCTCACCATTTATCTATGGTTTTGTAATGGCCTATCTACTTAGTCCGATATATAACGCGACGGTTAGGGGCCTATACAAGCTACTTGGAAAATATGTCAAGAATAAGCAGAGGCTATTTTCTTTCTGCAAGCTTGTAGCTTCAGTTGTTGCCGTGGTTTGCCTAATTGGTGCTGTTGCAGGACTGATTGCTTTGATAGTTCCACAGGTTATAGAGAGTCTTACGGGTATTTTGAAGAGCCTTCCTCAGAGATTGACACAGCTAAGTGCTTTGTTTAATGACATCACAAGCAAGATGGATAACAAAAGGCTAGCTATGAAGATGAGCGAAATCTATGCTCAGGCTCAAACTAATTTGATAGAGCTTGCTCAGACAAAGCTACTTCCTGGCATGGGAACGCTTGTTGGTCAGGTTTCTACACAGGTGCTTTTAACTCTGAAAACAATGATGAATGTTATGATTGGAGTCATGGCATGTGTGTATATGTTAAATAGCAAGGAACGCTTCCAAGGACAGTTCAAAAAGGTAATTCTAGCAACGCTTCCTAAGGAAAAGGCAGAGGCTGTATTTGATTTTGCGAAGTTTACAAACAGGACCTTTGGTGGATTTATCAACGGTAAAATAATCGATTCTATAATAATCGGAATCATTTGCTTTATACTTATGAAAATCTTTGGCTTCCCATATCCGATTTTAATAAGTGCCATTATAGGAATAACTAATGTAATTCCTTTCTTTGGACCTTTTATCGGAGCGATTCCGGCGGCAATAATAATTCTGCTCGTGAGCCCTATCCATGCGCTGTACTTCCTGGTTTTAATCTTCGTTCTTCAGCAGGTTGACGGAAATATCATAGGACCTGCAATACTAGGAAATACTACAGGCATTGCAAGCTTTTGGGTGCTTTTCTCTATCGTAATCGGTGGCGGACTCTTTGGATTCATTGGTATGGTTCTTGGAGTTCCAGTGTTTGCAATTATCTACTACTATTTCTCACGCAGCATAAACAAGAGGCTTGAAGCAAAGGGACTTGAATTTAGAACTGATAGCTATGAGGATCTCAATAAATATAAAATCGACAAGGAGGAGCTCCGTTAATGGAAATATTGAACAACGCACCTATGTCAAAGTATACAAGCTTCAGATGTGGTGGAAGTGCAAAGAGACTTGTAATCTGTGAGACGGTTTCTGAACTCAAAGATATTATGAATGAGATTACAGAATCAAAGGAAAACTATCTCTTTCTCGGAAACGGAAGCAACACTCTGTTTTTAGATGGTGAATACGATGGCACTGTGGTTACTCTTGGAAAGGGCTTTGATGATGTAGAGCTCATCGAAGAGGAGGATGGAATTCGTCTAAAATGCATGGCGGCAAGTCTTTTATCAAAGATTGCCAAGAAGGCGCTCGCAGAGAGTCTTGCGGGCTTTGAATTTGCATCAGGAATCCCAGGAAGCATAGGCGGTGCAGTTTTCATGAATGCTGGAGCCTATGGCGGAGAAATCGTAGATGTGCTTGAATCCGTAGAACTTCTTTCCCCTAACTCTGAGGGCAAATGGGAGCTAAAGACTGTACCTGCAGAGGAATTAGAGCTAACATATAGACACAGCAGGCTTCAGGAAACAAAGGAACTTGTCGTTTCGGCAACCCTAAAACTTCCAAGAGGAGATAAGGCTGAGATTGAGGAAAAGCTAGCTGAGCTAACAAAGAAGAGAACCTCCAAACAACCGCTAGAATTTCCAAGTGCTGGAAGCTTCTTCAAAAGGCCTGATGGCTACTTTGCGGCAAAGCTGATAGAGGATGCTGGCCTTAAGGGTGTAAGTGTAGGTGGCGCTCAGATTTCAAGCAAGCACTGCGGATTTATGATTAACACAGGTGGAGCGAGGGCAGATGATATAGTAGATCTAATGCACCTAGTTCAAAATACTGTCTTTGATAAGTTCGGTGTCAAGCTCGAACCGGAGGTGAGGATAATTGGCTTATAGCTTAAGTGATTTAGAAAATAAGGTATCGCAGTATCGCATGACCTTTGATTATCATACGCACACGACATTCTCACACGGAAAGGGCTCAATTGAGGACAATGTCAAGGTTGCAATATCAAAGGGGCTAAAAGCACTTGCGATTTCCGACCACGGACCAGGACATCTGACCTACGGGGTGAAGAGGTCAAATCTTCCTGTGATGAGGGCTGAGATAGATAGACTCAAGGAAGTATATCCTGAGATTGACCTTTACCTCAGTGTGGAGGCAAATGTTTTAAACTGTGGAAACCATGTAGATGTAAATGCTGAGGATCTAAAGTACCTCGACTTTCTTCATGCAGGCTATCACTACGGTGTTTTGCATGGATACTGCATAAGCAACTGGCTGGACTTCAGAAAAGCTTATCCAGAAAGCTGGGGCAAGAAGATGCTTGTAAAGAACACGGATATGTGTGTTAAGTGCATATATGAAAACGACCTGAAGATATTCACGCATCCCGGAGACAAGGGAAGGTTCGACATAGCCGAGATTGCAAGGGCATGTGAGGACAAGGGAACATGGCTTGAGATAAATATGAAGCACCCATTCCTAGACTACGAGGGAATTAAGACAGCATCAAAGTACGATGTAAGTTTTGTTATCAGCAGCGATGCTCATAGACCTGAAAATGTGGGCCTATATGAAGGTGGACTTGGCAGGGCCTATATCGCTGGACTTGATTTTGATAGAATTGTAAATATAGAGCATATTTAAGAGGTTGTTTAAATGGAAAAAATGAAAGTTGTAGTTGTAACTGGCCTTTCCGGAGCAGGAAAGACCAATGCTATGGACTGGTTTGAAGACAGGGGATTCTATTGTGTTGACAATATGCCTCCTGCTTTGATTGCTAACTTTATCGAGCTCACTAAGTCGTCTAAGAAGCAGATAGAAAAGGCGGCTTTTGTTTTCGATGCGCGTGGCGGTGCTTACTTTTCTGATATGAAGGAATATATAAATCTACTAAAGTCAGATGAGAATATCGACTGTAGAATTCTGTTTATCGAGGCTTCGGATAGGGCTTTGATAAAGCGCTTTAATGAGACCAGAAGGGCGCACCCTCTAGCGACGGGAAGTACAACAAAGGAGGTCATCGCAGCAGAAAGAGAAGAGCTCAAAGAGATCAGAGACCTTTCAGACTACATCATAGATACTACAAACCTAAAGGTTGCTGAACTTAAGCAGGAGATTAGCAAAATCTTTGAAGAGGGAAGCGGCAAGTCGTCATTTTTGATAAATATAAAATCATTCGGATATAAGAGGGGTATTCCTATCGAAGCTGACCTAGTGCTAGATATGAGATTTATTCCTAACCCATATTATCTACCGAGTCTAAAGAGACTCACTGGTAACAATAAGAAGGTATCCTCATATGTTCTCAGACAGAAGGTTACTCAGGACTTTATCAAGGCTGAACTAGAGATGCTAGAAATGCTTATTCCAGCATACATCAAAGAGGGCAAATACCACCTAAATATAGCCTTTGGCTGCACTGGCGGACAGCATAGATCTGTGGCTACAGCAGATGAGGTTGCAAAGGAACTACGAGCAAAAGGTTATAGAGTAACTCTTGAACATAGAGACATTTGATGTTATAATGAATCTATAAAAACAAGTGAACCAAAATCGAATCACTTTCATGATATCAGGTTTAATTCGGTAGATTTAAGGAGAGAGAAATGGAAAAACTAATTATCAGCGCTTGTATCTGCGGTGCAGAGGTTACTAAAGAACAGAACCCAGCAGTTCCTTACACTGTAGAGGAAATCGTTAGAGAGGCTAAGTCAGCTTACGATGCAGGAGCTGCTTTAATTCACCTTCACGTTAGAGAAGATGACGGTACACCTACACAGAGCAAGGATAGATTCCAGGTATGTGTAGACGCTATCCGTAAGGAGTGTCCAGATGTAATCATCCAGCCTTCAACAGGTGGTGCAGTTGGAATGACAGACCTTGAGAGACTTCAGTCAACAGAGATTGTTCCTACACCAGAGATGGCTACATTAGACTGTGGTACAGTTAACTTCGGTGGAGATGAGGTTTTCACAAATACAAATACAACAATCGAGAACTTCGCTAAGATCCTTAAGGAGAGAGGAATCAAGCCTGAACTTGAGGTATTCGACAAGGGTATGATCGACCTAGCTCTAAGAGTTGCTGACCGTAAGGGGCTTCTAGTTCATCCACTTCACTGGGACTTCGTTCTAGGCGTTCAGATGGAAGCAACAGTTAGAGACCTAGTATACATGGCAACATCAATTCCTGCAGGTTCAACATGGACAGCTACAGGTCTTGGTAAGAATGCATGGCACATCGCAGCAGCTACAATCTCAATGGGTGGACACGTAAGAGTAGGATTTGAGGACAACCTATACCTAGAGAAGGGTGTTCTAGCAAAGAGCAACGGCGAGATGGTAGAGAAGGCTGTTAGACTAGCAAAGCTACTCGGAAGAGAGATTGCTACACCAGACGAAGCAAGAGAAATTCTCAGTCTTCCTAAGAGAACTTGGTAATAGATACAATCTTAAATACATGTGGATAAAAAAGTGGTGCTTGGAGTTTCCGAGCACCACTTTTGCTTTAGGATTTCTCTTGCGGAAATTTTGTTCTCCGAGTATAATATATTTACGAATATGTGCAGCAAAACAGAACTTCTGGGAATACGGTGAGAATCCGTAGCAGTCTGCGCTACTGTATGGGGGACGAGAATGCAAGATGCCACTATTTAAGGCTTGCTGATAGGCAGGATTATTAGACGGGAAGGCGCATTTGAGGACGAACCTGAGTCAGGATACCAGATGTTTTGCATTTAGATATTCAAAGCTTCGACAGTAAGGTTTTGATATTGCGCCACATGATATTTGGATGCAATTGAAAAGAAAACGCTTATCAAATAACGGTCGAAGCACCGTTATTTTATTTTTAGAGCAATAATATATGCGATGCTCGATTTAAGAAAAGGAGAAAATAGGTGAGAGATTTTAAAAAGGTATTTAGAAGACTAGCCGTTACAGCGGTATTAGCTGTTTTCGTAATGGCTAGCGCGATTCCGTCGCTTGCGGCGACATATCAGGATGGAACATACAGCGTTCCAGTAAGTTTGAGCGAAGGAAGAATGTCACATAATGCTATAGTTTCGCCGTGTTCTGTGACAATATCTGGGGGTCAGATTTATGCAACAATAGTGTTTAAAAGAGTTTCAGATGACGGGATTCCCCAGTACTCATACTTTACAACAACGGCTGGAACGGTTTATCCTCAGCAATATGGGGCACATGCACAGATATTTAACAGTGCACCACTTCCAAGCCTCGGAAATGTTAATGTAACAATGGAAACAACAGCAATGTCAACCCCGCATACTCTAAACTATACATTATACTTTGATGACTCTGCAATTCCAACGGTAGGTGGAGGAAGCACTGGTGATAATAGTGCAGCATCAAATAGTGCTAGTGGAGATGCAAAGGCATCCGAGAAGAAAGACGATAAGAAGGATGATAAGGCTAAGGAAGATTCTAAGGACGATAAGAACTCCAAAGCAAGCGATAAGTCAAAGAAGGCTGATAAGAAAGCAGCAAAGAAAGCTGATGACAAGAAACAGACTTCTGCAAAGGCTTCGGAGTCAAAGAATAGTAAGCTACCTTTATACATCGGAGGCCTCGTTGTTTCACTAGGAGTAGCAGGAGCAGGTATATTAATGATACTTAAGATAGGAAAGAAAAAATAATATGGCAAAGAAAAACAAAGCTATTTTAATAGGCGTGGTTGGACTAGCTATTGCGATAGCAATAGGCTTTATGGTTCTGATATTTGCAGACCTAGGTTCTAGTGGATCAAATGAAAGCGGCGCGCCTGCTTTTGAAGGACTAAAGTTTAAGGAAAAGGTTAAACTTAAATACGCTAACCAATTTTCTATATATAAGTACGAAGGTGGTTATGCCTATCTTGAGATTGTCGATGGGGATAAGCTTCTCGTTGTGCCTAAGGGCAAAGAAGCTCCAAAGAATCTAGATAAGGACATCATAGTTGTAAAACAGCCACTTAAGAATATATATCTTGTTTCTACTGCGGTTATGGCGCTATTTGATTCGCTCGATTCACTAGATAACATTAAGTTCGTAGGTACTGACCACTGGTACATAGAAAACGCTAGAAAGGCAATTGAAGAGAAGAAGTGGATTAATGCAGGTAAGTATAATGCGCCTGACTATGAGACTTTGATTAATGGAAAGTGCGAGCTTGCTATACAAAACACTATGATTCTTCATAATCCTGAGGTAAAAGAAAAACTTATTGAGCTCGGAATCAAGACCATGATAGAAAAGTCAAGCTATGAGTCGCATCCGCTTGGAAGAACGGAGTGGATTAAGTTCTTTGGCGTGCTTTTGGACAAGGAGGAGCTTGCTAACAAGATCTTTGATGAGCAGGCAGAAAAAATAGAAAAGCTCAAGGATACAAAATCAACTGGCAAGAAGGTAATATTCTTCTATGTGAACACTAGAGGAAATGTCGTAACATATAAGTCAAATGGATATGTCCCAGAGATGATAAAGATTGCAGGGGGCGAATATGCTTTCTCTGACTTAGGGACAGGTGAAGACAGCAAACTTAGCACGATAAACATGAGCATGGAAGAGTTTTACAATACAGCAAAGGATGCAGATATCCTAATATATAACTGCAGTATCGTTGAACAGATTTATACGCTAGATGAGCTTCTCGATAAGAGCCCTGTTCTCAAGGATTTTAAGGCAGTCAAAGAGGGAAATGCTTGGTGCACAAGCAGAAGCATGTTTCAGCAGACTAACAAAATGGGAAGCATCATACAGGAGATGAACGCAATATTCTCAGGAGATAAGGAAGCTCAGAAGAAGATGGAGTACCTGTTTAAGCTTAAATAAAGAGGAAGAATATGACACTTCAGCAAAATCATAAAATCAGCGACAGATGGAGATACCTTGCGGTCTTCATCTGTCTCATAATTGCCTTTTTCGTTTTGATTGTATGGAATATCAATTCAGGCGCTGTGGATATTTCCTTTAAAGAAATCATGAAGATAATATTCACTAAAAAGGGCGATCAAACAAATGTAAATATCATATGGCAGATTAGACTGCCTAGAATCATAACAGCTGCGATACTCGGTGGAGGACTTGCGGTATCGGGATTTTTGATGCAAACCTTTTTCAACAACCCTATCGCAGGGCCTTATGTTTTAGGTATATCTTCAGGATCAAAGCTCTTTGTTGCCGTTGCGATGATTGTAGCATTAAAGTACGTTCATCACACCAATTCATGGATGATAGTCATGGCTGCTTTCGTAGGTGCTTTGATAGCAATGGGCTTTGTACTTCTTGCGGCAAGAGCGATAAAGCAGATGTCTATGCTTCTCGTTGCGGGAATCATGATAAGCTATATTTGTTCTGCGATAACGGAGTTTTTGATTACCTTTGCTCAGGACTCAGATATAGTTAACCTGCACAACTGGTCACAGGGAAGCTTTTCAGGAGTAAGCTGGAGCGACGTTAGTCTTTCTAGCAAAATTGTGCTAGTTTGCTTTGCTATAGTATTTGCAATGTCAAAGCCTATCGGAGCTTATCAGATGGGCGAATCATACGCACAGAGCATGGGCGTAAACGTAAAGCGCTTTAGGGTGTATCTAATCATGATGTCAAGCCTTCTGGCTGGATGCGTAACTGCCTTTGTTGGACCGATTTCCTTTGTTGGAATCGCAGTTCCTCATGTTGTAAAAATAGGGCTTAAGACGGCAAAGCCAATTCTTGTAATTCCATGCTCATTCATGGCAGGAAGCGTATTCTGTATGTTCTGCGACTATGTTGCAAGAACGGCATTTGCGCCAGTGGAACTTTCGATAAGCACTGTAACAGCAATGTTTGGTGCACCTATAGTTATTGGAATGCTCGTTAAGAGACACGGTACTAAGTACTAGAGAGATCAAATGGAAAACATTTATTTTAGAACATCGGACCTGACGGTCGGATACAATAAAAAACCGCTGATTAAGGATATAAATATAGACGTAGACTTTGGCGAAATCGTGACCATGATAGGACCAAATGGTGCAGGAAAGTCGACAATACTTAAGAGCATAACCAAGCATCTTGAAATGGTTGGTGGAGAGGCTTTTATCGCAGATGCTTCGCTTGCGCACCTAAGCTTTAAGACTCTAGCTCAGCAGATGTCTGTAGTTTTGACGGAGAAAATCAAGGGAGAGCTTTTGACCTGCTATGATGTTGTAGCAACGGGAAGATATCCTTATACAAACTCGCTTGGAGTTCTTGATGAAAAGGATAGAGTTAAGGTTTCTGAGGCAATGAAAAAGGCTCACGTGGAAGAGCTTGCTGGTAGGGATTTCAGCGCTATAAGTGATGGACAGAGGCAGAGAGTCTTGCTTGCAAGGGCAATTTGCCAGGAGCCGAAGATTATAGTCTTGGACGAGCCGACATCCTTTCTTGATATAAAGCACAAGCTTGAGCTTTTGAACATCCTTCACACCATGGCAAAGAAGGAGAATATTGCTGTTTTGATGTCGCTTCACGAAATAGATCTTGCCCAAAAAATCTCAGACAAGGTTATATGCGTTCACGGTGACTCTATTGAGCACTTCGGAAGACCTAATGATATATTTACTGATGAAATCATTAGAGAACTTTACAGTATAGAAAAGGGTTCCTACAACATAACATTCGGTAGCGTTGAGCTTCCTAAGCCAGTGGGAGAGCCAGAGGTGTTTGTAATTGCGGGAAATGGCAAGGGCATTCCTGTTTTTAGGGAGATGACAAGGCTTGGAATTCCATTCTATACAGGCATATTACACGAAAATGATGTTGATTTCTATGTAGCAAAGAATCTAGCGAGCGATTTAATATCGGTGCCAGCTTTTGAAGAAATAAGCGAAGAGAGCCTAGAGAAGGCACTTGAAACCATCAAAAAATGTAGACGCGTAATCCTTGCTAATGATAAAATAGGTTTATCGAATAAACGTGTTGCAACTCTTATAGAGGAGGCGAAGGCGCAGGGTAAACTTGAGAGGGTCTAGATGGACGATAGAATGCGTAAGCAGATTGAATTTGCTCTGCTTATGGACAAGCAAAAGAATATCTTCAGGCAAAACCACCTTGCGGATAATTCTCGCAGGGAAAACGATGCTGAGCACGCATGGCATATGGCTGTTATGGCCTATCTTTTTAGAGAGTATGCAAACGAGGATATAGATATATCAAAGGTAATTCTCATGTGTCTGATTCACGATGTCGTTGAAATCGAGGCAGGCGATACCTATGCCTATGATGAGGAGGCAAAGAAGTCCCAAAGGGAGCGTGAGGACATTGCAAAGAAGCATATCTTCGGAATGCTACCTAGCGACCAGGGGCGCGAGCTTGAGGCTCTATTCGATGAATTTGAGGCACAGGAAACTGCAGAGGCAAGGTTTGCAAAGGCTATGGACAATCTTCAGCCTGTACTTCTCCACGAAGCAAATGGCGGCGGGGACTGGAAGGAACACGGAGTCACCCAGGAGCAAATCATGCGTAGGCAAGAGAAGACGAGACATGGCTCAGAGGATCTCTTTACGGTCATCAAAGATATAATCGATAAACATATTGCAGAGGGCAATATCAAGGAATAAATTCTTAGTTGTGAAATTCTTGCGGATAAGAAGGACTGAGCATAAGATATTGGCGAAGGAGTCGTGCTAATAAAATTGACAGCAGGGGGTAAGGTCTATGAGCTTCTCAACGGAAGTAAAGAATGAACTTGCTAGAACAGAAATAGAGAAAAAGTGCTGCCAGCTTGCCGAGCTGGCAGGTTTTTTACGTGTTTCTGGAAGTCTTCGTCTTGCTGGTGCGGGAAAGTTTAAGATAGTTGTCACCACTGAAATACCAGCGGTAGCAAGACATTATAAGCGCCTTATCAAAGAGTATTTTAAGGTTGACGCAAAGCTAGAAATCGGTGAAGGCTCTGGCTTTAATAAGCAGAGGAGCTATCTTCTTACAATAGGGCCTGAGGAGAGGTCTGAGCAAATCTTACGTGAAACAGGAATCTTACTTGTAAGAGAGGGAAATAACTTCATTTCCGATGGTATTTACGACGATGTTGTAAGGACAAAGTGCTGCCGTAAATCCTATATCAGAGGAGTTTTCCTCGCTTGTGGTTCTGTAAACAATCCTGACAAAACCTACCACCTCGAATTCGTCTGCAACAGCGAGAGGTTTGCTCTTGACCTAAAGAAGTTAATCAATGGTTTTGTCGACATGACGGCAAAGACGATGGAGAGGCGAGGAAAATACATTGTGTATGTCAAGAGCCTTTCAAATATAAGGGATATGCTCGCAATAATCGGGGCGCACAGCCACGTTTTGAGCTTTGACAACACAGTAATCAAGAAGCAGATGAGGAACCGCACTGTGCGCATTACAAATTGCGATAATGCGAACATGGACAGGGCTCTTGACGCGGCGCAGCGGCAGCTTGCAGCCATCCGCGCCATCGAATCCCGCGGGCTCTTCGACAAGCTGCCGCCGAGGCTGCGCGAAACCGCAAGGCTCCGCGCGGAAAACCCCGACGCCAGCCTCACACAGCTCGGAGAGCTGTGTGCGCCGCCGCTCAAGAAAGCCGGAATCAACAGCAGGCTTCAGAAGATACTTTCTTTCGCGGAAGAGCACGGGTGCATAGAAAAAGAAAACTAAATCTACTTGAAATAGTTCAGGAGAAGGCCATGAAAAGAAATACATGGAAAGCAGTAAGTCTTGTTTTTATAGCTATACTAGTTATGACATTATTTGCAGCTTGTGGAGAACGAAAAAACTACGATACTCAAAGCGATAATAAAGCAAGGTCAAATACAGCAATTGACAAAAAGCAGGGAACAAAGGCAGGAGAAACATTTAATTTAAAGCAAGGTAGTTTTGTTATTCCTGAGGGATGGAAGCTTCACGAAGGTGATTCAACAGATGAAAAACCATTTGTTGTTCCAGTAAACTATAGTGGCGAAGGAAAACTAGATAATATATCGGTGCAGTATGGAACAAATCCATATTCTAAGGATGATATTGACAGCTTTGCACATGCCATACTTTTACAATTAAATCAGCAGATCTCTGGACATGAAGCTAGTCAAATACTTGCATCAGGATTCACATCAAAGCAAGGCTATCCTGTTTTGAAATATGAATTCACAGTGGATGGCGATAGGATTGTTCAGTATTACATAGCCTCCGATCACGGACATATCTTTGTTTATGAGAGCAACTACTCAGGTAGCGTGGACACGGGAAGGGCCTCTCAGAGCATAGTAGATTCGTTTGAATGGAAATAATTATGTAAGTGTATGCTAAAAGCATACACTTATTTTTTGTCATATTTTTAATATATGCATTTTTGGGATATCCTATTTTGATATATAGTCATATAATTTTGATATAACTTATTGAGGAGTGTGAGCGATGTTTAAAGTAAAATCAAATGATGAGATAGGGGAATACCTAGAAAAGATTATAGACGATAAATATAAGTCTAAAAGAAAGTTTTGTATGGATGTACTGCGAGAAAAAGACTATGAATTATCAGATGAAAATATTCGCAAGATGCAAAATAAAATATCCCAGATTTTGAAGGGTAAGAAAGGAGTTCAGACTTATGATCTTCCTGTATTCTGTAAGTTGCTGGATAAGAGCTGTGAAGCAATACTCAGTGCAGGAGAAGTATTCGTTCCAGAAGTTAATAGGATGACTAATTATCTGATTGCATTCTCAAAGGACGAAAATGAATGGAAGAAGTTTATGTCTAGAGAGAATAGTTTGATTTTCAGAACTGATGAGTATGGGAAAAACGTGATTGACTATGCTTTAGAATTTAAAAATTATGATATTATTAAGTTGTTCATCGATAGAGGATATATAACTATCGAAGAAGATATTGGTTATGTTGGGGATTATACGACGTTTGTAACAAGAACGAAAATTGAATCTCGAAATGATAATAATGAAAGAGTTTTTGATCCTTTCTCATTAAAATATTTATTGCCATTGAATTTCAGACTGCATTTAATGGAGCTTGCAATTGATAACAACGATGTAGATATGCTTATGAAAATCCGTGCGCGAGAAATCCCAAGAACTCATCTAATAAGTTGGGGTAAGGAACTTAGAAAATTCGAGTGTATAAAAAAGCTTGCTAATGCAAAAAAAGAGACACTCGAATATTTTACAGATGATTTTGAAGCAAACTTAAGAAATGGACAACATGTGGAAGAATTTAAGCCTGAAACAATTATATTTCCATATGCGAGTGAATTGGTAGATATATTGATTAAAAACAATAATAGCTTTGCCAAAAGAGCACTTGAAAAAATTAGAGAACACAATGAAAGTGTCTACGATAGACTTAGAGATATAATCGATGAGAGCATAGAGAAAAACCATTTAGCTCCTGAAGTGTTCAGATATAGCGAAGAAAAAGGATTTATAGAAGTATATGGCATGCATTTAGGCACATACTTATTCTCAAATATAATTAAACTTGATACCAAAACATATGATAGTGAGCTAAAAAAGCTCATAGAAGAAGTGAATCAATATCACAAAAAAGTTGTTAACATCAGAGAGGATTACAAAGCGGATGCAAGGAGGAAATATCTAAATGAGCATATTTAATTTTACAAAGAGTGAATTTCTTTTTGATTCAGGTGATGATATGGCCATGGATACAGAGGGGCATATATATGTTAGAGTCTCAGATGACAGTGCCATGGATTTAGAAAGTGGAGAACTCAATTTTACAAGTGGTTGGGATAGCTATGAAGATGAGCAAGATGACCTTTGGTAGATTTACAATATAGCAATAGTGTTGTATGGCGAGTTCGCTTTCAATGTATTGCAAAACTATATCTAAACTAGTGAGGAGCACGGATGTATAGAAAAATAAAACTAGACAATAGTTTGTATTAATTTTCATACAAAAATCTAAAATTTATGTATTTTTTTGCATACATAATCAAAATGCCACTGTCTAAGGCAGTGGCTTTTTTGTGTCCGAAGGATTGTGTAAAATTGTTTTAAAGGGGTATAATGATATTATCTTATCCAAACGATAAAAAGTATGCAAGAGTCAAAGTAATAATTATTCATATTTATTTGATAATTGTATGCATGTACGATATAATTTGGGTATGATTCAGTTAATTTAGGAGGACAAGAAATGGTTAGCGAGACAATCAAAGCAATCCATGAAGTCGAACTGGAGGCTGATAAAATCATTGCTGATGGAAAAGCTTCCGAGTTAGAACTGATTGAAAGAACAAAGAGCGAAAGCCGCTCGCAGTGTGAGCAGGAGATTTCGCGAGCAAAATCCGAAGCCGATGAGAGGATTAAAGCCGCTCAACAGGAGGCTGAGGAACACAGACAGGAGGCGCTTAAGGGACTAGAGTCTGAACTCGAAGAGCTCAGAGAAGATTCTAAGCGCAAAGAAAAAGATGCAATTCAAAAGATAATCGACGCAGTAGTAAGTTAAATAAGTGCATGTGAATCGAGGATGTGGCCGCAAAGAGTTTGGCAGCAGTGGTAAGTTCGCGGAATCCAGAAACTCGTTTCATTGTAAGCACTTAATTTAGCTTTGTACGGTCGATTATATTTATTTGAAAATATGTTTTCAGAAGGGAGAATGTAGTATGGCAGTATTGCAGATGCAAAAAATCGGTATCTGCGCATTGAAAAAAGATAGGCAAGAAATCCTAGAAAAAATCCAGACGCTCGGAACCATAGAACTGAGCGATGACAAGTCCCTTAAAGAGCTTGATGGCTTTGTAACGACAGATACAAAGGAAATCAGCAGAGAATTTAGCAAGAAGCTAAGCCTTACTGAGCAGGCACTTGAGGTGATGGATACTTTCTCTCCGGAGACAAAGGGGATGTTCAGCTCACTTGAAGGCAAGCCTTTGATAGATAAGGAAAAGCTGACGCAGGAAATGCAGAATGCTAAAGCAATTACAGAGCTTGCAGAACAGGTGATTAGCTGGTCTAAGGAATATAGTGAAAACAAAGCTCTCGTAGCAAAGATTAACGAGAAAATTGAAGGACTAAAACCTTGGCAGGAGCTAGATATACCATTTGATTTAACAGAGACGAAGAAAACTAAGGTTTTGATAGGAACCATGCCGCCTGATATGGACGAGGCGAAAATACACGAGTTAGTACAGAAGAAGTGTGATGAAGAAGTAGACATCGATTTAGAAGTCGTCTGTATGGACTCCGATGCCGCATACATTGTGGTAATTGCTAAGAAGGACGTTTCAGGTAAGGTAGAAGATGCGCTAAGAAGCGGAGGTTTTGCAAAGAGCTCGCTAGGCTATGACAAGACGCCAAGGGAGCAAATCGAAAAGCTTGAAGCTGATATAGAATCGATAAATCAGACAAACGAGGAACTTGAGAAGAAGATTACAGAGGCAGCAGAAAGCAGAGATAAACTCAGAGAGGCTTGCGACTACTTCAGAATGAGGCTAAAGAACGTTGAAGTTACCGGAGAGCTAAGGCAATCTGAGAGAACCTTCGTAATGACAGGCTTCATACCTAAGGATAAGGCTTCGAGAGTCAAGGAACTGTTAGAAGGAAGCTTTGATTGTGTAATCGAGCTTGCAGATGTGACAGATGAGGACGAGGCGCCAACGGTGCTAAAGAACAATTCCTTCTCATCAAGTGCCGAGGGCGTACTAGAGTCCTACGGACTTCCAAAGCTTAGAGATATAGATCCAACAAAGGTGATGTCCTACTTCTACGTGTTCTTCTTTGGAATGATGCTCTCAGATGCAGCCTACGGACTTTTGATGTCAATCGGTTGTTTCATAGTACTGAAGAAGTTCCCAAAGATGGAAGAAGGAATGAAGAAGATGCTCAAGCTATTTGGCTTCTGCGGACTCTCAACACTCTTCTGGGGAGTGATGTTCGGAGGATATTTCGGAGACGCACCAACAGTCATCGCAAAGACCTTCTTTGGCAAGGAGTTCACAATCAAGCCACTGTGGTTTGCACCGCTTGATAATCCGATGAGACTTTTGATCTGGTGTATGCTATTTGGTGTAATTCACCTCTTCGCAGGACTAGCAATCAAAGGCTTCCAAGAGCTCAAGGAGGGCAAGGTCATCGACTGTATCTGCGACGTAGTATTCTGGTATATGTTCCTAATTGGACTTATACTCTTGCTACTACCAACAGATATTTTCGCATCAATCTCGCAGATGACAATCAAGTTCCCTGCATCAGTAGTGATGTTATCAAAGGTGCTCACTATCGCAGGAATGCTAGGAATTCTATTGATGTCAGGAAGAGGTCACAAGAATGTGGCTCTGAGAGTTGCGCTAGGTGCCTACGATATCTACGGAGTTACAGGATGGCTCAGCGATGTGCTATCGTATTCAAGACTTCTTGCGTTAGGACTTGCAACTGGTGTAATCGCCAGCGTTATCAATATGATGGGAAGCATGGTCGGAGGCGGAGTCCTTGGAGCAATCATCTTTACAATAGTGTTCATATTTGGACATACAATGAATATGGCAATCAATGTGCTCGGAGCATATGTTCACACGAACAGACTTCAGTTTGTCGAATTCTTCGGCAAGTTCTATGAGGGCGGCGGAAAGCCATTTGAACCGTTAACAACAGAAAGTAAGTATATAGAGATAAAATAATTTTAGGAGGAAGAAATCATGGAAATTAGTATGGGTTTTGCAATTGCAATCTTTGGAGCAGCGCTCGCAACAATTTTGGCAGGTATGGGATCAGCTTGGGGCGTAGGTAAAGCAGGTCAGGCAGCAGCAGGAGTAGTAAGCGAAGATCCTAATCAGTTCGCTAAGGTACTTATCCTTCAGCTACTTCCAGGTACACAGGGTATTTACGGACTTCTCGTAACATTTATCACACTATCAAAGATTGGTATTCTCGGCGGAACAGCTGTAACAAGCATGAGCGTAGGTACAGGCCTTACAATCTTTGCTGCATGCATGCCAATCGCAATCGTAGGTCTAGTATCAGCATTCCACCAGGGTAAGACATCAGTTGCTTCAATCGGAATCGTTGCTAAGAAGCCAGATCAGTTCGGTAAGGCTATGCTATTCCCTGCAATGGTAGAGACGTATGCAATCCTTGCACTTCTTATCTCAATCCTATCAGTATCAAATATCAAGCTATAGTATATTTGTTTAGCATAGGTTAAGGAGAGAGAAAATGACCGGATTAGATAAAATTAAACAGAACATTCTCGATGAAGCTGCCGAAGCTGCGAAAGCATCCATGGATGAAGCAAAGGCTAAGGCAAGTCAAATCGAAGAACAAAATAAGGCGGACGCCGAAAAGAAATGTGCGGAAATCTCTCAAAAAACTGAAGCTCAGCTTGTACAGATCAAAGAAAGAGCAAAGTCATCTATGGAGCTAGAGCGTAGTCGCAAGATACTCGAGACTAAGCAAGCTTTGATCGCTGAGGTAATAGATAACGCGAAGGCGCAGATTAGAGAATTGCCAGATGAGGAATACTTTGCACTGCTTCTCAAAATAGCAGATAAGGCTATACATGAGGGCGAGGGAGTTATCTCACTATCATCAAAAGACCTAGCTAGAATGCCTAAGGACTTTGAGGATAAGATTAAGGCAATCGCAGAAGGCAGACAGGCTAATATGAGTGTATCAAAGGATGCCATAGATGTAGAAGACGGATTTGTTCTATCATACGGTGGCATTGAAGAAAACTGCACACTCGAAGCTATCTTCGCAGACAAAAAGGAAGAGCTTTCCGACCTTGTTCAGAAATTACTATTTTAGTGAGAATAGGCTATAAGGAGAAAATATGGGAGAAAATTATGTTTACGAGGTCGCGAGAATTCGTGCGCTAGAGACATCCCTCCTGAAGGATACAGATATCGAGCAGCTTATCTCACTCGGCACGTATGAGCAGTGCATTCAATTTCTTGAGGAAAAGTCCTGGGGAAACTCGGACTCAAAGGGTGACGGCGAGAGAATCCTCGCAGCAGAAGAAGATAAGATTTGGGCTCTAATCAAAGAGTTTAAAATCGATATGAAACACTTCGCTGTTTTGAGCATTCCGAAGCTCTATCACAATCTAAAGGCTGCGATAAAGGCAGCTGTAAGTAGACCAAAAGGCATAAGCATCTACTACGACACGAATCCAAGTGGCGAAGAGATGAGAGCTGCAATCCAGGAGGGCAACTACAAGCTACTTCCTGAGGATATGCAGGAGCCCGCAAAGGAAGCCTACGAAAGTCTTGTTCATACAGGCGACGGACAGCTTTGCGATATCGTAATCGATAGAGCCTGCATGGAAGCGATATACCTTGCAGGACACAGATCAAAGGTTGATATCATCAAAGATTACACAGAGTCTATCGTCGCAGTAGCGAACATCAAGATTGCTGTAAGAGCTCAGCTGACAGGTAAAAGTGCCGACTTCATGAAGAGGGCGATGTCAAGCTGTGATTCGATAAACACAGATGCACTCATAAAGGCTGCGATAGCAGGAAAGGATGAAATAGCTGCATATCTTGCAACAACACCGTATAGAGATGGCGTTGATGCACTGAAAAGCTCGCAATCCATATTTGAGTGCTGGTGTGATAACCGCATAATAAGAGCGATAAAACCGCAAAAGTACAATGCATTTACAGTAGGTCCAATATTTGCCTATGTAATTGCAAGACTAAACGAAATAAAGACAGTTAGGATCGTACTCACAGGAAAGCAAAACGACCTTTCCGAAGAGGCGATTAGAGAAAGAGTAAGGGAAATGTATGCGTGATATTGCTGTAATAGGAGATTATGACAGCATTTACGGCTTTGCTGCTTTGGGCTTTGATACCATACCGGTAACAGAGTCTGCTGAGGCAAAACATAAGCTGTCAGAGCTTGCCGATCAGGGATATGGAATAATCTATATTACGGAATTCTTGGCGGCAGATTTAAAAGATGAAATTGCAAAATATCAGGACAAGATTGTGCCGGCCATCATTGAGATACCAGGCACACACGGAAACACTGGAGCAGGAATAGCCGAAGTAAAGAAATCCGTTGAAAGAGCGGTAGGATCGGATATTTTGTTTTCACACGATAACTGATATCAGGAGGCAGTATAGTACATGAATAGTAAAGGTACGATTAAAAAAGTAGCAGGCCCCTTAGTAATAGCTACAGGCATGCGCGATGCAAACATGTTTGACGTTGTGCATGTTAGCGACCAGATGCTAACGGGTGAAATTATAGAGATGCACGGAGACGAGGCATCAATTCAGGTATACGAGGAGACTTCGGGTCTTGGACCAGGAGAACCAGTAGTTTCAACTGGTGTACCTATGTCGGTTGAACTTGGACCTGGACTCATAACAAGCATCTACGACGGTATTCAAAGACCTCTAGACGCTATTATGAAGGTCTGTGGTAACAACCTAAAGAGAGGAATCCACGTTGATTCACTTGATAGAGAGAAGAAGTGGAACTTTGTTCCTACAGCTGAAATCGGTGAAGAGGTGAGCGGAGGCGACGTTCTCGGTACTGTTCAGGAGACAGAGGTTGTAGAGCAGAAGATCATGGTTCCACCTGATGTAAAGGGTAAGGTTAAGGAACTTAAGTCAGGTGAGTTCACAGTTACAGAGACAATTGCTGTAATCGAAACAGAAAAGGGCGATAGAGAAATCCAGCTCATGCAGAGATGGCCAGTTAGAAAGAGCAGGCCTTATACTGAAAAGCTGAGACCAGACAAGCCGCTTATCACAGGTCAGCGTGTTGTCGATGCTTTCTTCCCTATCGCAAAGGGTGGTACAGCAGCAGTTCCTGGACCTTTCGGTTCAGGTAAGACGGTTATTCAGCATCAGCTAGCAAAGTGGGCTGAGGCTGACATCGTCGTATATATCGGATGCGGAGAGCGTGGAAACGAGATGACAGACGTACTTAACGAGTTCCCAGCCCTCGTCGATCCAAAGACAGGTCGTTCTTTGATGGAAAGAACGGTTCTCATTGCAAACACATCGGATATGCCGGTTGCTGCGCGTGAGGCGTCAATTTATACAGGTATTACTATCGCTGAGTACTTCAGAGATATGGGATACTCAGTAGCTTTGATGGCTGACTCAACATCAAGATGGGCAGAGGCTCTTCGTGAGATGTCTGGAAGACTTGAGGAAATGCCTGGTGAAGAGGGTTACCCTGCATACCTAGGAAGCCGTCTTGCTCAGTTCTATGAGAGAGCTGGTCACGTTATCGCACTAGGTAAGGATGGAAGAGATGGTGCTCTTTCAGTAATCGGTGCGGTTTCACCACAGGGCGGAGATATCTCTGAGCCAGTATCACAGGCAACGCTTAGAATTGTAAAGGTATTCTGGGGTCTTGATTCAAACCTTGCGTACCAGAGACACTTCCCTGCAATCAACTGGCTAACAAGCTACTCACTATACCTAGACAGCATGGAGAAATGGTTTAACGAAGAGGTTGAGCCTGGTTGGATGAGTGCCCGTCAGGAAATGATGTCACTTCTTCAGGACGAATCAAAGCTTAACGAAATCGTTCAGATGGTAGGTATGGATGCGCTTTCACCTGCTGACAGACTCAAGATGGAAGCTGCTAAGTCTATCCGTGAGGACTTCCTAAACCAGAACAGCTTTGATGAGGTTGATACATATTCATCACTTCGCAAGCAGTATCTCATGATGAGACTGGTTATGAGCTTCTACGAAAAGGCTAAGGCTGCGCTCGAAAAGGGTGCAAATGTAGAGGATCTTATCGCAATGCCTTCAAGAGAGCCTATCGGAAGATTTAAATACACACCTGAAGATAAGATAGAAGATGAATTTACAAGAATCAACGACTTGCTCGACAGAGAAGTTGCTGAAGCACTGAATAAGGAGGACTAAGTAATGCCAAAGGAATATAGAACTATTCAAGAGGTCGCAGGTCCTTTGATGATGGTCCGCGGCGTTGAGAATGTAAAGTACGACGAACTAGGTGAAATCGAGCTTGCAGACGGCGAAAAGCGTCGCTGTAAGGTTCTCGAAATCAACGACGATACAGCGGTAGTTCAGCTCTTTGAGAACTCTGCAGGTATAAACCTTAGCGACAGCAAGGTTAGATTTTTAGGAAAGAGCCTCGAGCTTGGCGTATCTGAGGATATGCTAGGCAGAGTCTTTGACGGAATGGGAAGACCTAAGGACGGTGGTCCGGAAATTCTTCCTGTAGAAAGAAGAGATATCAACGGACTTCCAATGAACCCTGCAGCGCGTATCTACCCTGCTGAGTTCATCCAGACTGGTGTATCTGCTATCGACGGTCTTAATACTCTAGTTAGAGGACAGAAGCTACCTATTTTCTCAGCTTCAGGTCTTCCACACGCAAACCTTGCAGCTCAGATTGCAAAGCAGGCTAAGGTTCGTGGAACTGATGAAAAGTTTGCGGTAGTATTTGCTGCTATGGGTATCACCTTTGAGGAATCAAACTTCTTTGTTGAATCCTTCAAGGAGACTGGTGCGATAGATAGAACCGTAATGTTTGTAAATCTTGCAAACGACCCTGCGGTTGAAAGAATTTCGACACCAAGAATGGCGCTTACTGCAGCTGAGTATCTTGCTTTTGACTGCGATATGCACGTTCTAGTAATTTTGACGGATATCACAAACTATGCGGATGCTTTGAGAGAGGTATCTGCTGCTCGTAAGGAAGTTGCAGCAAGAAGAGGATATCCTGGATATATGTACACTGACTTTGCTACGATATATGAGAGAGCAGGAAGACAGTATGGCAAGAACGGTTCAATCACTATGATTCCAATCCTTTCAATGCCTGAGGATGACAAGACTCACCCAATTCCTGACCTTACTGGATATATCACAGAGGGACAGATTATTCTTTCCAGAGACCTTTACCGTAAGGGGGTTAAGCCACCTATCAACGTTCTTCCATCACTATCAAGACTTAAGGATAAGGGTATAGGCGAAGGCAAGACAAGAGGCGACCACGCTAATACAATGAACCAGCTGTTTGCAGCTTATGCTAGAGGTAAGGACGCTAAGGAGCTTATGACCATCCTTGGTGAAGCTGCTTTGACAGAAATTGATCTTAAGTATGCTAAGTTTGCAGACGAGTTTGAGGACAAGTATGTAAACCAGGGTTATAACACTGATAGAACTATTGAGGAGACTCTAGATATCGGCTGGGAGCTTTTGAGAATCCTTCCAAGAAGTGAACTCAAGAGAATTAATGACAAGTGGCTCGATATGTATTATGAGGCGAAGTAAGGATAAGGAGGCGTGATATGGCATCAAGTCAAATAATTCCTACTCGTATGGAGCTCTCTAGGATCAAAGATAAGCTGGCCGTTGCCCGCAAGGGTCACAAGCTTCTCAAAGATAAGAGAGACGAGCTGATGCGTCAATTCCTCATCATGGTTCGTGAGAACATGGAGCTCAGAAAGCATGTCGAAGAGGGTATCCGTCAGGCTAATATCAACTTCATTGTTGCCAAAGCTGGCATGGATGCCGAAACTCTTAATACCGCTTTGATGGCTGCTAAGCAAAAGGTGACGCTTGGCGTCAGCACAAAGAACGTCATGAGCGTTAATATTCCTGTCTTTGATGTAAGGACGAAGACTGCAAGTGAGACGGATATCTATTCTTACGGATATGCCTTTACTTCTTCGGATTTAGACGGAGCGATTAAATCGCTTGCCGATATCAGGGACGACATGATTTTGCTCGCCGAAAAGGAAAAGGCCTGCAAGCTTATGGCTGCTGAGATTGAGAAGACTAGAAGACGTGTAAATGCTCTTGAGCATGTAATCATCCCTGAAGCTCAGAAGAATATCAAATATATTTCGATGAAGCTTGAGGAGACTGCAAGAGACAACACGATCAGGCTTATCAAGGTTAAGGACATGGTTCTTGAGGATGCACACCGCTACAGCGAAAGAAAGTAGTACCATAGGTGTAGAAAATTTAAAAACTAGGGGATAGCTTAGGCTATCTCCTTTTGCTATTTCGGTAAATAAAATGTATAATATTTTGGACGATTAAATAAGGAATTTTTACAAAGGAGATAGATATATGGAAGCTTTAGAATGCATAAAATCAAGGAGAAGTGTTCGTAAGTACAAGGATGAGAAGATATCAAAGGAGACTATCGAAAAGATTATCGAGTCTGCAGCATATGCTCCATCATGGAAGAACACTCAGATTACAAGATACACAATTGTGGAAAATGAGGAAATCAAAGCGAAGATTGCTGAAGAAGCTGTTCTTGGCTTCACTTTTAATGAGAAGACAATCAAGCGCGCGCCTGCAATTGCAGTGCAGTCAATTGTAAAGGGAAAGAGCGGCTTTGAGCCAGATGGCAGCTATTCAACGCCAAAAAAGGATGGCTGGGAGATGTTTGATGCAGGTGTATCTGCAGAGGCCTTCTGCCTAGCTGCGCACACATACGGTGTTGGAACAGTAATCCTAGGCTACGCTGACTACGATATGATTAAAGAGCTTCTTGGCCTTCCTGAGGACCAGGAGGTTGTAGCGATAATCGCCATGGGATATCACGAAACTGATAACCCTGCACCAGCGAGACTCTCAGTCAGTGAACTTTTGAATTTTGTGGAATAACAAATGGAAAAGAATCAATTAATTGAACTTAAAATCAAAGATCAAAGCAAGGACGGTAGGGGCATCGGAAGTTACGATGGCCTCATCGTTTTTGCTGACGGCTGCGTAGTTGGAGATAAGGTAAGCGCAAGAGTGACAAAGGTAAAAAAACGCTACGCCATGGCCACGGTAGAGGAAATCCTTGAACCATCAGAGCACAGACTTGATGATGTCTGTCCTTACATAGATGACTGCGGAGGCTGCGCCTTTGGAAAGCTCAAATACGAAAAGCAGCTAGAGCTCAAGGAAAGGCATGTCCGCGATGTCCTAGTTCGTATAGGTGGCGTGGAAACTCCTGAGCTAGAACCGATAATTTCGATGTCTGAGCCTTATTTCTATAGGAATAAGGCAAGGCTTGCCATTTACCCTAAAACCCGTTCAGTGGGCTTTTTAGGGCGCATGAGCCATAAGGTTATAGACTGCCATGAGTGCAGGCTTCAAAGTGAACCGGTGGTAGCGGTAGCAGATGCGCTTAGAGCTAGCTTTGATGAGTGCGAGGATGCGAACAAGATAAAAAATCTAGTCGTAAAAACCTCGTTCACAAGTGGTGAAGTTATGGTCGTACCGACTGTGGAAGAAAAGGATGTTGACCTAGAACTCTTCATATATGCAGTGGATGAAAGAATAAATGCAATACCAGGCTTTGATGACGGATTTGAATACTATCTTTCGTCGGTGGCCCTAGACATATCCGATAACAAGCCATCAAAGCAGCATAAAAACCGTGCAGAAATCATTGCCGGAAGGCATGTGATAGAAGACGAGATGTTAGGTCTTAGATTTGAAATCTCACCATACTCCTTCTATCAGGTAAATCCGGTGCAAGCAGAGCGCCTCTACGAAAAAGCAGTTGAATACGCAGGGATAAAGGGTGGAGAAACAGTTCTAGACCTTTACTGCGGAGTTGGAACCCTAGGCCTCTTTATGGCAAAGGCAGGAGCAGGGAAGGTAGTCGGAATTGAGCTAGTCAAAGAAGCCGTCCTAAACGCAAACAGAAACGCGGTTATAAACGGCATGGTAAATGCCATCTACTACACAGGTAAGGCCGAAGAAGAGCTGCCAAGACTAAGAGAAGAAGGCGAGATAGAAAAGGCGGATGTCGTAATCCTTGATCCACCAAGAAAAGGCTGCGATGAAGCCCTGCTAAAAGCAGTAGTAGAAACCGAAGCAGACAGAATCGTTTATATATCGTGTGATCCAGCAACTCTAAGCAGAGATGTTAAATATCTAAGCGAAAACAGCTATGAGTACATAAAAGGAACCCCAGTGGACATGTTCCCGCATACGGGGCATGTGGAGACGGTAGTGTTGATGTCAAGAAAAGATAAATAAGTGTCAGAAAATGACGTGTTTCCGGGCTTTTTCGGAAGTTGAGATTTGAAGTCTAACTTCTGAAAAGGCTCGGTTGTCTTATATGGAAACATATCTACTGTGAAAATGTGTGTCATAAGGTCGATAAAAATGGTGCAAACTTCGGTTCTGCTATTTTTGTTATACTTGCAGATTGATTTTATTCGTAGTTTGGAATATAGTATTGTTAGTAAGTGTAACTGTAAAGTTATTTACGGAGAGATTATGACGGAATATTTATCAATAAAGCAAACATCAGAAAAATGGGGTATTACGGTTAGAAGAATACAGGTCCTCTGCACAGAGGAACGTATACCTGGTGCCACAAAGATTGGATCATATTGGGCTATTCCTGCAGATGCGAAGAAACCGATTGATCAGAGAATTAAAAGTGGTAAATATATAAAAGATAAAAAAGAATGCTTTTAAGTACTAAACGAAAATGTGAGAGGACGTGATGAGATGGATGACAATCAATTTCTAAATTATTTTATTCAATTACGATCTATTGATCAAAAAATAGCTTTTTATAATCAACAGCAGTATCAGGATTGTCAAATCTATCTATTTGATGAGGATAGTTCTAATCTTGGTTTTATAGATACGCCGATACAATATGGGCGGTACGTGCTGATTAGTCCTTCCGACTATTCGAAATTTTGGGTAATCAATAAAAAAACTGCTAATTACAGAAATCACGATCTTAAGATTATTAAGGAAATCAATCTGGATTTAAATACTTTGACATATTTAAATAACCTTTTATTTAATAAGACTGATAAAATCAGTAGAATTCCTGATCTTAACGACTTCATCTTGTTCATGGAGAAAGTAAAAAAGGATGGCTATTATATTAATATTGCTTCTTCAATTTTAGAAGCTACTCAAAATAATACTGATCATGAATTGATCTGTGAAATGATAACTAGTTGTTATGCGTTTAATTGTTTAGACTTTAATAGTTTAAAAGAATTTAGTTTTGAAAATTTAACCAGCCATGAAAAAATAGAGATTGATGGATATATGAACACTTATAGTCTGGTCAATGATGAACATCATCAGAAAAGATTCAACTGCGTTGTGTGTTATCTTTTGAAATCATTTCTCTTGAAAAATGATAAAAGCGTATCTCAAAAAAAGAAGATAGAATTATTCAAAAAATACTGTTTAGAAGAAATATCTATATTTTTGGAATTAGAAATGAGAGTTTTGATTTTATATTTGAGTAACGATCAAACCGTTTCGAAAACATTTGAAAAATTGCAACTTAATGCGAAAAATTTATACAAGAAGATATTAAATACAGCGTCTGATATTTGTCAACTTCGTGCGTTAGAAGAAGTATTTGTTTTAAAGAATGAATGGGAAGAAAATATCTATTGTATGCAGTATTTCTTATCGTTAGATTCGGGTTTGTTAAATCTATTTAATGATAACCCTATCAGTTTGATTTTTGTAAAGAATGGAAGAACAACAACTATAAGACAAAAAGAGCAAACAGATTTATTTACTGAGAAAGAACTCATGGCATATGTTCAAAGTAAACCTATTAGAGCGCAGAAAGTACATCAAATTGATTTTGATAAAGAACTTGATAAGCTTAAAACTGAACTCGATGGGATGTTAAACATTATTTAATTTTTTAAATAGTGGGAGTTGTTTGATGGTGCCAAAAAGTGAAAAGCAAATGATTTAACGATAACCCCAGAGTTATCGTTAAAAGGTTTGTTGACAAGTTTCCACATACGAACGTTGCACTATGATGTACAACCTGTCGTGTCGAGCCATACGGAGACGGTAGCATTATTGTCCAAACTTGATGTCGATAAACATATAGATGTTGAAATTAAGCTTGATGAGCTTGATTTGACAAGTGCTGAAAGTAAAGCGACTTATGCACAAATCAAGGAATATATATTGGAAAAATTTAATTTAAAGGTTTCGACACTCTATATTACACAGATTAAAAAGAAATATGGAATTGTACTGAGGGAGCATTATAATAAATCAAAAAAAGAGAAACGGGTTATTCCACAATGCACACCGGAAAAAGAGGAAGCTATCATGGATGCGTTAAGGCATTTTAAAATGATTTAGTAGGAATGGAGGGTATTTATGAGATGGATATTAAAAATAATTTTATTCCCAATCAGCCTGCTGTTAAGCATTTTGACTACCTTTCTGACATTCTTGCTTAGCGTAGGAACAGCGATACTGTACTTGCTCATGCTGATGTGTGTATTTGCTGCCATAGGCTCGTTCTTTATGCTACACGATACAAAAGCAGCAATAGAAGCACTTATCCTTGGATTTCTGCTAAGTCCTTACGGAATACCGATAATCGGAGCAACAGTTATAGCTTTTTTACAAGGGATCAATGAAGCAATAAAATCAATCTAAATAAGAATATAGAAGAGCGATGGTAGATATAGAGAACATAGAAAGATCTAAATAATGGGTTTGGTTATTAACGTCTTAAAACATTGTTTATACTATCTAAAAATCAAATTATGTTAGGAGTTATTTTGATGGATGGAGTAAAAGAAATAATTTTGCAGACCAAGAATGTGGAATATATAAAGAGAAATTTAGGAAAAGAACAATGGATACAGGTATCCGGTCACAAAGATATGAATGGTGCAGATGCAGGATTTTGGTGTGGATTAGTTTCGCTAAATCATATAGATGATGTGTATAATGATGTTGGGTGGGATGTTTCTGCTAACGAGCAAGGAAATCCCGGATTTGAAGGAAATGGATACGCATATGAGTATAAAGCGAATTTGCTAAAAGATGGTTTTGAATCTATTTTATATTATCGTGATTTTTATGGTGTTGAGGAAGATTATATTGAGTTATCACAGGAGTTTATCTTATTAAATAATCTTCGATATAACAAAAATAGTAAATCATATTGGGCTATGTATGAAAATGGGGAAAGTGAAGAAGCTGTTAAATATATTGATGATACAACGATTCAAATTAAAATGAAGTTTTTACGTAATTATTCAGCAGCAAAACAGATGGCAATTCTACTTTTTTTTGATATTAGAACTAAGTTTGATGGGGAAATATCTGATTTTGGGCTAGAAGAGTTTAATATCGAATCTAAAGATAATGGTCTGTTTTATGGATTATGGGGCGGTGATATGAATTTTCCAACATATGTGTATAGTGTCTTAATGGGTAAAAAAATTCTTATGCCAGCGCCAATTGAGGAATGTGGTTATTGGCCGTATGAAAAAGAAAAAAGTTACGAGGACTTTATTATTGGTGTTGACGAGTTTGGAAAAGAGATTTTTAACACGTGCAATCCAGATAAGTTGAATAATTATTTTGGGTCTAATCCAGATGCACCTATGTATTTAACACCAGTATTTTTTAAGCGTGATGTATTACAAAAATATGTAAATAAACCTGAGTTATATGAGATTAGAGATGGATATTTGAGTTGTCAATCATTATGGGGTATTGAAATAGATAATCATCATAAAAATTGTATAGCAGTTTATTTGGGCGATTTAGGAAGAGATTTACCTGAAAGTGAGCGTGGATACTGGAAAAGTTACAATATAGTAGGTGAAGAAGGAGTAAGCCAGGTATCTTTCCAAAGGGATTTCTGTAATATATTTACGGAGTCAAATATGGAAGATCATAAATTTCAAGATCTTTATGGTTCTTTAATAAAGCAATGGAACGAAAAATATGGCTGGGATTTATATCTGCCATTATCTGCGGAAGATCAATATAATCTAACTCAAATTAGAATCCCGCTTGGGGAGAGTCAGCCAGAATTCGATCAATTAGTTTTGTCGTTAGTTAAAGTTTTGATTGATTCACTTAATGAAAAGCAATTAATCATTCCTGGAGATGTTCAAACTGATATTAAAGGAATAAGTAAACTTGAAAAATGGATGAAATCAAACGAGGCTGTTGGATATGAAAATCATATTAAGTTTTTAAGGGATTTACAGAAGTTAAGATCTACTGGATCTGGACACAGAAAAGGTAAGGAATATAGTAAGATTTCAAATACATTTGGCTTATTGGAAAAAAGTAAAATAGATGTATTCGAAGAGGTTCTTCGAAAATCAAATGATTTCCTGAAATATATGAAAACTACATTTTTAGATTAATTAGAAGCATGATGTAAAGAACAAGTAGGGCAAGAATTCTTCTTATATAGATACTTTATATTATGCTTAAAGCTTTTCCGAATAGACTTGATACACAACTGGGAAATTGGTTTGATGAAGGAATTAATATTTCTAATGGTCAATGGCAAAAAGTTGCACTTGCAAGAGCTTTTGCTAAAAATGCAGATATATATTTTTTGGACGAACCAAATGCTGCGATGGATGTCATAACTGAAAACGAAGTGTTATGTACTTGCAAAGAACAGCTGGCAAATAAAATGGCAGTAATTATTACTCATAAGTTTAGTGATATTATAACAACTGTAGATGACATAATTGTATTAGATAAAGGAGAAATAAAAGAAAGAGGTGAACATTTAGAATTATTAAATTCAAACGGATTATATTATGAATTATTTAATAAATATAAACACAGTAATTTAGAGAAAATATGAGGTATATAATTATGAAAATAGCAATGATAGAAGATGATAGTACTATATCTTTTGCTGTTTCTACGTTCATGAAAAGGTATGATATGGAAGTAGCTATTTTCGATAGTTTAGCAGCTGCTGAAAAAATAGACTTAAAGGATTTCAATTTAATAATACTTGATGTAAATCTTTCTGATGGATCAGGTTTTGAATACCTAAAATGGCTAAGAGAGTTTTCAAAGATACCAGTGATTATGCTTACTGTAAAAAATACAGATGAGTATGTTTTGAAAGGTTTTGAAAATGGTGCTGATGAATATATTACCAAACCTTTTTCTTTACCGGTTTTAAAGGCAAGGATAGATAATCTTTTTAGAAGAAAAGATATGAACAATAATGAAATAGTATTTAATGAATTATGTTTGAATTTAAACTCGATGACAGCGAAGTTAAACAATGAGAATTTAGATCTTAATAGACAAGAGTTTGCAGTTCTTGAATTGCTCCTAGAAAACAAGAATATAAATCTTATTAGAGAAAAAATAATTGATTCGATATGGGGATATGATCTTTATGAAGTAAATGATAATACTCTAACTGTAACTATTAAAAGGCTTAGGAATAAGTTGAAAGATTACGGGAAGTATATAAAAACCGTTAGGGGAATAGGCTATATGTGGGAGGATAGTAGTGATGAAAGACAATAAAGGAGTTATTTGCATAATCCTTATAAATCTTTTTTTGTCATTATTAACTGTTTTTCTTAGCCCAAGATTCGATATAATCACTTTTATTTGCTTTGTTATAGTAAATGCAATAACATTTGGATTACTTGTTTTAGATGGTAAAAATAGAAAAAAAAAGACAAAGAAGAAGATAGATGATATTAATATTTTGCTACACTCATTTGATACAAATACGGAAAACTTTGAAGTCGTAGATGATGAATTTGGAGGACTTAGAGACGAAATTATAAAAGTGATTGGTGAGAAAAAAATTTTAACAGATAAAGCTGTGAAAAGTGAACAAATATTAAGGGAATATACTGAGGATATTGCTCATCAATTAAAAACTCCTTTGACCGGAATTTTACTAATGCTTGATTTAATGGAAGAAGATGAAGGAAATAGAAAAGAGTATATCAATCGTATAAGAACAAGTAGTAATAGATTATATCAGTTAGTTGATATTCTGTTAAAATTAGCTGCCTTGGATTCCGGAACAATTAAGATGAAAAAAGAAAGCCTCAGTGCAAAAAAAATAGTTGATGAAGTTATTGCAGAGATGGAGATTATTTTTGCAAACAGAAAGTTTTTGATTCCTGTTGTAGGTGAAGACTATAAATTGATTTGTGATAGAAAATGGACATATGAAGCCATTTATAACATTGTAAAGAATGGAATGGAAGCTTCAGAAGATAAGGGAATAAAAATATATTTAAAGGAAACGAATATTTATCAAAGCATTGTTATAGAAGATTTTAGCAAAGGAATATCGGACAATAATCTAAAAAATGTATATCGAAGATTCTATAAAGAAAAAAAAGAATCTAAAGGATATGGGATTGGTTTACCTATGGCAAAAACTATTATTGAAAAACAAAATGGTGAACTTATTTATACAAGAGGAAGAACATCTAATTGCTTTGAACTTAGGTTCTATAGATAGTGGACAAAGACGAGTTACTTTTTTGTAGCTTGTCTTTTTTGTAGCTTTTATTCAGTCACTTTCCGGTCACTTTATGTCGATATTTTATTTGTAAATACAGGAGGACTTAATGATATGAGTATTGTAAAAACGGTTAATTTGACTAAAACATATGATTCGGGAGTAAAAGTAAATGCTCTTTCAGATGTGAATTTTGAACTCCAAAAAGGAGATTTAGTAGCGGTTATTGGCGATAGTGGATCTGGCAAATCAACATTGCTACATTTGCTAGCAGGTGTAGATAAACCTACAAGTGGAGAAATTTATATTCAAGATAAGAATATAACAAAATTGGGAAAAGAAGAACTTACAGTTTTTCGCAGAAGAAATATAGGGGTTATTTATCAGTTTTTCAATTTAATACCTAATATTAGTGTCAGGAAAAATATATTATTACCTCTACTTCTTGATAATAAAAGAGAGGATCAGAAATATTTTAATGAGATTATAAAAACATTAGGAATAAAAGAAAAGCTTGACCGTTTTCCAAAACAGTTATCTGGTGGAGAGCAACAGAGAGTCGCTATTGCAAGGAGTCTAATTACGAGACCTGCGATTATTTTAGCTGATGAACCAACAGGTAATTTGGATAGAAGAAATTCGGAAGAAATAACGTCATTATTTAGACTTGTTAATAATCGTTTTGAGTCAACAATTATGATTATTACCCATGATGAAAAAGTGGCTAATTCATGTGATAAGGTCTATAAAATGGTAGATGGTAGATTAAATCAAATTGAGGTAATGGACAATGAAAATCATTAATGAGCTTTCTTATTCTCAGATAAATAGTAATAAAAAGGATACACTCGCAACAAGATTATCAATTTTTTTGGCGGTGATTTTACTTGGCACAATTATATTTATTATCGGAACAGTTAAGTCAGATCAGCATAATGAAATAGTTTCTACCGTAGGTGACTATCAGGTTTCATTTTCAGACATACATAGTGACATGCTCAATTCACTATTTAATAATGATAAAATTGAAAAGGTTTCATTTGATAAATTTATCTCAACTGATTTAGATGTATCTATAATAGAGAAAGGAAGCTATTTCAAGAATTTAAAAGGATTTGAAATTGTTTCCGGAAATGATGTAAGTTCAGGCAGCGAGCTTATTGCTCCAAGTCAATTCTTTGAAAAACATAAAGAATATAAAATAGGATCTAAAATTAAAGTAAAAGAAAAAGAATATACCATTGTTGGGGAATATCGTGATCATGCAACCAGCTTTGAAGAAAGTGCTTTAATTGGTCTTTTAGAAAATGAAAATAAAGAAGACTTACTAAAAAATTCAGATGGTCTTCAAGCGTTTATTTGGTATAGGCAACCAAGAGATACCTATACATTAACGGAAAAACTTTTTGATGAGCATAAAATTGATTATAAAAAGTCCATAGATAGCGGAAGGTTGTATTTTAATAAAGCAATTTTAGAATATAAAATGATTTATCCGTCAGGACTGATTCCACCAAAGTCAGTAATTACAGATTGGATCGAGTCTTATGGTGCTTGCATTTTGTTGGTTTTATTATTTGCCGTTATGATCTATGGTGCTTTTAATGTTTGGAATAATAGAGATATAAGAGAACTTGCTTTACTGAAAAGTGTAGGAATGACGGGAAAACAGGTAAAAAAAATGGTAAGGTTAAAGGCTGTAAAAATTGGTGTAGCTCCGGTTTTAGCTGGAACAGCTATATCATATTTAACTGCAAATTTACTATTTTACTTAATGTGGCTTAATAACTCTATAACTTATAAGAATATGTCAAAATTATTTGGGGAAAATATGAGAGCAACAGAATTTCATATAGTTCCTTTATCTGTACCGCTTGTAATTATTATTTTGGCTTTCGCTTTCTTAACTGTATATTTATCTGCAATTATGCCAGCTAAAAAAAGTGCAAAGTTAAATGTTGTTGAAGGTCTAACAGGGACTACCGGAAGAAAACTAAAGTTTGGAAAATCAAAAATAGAAGGAGAAATAGAAAAGACTTTAGCAAAAGATTATTTTAAAGCTTACAACTTGACGTATAGAACCATCATTTTGGCAATATTATTATCAGCTATGGTTATGACCTTAACCTTGGTATCTCAATCATATAGAACAGTAAATTCTATTTACGATAAATATGATAGCCCGTATAATTTTACTTCAAATATATACACTGACAAAATGATAAATAAACAGTTGATTGATGATTTAAATAGAGTAGATGACATTGAGGAACTGCATATATATGGAGAAAAAAGTTTCAAATTTTATTTGAAAGATAATGAGGGATTCGAGTCTGAGGAATTAAAAAAAGCCTTTAAAACAGGTGGGAAAGATTCTGATAATTTATTTGTAAAGATAATAGGACTATCAGAAAAAGATTATAAGAATGTGATTTCTATTAATCAATTAAATACGGATACAAACTATATTTTATTAAATAAAACAACCGATAGTGACAGTAGTCCGTATGCTTTTAGAAAATATATAAGTTTGACGGAAAACGATGATAAAGACCTTGTGCTTAGATATAACGCAGAAGGAAAACAGATGCCAATTCATATTGATGGGTACATCAATGAGCTTCCTTTTGGCTTGGAAGGGCAGAACAAAAATGGTGTATATGTGTTTACAAGAATGGAGAAATTGGAAAATTTCATTGATAAATATGGGCAAGATCAAGGTGATCCTGTTAATTACTACACTGTTAAAATGAAAATTTCTAAAGAAAACTTAGATAAAGTATCTGATAAATGCGAGCAAATTATATCCTTTTATGTTCCCAAAAGCGATCATTCGACAACCAATGATTTGCTTAAAGATGCTGCCGATAATGAACAATTAAGAAATGAACATTTTTTAAATTTTGGGATACAAATTATCCTTATAATACTAGCTCTTTCAAATGCTTACAATAGCTTTCATGGTAATTTAAGAGCAAGAAAAAGAGAGTTTCAGCTACTTTCTACGGTAGGAATGACAGAAAAACAAATTAAAAAGATGATCTTTGGAGAAAGTAAAATATTATTTGTATATTCAGCCATATCATATATTGGAATATTTATCTTGGCTATTCTTGTACGTTCTTATAGAAGTGAGTATAATCTTGCTTTTATCTCAAAGGAGATATTACTTAACTTAAACTATGTTCCAATTTTAGTAATATTTGTAGTGATAGTATTAGGAGTTCTATTGGCAATTAGAAGTAGTATTAAAATGATATTGAACGAAGATTTAAACAGTGCTATAAAAGAAATTTAAAGTTCAAAATATTAGAAAGACTTAAATTATGGAAAATATATAGCCACTAAAAATGGAGGTAAAAAATGAAAAAGTCTATTAACTTGCTTAAAATAATAAATCATAGCAAAAATAGACTTTTTTCTAATAAGGGGTATATTTGTATGCCTTACAACATATTATTCTAAACATATAAATAAATTCCAAGGAAGATCAGGTTTCTTTCATTTTAGAGGGCTTCTTATGCTGAGATGCAGAAGTCCTCCTTTTTTGTCTAAAAACGTAGACAAAAAAGAAATGGAGGAAAATTTATTCCAAAAGAATATTACCTTTATGTCAATGGACGAAAGGTTAAAGTCAGCGAGCAGATATACAAAGTCTACTGGCGGGAAAGAGAACACGAGAAGTATTTAGAGCAGGTGGACAAGAAAAACCACTTGCTCTTTTTTTCATCATTGGATTATGACGGACACTTTGTAGATAATATTGTTGATGAAAGTGTTGATGTAGAAAAGATTGTTGAAACACAGATGATGATTGAAGCAGTCAGAAATGCTATATCAAGGCTCAATGCAGAAGAAAGAGATATTATCGAACGCGTGTATTTTAATGATGAAACGCTTCGTTCAGTAGCAAAGCTCAAAAGTATTACACATCCAGCTTTAATCAAAAGAAGAACAAAATTCTTGAAAAGCTGAAAAATTTTATCGAAGAACTTTAAAACTTCGGTAACCAAAGGGGTCAAATTTTCCTTATGTAAAGTGAAGGGGAGTTTGACCTCCTTTACTTTCTTGGGTAAGAGATACGCCTGCTTATGGCAAATAGGAAAATGTAGAGAAAACAATCCCTTTCAAATATTGCTCTTTGACAATTGAATAGACCAAGGTAGGACTTTATCTACTTGTGGAGAATTATGACTTACGCCATGACCTTTCTGCTGAAAGTAATTTCGGTTTTATGAATACTGGGTTAACCAAGGATACAAGAAAGCGAGCGGTAATAAGAATACATAAAAAACAGAGGTGGCAATCTGTTCGATGAGTGCGTCGTTTTGATGTCAAGAGTTGCACCCAGTGAGTAAATAAAGTGTAGAAAACAAGGGATTACTCCAAGGCTATCGTTAAAAGGTATTGGTAGCTTGGAGTAAGCCTTATTTTTTGTTATAAAAATCAACTAAGCGGGAACATATCCATATTCAAGAGTTGACACTAGGGAATGAATCGTAAATAAAAATGCACCCACTTGCATGATATGTACCCTCTTTACTGGACACCCAGTAAGGAGGGTATTTTTTATGCACACACCTAAAAATTTGATAATTGTAAAATAGCCTAATTAACATTATAATGTAACTAAGAAATAAGTATACTAAAATATTGGTGGAGAATCTCTATGAATGGAAGAAAAGAGATACCTGAAAATGTAACAGTAATTCAGAAGCAGAGAGTTATAAAAGATTATGCAGTTGGGATATACGCTCGTGTAAGTACAAGCCATAAAGCCCAGATGGATAGTTTATCGGCACAAGTATCGGGATTGACGAGACTAGCTGCGGCACATAGAACATGGTTTGTTGCGGATGTTTTTATTGATATGGCATCTGCTAAGATAGGCACAACAAGATCAGAATTTAATAGAATGATAAGTGACTGTGAAAAAGGGAATTTAGATATTATTCTTGCTAAAAGTCTTAGCCGTTTTGGACGTGATACTAAAGAAGGCTTAGAAGCCATCAGAAGAATACGAGCAGCAGGGAAAAGAATTATTTTTGAGAAAGATAAAATAGATACAGATACTGTTAAAGATGAACTCCTTATTAGCATAATTGAAGCATGTGACCAAGCAGAAAATGACTGGAGAAGCGAGAACATACGCTTAGGGTTAAAATACAGAGCCGAGAATGGAACATCAGGACTATATAATAGAACCTGTTATGGGTACAAAAAAGATAAGAATGGAATGCTTATTATTAATGAAGAAGAGGCTAAGGTCGTTCGGTATATTTATGACTGGTATCTTGAAGGATATAGCATTGGAGGCATCATAGATAAACTGGCAGAAAAGAAGATAAAGACATCTAAAGGTAAAGAACGATGGACTAAAAGAGCGATTGAATCCATGTTAATACGAGAAAAATATACAGGTGATGTGGCAATTGTGGATTCTGGGGGTTCTGATAATCGATATTTAAACAAGGACCATCACGAAGGGATAATATCAAAAGAGCAGTTTGAGGCAGTTCAACTAGAAATGGAACTTCGTAGTAATGTTGAAATTGGGGAAGACGGAAAGGCTAGAAGAAAGAGAAAGAAATATAGTTCGAAGAGAGGTATCAAATTATGATGGAAAACTTAAAATATAAATTAGTGTATTCAATTATCGTATGTTTTAGAAAAGTTATGGATATTTTATTTTTTGCTTATGAAATCATAAGGCATCCGATAAAAAATATTTCAATATGGTTAGTGGGGTTGTTGGCATTACTGATTTATGGAAATCTATCTATAGAAATAAAAGGAAAAGATATGTTTTTTATGTCTGTTGGATTGGTATCAATAATTACATTCATATCGAACTTTTTAGAGAAGCAGACAATTGATATTGATAATAAAGATAATTTCTACTTGGGTTATAATATAAAAAAAATGAAATTCCATAATAATTTATGGTTTAAAAGATTTAATGAACTTCCAGTTAAACTTCTTTTTTGGACAATTGCTATTCTTCCGATTATCATGATTGGTGTTGAGTTAGAATATAGGTCTAAAGTGTTAAATGAAATGGTTAAAATAATAGGTCCATATATTAAATATATAGATTCAATATGGCTTGCTGCATTTATAGTTAGCTCATTTTATTGTACCGCACTTTTGATAGAGTCAGTGGATTTATCAAAAAAAAATTTCTCACAAAGTTATTTGTATAAAACAACTAATAGATTTGAAATGCTCAAAATAAAAATTGAGATAGAGCAGGATTTTAAAGAAATATTTAATAATGTTTTCAATATTAAAAGCAGATTAGGGTTAGATAATAATTTTTACAGCAATGTTGAAAGGGTCATTAATTACATTGTTAATAAGGGGGATGCAGTTAGTGTAAGTGATTCTGAAATTATAGAATTTTATAACATTGCGTTTGAATGTGAAGGAAATAAGATAGATGAACTACTAAACAAAATATATAAATATGCAAAATGTAAAGAAGATAAAAAGATAAAAATTTTTATTGATACTTATATGCTTAGCAGTATTTTGAAACAACTTCAACTGTACTATCATATAAAATGGAATACGATAACTAAATTACATGCCTTACCGTCAGGAATTGTGAATATTGCAATTCAAGATTTAAATAGATTGTTGCAAATAGAGATGCAACTACATCAAAACGAAGAATATAAAAAAATATTCTGGGGAATTTATACAAGGAAAAAATATTATTTTAGCGAAGATAAGACAAAAAGTAATTTGTGCATTTCAAGAATATGTGAAATTCTAGAAGAAAAGTTTAGAGATATTAATTTCCTAAATCAGTATAATGATATAGATAGGATGATGAAATTATTTGATGTTTTAAATAGGGTAGATAGCCAAACTAAAGACAAGAGATATTTTTCGCCAATATTTAAAATTTTATTTGAACATATTATTGATGAAAGAAGTAACGAAAATGATTTTGTTAAATTATTTTATGATAGTATAAAAAATAAGTACTTGCCAGAATGTATCATTAGTGAAAGAAAGGAGGTTAGTAAAAATATATTATTGAGTGGAAATTTGATTGCAAATAACATTTTGGAGTATCTTTTAGATTTTATGCAATTAGAAGATATTATTGTTGTATTGATTTTTAGACTCGCTTATTCAGAACGTTCTGGTAGAAAAATAATGACAATTGATGAATTTAAAGTTTGGGAAAATGCCATCAATAAACTTACAGTAAGAAAAGATATTGATTGTTTAAAAAAATCAAAATTTATAGATGATTTGTGTAGTGAAATTTCAAATTCATATGTTTCTCATTTTATATTTGAGAAATTTATTAAATGGATGTGGTCTTCATTGTTTGAAAAATTTGATGAAAAGAAATATGTGGAATTTATAAAACTTGGTAAAGAAGGAATTAGAAAAAATTTTAGTTTAGGTAGTTATATTATTGTCAGATTGCTATTATGTAATTATTCTTATAGGTCATTATGGACTTATGAGTTTAAAGAGGAAAATAAAAAGCAAATAGAAAATGAACTAAGTAGTATTAACGATATATTAAGCAAAAAAAGCGTATATATTTAATGTATTCAAATAGCCTAATCTAGATTTCTATAACTGGATTAGATGATGTAGATGAAATACCAATAAATCAGCACTTTTGTAGGTGTATCTATAAATTTGGAAATAGCCTAATAATCACATGCTGAAGTCCTAACACTACTCACAAGAACAGAAAGTTCTTGCGGGTAGATGTATGCCTCATGCAAAGCATGCACAAGAAAACGAGCAAAGCGAAGTTTGACTGGTAGCAGGCGACTGTAGAATGCGTAACACTGCTTATACGTGCTACGAAGTAGCGAAGTAGAAGAGATGTACGTCCTATACAAGGCACGCACAAGAAAACGAGCAAAGCGAAGTTTGATTTGCTACGTGCTACTGCAAACTGAAGTCCTAACATATAGATATAATATAATTATTAAAATGGTGTAGACAAATTGAAATTTTTGGAGGTGCGGGTTATGGCTTCAAGTAAAGAATATTTAAATTTCATTTTAGAACAACTATCCGATTTGGAAGAAATAACATATAGATCAATGATGGGCGAATATATTGTTTATTATCGCGGAAAAATTCTGGGTGGAATTTATGATGATAGATTTTTAGCGAAGCCTGTTAAATCTGCAATAGAATATATGCCAAATGCAAAGTACGAGGTACCATATGATGGAGCAAAGGAAATGCTGTTGGTAGACGATGTTGACAACAAAGATTTTTTAACTGACTTATTCAATTCAATGTATGATGAATTACCTGCACCCAAACCAAAGAAAAGAAGTAATCGAATTTGAAGTTGTGGGGAAGTGAAGATGGATTTTAATAAGATGATTCCGGAATTATCGGTTTTTGATATTAATAAAACAAAAAAATTCTATAGCAGATTAGGATTCAAAATAGAATACGAACGAAATGATGAAAGGTTTGTTTTCATGTCTTTTCAAGATAGTCAGTTTATGTTTGAACAAATTCATGATGATGGGTGGAACACAGGCGAATTAAGTTATCCCTTGGGAAGAGGTATAAATTTTTCAATAGCAGTCGAAGATGTTGAAGGAATTTATGAATTAGTGAAAACTCTAAATTTTGAAATATATAGAGAACTAACAAGAAATCAATATCAAGTTAATGGTGCAGAAGAAACACAAATTGAGTTCTTAATACAAGATCCAAATGGATATTTATTAAGATTTACAAATTGATAAATGCCAATTTAATCCATCAGTTGGATTCCACTGAAAATTGAAATTTAGGTAATAGGCATTTACCCTATTTGCCTATACGAGCAATAGGGCAACTCAACACTCGTATCGGTTCGACATACCCACTTTAAGGTGAAAATAGGTGTTCCACCATTCCCTTGTACAGTGGGTGTTGAATAGGTTGTTCATTGGAGAACCGAGCCATTGTGAATGCGTAACACTGCTTATACGAGCTACAAAGTAGCGAAGTAGATGTAACCTCTCTTGTAAAGATTTCCTACAATCAGAGAGTGGCGTGAAATAGTCTACTGAAAGCATAGAACATAGATAAAAAGCGAAATAGTGAAAATCCTTCATTTAAGCAGTGAAGAAATTTTATTTTTTTGTAGAAGAAGGAGAAGTTGAGACGGTATGGGTGAAAAAGTAGTAATTATTGGAGCAGGTGTTTCGGGGTTGAGTGCTGGAATATATGCATTGCAGGCTGGATATTCAGTAGAAATATATGAAAAAAACAAAATGCCTGGAGGTGAGTGTACAGGGTGGAACAGGCAAGGATATCATATAGATAATTGTATACATTTTCTTGTTGGATGCAATAAGGATGAACAACTATATAAAATGTGGGAAAATCTAGGAGTTATTTCTGATAGTTTGAAGATCTATCGCGAGCCATATTTTTATTGTATGAGTATGGATGGAATAACACTACATTTGTGGAGAGATTTAGAGAAAGCAAGAAAAGAGTTTTTAGAGCTTGCTCCAGAAGATTACAAAGAATTGAATTTGTTTTTTGACTGTGCCAAAACCTTAGAGTGTGTAAAGCCACCATGTGATTATTCGATTGCTCATATGAATCCTTTGCAATTTATAAAACTAGGTATGAGCATGAAAGATGCAAGTAAAGCAATTAAGGAATATGGAAAGCAGTCGATGGAGGAGTTTGTCAATCGCTTTAAAAATCATTACATTAGAGAAATGTTTAAAAATTACTTTAATAGCAAATTTAACGCTCTTTCCTTTGTTGCATCATATGCTTTTTTTACAAGCAACACAGCAGCTATACCAGAAGGAGGTTCTGTTGGATTGGTTGGTAGAATGCTTGCTAAATTTGAATCCTTAGGTGGGAAGTTGCATCTAGGTATTAAGATTGGAAAAATAAATATTGTAGATAATCAAGTTGTTAGTATTCTGGGCAATAATGGAGAGGTAATCAAATCAGATAACTATATTTGGTGTGCAGACCCACATTATCTTTTCTATGACTTAATTGATGAAAAATATTTAGATAAAAATCTTAAGTACATGTATGATAATCCACAGGGCTATGTTTCTAATACATGTTATCAGGTTGCATTTGGAATAGCTACTGAGGAGGATTTGAAATTACCTAAAGGAAGCATTATTTTCCCTTGTGATGAATATGATGTTGCAGGGGAAACACACAATTTTTGTGGAATGCGAGTTTTTGATTATGATGAGACACTATTTCCAATGGAAAAGAGAGTCATTCAATGTAATGTTTTACAAAATGATGAAAATTATGCCTATTGGTTTGGACTAAAAAATAATATTAACTTATACAATCAAGAAAAACAGCGTCTTGCTGATGACTTGAGATTAAGAATTGAAAAAAAGTATCCACAGCTTGAAGGGAAACTCATCGTACTTGGAACATATTCTCCGGTTACATTTACAACTTGGTGTAATGCATATAAAGGGGGTTACATGAGTTTTAATCCACAGAAAGGATATAAAAACAAGTATGTTAAGAGCACTATTAAAGATTTAAATAATTTATATCTTGCAAGTCAATGGATTCAAACTAGTGGAGGACTTCCTATTGCTGCTGCAAGTGGAAAGTTTGCTATAGATATTATGAAATCTAGTAGATAAAGCTCAGTTTGTCGATCTAATACCTTTTAACGATAACCTTATACTATCGTTAAAAAGTATGTGGATATGTTTCCGCATACGAACGCAACTGCTTGACATACTTAGTGTTCGCTCGTTCCATTGTGAGACGGTAGCGTTATTGTCCAAACTCAATTAATGGAAACATCAGATTAGTAAGTTCTACTTTTATATCTGGAGAATAAGATGATTAGTTGTTGGATGGATTTAAATAAGTCCATTGTTAAAAAATGGGAAAGAGGGATATTTATGCAAGAAATAAGAATTATCGAAACATTGACAGAGTATCAAACACTGAA